>ERZ869936.21-NODE-21-length-341217-cov-11.780535_pt1 | contig 341217 bp, 362 predicted proteins | sample MGYA00520876_ERZ869936 | MGnify/ENA primary metagenome ERZ869936 (study PRJEB32218, sample SAMN09650985) | biofilter metagenome | isolation source: enrty point of leading RO module | place: Saudi Arabia: Thuwal, RO plant located on Red Sea | collected 2016-02-17 ...
TGTTGTTGCATTTGCGAGGGCCGACGGGACTTGAAAGCCGGAGGCTGCGAAGCCAGTAATTTTGTAGAGCAAAATTACTGTGGCCGAGGCGGGGCAGCAGGTACTTTAAAGAATTCGACCATAGGGAGAATTATGTTTAGTAACCTGCGCCAGTTCCCGGTCCCGCAGTTCGGGCTATTCCATCAAAACAGAAATACGCTATACTAGAACGCATATGGAACAACATACATTTTCTATCACTGAAGCGCTCCAATTTGGGTGGCGATTATTCAAACAATATATCGGTTTATTGGTCGGGGCATCACTTTTTGTTATCGCTGTTTCAGCAGCGTTTGGGTGGCTTTCGGAAGACGGCAATGGGCTCGCTGAGCTACTCATCAGTCTTGTCGGTACACTTGTGCAGTGGTGGCTCTACGTGGGTCTTATCTCGATCGGGTTGATGCTTCACAATGGCGATCGACCACAATTTTCAGATCTGTTTAATGACAACTGGCGAATGTTTGGAAACTATGTCGTCGGTACAGTTCTCTATTCATTGATCGCACTTGCTGGATTTATTTTGTTGATTGTTCCTGGAGTTATTTGGTCAATCAAATACCACTACTACGCATACTTGATCGTCGAAAAAAACATGAAGCCGATCGAGGCACTCAAAGAAAGTGGACGAATTACAATGGGTAATAAGTGGAAAATTCTTGGATTCTTTTTTGTGATTGGTTTGATGAACTTTGTGGGTGTGCTTGCATTGGGAATTGGACTTCTGGTGACATTGCCAGTCACACTGATTGCAAGTGTGTATGTATACAAACAGCTCTCATGCACACCAGCAGCAGTTGTAGCTGATCCAACACCTGCAGTAGAAACATCAGCCACACAAACTCCAGAATTGAACTCAGAGAAAAAACCGGTAGAGTAATACTCAAAAAAAGGAATAGGTCTGCTATTCGTGGTATAATTAGCAGGTGAAAATCAACAAAACAAGACTACATGAATTGTATGTGACCAAGCAAAAATCTGTAGCTGAAATAGCAGAACTGTTTGCATGTTCACAAAATAAAATAAATTATTGGCTGAATAAGTTTGATATATCTAAACGATCAATATCCGAGGCAATATATGTAAAAGCCAATCCTAGCGGGGATCCTTTTTCTCGTAAAAAAATCGTAGATATAAGTGATGCGAAATTATTGGGGCTCGGACTTGGTTTATATTGGGGCGAAGGCACCAAAAGAAATAAAAACTCGGTGCGACTTGGTAATACAGATCCAGATCTTTTCTGATATATCCCAGAAAAAAGCCTTGAATTATTGGACTAAAAAACTTTTAGTCAATAAAAATCAATTCTACAAAGTAATTGTTACACCGTACAGAGGTATTGGCAATTATTGACAGAGATCAAAATATGGTGTTCTTACTATCTATTTCAATAATACTAAATTACGCGATCTGCTCATCGAGGAAATTGATAATCTCAGAGCCTTATAGTACTATCTTGAAGACAATTGAATACAGTAAAGCCATCTTAGCTCAGTTGGTAGAGCGCATCCATGGTAACTCGCTGAGTTTGCCCTCTGGATTCGAAAGAGTTTAGAGAATCCCAAATAACGGTTAAAGACCTGACAAGGTTCAGACCGTGGCACACTAGAGTGTGGGCCCGAACGACTGACAATGGGAGACTACATTTCTAAAGAAATATGTTTAAGATACAGTCTAGCCCTTCAATACTGTCTTGTTGAAATGAAGGTGTAAGCGAAGGATGAGGTCGGCGGTTCAATCCCGCCAGATGGCTCCAAGTGTACATCTCGAGCATTTTTCTCGTTGGACATAATTTGATATTCTGTTGGAGCGGTGCGCATTCTTTTTTGAGAGCCACTGTAGCTCAGTTGGTGGAGGTAACAAATTATTGTAATCTATAATTTGTTACGATGAGTAAATTTTAAACTGAGAGCCACTGTAGCTCAGTTGGTAGAGCAATGCACTCGTAACGCATAGGTCACCAGTTCAATCCTGGTCAGTGGCTCTCAGTTTAAAAGTGCAAAGGTCCGGAGTACGATTCTCTCAGAAAGCGACATGTATGAATAAAGAAGCAATCAAAGAACATATAGCGGCACTTGAAGAGGAGATGCAGTCGCAAGGATTTTGGGACGACAAGCACAAAGCGCAGCAAGTGATCAAAGAGCATACTCGACTCAAAGACCAACTTGAGGGAGTCGATCCGTATGACAAAGGGAATGCGATCATCACTATTTTTGGTGGAGCTGGTGGACTCGATGCAGAAGATTTTGCACACATGCTCACCCAAATGTATTACAAATATGCAGCAGCGCACGATTGGATAGTGAATGTATTGCATGAACACACCAACGATCATGGCGGGATCAAAAACATCACATTTGAAGTAGTAGGAAAGAATGTATACAAAAATCTGAAACATGAGTCGGGCGTGCATCGTCTTGTTCGAATTTCGCCATTTAATGCAAAATCACAACGCCACACATCGTTTGCGATGGTTGAAGTTATTCCAGAGCTTCCACAAACAGAAGAGATTGTGCTGAGTGATGATGAGCTAGAAATTACGCACGCTCGCGCAGGTGGTCCGGGTGGTCAGAATGTTAACAAACGAGAGACGGCAGTTCGGATCGTACATGTACCAACTAATATTTCTGTTAATGTCGCCAGTGAACGAAGCCAAGCGCAAAATAAAGAAAAAGCACTCGAGATATTGCGTGGTAAATTGCTCGCCAAGCAAGAATCAGATCGTAAAAAAAAGGAACAAGGACTGTCGGTCTCAGCAACTGTTGAAGCAGAGTGGGGAAGTCAGATCAGGAGTTACGTTCTTCATCCGTACAAACTGGTCAAAGATCACCGAACCGATGTCGAGGTGCGCGATGTCGATCGTGTTCTTGCCGGCGACATTCAACCGTTTATCGATGGAATGCAGTCAGAGAACTAGTGATTATTCACAACTTTTGTAGGAGATGTAATAACATGTGATACCATAAGGTGGCACGAGTAGGTATGTCAGGGAAGAATGATCCGCACTATATGATTCATTTTGATAACGTTTCAAAAACGTATACAAATAGTTCGATAGCACTTGAGAGCATCACGTTTGGTGTCGAGCCAGGTGAGTTTGTTTCTATTGTGGGGCATTCAGGAGCTGGTAAAAGTACGCTCTTGAAGATGCTCATTGTAGAAGATTACCCAACGGCAGGAGACGTGAAGTTTGAAGACGAACGAGTACATGACATGACGCTGCGTGAAATTACCCAACTTCGCCGTCGCATCGGCATGGTCTTTCAAGACTTTCGATTATTGCCACACAAGAATGCGTACGAAAATATTGCGTTTGCAATGGAGGCGGCTGGACACACTGACGAAGAAATTGATTCTGATGTACCCTACGCACTTGAGTTGGTTGATTTGCACGACAAGGCATGGAACTTCCCGCACGAACTTTCAGGTGGAGAACGACAGCGACTCGCTATTGCGCGCGCTATCGTCAATCAACCGGATGTATTGATTGCTGACGAGCCCACAGGAAACCTTGACCCAATTAGTACGTACGAAATTATCAAGATTTTGAAACAAATCAACGATCTGGGGACGACCGTGCTCATGACAACGCACAACAAAGATATTGTCGACTATTTGAAAAAACGGGTGATTACTCTAGAGAAAGGTCGTATTGTTCGAGATGACACCGAGGGTGAATACGTCCTCTAACAAACTATCAAATTATGATGTGGGCAACAGTCAAACGAATACTTAATGCAGGATTGCTGAACTTTTGGCGCAATGGATTTGTGTCAATTGCATCGATCGTAGTGATGGTCATTACACTGACGACCGTTTCGTTTATTATTTTTATTGGTGCGATGCTCAGTTCAGCATTGCTTGAGATCCGCGAAAAAGTAGACGTCAACGTGTACTTTTTGCCGAGCGCACCAGAATCATCAATCATTGAACTTCGTGATTCACTTGCTGGATTTCCAGAAGTTGCTGCAGTTGAATATATTTCACGCGAGCAAGCACTCAATAATTTTATTGAGCGCCACGAAGACGACGAATTGACACTTCAAGCATTGAATGAGCTTGGCGAAAACCCGCTCGGTGCAGTGCTCAACATTAAAGCACAAGAGACATCACAATATGCACAGATTGCAGAATATCTTGATGCACAAAAAGCAAATGGCGTGTTGATCGATCGAATTAACTACTACGACAACAAAGTTGCCATTGATCGATTGAGTCGGATTATTGACTCGGCAGACCAACTTGGCGTAATCGCCGCAGTTGTTCTCATTTTGGTTTCAGTACTCATTTCATTTAACACAATCCGACTCGTAATTTTTACCGCAAAAGAAGAGATCACGGTCATGCGACTTGTTGGGGCAAGTCCAGCATATGTCCGCGGGCCATATGTTGTGAGTGGGGTATTCTACGGCCTCCTTGCGGCTCTTTTGACGCTTGCACTACTCTATCCACTAACACTGTGGCTCGGTCCAACAACTGAGCGCTTCTTCGGCAGCATCAACCTGTTCCAATATTTCCTCCGTCACTTCCCAGAAATCTTTGTTATTCTTGTCGTAGGAGGCGTACTTCTTGGCGGTGTGTCAAGTTGGCTCGCAGTTCGACGATATTTGAAGATTTAATTTTGGATCTCTGTCCATTCTTGATATACTAGAAGGGTGCCAAAAAACCTGATTTGGCACATAACTAGCAATAAACACAATAACTATTATGTACAAAACAGAACAAGGACTTGGTGCTGTTGCGGTCATTGCGATTGTCGCAGTACTCGCAGTTGGAGGATATGCAGCAGTTAAGATGTCACAACGAGCAGACGTTGCAGTTGAGACAGACGAAATGATGGACGAAGCTGCAGAAGCTGCACGAGAAGCTGAAGAAGCAAGTCTTGCAGCATACACATCACTTCGAGCAGATGTTGTTGCATCACTTGAGTCAGTACAAGCTGACCTTGAAGCAAATGCAGAAGCAGCAGTTGATGCATCAGTTGCAGCAGTCGCTGAACTTCGAGCGGATGTTGAAGCGTTCATCGAAACTGCAGAAGGTGAGGCACGACAAGAAGCAGAAGAATTGCAAGCAGAGCTTGAAGCAGTACAAGCAGAGCTTGAAGCAGATGCCGAAGCTGGTGCAGCACGAGTAGACTCATTCTTTGACATCTGGCTTGAGAGCCACAGCCACATGGAAGGTGATATGGAGGCTCACGACGAAGATTCAGACAACGATGACACAATGATGGAAGGTTCAGCAGATGCTGAGGGGGGTGCTGATGTTGATGGCTCTGTCGGAGTTGACGCTTCAGCAGAAGGCGAACTCATGGTGAACTAATCAAGACACACAAAAACTCTTTTCAAACAGCGCCCTCGGGCGCTGTTTGTGGTAGTATGCTCTCACATGAAAAAACATATCGATACACAGTATGATGTTGTCGTCATTGGCGCAGGGGCGTCTGGTATGTTGGCGGCAGGACGTGCAGCCGAGCTGGGCGCAAAAGTTGTACTGCTTGAAAAGAATAAACAAGTTGGTAAAAAACTTGGCATCAGTGGCGGCGGTCGCTGTAACATCACCAATGCAGAAGAGGATGTTCATGCGTTCACGGCGCACTATGGTGACGGAGGCCCATTTTTGTTTAGTCCACTATCGCAATTTGGAGTTCTCGATACATTTTCATTTTTTGAACGACTCGGTTTGCCGCTAGTTACGCAGGCACGAAAACGTGCATTTCCGCACACTGAAGATGCACATGACGTTGTCGATGTACTTGATCGATATGCACGAGACAACGGGTGCATTGTTCGTACCAATGTCAAAGTGTTGGGTATCGATAGTGAAAACGGGCTATATTCTATTGAAACAAAAGAACATATCTACAAAGTACCGTACTGTGTGATTGCAACTGGAGGTGTTGCAGCACCAGAAACTGGATCAACAGGAGATGGTTTTACCTTTGCGCGCCGATTGGGGCATACTATCAAAGAACCCAATCCCAACATTGTGCCACTGACAACCGATGCACGGTGGGTGCACACACTTGCTGGTACCTCGCTTTCATTTATGCGGTTGCGCTTTATTCAAGATGGTGTGATCAAAATTACCAAAGTTGGCAAGATACTGTTTACTCACTTTGGTATTTCGGGGCCATTGGTATTGAACACTGCGCACGACGTTGTGGGACTTCTCGAACATGGGGAAGTGACGGCATCGGTTGATATGTTTCCTGACACTGAAATAGGTGATCTGAACCAACGCCTCATCAAACTGTTTGATCGACACAAAAACAAACTACTCAAGAACGTGTTGCCCGAACTTATTTCTGAACGTGTCAGTACTACGATACTGCAGAGTATTAGTGATGAGCTTCTACACACACCAGTTCATAGTATTACCAAAGAAGAACGAAACGAGCTCGCACATCTCTTGAAAGACCTTCAATTTCCTATCACGGGAACGCTTGGGTATGAAGATGCTGTTATTGCAGACGGTGGTATTCCTCCTGAAGAAATTAACTTTGCATCAATGGAATCAAAAATAGCACCTGGTTTATTTGTAACCGGGGATATGATCAATATTACTCGACCATCAGGAGGGTATTCGTTGCAGTTGTGTTGGACAACGGGCTATGTTGCAGGAAGTGCAATTGCCGGGAAACTACAGCGGCAAAATACGAGCGAGTGATTCGATTGCGCCTCGCACGGCAGTTGTCGGAAGGCCGATCAAGCAGTTGTTTTCGACGTGAATTGCTGCACCACCTGAGGCACCACTATCAATTTTTGCGGTTGTTAGGTAGCGCTCTTCGTCGAGTCCGGCAATAATTCCTTCAGTTGCCGTGATTGATTCTTGAGCACCAATTGCAGGGTATCCAAGAATGAGAATACTATCTCCAATTTGTGGTGCGGTTGTACAGCGTTTGGCTGATCGAATACCAGGCAGCGTGCTCACGACAAGGCCTTCAGCAATGTCATCATCCTCCGCAAGTGTTACTGTATGCATTGGTAATACCGCATCATCTTCTGAATCTCGTCGAACAAGTTTGCATGAGCTTGCAAGCACATCGTCTTCGGTCACCACATGTGCATTAGTTATAAAATGCACCGATCCATCAAAGCGCTCGACAACCGCTGACCCACTACTCTTGTGTTCACCATCTGGTAAATCAACTTCGCATTCAATCCGATACACCGCAGGACTCCACTCAGCAATGAGCGCAGTAATTGAAGGCTCAGCAACTTCTGCAATTTGTTCCGCAGTTTGAACTGAAAGTGATGCAATGTCTGCTTCCACGCCACGGCTGAGTTGCTCAAGTTGTGTTTCGGTGAGTTCTGTCGTGTCAGCAACAATCTGTTCAAGGTTCATGACAGCATTTGAAAGTTGTGCTGTTTGAATACGTAGGTCGGTGAGTACATTTTCAAGTGATTGCGTTGTCTGCGCTTGCTCAGCGTGCATTGAATAGAATGCAAAACTACTGATTGCCGCAACGGTGATAATGAGTGTGAGATTGAGTTTATGCATACTTACTGTTTCGTGTACCACGAGTACATGACAATTCCTGCGGATACTGCTGCGTTTAATGATTCACATCGTGGATCAATCGGGATTGAAAGAATGCTATCACACAATTCGTGTGTTTTTGTTCGAAGGCCATCTGATTCATTACCAACAATAAATGCGCTTGCTCGATCATAGTTTTCGGTTGCAGTGCTGGTATGTCCATCCATGTCGAGTCCATAGACCCAGAATCCGCGATCTTTGAGATCACGAACAGTCGTATTGATATTGCCAATATGCACGAGCGGTACTCGGAATGCCATCCCCGCGGACACTTTGACCACCGTACCGGTGATCGGTGCTTGATTGTGATCAGGAATAAGTACTCCAGCAACTCCAAACGCGGCAGCATTTCGTATAATGGCGCCAACATTGTGCGGATCATTTAATTCTCCAAGAATAATAACTGCTGTTTGTGGCGTAATTTCAAGATTGGTAATGAAATCTTTGTATGGCTGAAGCAAACCACCCGAAGTAAACTCAGCGACAACACCCTGATGAGAAGTATCGTCTTCTGTGCGGCGTGTTTTTGTATCAGAACCAAGTTGCTTGATAGGGACACCAGCTTTTTGTGCAAGTGCTTGAATCTCGTTTCTATGAGTGCTCGTGTGTGAAATAAAAACAGTTTTGATTGCTCCTGGAGCGTGGGCAAGTGCCTCGGCGACTGCGTGATGGCCATAGATGTACTCTTTTTTCTGTTTTTTCTTTTTGGTGTGTCGGTTCATTCTGTTAGAAATTATGTGTTCCAGATATACTCCACCAGTATAGCGAAAGGATGGAATGAGAGCTATACTGATCGCTATGCGGATCAACAAATATCTTGCGCACAATAACTATTGCTCACGACGAGAAGCAGACTGTTTGATTGAAGAAGGGAAGGTTCGAGTCAACGGAAGTCTGGCTAAACTTGGAGATCAAGTCACAGAAACCGATGTTGTGACTGTAGATAATGCCGAAGAACAAAAATCTCGGGTATATTATGTGTACAATAAACCACTTGGAGTTGTCACGAGCAATCCGCATGACTATGAGGAGGGTATTGCAGACATTCTGTCACTTGACGATGTGTATCCTGTCGGACGATTGGACAAAGATTCAACGGGGCTTGTCGTTTTGACAAATGATGGGCGACTGACAAAACATCTGCTTGATCCAGATAAAGAAGTAGAAAAAGAATACGAAGTTCGTGTTCAAGAAAAACTCCAATCTAATTTTGCTCGCGCGATGGAGAGTGGTATTGATATTGGCGACTATGTAACCAAACCGTGTCGGGTCGAGGTGACAGGAGATTCCGAATTCTCAATTATTTTGACAGAAGGGAAGAACAGACAAATCCGTAAAATGTGTAATGCGCTTCGGTATACCATTAAATCACTTACTCGCGTTCGTGTCGCGACACTTCATCTCGGACGACTCAAAATTGGTGAATATCGCCAAATAAAGGGCGACGAACTCGAAGATTTTCTTTCTGAATTAGGATTGCGGAGCTAGTTCAAAAACAACAGGTATTTCAAACGCATCATCATGCTCAGGAAGCCCCGACGCATTTGATTTTTGGAAAATAATTGTTCCCGATGCAGAATACTGACCTTGTACGAGCGCAACATCAAATGTCACTTCGCCAGAAAATGGCACAAACTCCTCAGTCATCCATTCATCAGTTGCTTCGACATATCCTTCGCCAATAATTTGTCCGTTCCAATCAACAATTGCAACAGGGAAGGTCGCCTCGAAATACCACGGCCCCCGAGCTTCGCCAGTGAGGGTAACTGGGCTTGTTACTGTCGCACCTGCTGTTGGAGTAGTTACTCGAAGAAGATCTTTGTATTCAGCGTAATCTGGAGCGTTAGTATCTCGATCACGAACAATCACAATAGTGTCGGGAATCTCAACACTAATGTCACGAGGAATTTGGGCAAGCAAATATGCCGCCGCACCAAAAATGATCACCAATGCAAGAATGAAGTATTTCATAGCTGTAGTGTATCAAATAGTAACCTAGGAGCCTCTATTCAACAAGCGTGAGCTTTTCTGGGTGGGTCATTTGTTTAACCTCAAATTCTCGCTTGAGGGCAGCACTTTTTGTCTCACATTCTTCAGAATAAACAAGTGTTACCGGTCTTCGTGAGCGAGTATATTTCGCACCTCTGGTAGTAGATGAATTATGCTCCTTGATCCGCCTATCTAGATTTGTTGTTATTCCTGTATACAAAGTACCATCAGCGCAGGACAGGACATACAGGACGGGCTGCACTATTTCTTTCGTGCCAGCACACATACATCTCTTCCAGCAAAATTACGAATAAATGGAAAGTTGAGTATGACATCCCGATTAAGAAAAGAATCAAAAAAAGTGCGAGGATACAGCTCATGAAATACGATAGTGTCTTCTATTACGAAATCTGAAAGCATAGTGGTCAGTCTTTTGATTGTAAAATGGTGAATAGGAAGTATGTTTTCATTGTTCACAACCAGCTGATTGAACTCATTTTCTGTGATCACCTCAACAATGAGATTTCCTGTGTCTAAAAAATGTTTTTCATACACGTCTTTTGCACCCAAACCTTTTGCATGGTTAGTGGTTAAAACCAACAGTCCATTCTTTTTTAAAATTCTAGACGCTTTGTCAATGGTGTGCTCAACAGAAGTAAGTCACACGACCCATCCGGTATATCGGCGTCTTCAAATGATACTTGGCGTGGTATGATGTGTGATATTCCTGCGTCTACAAAATTCTTTCGAGCACCCTCCATTCGTTCAGGGTCAGGTTCAAGCGCCAATACTTCTTGAAAATAGGGCGCAAATTCGATCGCAAGACGACCACTGCCAGTACCCGCATCAACAAGAGTGTGCTGAGGATTCAAAGCAAGTTCACGGTGCACATTTGCAAGTGCATATCGCTCAGAATCATTCCAATAACCAGAAAACGGCTCTTTAGTATTGATCACTTCGATCGTTATTGCATCACCAATATCAGGATAAAAATACTTCATCAGGTTAAGTATAGGATAGTTTAGTAGGCAAAACCACTCACATCTTTTGTGTGCTTTTATTATAGGTTTTTGATAGCAGTCGTTCTCTTTTCAAACATTTGTAGAGTTGCCAGACTAGGACTCCATGCCTGCGCATGCAGGGAACCTAGATTGGCTGGACCAGAATCCATAGCACCTTCCATACATTGTTGCCGGACAGGGACTCGAACCCCGATTGACGGTACCAGAAACCGCAGTCCTACCATTAGACGATCCGGCATCACCAAATACTCTGATGAAGCATCATCACTATACCGTGCGCGATGTTCGTTTTCAATTGCGCCCAAGTGCGCTACGATTATGGGGATGAATCCCGTTAGAAACTAGCGGGGAGAAGTGGAAAGAAGGTGACAAATTAGCAATGTAAGTTTCTAACGGGATGAAACCATACGTACGAGATTTTTTCCGAGAATTTTTTGACCTCCGAGAAGGAGCAGAGCGCAAACAAACAATCATCGACAGTATTCGTGACGACACCAATTACAAAGGGGCAAACCTTTGGATTTTGATCTTTGCGATTTTCATTTGTTCAATCGGACTCAACATCAATTCAATTCCAATCATTATTGGTGCCATGCTTATTTCACCACTCATGGGCCCAATCGTCGGTGTCGGAACAGCGCTCGCGATCAATGACTACAAAATGCTTCGGCATTCGGCACGAAGTCTCGCAATTGCAGCTGCCATCGGTGCCGTCGTCTCAACAATCTATTTCTTGGTAACACCAATCGATAATGCACAGTCAGAACTTCTCGCGCGAACACAACCAACGATCTTTGATGTTCTGATTGCTTTCTTTGGTGGATTAGCTGGATTCATTGCAGCAAGCCGCAAGGAAAAGAGTAATGTCCTTCCTGGTGTTGCGATTGCAACTGCGCTTATGCCACCGCTCTGTACGATTGGATTTGGTATCGCAACTCTTGAGCCGACATTCATTTTTGGTGCAGCGTATCTCTTTATTATCAACTGTATTTTCATCTGTCTTGCGACACTCTCAATTGCACGCCTACTCAAATTGCCGCGCACCAAATACATTGACGAAATCCAAGGGCAACGTGTTCGTCGAATTATTACAGCTGTCACCATCATCGTGATGATCCCCGCAATTTTCTTGGCGTATACATTTGTCGGACGAACAAACTTTAATCAAAATGTCGATCGGTTCCTTGCAGAGACATTTGAACGAAATGGTCATGTCATTATTTACGAAAATATCTTATATGACAGTTCACCACGTGTGATTGAACTTGCATTCCTCTCGACAACCTTTTCAGAAGAGCAAGTCAACCAGTTTCAGTCACTCTTACCACTCTATGACCTCGATAACACTCGACTCAATATTCTCCAAGATGGTTTTGCAATCTCAGAAGATGAATGGCTTGAGATTGTGAATGACTTTCGAAGTGAAGCAGAACGTTTCGAAGAAATAGAAAACCGAATTGAACGACGTATCGAAGACTTGCGAGGTGGGGACCGAATTCTCGAAGAACTCCAAGCAATAGCGCCAAATGTTACCAACATCGCACTCGGCACATTTGCAGATCCTGTTGGTGGTACCGATCAATTAATACTCGTGTACGAAAATAGTAGCGAGCCACGGCTCACTGAAGATGAACGGGTAAAGGTCCGTAACTGGCTCATTACACGACTTGAAGATCGCAATCTCCAAGTGCAATTCCTTCTTGGTGGGGAATAGGGCGGAAGTCTTTACAATCTACTGATTTTTGGTATAATACTCATATCCTAAAAACAACGCACAGCGTATCGGTGTTTTTGGGTTTTTTTATTTCCATCTATGTCTCGCAAAGAACAATACATTGTTTATGTCGGTAGCATTCCGAGCGGAGTGCTTGAAAATGTTGTGCGGTATATCAAAACCAAAAAGCGTCCGTGGAAGGTAATGCTGTGGCGTGCAACTGACCTCGATTTTCCTATTCCAGAGGAGACAAAATATTTCCGTGTCGAACATGTCGACTTTAGTGATCCAGAAGATATTAAAGATATAATTGCAGAATACGAAGGACAGATTGCGTGTGTCACAGCTCGAAAAGACACCAACATTCCGTATTTGCAAAAAACAATTCCACACTTGCCTGAAGGACTTCGACTACCAATGGTTGCCGCACTTGAACGTGGTGTCGATAAAATCAAAATGCGAAAGGCATTTAGTAAGTATTCACAAAAGATTACACCGAAGTACGAAATCATCGACGATCTTCAGAACGCAAAACCATCACAATTTAAGACAAAACTTCATTTTCCAGTCATTGTAAAACCAGATGGACTCCAGGCGGCACTATTGGTGCAAGCGGCATATTATCCAGAAGAACTGAAAGAAATTCTTACCAAAATGCAGAAGACAATTGGTAAGATCTATAAACGTGATGCTGGTCGGGGTACCATTTCGGTTTTGATTGAAGAAATTATCGAAGGTGATCAATACTCGGTTGATGTACATATTGGAAATAGTGGCACGATCTACTTCAATCCATTCGTCAAATACACGATGGCACGACAAATGGGGTATGACGACTTCTTTTCGTACGAGCAAACAACGCCGGCAACTATTTCAAAAGAATCACTTGAGAAGGCACGACAGGTGTGTGCTGACGGTATTGCTGCACTCAAATTACGCAATTCAAGCGCACACATCGAGCTCATTCGACGAGAAGGTGAGTGGAAGATTGTTGAAATTGGACCACGCATTGGTGGATTTCGACCAGAAATGTATGGACGCTCATTTGGAATTAACATCGACATGAATGACGTGCTCATTCGCATGGGTAAAAAACCAATCATTCCCCGAGTTAAAAAAGGGTACTCCTCAGCAATTAAATTTTATCCACGAGAAGAAGGGTACGTCACGCGCATTGCCGGCATCCAAAAAGCAAAAGAACTCAAGAGTTTTGAGTCAATGAGTGTTTTACGAAATCGTGGCAAAAAATCACTCCACGCAAAACATGGTGGTCGCTACGTTGTTCGAGTTACGCTATTCAACAAAGATAAAAGTCAGTTCATCAAAGACAAGCGAAAACTTGAAAAAATGATCAAGATTACCACGGTAAAGCAAAAACCGTCAGTGTAGCACTTCAAGTTTATTCCAGCACACTGATCACTGTTTCGATTGCCTCAAGTGTTTCAATAGAATCAAGGATTTCTGCCGGCGTATTTTCATCGATAACGAAAGTTGCCTCACGAAGCTCTGAATACTCAACACCAAGATCGACAATGAGTTTACTGTTTTCTGTCGCACTTGAGTCTGCCTCATACTCTGATAACTCTGGTATTTCATTCAGTTGTTCAAGGATATATTCATCCACATCCTCTGATGCAACATATGGAAGCGCTGTATCTGTATACGCATCAATTTCGGTAATGATTTCTGCAAGAAGTGGAAGTACAGTACTGTCATCAGATAAAATGCCTCCAAGTAATACATGTGCCTGTACTTTCGACTCGAGCGTGCCCGCAAATTCAATCTCAGTTAGCGGATCTTCGTCAATTGCTTGAAGTGCACTAAATGCGTCGGCAGCATGTTCCGCCGTCTGTTCCATAAACACTGCATGTGATTCAGGAGTATATGCTTTCATTTCAATAAGTGCTTCAATTTCAGCAATACGTTCTTCAAGTCGTTCTATTTGAAGTAGTAGCCGATCTTCTGGTGTTAGTGCAAATAGTTCTTCAACCTCTTCGATAACATTCACTTTTAGGGAATAGAGAAATTCGCCCGGGAGCGCATCCTGTGCCGCAAAAGTAACTGGGATCGATGTGCCAATAATCACCAAGCATAGTGCCGCAACAGCAGCCATACGAAACCAGTAGGGCGATACTTGCGGACGGCGCTCACGTACACGTATCTGCTCAAGCACAGCTTGTTTTGTGTGCATAAACTCAGCATCCGTCATACGAATGGTGTCAACGAGTTTGGTTAGTTTGTTGTTGTTATTCAAATTCATGCCAATCAAAATGTTCCTGAAGATATTCGATTCCGCGGTGTATCCGGACGGACACCACATTGTCTGATATTTTGAGACGTTCTGCAATCTCTTTAATACTTAGTCCGACAGTAAAACGAAGAATGAATATTTCTCGGTAAGTATCAGGAAGTGATTCTATTCGTTTAAGGATCTCTGCCTGATGCTCTACTGATGTCATGGTGTCGACATCATTCCCTGGGTCAGGAATATCAAATCCTGACTCTGATAGATCATCAAGCGATACCTGCGGCTTAGTCCGGGTGACGTCATTGACATAGAGATTATGTGCAATGGTGTAGAGAAATGCCCGAGGTTCTGTAAGTTCTCCACCGCCATGTACATGACGCCAAGCTCGAATAAATACTTCCTGCACAATATCCTGCGCTCGTTCACGATTACCTATTCGTACCACTAGGTACCGGAAAATATCCTGCGCATAGGTGTCGTAGAGATTTGTGACGATATGCTCGTGCAGCCTGTCCATAGATAGAACACATAATACCAGTTTTTCTTACATACGAGGAGTACAGAATATCAAACAGAGAAATCATTATGTCAATAATGCTCTGTGTAAGATTTAGTGTCGAACCGTGTTTTATAGGTGTAACTGTTTCGACTGACCTTTGACAATTACATATTCGATAGACTATTAAAACCGTACGCAGGTATTACAGTACTTGCATACATAACACACATTACAATATTACATATATCATTATGAAATCAGTATTTACTCACCTAAGTGCACTCGCACTTATTGTTAGCATTGGGATAAGTACAATCATCCCACAATCTGCAGCTGCTCAGTCAAGCAGCATCCAACAATTGCTTGCACAAATTGCACAATTACAGCAACAAGTACAAGCACTTGGAACTGGAACATCAACAGGATGTTACACCTTTACTCGCGACCTCACCATCGGATCACAAGGTGCTGACGTAACTGCATTACAAAATTACCTACATGGAACCGGCCACTATACATTCGCCAGTGGTGCGACAGGATACTTTGGTCCGGTAACCCAAACAGTTGTTGCCGCATGGCAACGATCACAGGCAATCACGCCTGCAGTCGGATACTTCGGATCACTTTCACGTGCTCGATATGCGGTCACATGTACACCAACAACTCCGACAACGCCAACACCAACAACTCCGACAACAAGCACACCAGGAACAGTGAAAGATAATCGAGAGGCTGAGGTTCGAAACTTCAGTATTGAGGAAGCACCATCAACACTTCTTGAAGAAGGCGACAAGAAAGTACAAATCGCACACTTCGAATTTGAAGTCGACGATGCACCAGTTACACTTGATCGACTTGATGTTGTTGTTGATCCTGTAACCAGCAACCTTGAAGATGATCCATGGAAAACATTCTCAAAACTTCATGTGTCATATGAAGGCGAGGTGATCAAAACACTTGATGTAGGAAACAAGAAAGCATGGAACATCGACAACTACGATAACGATAGTGACGATGAATTCCGAGTTCGCTTTACGGGCTTGAAGATTGAAATCCCTGAAGGAGATCAAACTGTTGAAATCCTTGCCGACATTCAAAACAATCTCAACGGGTTGAATGGTGGTAACCAACAAGAGTGGGAGATCATGAGTCCAAGTAGCGCGGGTCTTCGTTTTGTGAGCCCAAATGGCTTGAGTGAAACAAAGACAACCAACAGCCGAGTACAGATCGAAATTCAAGAAATTGGATCAGACGCTGAGCTTCGTGTTGCGCGTTCAAAAGATACTCCTGACAGTTCTCTTATTGAGGTAAAAACCAATGGAATATCACAAGAAACTGACATTCTTGAGTTCACATTTCGAGCTGAAGATGCAACAGTAACACTTGAAGAAGTGCCGTTCATTGTCGACATCATTCGTGGTGATAACGCAACAGTAACCAGCGCTTCAAACGCAGAAACGCTCTTTAGTAGCATGATCAACAACATCTATCTTTCGATCGATGGTAATCGTGTTGGTTATGAGAAAGGTTCAGTGTCATACGCAGCCGTTGATATCAACAACGACAGCATCGATGACGCTCGAGCACGAATTGTATTCGATCTCAGCAAGAAAGACATCGAAATCGACGCCGATGAAACAATGGAGGCAACCATTTCAATTGTCTTCAAGAGCATTGGTTCGGGCAGCACCAACTATCCAACACTCAGTCGTGTTCGAGTTGGGACTATGAATGCTGATAACCTCAGCACATCGCTTAACGAAAACACTATTGATGCGATTGAAGCCGAATCAAGTGATGAGGAGCTCGACGCAAGTCAACTCAGTGGTAGTGCAATCAGTGACTACTTCTTTGTTGCCAAAAGTGGTGTAAGCGCATCACTTACTTCATCAGAAGTAACTGGAACGAACAACCAAAATGGTCAAACTGTTAAAACAGTTTTCGTTGCTCGCATGAACATTGCGGCAATTGGAGATTCGTTCTACGTTCCACTTGGTGCAACGACAACAACTGCAGGAGGATTTACCTACACAGTTGAAGATCCAAACACTGGGCAAACCAAGAACACCTTCAGTGCTGATGCTGTTACAAGCGCGTTCTTCAGCACCAAGGCTGACCAAGAAACAAACAGCAGTAACGAAACAGTCTATCGAATCGAAGAAGGAGAGGTTGAGGAGTTTGTTGTGTACATTACACTTAACTCAAACGGCGGCACCATGACTGGCGCACACCGTATTCAATTCCTCAGCGTACAGGCAAGCGACGACATTGATGGAACCCCCGTCAGTTACCAATTGCTTCCACGCAACCAGTTCGAAACAGGAATCAAAACGCTCGATAATTAATATCGATTGCCACGCACAGCCGCCCACAATCCGTGGGCGGTTTGTCGTGTGCTATAGTAGGACGATGCAGCAATCTGAAGCTCTCGCAATACTGAAAACCGGACGAAACGTCTATCTCACTGGGGCAGCCGGAGCGGGTAAAACATATCTTCTCAATCAATACATCGACTATCTCGACGAGCACAATGTGCCGGTTGGCATTACTGCAAGCACGGGTATTGCCGCAACTCACATGGGCGGTATTACAATCCATTCGTGGTCGGGAATTGGTATTCACGACGCATTAACTGACGACGAATTGCAAGCAATCGCACAAAAGAGCCACGTCAAACGTAAGATCATGGAGGCACGTGTTTTAATCATTGACGAAATTTCAATGCTGTCAGGAGCGCAACTCTCAATGGTTGATCAAATATGCCGGTTGGTACGCGATCCATTTGAAAGCTTTGGAGGACTGCAGGTTGTGTTGTCCGGAGACTTTTTTCAATTGCCGCCAATTAGTGGTCGCGGTAGTGCTCCGGCGCATCCAGTCTATACATCAGATGCGTGGAAGGATCTGGATCTCGCGATTTGCTATCTCGAAGAGCAACACCGCCAAGACGATACGCGCTTTCTCGATATTTTAAATGCACTTCGGTCTAATCGTCTTGATGATACGCTTATTAAATATCTCGAGCAGCGAACTGGGGATGGGGTCACTCTCAAACACGAAACCATCACTCGATTGCATACTCACAATCTAAACGTCGACACGGAAAACTGGAAACATCTCCAAGAAATTGATGCCGACACAGAGATTTACCAAATGCAATCACGCGGTGCAGCGCCGCTTGTCGCAGCACTCAAGCGTGGATGTCTGGCACCTGAAGAACTACACCTCAAGGTCGGCGCAACCGTGATGTTTGTGAAGAATAATTTTGATGTCGGATATGTCAACGGCACACTCGGCACGGTCATTGATTTTGATAGTGATGGCTTGCCAGTTGTTGAGACACGAGATGGAAAAACAATCGTACCCGAAGGAGCAGTCTGGAGTATTACCGATGGTGGGGAAGTACTCGCAGAAATTCGACAATTGCCACTCCGGCTTGCGTGGGCAATTACGGTGCACAAAAGCCAGGGAATGAGTCTCGATGCTGCGTCAATTGACCTTCGCAAATCATTTACTCCGGGAATGGGATATGTCGCACTCTCGCGAGTTCGTACACTCGATGGGCTACATTTACATGGATTTAACGATGTCGCTCTTGCTGTTGATCCTCGAGTACTACAATTTGATATGCGCCTCAAACAAGCTTCAGGTGAAAGTGTTGCGTGGATTTCGACACTCGGAACAGAAGAGCGGAAGAAGTTGCATGCAGATTTTATAGCACCATTTAAAGAGGGTACGAAGTCATCCTCAAAAACATCTCGAGGCACCAAAACAAGCACGTACGAAGAAACAAAGCGACTACTACTCCAGCAAAAAAGTATCCGTGAAATAGCTGATGAGCGTGATCTCAAACCAGACACTATTTTGTCGCACTTACAGACATTAAAAAAAGAAGGGAGCTTGCCAGATATTTCATATATGAAGCCAAAGACGGAAGTGTTGGTAGAAATTCAAAATGCGCGAGAGGAAGTAGGTGGCGGCAAATTGACTCCTGTTTTTAAGGCTCTTAACGGCAAGTATACTTATAACGATCTTCGTTTCGCGGCTCTATTCCTTGATTAAAAAGTACTTGACAAATATTTTGGAAGGTATATAATATATTCAACCCTCGCCAACAGAGGGGGAAGAAGCTCCTAATATAGTCGCTGTGTGGCGCAGCGACCAAAGCTTTGAGGAGTCGTAGTCTGAACGATTTGCCGTGGGAATGAGAGGAAAACTCAACTCGATCAATGCTCGGCGGGGAACAACCCCCACGAGTTACAGAGAAGAGTTTGATGCTCTGCACCAAGGTAAACACCGACAAACTACGTACGAATCATAGAGCATGCACGGTTTGGTTCATAACCGACATGCTTGAGGCCCAAAAGAACTTCGCCACGGCCGGCGCTGAGTAACCCTCGCGTCGGCCTTTCTGATACACTTGAAGTATGTTTTGGGAAAGTGTTCTGATCGCCATAATCGCAATTGCTGTTCACAAACTGGTGTTGTTTGTGGTGGGGAGTATTCGAAAAGACAACAGCATCGTCGATGTGTTTTATGGGCTTGCGTTTATTATTGCGACAAGTGCGGTCGCGTTTATGCTGGGTGTCGAAAACATCGCCGGATGTATCGTACTCATCTTAATTGCACTATGGGGCGTGCGACTCTCATACCGAATTATCAAACGACACCGTGGCGAGGATCCTCGTTACCGCAAGTGGCGCGAAGAATGGATGGCAAAAGGCAGACTCTATTTCTACATTCGAAGTTTCTTGCAGGTCTATGTGCTCCAAGGAGGCATCATTCTTATTATTTTACTCCCCACGCTTGGACTTATTTCACAAACTCGAGTGCCGCTCTTCTATGTATTGGTCTTTGGGGTGTTCCTTTGGCTAGTTGGATTTTTGTTTGAAGTAATTACAGACGCACAACTCGATCGATATATTAAAAAACCAGATCCAAAACCGGCAATCTTTACTGAAGGACTCTACAACTATTCACGCCACCCCAACTACTTTGGTGAGGCAACATGTTGGTGGGCGATTTGGTTTATTACTGTTGCTGCAGTGCCGTCGTTGTGGTGGACTATCATTAGTCCGCTTACTATTACCTACGTACTCGTCGCGATTAGTGCGCCGATGCTCGAACGATCATTTGAAGGCCGTGAAGGATGGGAAACGTATCGAAACACGATCAGTTATTTTCTTCCACTTCCACCACGGAAATAATCCGATATACTTTCGTATATGGACTTCGGAACTTTTTTTGTTATTGCACACTTGATTGGATTTGCACTTGGTGCTGGTGGTGCATTTGTAACTGACGCTATCTTTTTTACATCAATTCGAGATCGCGTTATTTCCGCGACAGAAATCCGATTTATCGAGCTTGGTGGTTCGATCGTATGGGTTGGTATTTTTATTTCGATCCTCTCGGGGCTCGGTCTTTTTATGGCTGACCCGGGCACCTTTTTGGCATCATCAAAGTTTCAACTCAAAATGACGGTCTTTTTAGTCATTGTGCTCAACGGACTTGTCATTCACCGTATTCACGCACCGATGTTTGGTCGGGCAGTTGGGCGACAACTGCACACGCATCCTGAATTCAAGCGACGTATTCCAATTTTGCTCCTCAGTGGTGTCGTGTCGACTGTTTCGTGGCTGACCGCGCTCACTCTCGGCACGCTTCGGTCAATTAATTACACATATACCGAAGGGCTCGCCATCTATGCGCTTGTTATCATGGCAGGCGTTATTGGTGCATTTCTCGTACATCCAACAGCGTTTCGTATTTTGTGGAAATTGAAATAACGTTAGAGTAGTTTCTTTGCAACGTAATCTTCAGGAGCGTTGTGGAGATATTCTTCTAACTTGTCTCGCGTTAATAAGCCAGCTTGTGCACCGATGTCTTGCACGACCGACATCGAGTTGATTGGTCCCCACGACAGCGCCGTTGGCAAATCAAAACCGGCAGCCAAAGCGGCAGTAAAGGTACTTGAAAATGCATCACCCGCACCAGTACGATCGACTGGCGGGGCAGGATCCGGATACATTGGCATAAACCATGCTTCTGAACCATCGAATGCATACGCACCATTAGCGCCATCGGTAATACAGACAATCGTCGGCCCAAGTTCGCGCATAATGTGCATCAACTGGACAATATCTTCTTCAGCACTTCCGAGAATTCGCTGCGCTTCTTCTTTGTTACAGAAAAAGAGCTCACTCGCCGCATAGATGTCTTTTAGTGTTTCGTGTCCAAGGCTAATTTGGAAACTACCCGGTTGGAATGCCAATTTGACGTTGTTCTTTTGAACATACTCTGCGATTTCGTGGTGGTAAGGAAGTCCGTGTTCACCAACTGACGAAAAGTAAAACCAACGTGGTCCTTGCATATCAGCAGGAAGTGCGTAGGGAAACGCCGAGTGCTTGATCAGAATAGTTCGTTCTGGACCATGACGAAGAACGTAATGATAATTACTTGGCATACCTTCGTGTTGTCTGACGTACGTCGTGTCAACATTGTTGCTTCGAAGTGTTTCCATTTGTTTGTCGCCGCGTTCGTCAGCTCCAGTGTCTGAAATAAAGGCGGTTGAAAGCCCGAGTCTCGTCGCTGAAACCGCCGCATTGGCAGAGTTACCAACAGCAGGAACAACCACTGAATTTACATAGGGAATTTTGTCACCAAATCGGAAACAAATTTCATTGTACCCTTTGTCACCTTCATCAGGGTCAGTGTCAATTCGAACATCACTCAGTTCGATAAAATCATCGGTTACCATGTCGCCGATCGCTATAAAATCGTATTGCATCGTGTACGTAAAGAGGTTAACTGCTAACAAAGTCCTCCACAGACAGCATACCATGGTCTTGTGATAGGATTTGGGCATTACTTCTTGAATAGAAATACTATGCAGTCACTCAAAGAGACATTACGAACGGCGGAAGAGCAAGGCGTTGCGGTTGGACACTTCAACACGCCAGTTATCGAAATGGTAACAGCGGTTATCGATGCAGCACTTTCGCTCAATGTTCCCGTTGTGCTCGGATTTACCGAGAGTGAACGAGATTTTTTCCGCGCACAGCAAGCGGTTGATTATGTCAAAAGTGTGCGCGAAGAGACAGGACATCCGATTTTTATTAACGCTGATCACACTTACAAATACGAAAATGCGAAGCGTGCGGTCGAGCTTGGTTTTGATTGTGTGATTTACGATGCCGCCGAAAAGAGCGATGACGAAAACATACAGGGAACGAAAGAATTTGTTGAGTTTGCTCGAAAAACTAATCCTGACGTACTCATTGAAGCAGAGTATGGATTTATTGGTGGTGGCTCAAGTATCAAAGATGAATTTCCGGAAGGTGCGGCTATTACAGAAGATATGATGACCGATCCTGAAAAAGCACGTCAGTTTGTCGAAGCAACAGGGTGTGATCTCCTCGCGCCAGCAGTTGGCAATCTGCATGGTATGTTCAAACATGCAGCAAATCCACACCTTAACATTGATCGTATTCGTGCGATTCGCCAAGCAGCAGGTGTGCCGCTTGTCTTGCACGGTGGATCAGGGATTAGTGATGACGACTTTAAGCAGGGGATTGCAGCGGGAATTGCAATGGTGCACGTTTCGACGGAAATGCGGATTGCATACCGGAGCGCGCTCGACAAAGCGTGTGCTGCTGATAGAGATCAGATCAAGCCGTATAACCTCATGCAACCAGTCAAAGAAGCAGTGCAAGCAGTTGTTGAGGCAAAACTACGATTGTTCAATAATCTCTAAAATAAAACCAAGGAGGCGCGCGACTTCGTCGCGCGCCAATCTGAGAGAGTCTAAAACTCAGATGTCGATCACAAGACCGTACTTTACGAGTACATCCTGCAGCTCTCCTTTCGCAGCAAATCCACCAGGTCGACCATCTAGAAAAACGAATTCTCTGTGCAGACGGAACAGCTCGGACCGCTGTTTTCCAGGAAGTTTGCTCTTCATGATCTTGAGTGCAATTTCCACATGGTGGTCGCTAAGATACCTCCCCAGCGCACTCCTAACTGCCGCAGTGTACGCCTCGTCCATGACCTGGCCTCCTTTAGTTGGTACAAATTCATTGTGCATACTACACCAAAAAATGGTTCGATAAAACTCTTGCTATTTCCAACAATCAACGTATACTGTCTTTCGCCATTACTAACTAATCACACCTTTGTATGGCTATTTCTATAGAAGTAACAAAGCGTGAGAAGGGAACCAATGATGGACTCCGAGCAGCAGGCAAACTACCCGCTGTTCTCTACGGTCCAGAAATGGAATCAACTCCTATCGCGCTTGATCATCGTCAATTCGAGCGCCTCTGGCGTGAAGCGGGAGAAAGTACCGTTATCACCCTGACTGGCCTCGACAAAGACCATGACGCACTTATTCACGACATTGATATTCACCCGGTTACGGGCACCATTCGACACGCAGACTTTTACGTCTTCCGTGCTGGCGAAACTATTACTGTCGATGTGCCACTCGAGTTCGTTGGTTCAGCACCTGCTGAAAAATCACTTGGTGGAACATTGATCAAGGTTATGCACGAACTTGAAGTTGAAGTGCTGCCAAAAGACCTTCCACACGAAATTGTGGTTGACGTGTCAGCAATCGTTGACTTTGATTCTGTCATCCACGTGAGCGATCTTGATTTGCCAGCTGGCGTTACTCCAACGGCAGATCCAAACGACGTTGTTGTTTCAGCTGCTCGACCAAAGACAGACGAAGAAATGGAAGCCGAATCAGAAACTGATGACGCAGACATTGCAAGCGTCGAGGTTGAGGGCGAAAAAGAGGATAAAGAAGGTGACGAAGGCGAAGGCGATAGCGAGAAAAAAGAAGACTAGAACGTACGCAATACACATCCCGCACAAGCGGGGTGTTTTGCTATACTAGGAGGACAATGAAGAATTACTTTTTGGCGTTCATACTTGTTCTCTGTGTACTCACCACCAGTGGGACACTCATTCGTGCACAAGAAATTAGTGACGAGGATTTGGCGCGCCAAGAAGCAAAACTCAAACAGCAGCTCGACAAGCTCGACAAAGAAATTGCAGCAGAAACAACTAAACTCAATGCGAAGCGACAAGAAACAGCAAGCATCCAACGTGACATCGATATTTTGGAAAGTGAAATACGTAAATCTGAACTTGAGATCGAGCGACGGAACTTAGCAATCTCTGAACTCTCAGGAGGGATTGTTGAAAGTGAGGAGACATTGGTTGCACTCGACGACGAACTTGGTCGAGAAAAAGCATCGCTTGCGCAACTCATTCGTCGTACCAATCAATTCGATGACACGTCGCTTATTGAAATTATCCTCGGGAACGACGATTTGTCTGAATTCTTTGAAAACCTCGACAAATACGAGGTGCTGAAAACTGAACTCCGTGATTCATTTCGTGGTATTGAAACAGCGCAAGTATTGACCGCCCAAGAAAAAGAAGAGCTCGAAGCAGAACGTGTTGAAGAGTATAAGCTTCGCGAAATTCAAGAACTTGAAAAACAAAAAATTGAAGAGCAAGAACGAGAAAAAGCGCTCCTTCGAGAAATATCATTAACCCAAGAGGCAACGTACCAGGTAGTGATCGCACAAAAACAACAAACGGCCGCCGAAATTAGAGCGCGACTTTTCAAACTCCGTGGTACTGGTGCAATTCCGTTTGGTGATGCCGTCAAATACGCGACCCACGTCGAAAAACAAACAGGCGTTCGAGCAGCGCTTATCCTTGGAATCTTGCAACAAGAAACAAAGATCGGTGAAAATATTGGGCAATGTAACCTTCCTGACGATCCGCCCGAATACAAGTGGTATTCGATCATGAAGCCAGAGCGTGACCTTGAACCGTACCAAGATATTATGAACCGACTTGGATTTGATGTTGAAGATATGCCGCTGTCGTGTCCGCCTGGATATGGCTACGGTGGAGCGATGGGACCGGCACAATTCATCCCATCAACATGGGTGCTCGTTGAAGACGAAGTTGGAAGTTTGACTGGCAACGTGCCACCAAATCCATGGAATCCAGCAGATGCCTTTATGGCTTCAGGTATTCTGCTTCGCGATAATGGCGCAGCAGCAGGTACGTGGGCAGCGGAACGCTTGGCGGCGCTTCGATACTTTGCTGGATGGGGGAATGCTGACAAACCACAGTTTGCCTTCTACGGCGATTCGGTCATGACATTTGCCGCTGGCTTCCAAAAAGACATTGATTTCCTTGCCGATGCCGACTAAGGCACTTTCGGTTGGCTGATAACTAAAAGACAGCACCACCGAGCGTGCTGTCTTGTTTTAATTCCAACCAAACCTAACTTAGAGGAGCTTCGTGAGTCCTGCTTGCTGAAGCGTTCGATCTGGCGCAGGCAGAGAACCCATCTCCCGTCCTGTTCGCGACTTGGTGAAGGCGTTCATTGTGCTTCTTGGAACAACGTAGATGATCGCAATACCCCAATCTCGCAGTTGCATGCCATATTTAAGTGCCTCTTCTTTTGTGTTCACACAAAGAAATGGCTCTCGTCCTTGTTCGTCTGACGTAGCAACCAAGACAAAACCCGACTCGCCTGTATCCAAGGTGTTCATGATGTCTTGCAAAGCAGCACTGAGCACGATCTTGAATCCCTGCTCAGAAAGATGATTTGCTACTCCAGGAAAACCACGAGCACCGTCAAGCATTGCAATCGTGTGCGAAATGGAAAGCGGCATACTCACTCCTTTTCCTCTGAAAGTGTTTATTGAAGAGCTACCACCGGCTACAATACCATTCTATTGCGCCAAGCGCTAATTATCTTGATAAAGCCAATGGAAACACAGTAGGGGGAGGTTGTCCAGCTCAGGCCAAGCTGGACAAGGCCCGCTCACGTAGTGTGCGGGCCCTTCTCTATATGACTTGCCATTTTAAGACAAATCTTCTATACTATTCGAGCTATGAAAACAGATATCCACCCAACATATAACGAAGACGTGAAGGTAACCTGCGCTTGCGGTAATACCTTTACCACTGGATCAACCGATGAAAAAATCGAGGTTGAAATCTGTTCAAATTGTCACCCATTTTACACTGGTGTCGAAAAGGTTGTTGACAGTGCTGGACGAGTTGAGAAGTTCAAGGCTCGAATGCAGGCAAAGACCGACACTAAAAGCAAGGCAGAAAAGAAAGCTGAGAAACGAGAAGCTCGCGCAGAACAAGAAGAAGCGTAACTTCATAAGCTGTTATAATGAGACGATTTTGCTTTCGCAAAATCGTCTCTCTGCATATTCTAAAAATCTATCTACTAAATACTACTTCTAATTTCATGACATTCGATATCACCATCGCACATGACAACAAAAAAACCCAATTCCTGGCTAGCGAATGGGAGCGTTTAACTGCTGCAATAACCGAGGCAAAAGAAACAGCGGCCAACGATCCTGATCTTGCTGAACTCGCAGCAGATGAGATCACAAATCTCACCAACCAACGAAGTGCAGTTGAAGAACAGATCACTGACATTCTCAAAGCTGACGAAGAGGAGGAGAAATTCCCCAATGAAGTCATTCTTGAAGTGCGGGCCGGTGCAGGTGGGGAAGAGGCGGCACTCTTTGCGGAAGAGCTCGCACTCATGTATCAAAAATATACAGAGATCCGCGGTTGGCAGTGGAAAACCGTCGACGAGTCACGCGCCGAACTCGGTGGATACAAATCAGCAAGTTTTGAAATAAAAGGACTCGGCGTGTACAAAGAACTTCGATACGAGACCGGTGTTCACCGCGTACAACGAATTCCTGCAACCGAAAAACAAGGACGTATCCATACCTCGACCGCATCAGTTGCTATTTTGCCAATTCGAAAAAAAGTAAATGTACAGATCAACGACAGCGATCTCGAGATCGAGACATCGCGTTCAGGTGGAGCAGGAGGACAAAACGTCAACAAGGTTGAAACAGCCGTGCGGATCATTCACAAACCAACCGGCGTAGATGTTCGCTCGACGTCAGAACGAAGTCAGCTCAAAAACCGTGAACGGGCAATGAGTATCTTGGCTGCAAAATTGCAAGCAATGGCCGAAGAAGAGGAAGCCAAAAAGTACGCGCACGAACGAAAAAACCAAATCGGAACAGGGGATCGGTCAGAAAAGATTCGCACCTACAACTTTCCACAAGATCGCATCACCGATCACCGCATCAAGGAGTCGTGGAACAACATTGAAAAAACACTCGGCGGCTCACTCGAGAAGATTGTTGCTGCACTTGCTAATGCTGAGGCAGGAGAATAAGAATATAATACTGTTATTGCCCAAAATCTCCATTTCTGGTACTATATCGGAGCCTCAAAAGAGGCACTTTTTAGCTAATATCATATTGATATGTCTGTAGAAGAACTATTCAATGTGGGGGCTCAGTACGGGTTTTCAAAGGCTCGTCGGCACCCTTCTACTGGCAAGTACATCTTTGGTGTAAAAAATAACGTTGAAATCTTTGACCTTGAGAAGACTCAAGATAAGTTGGAGACGGCAGCGAAATTTGCAGCAGAGGTCAAACAGTCAGGAAAGAACATTTTATTTGTGAGCGGTAAGCGAGAAGTCGCAGCAGCACTTCGACACGCCGCACAATCAGTCAACCAACCATTCGTGGCTGGCCGATGGATTGGTGGAACGCTCACTAACTTTGGAGAAATTACCAAACGAGTTGACCGACTGAAGAAACTTCGACACGAAGGTGAATCAGGACAACTCAAAGAAAAATATACCAAGAAAGAGCGACTCTTGATCACCCGTGAAATCGAACGGCTTGAAGAGCGTTTTGGTGGTGTTGCTGACATGGACAAACTCCCTGGAGCACTCTTTGTTATCGACCCACGCGATGAAGCAACAGCTGTCCGCGAAGCGCGACGAATGAACATCCCCGTGATTGCACTCGCAAGTAGCGACTGTGACTACGGTGTGATCGACTACGTCATTCCCGCAAATGACTCAAACATTGCAAGTATTAAATACTTCATTGATACCATTACCAAAGCACTTAAATAATCATCACTTATGACTATTAGTACTGAGGACGTAAAAAAGTTACGAGAAGAAACTGGCGTGTCGGTCATGCAGTGCAAATCAGCACTCGAAGAAGCAGATGGCGACATGGAAAAAGCGCGCATTATCCTTGCAAAGAAAAGTAAGGCAGCTGCAGCAAAGAAAAGTGACCGAGAACTCGGCGCTGGCGTTGTTGCAAGCTACATTCACGGCGAAGGAAGCGTTGGATCACTTGTTGAACTATTGTGCGAGACAGACTTCGTTGCTCGAAATGAGGACTTCAAGAAGTTGGCATACGATATTGCAATGCACATTGCAGCAAGCGACCCTGCATATTTGACTGCTGATGAAATCGACGAGACCGAAAAAGCAAAAGTTGCTGAAGTATTACAAAAAGAAGTCGCTGACAAGCCAGAAAACATGCAAGCACAAATTCTTGAAGGAAAACTCGACAGCTTCTTCAAGGAGAAAGTGTTGCTCGATCAAGCCTACATCAAAGATCCAAAGAAAACGATCAAGCAATTGACCGAGGAAGCAACTCAAAAATTTGGAGAGCGAACCGAAGTTGGCCGCTTCAGCCGCTTCTCAATTAACTAGATTTTTTGAGAGAGGAACGGTATACTTTTCTTCGTGCACAACTCGGTTTTGTGAACGCCACCTTGGCTGTTCCGGCTTGCCGGAACAAAACATGAACCTTGATGTGCAGCAATCCAATTTTTGATTGCATCTCCGATGCGCTCAAAAATTGGATATGCCACCTTAGCTCAGTTGGTAGAGCAATTGTTTTGTAAACAATAGGTCGTCGGTTCAAGCCCGACAGGTGGCTCAGGAAATATCCCGAAAGAACGCTGCAAATAGCGTTCTTTTTGGTATACTAAGCTTCTATGAACGACGGGAAGGGGCACTACCATCCAAACACACTGATCACGCGCGACATTGTGCGTATTTTAGGTGAGCGGGGATTCTCAGTTGCACTCGGTCCTGAACTCGACAATGAACATTACAACTTCAACATGCTGAACGTGCCAGCCAATCACCCAGCGCGAGACATGCAAGACACATTCTGGCTGAAGCGTGAAAAGAATGAGACCGAACGACGACTCCTTCGAACACAAACTTCAAACATGCAGATCCGTTACATGGAGCAATTTGTACAGGAGGGAAGAGAGATGCCGATCCGAATTGTTTCTCCAGGGCGAGTATTCCGCAACGAAGCAACTGACGCACGACACGAAGCAGTTTTTAATCAGATTGAAGGATTGGCGGTTGATACCAACATCACACTCGGACACCTTAAAGGCACGCTAGAATACATGCTTGGGGAATTGTTTGGCGGCACCTCGCACGTCCGAATGCGTCCAGGTTATTTTCCATTTGTCGAGCCTGGCGTTGAAGTCGACGCGACCTGTCCAGCATGTTCGGGAAGCGGACAGGCGGCAACGGGAAATTGTTCGGTGTGTCATGGCACTGGCTGGCTCGAACTCATGGGCGCAGGAATGGTCCACCCTAGCGTTCTTAAGAATACTGGAATAGATCCAAATATCTATCAGGGATTTGCGTTTGGAACTGGAATCGAGCGCCTTGCGATGGTGAAGTATGGCATCGATGATTTGCGCCTCTTCAACCAAGGCGACCTCCGCCTCGTTAATCAATTTGAAGCTTAGAATATGAAAGTTGTTAAGAGTTGGTTACAAGAATACATCAAGGAACCGCTCCCCGAGACAAGCGTGCTCGTGGAGAAGCTTGCACTCCATGCGTTTGAAGTTGAGAGCGTGAGTCAGGTGGGCGGTGAAGATGTGATCGAAGTCGATATTTTGCCAAACCGATCACACGATTGTTTGGGTCACATGGGTATCGCACGTGAAATTGCAACACTGTTTGAATTAACCTTTCAGCAACCAGAAATTGAAGTAGCGACCGATGATAGTGTGTCGACTGCTGACCGCATCAAATTAATTGTGGAGGACTCGAAGATGACTCCACGCGCCACCAAACGATTGGTCACCGATGTCACAATTGGCGAATCCCCAGATTGGTTGAAAAATAGATTGGCAGCACTTGGTCAACGCTCGATCAACAATATTGTCGACATCACAAATTTCGTCATGCTTGAATGCGGCCAACCAGTGCACGCATTTGATGCAGATAAAATCAGTGGCGACATCACGATCCGCGGAGCCAAAGCGGGGGAGAAGGTCACCACGCTCGATGGCGACGAATATGAACTCATGGAAGGCATGCTCGTGATCGCAGACGAGGAAAAAGCACTTGATATCGCTGGAGTCAAAGGAGGGAATAACTCTGGAATTGATGACAGCACAACCAACATAATCCTTTCGGTGTGTAACTTCGACAACGTATCTGTTCGACGAACATCACACGCCCTCGGGCTCTTCACTGATGCTGCAAAGCGATTTGGCAACGGCCTCTCACCAGAATTACCAACCTACGCACTCGCACGTCTCAGTCAGCTTATCCATGACGTCGCAGGTGGACGAGTGGCCGCAGATATTTTAGACGAATATCCACGCAGACCACAACACTATCGGATCGGATTTTCAACAGAGGAAACAAATGCACTCCTTGGAACTACTCTCCACGAAGATGACATTCTCAACATTCTTGATCGACTTCTATTTTCCCACGAAGTAATTGCTGATCCACGAGCACATGCCGCAGCGATCGCATCAAACTACCTCGGAGCACCATACCAATACGACAGCAGTGTTATTTATGATGCACCAGAACGATTCAGCTGCTCGTCTTTTACTAATTTTCTCTACGTACATTCTGGCATTGCATTGCCGAGTCGCTCAATCGACCAATTTTTAGGAACTGATCCAATCGATGAGTCAGAACTTTCCCCCGGAGATCTTATCTTCAGTAAGGGTGACAAGCCCTATACTACCGACGAAGTGCCAGACGGTATCGGACATGTTGGATTATATCTTGGAGATGGAAAGGTCGTTCATGCAACAGGAAATGGAACTGATGCTGTTGTTGTCGAAGAGTATGCAACTTCACCAGCATTTAAGGAGCTTCGCGGGTTCAGACGCGTTCGAGTTCCTAGCGCGCCACGAATTATCGCAACCATTCCACACGAACGACTAGACCTCCGGATCAAGCAAGATCTGATTGAGGAAATTGGTCGAGTGCACGGCTACATGAACATTAATGCACAAAACTTCACCGACAAGCATACACCCGACACCAGCAAACGATACTACTACACCGCGCACATCAAAGATTTGCTCGTCGGTCGCGGATTTAACGAAATTGAAACCTATACGTTTGTCGAACATGGTGATATTGAAGTCGCATATCCACTCGCAAAGGACAAACCATTTCTGCGTACAACACTACGCACCACACTCCATGAGGCGCTCGAAAAAGGTCTCTACTATCGTGATCTTCTTGGTGAGTCGGTTATCAAGGTTGTTGAGATTGGCAGTGTTTTCCCACAAAGCGGCGAACATTTGAGTCTCGCGTTTGGCGCAACAGGAGTGAAATCAGGCAAAATCGATGCGCTCATTGCCGAGACGGTAACATTTCTTGAAGAAGAACTTGGCGTCACGCTCCATGGGAATATCGTCGATGGTATTTTTGAATGTAATTTCAGTGGGCTCCTTTCAGAACTGCCAGAAGTGACAAATTATGACGACATTGTCATTCCTGATTCAAGCAACACTACTTTCACACCCCTCTCGCCATTTCCGTTCATTACTCGGGACATCGCATTTTGGACAACAAACACCGACGTCGAGACCGCCGAAAAACTCCTGAGAGAACATGCCGGCGACCTTCTTGCTCGAATCGATCTTTTTGATCAATTTACCAAAGACGATAAGACATCGTACGCATTTCGTCTTGTGTTTCAAGCACATGATCGCACGCTAAGCGATGACGACGTGCAACCAATCATGCAAACTATTACCGAAACCCTTGCTAATGCTGGTCACGAAGTACGCTAATATGATTACTGACGAACTAAAAGTTACATTGGTTTCTGGAAAAGGTGGTGATGGTGTCGTCAGGTGGCTCCACATCAAAGGAAAAGAGTACTCTGGCCCTGCAGGTGGAAATGGTGGTGCCGGTGGCGACGTCATTGCTCGTGGTACTCGTGATCTCACTGCGCTCAATCGGTACATGCACGGACACACGTATGCCGCTTCAAATGGAGGTGATGGTGGCAGCAACAATCGCGAAGGCAAAAATGGTGATCCATATTATTTTGATGTGCCAGTTGGCTCTGTTATCACCAACAAAAAGACTGGTGAAGTAGTTGAGGTGCTTCACGATGGAGAAGAGCATGTACTCCTCAAAGGCGGGCGTGGCGGATACGGCAATACCCACTTTAAGGCATCCACAAACACAACGCCTCGAGAATCAACACCAGGAAAACTGGGTGATACTGCCGCATTTTATGTTGAATTGCGCTTTATTGCAGATGCAGGTTTTGTCGGACTACCGAGCGCAGGGAAGTCGAGTTTGGTTAATGCACTCACTGGCAGTCAGGCAAAAGTTGCGGCGTATCACTTCACTACGCTCGAACCACACTTGGGCGTGCTCTACGGTCACATCTTGGCAGACATCCCAGGGCTCATTGAAAATGCTCACAAAGGGAAAGGGCTTGGTGACAAGTTCTTGCGACACATTGCGCGCACGACCATGCTCGTTCATTGCATCTCACTTGAGTCGGAGAATATTACCGCAGACTACACCGTTATTCGAAACGAACTTGTGCATCACGACCAAGCGCTTGGTACCAAACACGAACTCATCGTGCTCACCAAAACCGACATGGTTGATGAAAAAACAATTGCACGTGCGACAAAAGAATTACAAGAACACACTGGTACACAAAACATTTTGAGTGTCTCGATTTATGATGACGAATCTCTCAAACAACTTTCAGACACACTGACCAAGCAGTTGGATAAGCTTGACTAACTGAAAGGAGTACGACGGATTGAAGACGTTCCAGTAGTCACAACAAAAATTCTCAAGAAATCTCGTCCCGAGCCTGGCCCACGCCTGCTCGGATTTCTTCTATCCACAGATTATGCAAATCAATTCATGTATAGTTATTGGTGACGCATGTACTGCACGAAAGTGGGGAACAATACGTTCCTTCCGAAATGGACATCTCTCGGTGAGATGACGGTGCGAGGTTAACTGCACTAAGCCAGTAACCAGATCGCGCCTCAAGATGATGCGTCACCAGCTCGAGCACTGCTCGAGCTTCTCTTTTTCTTCTGCTACAATACCTACATCATGACAAAATATGTACCAACAATTGGCCTTGAGATCCACGCAGAATTGAAAACCGAGACAAAAATGTTCTGTAACTCAAAAAACGACCCCGACGAGACACGACCCAACGTCAATGTCTGTCCAATCTGTATGGGACACCCAGGAACACTTCCAACAATCAACAAAGAAGCGGTGGCACATGTTTTGAAAGTTGGCACCGCGGTTCGCGGCACACTTGCAGACTTTACCGAATTTGACCGCAAAAACTATTTTTACCCTGACATTCCAAAAGGGTACCAAATTAGCCAATACAAATATCCGCTTGTTTCGGGAGGTTCAATTGGCGACGTCGATATCACTCGTATTCATCTCGAAGAGGACACTGGTGTTTCAAAACATCACGGTACTCACAGTGATATTGATTTCAACCGTGCCGGATTGCCGCTTATGGAATTAGTAACTGAACCAGTTATTCACGATGTTGAGCAAGCGGTTCGTTTTGCAAAAGATTTACAACTCTTGCTTCGTTATCTTGGTGTTGCACATGCAAACATGGAAAAAGGAGAGATGCGTGTTGAAGTGAACATTTCACTTGCAAAAGAAGATGCAAAAGAGCTTGGCACCAAAACCGAGATCAAAAACTTAAACTCTTTCAAGGCGGTTGCGCGAGGTATTGAATATGAGATCAAACGCCAGACAGCACTCCTTGATAGTGATGAGGAAGTTGTCCAAGAGACCCGCGGGTGGGACGAAGCAACACAAACAACGGTCGGCCAACGAAAGAAAGAAACCTCTGCGGACTATCGGTACTTTCCAGAGCCAGATTTACCAAAACTCAAAATCTCTAGCGTAACAGAATGGCAATCATTTACACTCCCTGAATTGCCATCCGAACGACGAAAACGATACTCGCTGCTTGGACTCAAGCAAGAAGATGCCGACAGCTTTACTGCCGACAAAGCCCTTGGTGACTTTTTTGATGCAGTTACCGAACATCTTGCCGAAAATGAATACGCACTCGCTGCAAACTACATCGCGGCCGATCTTGTTGGTCTTGCGCAATCCCTCGACAATTTCCAGTATCCCGATGCACAACATTTTGCCGAACTCATTACTATGACTACGGCAGGCGATCTTTCAAGTCGTGGTGCAAAAGACACTCTCAAGATTATGGTGACGAAAGGCGGCATACCACGCACAATCGCTGAAGACGAAGGCTTACTCCAAGACAATGACGAAGAGACATTACTTGAAACAGTGAAAACTATCCTCTCAGAAAACCAAAAAGCAGTTGATGAGTACAAATCAGGCAAAGAAAACGCCCTCCAGTTCCTTGTTGGACAGGGAATGAAGGCAAGCAAGGGTGCTGCTAATCCACAAATGTTACGTGAATTGTTTCTGAAGCATCTGGAGTAGAATAGAGGTATGCATCGTCATTTTGATCGACACCGACTATCAACACTTCTCCTATCTGGAGTAATCGTGCTTGGCGGCTTGGGGATCATCCACAACGCACATCTCGTCGCTGATCTAGTGAAAGAAAGCTGGCCTGACGACGGATTTTCTGTTGCCCTCGTCGGAACACTCCACGAAGCACCACAACCTGCTCAAGTAGGTGGATTTATTGAGTTATTTAACGCTGCAGCGGTGTCATGGTACGAGACCGTTTGCAGCGTCATCCGTATCTGCAACAACTAACTTGCTCACAGTGCAATTGGAGGTACGGACGGTATACTTTAGCTATAGCAGTTAAGCGAGTTTTGTATGGAGAAAATACGAGTTGCAATCAATGGGTTTGGGCGCATTGGACGCGCATTTTGTAAAATTGCACAGGATTACGATGAAATAGAAATTGTTGCAATCAACGACCTTGGTGATGTTGAAAACCTGGCGTATCTTCTTCGCTATGACACCGCGTATGGCAAATGGAACCATGCGGTTGAAACTCGAGATGGTAACTTGGTAATTAACGGACATGAAATCCCATTTCTCCAAGAGCGCGACCCAAGCAAACTACCATGGAGCGATATGCAGATTGATGTTGCTCTTGAGTCAACAGGATTTTTCACCAAATACCAAGACGCAAAAATGCACCTCGACGCTGGCGCAAAACGAGTTGTTATTTCAGCTCCCGCAAAAGGCGAACCGGTTGAAGGGATCGCGAGTGCAACTGTCTTGATGGGAATTAACAACGACGCACTCCAAACATGCCAAATCACTTCAAATGGTTCGTGTACGACCAACGCATCAAGTCCTGTTGTTCAAATCCTCAACGAAACAGTCGGCGTTGAAAAAGCAATCCTCAACACAGTGCATGGATATACCGCAACACAAGCACTCCAAGACTCGCCGAGCAAAGATTACCGAAAAGGACGTGCAGCAGCACAAAATATCATTCCAACAACAACTGGAGCCGCCATCGCAGTCACGAAGGCACTTCCACAACTGAGCGGGAAGTTTGATGGGATGGCAATGCGTGTACCAGTCATTGTCGGATCAATTGCGGACATTACTTTTGTTGCAAGTCGCGATACCAGCGTTGAAGAAATCAATGATATTTTCCGAACTGCCGCACAAGATCCTCGATGGCACGGCGTCTTTACGGTATGGGAAGATCCGATTGTTTCGAGTGACATTATCGGAGAACGATATGGTGCCATTCTTGATCTCAACTCAACCATGGTTGTCGCTGGCAACTTGGTAAAGGTTCTGAGTTGGTATGACAACGAAACTGGGTACACTAACACGCTCGTCAAACACGTCATTGAAACCGGCAAACACACTAAGTAGTATGGTGCAATACGAAAAACTTGTTCGAGATCGAATTCCTGAAATACTTGATGCAAAAGGAATTGGGTACGAGCAGCGTGTTGCAGACATGGGTGAGTATCACGAAGCACTTATTGCAAAGCTCAACGAAGAAGTCCTAGAGTTTACAGAAGACAAATCTGTTGACGAGCTTGCTGATGTTCTTGAAGTTATTAAAAGCCTTATGAGCTTACCTAAGTACAGCGATGTCGACACAATCCGTCAGCGAAAACAAGAGGAGCGAGGAGGATTTACTAAGCGCCTAATACTTACAGGAGAAAAATAGTATGAAAATTGCACTTGGGACAGATCATGCTGGATTTGAGCTGAAAGAAGCAGTCAAAGCGCACCTTGAAAACCATGGTCATGAAGTCGCCGATTATGGTGCCTACGAATACGACAAAGATGATGACTATCCAGACTTTGTTTTGCCGGCATGTTGGGCAGTTACTGACGGGGAAGCAGAACGTGCAATCGTATTTGGTGGTTCAGGACAAGGCGAAGCGATTGCAGCAAACAAAGTTACCGGTGTTCGTGCAGCTGTGTGGTACGGAGGTGATGGAGCCATCATCGAACTTTCACGAGAACACAACAATGCCAACGTCCTTTCGATTGGTGCACGTTTTGTGTCAGTCGACGAGGCACTTGAAACAGTTGACCGCTGGCTTGAGACTGATTTTTCAAATGACGAGCGCCATGTGCGTCGAATTACTAAATTTGAAAATGCTAACACTCACGATGCGCTATGATCCGTGTCGTTCCTGCCATTCTGCCACAGGATTTTGAACATTTGAGCGAAGAGCTTGCGCGTGTGGCCAATCATGTTCCACTTGTGCAAATCGATGTCGCAAATGGATCGTATGCGCCAAGCACAACCTGGCCATACCACAACCCATCTCAGACAGACGGGCAATTCGCACGAATTGCCCGTCAGGAAGAAGGGATGCCGTTCTGGGAAGATCTCGACTTCGAAGTAGATTTATTACTCACTGAACCAGAAAATCATATCCCTGACTGGATCCAGGTCGGCGCAGCTGGATTTATTGTGCATACTGAATCAACAGACCATCACGCCGATTGTGTTGGACTCATCCGCGAAGCAGATGGATTGCTGGGGTGGGGGATTAAGCCGAGTACTGATCTTGAAGAATTGTTTGATCTCATCGACACACTCGATATGCCAGACTTTGTGCAAGTCATGGGCAACGACAAAATCGGCTACCATGGTATTTCGCTCGACGCATCGGTATACGGTATTGTTGAAGCAATTCGTGATCGATACGCGGATCTTCTGATTGCAGTTGATATTGGAGTTACCACAGATACCGCGCCTCGCCTTGTGGCTGCCGGCGCCACCAAGCTCGTCTCAGGATCAACAATCCTCAATGCTGAAAATCCAGCTGCAATTATCGCTCAATTTCAGAATCTGTAGATATTGACAGATAATATATATTTGTTATAATATATCTAGAATTGAACCCACAACGGCCCGCAAGGGCAGGAGGCTCCCGTGAAGAAGCTGACCATCTTCGCCTTGGTTTTCGTGTTTTTCGCAACAATGGGCTGCGAAACACCCAAGTCGACCAACAACGTCGTAGAAGGGGTCATCATCAGTCACGACCCCAGGGTGACTCTCCCCGGAACAGGGGAGATCTACGAGGTACAACTAAAAGGTGGTCAAGTGGTGAAAGCCACCGCAAACCATCAGAATCTGCCCACAGGGGCGAAGGTTCGGTGCGCTCAGAAAGCGCCGGAGCTCGGAGGAGAGTGGGGCTGCCTCGCTCGCTGGTAGAGGCACCCCCCCCACATCAAAGTCCCGTGACCTATTCCAAGGTCACGGGCACCGTTGTGTCCGTTGCTGCTATGCTATAATTGCATCCATATTCGCACTGTCTAACCACTACGTACTAATTACCACTTACTGATTTTATGGATATTATTAACGCGATTAAAGTGCTGACGCCTGCCATTGCTAGTTTTTGTATTGGTATCGCGATCACACCAGCAATCACTCATTACCTCTACAAATATCAATGCTGGAAAAAACAAGCCGGTAATTCTCGAGGCATTGGAGACCAGACAGGAACTCCAATTTTCAATGAACTCCACAAAGAACGTGACGTTAATACTCCTCGGATGGGCGGACTCGTCATTGTACTATCGGTCATTGCAACGGTCGTACTGTTTTGGGTGGTGTCATACCTCGATAGTGGTGGACCATCAGGTAAAATTGACTTTTTGAGTCGAACACAAACATGGATTCCATTTGCAACATTTGTGTGTGGTGCACTGATGGGACTTATTGAAGACATTGCCGTTATCCGAACGCGCGACGGTATTCGATTTCTGTATCGACTGCTCCCAGCACTTGGTCTTGGAACCATTGTCGCATGGTGGTTTTATGCAAAACTTGGCATGACGAGCATTCTTGTGCCGTTACTTGGCTCACTAACGCTTGGCATTTGGATCATTCCATTCTTCCTTGTCGTTCTGCTTGGTGTATTTGCGAGTGGTGTCATCGATGGGCTTGATGGGCTCTCGGGCGGCGTTCTGTCGATTGTATTTGCAGCATACGGCGTGATTGCGCTCTTACAAAACCAAATCAACCTCTCGGCACTGTGTTTTGTCATTGTCGGAGCAATTCTTGCCTTCTTGTGGTTTAACATTCCACCTGCGCGTTTTTATATGACCGAAGTTGGTTTTGTAGCACTCGCACTAACACTTGTTGTTATTGCATTTATGACGGGGCAGGTCGCTGTCTTGCCACTCATCGCTTTCATTCAAACAATCACCGTTATCACAAACATTATTCAAGTTGCCTCTAAAAAACTTTTCGGTAAAAAAGTATTTCGAGTTGCACCGATCCACCACCACTTTGAAGCTATTGGGTGGTCAGCAGAAAAGATCGTGATGCGATATTGGGTTGTCAGTGTTATTGCAGCTACACTTGGTGTTGTGCTGACCCTTGTCTAACATATGGCACGCCGTAAACCAATCGACCGCTTGTTTCTTATTCTGACAATCGTCCTCATTTTGGTTGGATTATTCATTTTTAGCTCTGCATCGCTTGGTCTTTTGGCACGAGAGGGAATTGCATTTAGTGCTGTTCTCCTTAATCAATTGTTCGGACTGTTCATTGGTACAATTGTGCTCTGTATTGCAATGTACATTCCTCCAGCGTTTCTCCAAAAATATGCGTACCACTTGTTTGGTGCCGCAGCATTATTGACACTCTTGGTGTATATTCCTGGTATTAGCGCAACACATGGTGGCGCAAACCGATGGATTGATCTTGGTGCAGTGACGCTTCAGCCAGCAGAAGCACTCAAAATTGGTTTCGTGTTTGCATTTGCCGCGTGGATTGCGTACGTCAAACAGCATATTCGCGAATGGAAGCTTGGCATTCTGCCACTCTGTGGCTTGTTGTTTGTATGTTTGCTCTTGCTTGTGTTTCAACCAGATCTTGGTACGTTTCTTGTCATTGCGGCAACCGGCATGGGAATGTTTATCGCTGGAGGAGGGAAGTGGAGTCACGTGCTCGCCATCACCGGTACAGCAGCAAGTGCACTTCTCGTGCTCGGACTCACGTTTGACTACGTCCACCGACGACTTGTCACGTTTCTTGATCCTGCCGCTGATGCACTTGGAGCAGGGTACCAGATTCAACAATCATTGATCGCCATTGGTTCGGGGCAGTGGTTTGGACGCGGCTTTGGTCAAAGTGTGCAAAAGTTCAACTTTTTACCAGAACCCGTTGGTGACTCAATTTTCGCAGTATTTGCAGAAGAGTGGGGATTTGTCGGTGCGTGTATTTTAATCGCACTCTTTATTGCATTTGCGCTTCGAGGATTTCGAATTGCTGGCTCGGCACGAACGATTTTTAGTGCCATGACTGTTACAGGGATTGTACTCCTGATCGTTATCCAATCCTTTGTCAATATCGCCGCGATGCTTGGGATCTTCCCGCTCACTGGTATGCCGCTTTTGTTTGTGAGCCAAGGTGGAACCGCACTTATGATCGCAATGGGTGCTGTTGGGGTTGTCCTCAGCATCTCTCGTAATGAGCGCACGACATAAGCTCCACTATTTGCTATACTCATGGTGGCTCCGCGTGCGCATGTATATCGTTGTACGTAGCTTCCATGGCCACACAAGGGCGCTGGAAACACAGGAAGAACCACTGCAACGATAGAGAATGTGCGCGAGACTCGTTCATTCTCACCCGCCACGCGGAGCCATCTACCGCTTCGGCGGTTTTTCTTTTGGAAGCATGTATAATACTTGTATACCGATAATTTGATTTCCAATGAAAATTGTTTTAACCGGCGGCGGGTCAGGAGGACATTTTTATCCGCTCATTGCAGTTGCAGAAAGTATTCAGCAGTATACTCGAGAACACCGACTTCTCGAGCCACAATTGCTCTATCTTGCAAACACTCCCTACAACAAAGCAATGCTCGAGCAGCACGCCATTGAGTTTGTGCATGTTCCTTCGGGTAAGCTCCGTCGTTATTTTTCGATTCTCAATCTTATCGATATAGGGAAGCTTTTGTGGGGCATTTGTGTTGGACTCTGGAAGATGCTTATTATCTTTCCTGATGTTGTATTTTCGCGCGGTGGCTATCCAAGCATTCCTGTTTTGTTTGCAGCACGCATACTTCGTATTCCTGTTATTGTGCATGAATCTGACACCAAACCAAGTCGGGCAACACTCTTTGGGGCACGCTTTGCCAAAAAAATTGCCATCTCGTTCCCTGAAACAGCAGATTACTTTGCCGGGAAAGAAGTTGCGCTTACCGGCCATCCAGTTCGACGCGAACTGATGCAGCCACTGACTCGTGGTGCACACGAATATCTTGATCTCGATAGTTCTATTCCTGTTGTACTTGTGTTGGGTGGTTCACAAGGCGCAGAAACAATTAATGAAACAATCATTGAAGCGCTCCCTGAATTATTATCTCGATTTCAAGTCATTCACCAGTGCGGCGACAAACTCTACGAAAAAACCAAGCAACTTGCCGATGTTTATCTTGCCGACAGCTCATTCAAATCACGGTATCGACTGTTTCCATATCTCGACGATCTGGCGCTCCGCATGTCAGCAGGTGCAGCTCGCGTTGCTATTACTCGGGCTGGGGCAGGGAGTATCTTTGAACTTGCCTTCTGGGGTGTTCCCGCAATTATCATTCCTATCCCCGAAAGTGTAAGTCATGACCAGCGAACAAACGCTTATACCTATGCGCGTACGGGCGCTGCAGAGGTAATCGAAGAACACAACCTTTCGCCGCATCTACTCGTTTCAGAAGTGACACGCATTATCGAAGATACTGATGCCCACAAACGCATGCAAACCGCAGCAAAAGGCTTTACTGAGCCAGAAGCTGCCGATAAGATCGCTCGTGAAATACTCGACATTGCACTTGAGCACGAGAAGTGATTGACTTTTGAAGTAAAAATAGTATAATCTCGCTTGGACAACCACACTAAGGAGAGGACAATCTTGCAGTTTCTTGCCATGCTGTTGCTCATGATCGCTGGAGCTCTGTCCTGGGCACTCCTTGCCTTGGCAGCTTCCGCGCTCACTGGTACATCCTTCTGGACATGCCTCGGAGTTCTTCTTTTCATTGGACTCTTCTTCATCGTCTTCGGCGTGCCGATGATGATCAAGAAGGGTACGTCCCGCCGCGCCCCAGCGTAGCGGGGCTTTCCCTTATCTAGAGCCCTCAATTGCGATATAATAGACCAACTATGTCTGAAGTCATTACGCGATTTCCACCATCACCAACAGGCAATTTCCACATTGGTAGCGCCCGCACTGCACTCTTTAATTATCTCTACGCCAAACACCATAATGGCAAAATGATTTTTCGTCTGGAGGATACCGACACTGAACGAAATTCCGAAGAAGCCGTCGCGAGCATCATGGATGGCATGCACGCACTCGGCCTGTCATGGGACAACGAGACAATCTATCGACAATCAGAGCGCACCGATCGATACGTTGAATGCCTAAAACAGTTGATTGACACTGGTCATGCATACGAAGCCGAAGAATCAAATGACAAGAAAGGAAAGGTTGTTCGCTTCAAAAACCCCAACCAAACAATTACATTTACTGACGAAGTTCGAGGCGATGTGACATTTGATACAACTGAATTAGGCGATTTTGTCATTGCTCGATCAATCAATGATCCACTGTATCATTTGACGGTTGTGGTTGACGACATCGACATGGGCATTACGCACGTCATTCGTGGTGAAGATCATATTTCAAACACTCCACGACAAATTGTAATCCTCGAAGCACTCGGCGGCACTCGACCAACATACGCGCATTTGCCACTTATTTTGAATGAAGACCGCAGTAAGATGAGCAAGCGCAAAACACCAACTGATGTTGCACACTACATCAATCAAGGTTTTTTGCCTGAAGCACTTGTCAATTTTCTTGCACTTCTTGGTTGGAACCCTGGTACTGATCAAGAATTTTTCACCCTCGATGAGCTGATTAGTGTTTTTGATCTCACCAAAGTAGGGAAGAGTGGAGCGATTTTCAATATCGACAAACTACGATCGATCAACCATCACTATCTCAAACAACTACCACTCGAATCATTTGTCGCACTACTACCGGACACACTTCGCGAGCACCCACAAGCATCGCTTATTGGCACAATTCTTCAAGAACGAACGCACATAATCAGTGATGCCGTACGCGAAATTGAAGGAGGGGAATGGGACTATCTTTTTAAAGAGCCGACACTCGATACAGAAGCTATTCCTTGGAAACAATCAACCGCTTCTGAGGCGGTGACACACTTGTCTCATGCACATACAATACTTGCTGATATTAAATCTGACACGTTCACAAACCCTAACGAATTAAAACAAATGCTGTGGGCATATGCCGAAGAACACGGCAAAGGAAATGTGCTCTGGCCAATCCGTTACGTGCTAACCGGCAAAGATCGATCGCCTGATCCATTCACGGTGATGGCACTTCTTGGCAAAGAGGCAACCCTAGCGCGATTACAAGCCGCACAAACTGCCTTACAATCAGTATGATGAAGTTTCCACGGATTTCAGTGCCGTCATTAGTGCTTATCGCATTCATGTTTGCGGTCTATAGTTCTTTTGCGCGCGCGCAAAATACTGACCTGCTTGATCGTCTTGCTGATCAACTCGAAGAAAAAGAAGATCAAATTGCACAAGTTGAAGAAGAGATTGCAGAATATCAAGAAGAGTTGGCAGAAATTGGTGAAGAAAAGCAAACACTGCAAAGTACACTCCGTGAGCTCAACCTCTCGCGTGATCGCATCACTGCACAAGTTAATCTGACTCAACAAGAAATTGATCTCACGACACTTGAAATCCAAAAACTCTCTCTTGAAATAGCCAACAAAGAAGCAAATATCGAACTCAATAACGAAGCATTAGCTGAAACTATTCGACGCATCGACCAAGCAGAAGCCCAGACACTCATTGAAACATTACTTGCGTATGATAACCTGTCTGAATTTTGGATCGAAGCGGATGATCTCAATCAATTCAATGTGATTGTGCAAAATGATTTGGTTGAGCTTGCTGAATTACGCGAAGAGTTGACCGCACAAAAGAAAGAGTTTGAGACCAATGAACGTGACTTAATGCGACTCCGTAATGAATTTCAAATTCGTGGCCAAGCTGTTGACGCAAACCGGCAAACACACGACCAACTCCTCCAGGTAACCCAAAATGAAGAAGCAACCTATCAACAACTTTTGAATGAAAAAGTCCGTCAACGAGAAATCTTCCTTGCAGAGCTCTCAAGTATTGAAGCAGAAATTCAAATTGCGATTGATCCGTCATCAATTCCTGATGCGGGTGATGGTATTTTGATTTGGCCAGTTGATTCAGTTCGAATTACTCAATACTTTGGTAACACACAATTTGCGACAGAAAACCCACAAGTCTACAACGGCGGGGGACACAACGGTATCGACCTCGGCCTTCCAACTGGCTCGAATATCCGTTCGACGCTTACCGGTACCGTGATTGGCACTGGCAATACCGATGAGCAGCCTGGATGTTATTCGTATGGAAAATGGATTTTAGTTGAACACCCAAATGGCCTCAGTAGTTTGTATGCACACCTCTCATCAATTGGAGTTTCTGTTGGGCAAACTGTCGGAACTGGAGAAATTATTGGCTTTAGTGGAAACACCGGCTATTCAACTGGCCCACACTTGCACTTTACCATTTTTGCGAGCGACGGTGTGCAACTCAAGCGACTTGGTGATATAAAGAAGGTAACTGGATGTTCAAACATGACAATTCCGATTGCACCACACGAAGCATACCTTAATCCATTATCATATCTTCCAGAATTGTAATATATGCGTCCTCACACCACACACACTCAACAAACTGGCTTTATTCGCATCATCGTCGTCATCGTTCTCGTTATTGCACTCATCGCATGGCTCAAAATTGATGTACGAGGTATCGTCGAGGATCCAGAGTTTCAAGAGATCAAAATAACTGTTGTTGAGATTGCGAGCGATGTGTGGAATAACATCATCAAAGGGCCGTTTGTATTATTGCTCAGTAATATTGTGGACTTTGTTGATGGTGAAAACTACTTCCAAAAGTTCAAGAATGAGCAAACTGAACGTACTGAACTCCCAGATACCGAGACAGAGGACTAGATTCCTCAATACGCCTATATTATAGCGTAGGAATACAGCGGAAAACATATATTGTGCGACGTTATTATATTTTCTTCCCTCTAGACTACGACTACCTTTATCTCCATATGTTGCCAGGGCGTGAATTAGTGTTTGCGATGTGACTCTTGCACTCTCCACATGTTCTTGGCAACCGGCCACCGATAGGTTGGAATCAGTGTTGAGTAGAGTGACCTCACGATACACAGGTTGAGTCGTGTCTAGTTCCATGAGGTAGATGAACAAATTCCCTACTCTTCCTCTCGACCTGACAATCGGTTGTATCTCCAACAGAATGCCGTAATCAGCGAGCTCAGCTCTTCTACGCAGACCTTGTTCTGACATACGCCTCCTTTCAGCGTTTTGTGTACTCGACTTGTCTCAGCATACACAAAAACACAAACAAGGGTCAAGACTAAAGTCCCTCACAATTTTTTGCTGGTTCATACCCTGCCCGTTCGGCGTCTTCCTTCGTCGCAAACCAGAGCTTGTTCTCTTCTTTGATGCGTTTTGCGCCCGAACACCACGGATAATGGTATTTTGAACCGCTCCGAGACGCCACAAACTGCCCGCGATCTTCATCAACTACAACTGCTCCCAAAATACTCTCCCCTCCTTGGAGGGCGAGTTCAGGCGTTGGATATGCATTTTCAATGGCGACAGCAGAGACCTCAACAGAGCCACGAGAAAGGTATCCGAGCCCAAAGCTGATAACTCCGACAACTCCGACAATAATCGCTGAATAGATAGCGTTTTGCTCGACAATACGCTTGCCTTTTCCCCCCAATTTGGCTATACTCATTGAGCTATTGTAGCATATTTCAAATGACCTATGGCACATAGAAAAGGAGCCGGAACAGCAACCAACCTTACCGATTCAAAACCAAAATATCTTGGTGTGAAAATTACTGATGGCCAAAACGCCTCAACTGGACAAATTATTGTTCGACAGCGTGGCACGAAGTTTTTGCCTGGTGCAAACGTCGGTATTGGAAAAGATCACACACTCTTTGCTCTCAAAGATGGTGTTGTTGAATTCACCACAAAGCGAGTTAAACGATTTGATAACACAATCAACCGAAAGAATTTGGTAAACGTAGTAGCGAAATAAACAAGGAAATAAGAAAGCGGCGACCCTTTCAAGGGTCGCCGCTTTTTTTCTCTACATTACTCTGAGAATTATTCCTCTTCTTCGTCTGAATCTTTTGAGACGGCAACATTCACTGTTGCTTTTGTGTCACCAACAGTAATAGTAAATGCAGTCTCTCCCACTTCCTTGATCGGTGCGAAGTCTGTTTGGTCAAGCGAATAGTCAGTACCAAATTGCCCATTCAAAGCTTCAAGAAGCTCTGCCACACCGAGGGCTGCAAAGAGTGTCCCCTCGTCGTTGGCTGGAAGTGCAAATGCAATTGTCTTACCATCAATTTCGGCAAGCGCTGTTTCGAGTTTCTGTGCTGATGCCTCACGCTCAGCAGCAATCTGAGCTTCCATTTTTTGAATTCGCGCAATCGCAGCTGGTGACGCAAATTCAGCCTTTTTCTGTGGAATAAGGTAGTTCAAAGCAAACCCGTCTGCCACTGTCGCAACTTCGTATCTGTTCCCCACTTTCGGAACGTTTTCAAGCAAAATAACCTTCATATCGTGTATAGCTAATGTAAGACAGAGCAATGATACCACAGGAGTGGCAGATTGATCAAACCTCAATCGCAAGGTTTGACCTAGAGAGCAATCTGATCGTATAATGACCCTGACTGACGCGTCGAGTGTTCCTTCAAACCACACCACAGAAAGGAGGTACCCATGGACATCGCCGTCACGTTTCTTCTTGCCATTAAGCGAGAAGACGGTACTCGACTACTCATCGTTCAGAATAGCTCCCCCATTCCCTACTCTGAACAAGAGGAAGTACTCGCCAGTGCCCGTGTCGTTAAGATCGACAGAGTCATCCAAGTCTTTGTCGACGACGTACGAACCACAACAACCGAAGGCGATCACATTGAGCCAGCCGTGGCAGATGTGATCAAGACCCTGCGAGAAGCACATGGCCCATTTGCAAACGAAGACGACCTTGCTACGAAAATTGCTTCGTGAGCTCTCGTGTGGTATGGACTAAGCGCGCTTGTCGATCGACAAGCGCGCTCATTTATCATTTACTCATCAAACGATGCGATTGCCGCATCAAGTTGTGGATCATTCCCCGCTTCAAAATCTTCATTCGTAAATTCGACAACAATATCTGGAACAAGACCCTGCTCCGAAATTGATTGTCGATCAGGCGTGTACCACTGCGCGATAGTTAGTTTCAAAATCGAGTCAGCATCAGTATCAAGTCCAATAACTTGTTGTACCGATCCCTTTCCAAACGTCTCCGTTCCGACCACAACGCCCCTGTTGTATGCCTGGAGTGCACCCGCAACAATCTCAGACGCTGACGCCGATCCATAATTAACAAGCACGGCAAGCTCATATTCCTTGGCAATGCCATATCCGAGGCTTCGATGCACAATTTCTGATCCCCCCGAAATTTCGTACACAATCGGTCTTCCCTCTTCGACAAAGTAACTCGTCACCTCAACTGCTGCATCCAAAAAGCCACCTGGGTTGCCTCGCAAATCGAGTACGAGGCGCGTAGCATCACTTGTTTCAAACGCCTGTATTGCTGTTTCAAAATCATCGAGTACGTGTCCTGAAAAGTTAAAGAGTCTGATGACAAACGCATCATCAATTATTTCAGTCTCAACAGTTGGAATGGCAATAACCGCTCGAGTGATCACAACATCAAACACGTCATCGTCATCGCGCAAAATAGTCAGTGTCACGTCTGTCCCGACATCACCACGAATTGTTTGCACTGCCTCATCAACACTCATATCGAGCACTGCCTCACCATCAATACCAATAATTGCATCGCCTGGTTGCAGTCCTGCGCGTTCTGCCGGTGTTCCCTTGAGTGGCGCAACAACAACCAATGTGTCGTTCCTCCGGTCGATCTCCATTCCAACGCCACCAAAATCCCCTACTGCTTCTTCTTCAAACATTCGTGCTGCTTCTGGCACTAAAAATGCAGAGTGTGGATCATTGTATGAGCGCACCAACCCCTCAATAGCACCGTACACTCGTTCTTCTGCACTTGGTGTCCGCGTCCCCGGTGCTGCTTCGTAATACATTTCAAGTAAGTTCCACGCTTCAGCAAACGTACTCATGTCTGCTGGTACATTTTCAACCGTATAAACATATCGATCTGATGTATATCCTCCAATGAGCACACCAAGTCCAAATGTCAGTAGTATTGCTATGATAAGTCGCATAGCTGGTATTATCGCAAAGATCGACGCATGCTACAATCTGTAGTAATGATACGACGACATGTGCACAACAATTTCACATGGATCGACATCAATCGACCAAATCGTGCTGATGTGCAAACACTCATCAATGAATTTCATATTGCGCCATACATTGGCGACGAATTGCTTGATGCAACCCCCAAAGCAAAGATCGACATACACGATCATCAAGTATTTTTTGTTTTGCATTTCCCGAGCAAGGATGGCGACAACACGGAAGTTGATTTTATACTCGGTACCAACTTTTTAGTTACGGTGCACTATGGTGCTATTACCGCGCTCGAACGATTTCAAAAAGAGTTTGAGATGCATTGTTCACTCGAAGAAGAGCACCACCCAACTTCATCTGGTTCAGTATTTCATGCCATGATCTCAACACTCTACCAGTCACTAAACGATGAGCTCGACACGACTCACGGACGACTGCATACAGTCGAAAAAAATATCTTTGAGGAAAACGGCCAGTCGATGGTGCGAATTCTCTCAGAATTATCACGCGACCTACTTGATATTGAGCAAACAATCGAGGGGCATGACATCATTCTTTCTGAATTAAGCCGTGCGACTGAAGATCGATTTGGTATTAGCTTAAAACGCATCAAGCATGAATTTCACACCATTTATCGTCGTGTCAAAAACCAACGCGAAGTATTGGCAGAAGTACGAACAACAAACGACTCCTTGTTGGCTGCAGAACAAAACCAAGTCGGACAAGTACTCACGATCCTCGCATTCTCAACCCTTCCCGCAACATTGATCGCTGGTATTTTTGGTATGAATGTGAAGTTTGAGTATCTCGCACACCATCCGCACGGCTTTTGGATTATTTTTGCATTAATGACAGTCGTATCCTCGACTACCCTCGCCTACTTCGCCTACAAACGCTGGATTTAAGTAATACAAAAGTCCCCGCACCATTTGGTGGTGCGGGGCTGTATTTCTGTTCTTCTTCTCCTCAGCTCAATTCCGAGCTAGAACCCCCACTGACGGCGAAACCGTGCTCGACGACGCTCCTGATCCGCATTCTCGAGAGCTCGCTGAATCGATCGTCTCTCTGCCAGCGAAATTGAAGACCGCAGGAAAACCGCCTCGTTGATCGCCTCTTGCGAAATGGAACGTCGCCCTGCGTTCGTCCGCTTCCGACGACTCGAGCGTGCCTGGCCGGGAGTCTGAGGGTTTCCGGGCTTCTTGTGCCGCTTTGGTGGCTTCAGTGAAGGATGTTGTGACATCTCTTCTCCTTTTCCTTGTTGTTGTGTACCTTCTTCCACCAATACTACTTATAGAAAATGCCATGTCAAACATCATAAAAATTGGTATCATTGGTCATGATGATCCAACTATTCAATACACTCGGTCGTGAGCTACAGGAGTTTAAACCGCTGACCGACAGTGCCGTCTCGATGTATCAATGTGGGCCAACCGTCTACTGGACACAACACATCGGCAACATGCGCGCATTTGTGCTCGCCGACCTTATGCGACGTTCACTCACGCATTGTGGATACAACGTGACATTTGTCCGCAATTATACTGACGTTGGACACCTCACTTCTGATGGTGACGAAGGCGAAGACAAAATGGAAAAAGCAGCAAAGCGCGACAACGATACTCCCGAAGCAATTGCAGCAAAATATATCGAACAGTTTGAAACTGATATTGCTCACCTCAACATTCTCCCACCAACACACGCACCCAAAGCAACTGAATACATTCCGCAGATGATTGCATTTGTAGAAGCACTGCTTAATTCGGGTCACGCATACACAACGGATACCGCTATTTATTTCGATACCAGTACCGCCAATGATTACACCAAGCTTAGTCGGCAAGATCTAGAGAAGCTTAAAGCCCACGCTGGGTCAGGGACAGTGAGCGATGATGCCAAAAAGAACCCGACCGACTTTGCGCTGTGGTTTTTCAAAACAGGAGCACATGAACACGCACTCCAGACATGGGAGTCACCGTTTTCGTCTCCACGTGTTGCCGATGGTCGTGGTTTTCCTGGATGGCACCTTGAATGTTCGACATTTATCGAGAGTTTGCTTGGCACCACGATCGACATTCACATGGGCGGGATCGAACATATTCCTATTCATCACACCAACGAAATTGCACAAAGCGAAGCAGCACACAATGCCCCACTCGCCACCTACTGGCTCCACAACGGTCACCTCACATTTGATGGCGAGAAAATGAGCAAGTCTGCTGGCACAAGTGTCGTACTTGACGACATCATCGATCGTACTATCGACCCTCTCGCACTTCGATACTTTTTCCTTGGTGCGCACTATCGAGGAGGCCAAAACTTCACGTGGGACGCACTCCAGGCAGCAGAAACAGCACTCAACAAACTACGACGACATGCGCAAGTCGATGGCGGAACAGTGAACGAAAATTATATGGAGAAATTCAATGCAGCACTTGGTGACGATTTTAACTTCCCTGCTGCACTCGCGCTGGCATGGACACTGACTAAAGATAGCACCGTGACCGACCACGACCGCTCAGCAACACTTCGCGCATTTGATGATGTATTTGCTCTTGATCTTGCACGACAAGAAGCCGCTATTGAAATCCCGAGCGCAGTAGCAACGCTTATAGAGGAGCGTGAAATAGCACGCAATACCAAAGACTGGGAGCGTGCCGATCAACTCCGAGACGAGATTCTTGAAGCTGGATTTGTCGTATCCGATGGCCCTGACGGACAAACAATAATACCCGCCTAACTGTCCCCCACTATTCCACATGTTCACCAGGTCGGCGCTCCTCCTTGACACTTTCTGTGTGCTAGCATAGTGCAACATGGCACAATCGAAACAGAAAACCAAAGGCCTCCGTCTCCCACCACAAAACCTCGACGCCGAAAAAGCATTGCTCGGATCAATTCTCCTTCGTCCGGACTCAATGCACGATCTTTCTGACAGCATCACGTCAGCCGCGTTTTATGCAGACAAACACGCTCGCATTTATGATGTCATGCTTGAACTCTTTGGTAAGGGTGACCCGATCGACCTCCTGACAGTGTCTGGCCGACTCAAAGAACGCCAATTGCTTGAAAGTGCTGGCGGTATGTCGTACCTTTCAGAACTCGCCAGTGGTGTTCCTTCGTCGGCAAACATACTGCACTACGCCGACATCGTTGCGAAAAAGTTTTTGATGCGCCAACTGATTGAAGCAGCCAACCACATTTCACAATTTGCATACGACGAAACACAAGACATCGACGAGTTGATGGACAAAGCTGAAAAGCATATTTTCAATCTCACCAACACACCTGGTCGACAAACCTTTACTGAAATGAGCACCGCGCTTGGTGAAGCGTACGAACAAATCGAGAAAAACTCAACCGAAGACACACTGCCTGGCATATCGTCAGGATTTACCGGACTCGACAATTTGTTATCAGGGTTCCAAAAATCAGATCTCATTATTCTTGCTGCTCGACCATCGATGGGTAAAACCTCGTTTGCACTCAACATCGCTCGCAATGCTGCGATCCAAAGCGACGCATCAGTGTGCTTTTTCTCGCTTGAGATGAGCGACCAACAACTCGTCAATCGCATGCTCGCAACTGAAGCAAAAATCAGTACCAAACTCCTCAAGGATGGACTCAAGACGGATGAACAATTCGGACAACTCCGAGAGGCACTCGGTACGCTCTCAAGTGCAAAGATCTTTATCGACGACAAACCAGGTAATGACATTCTCAAGATGCGTTCAGTCGCGCGACGGATCAAAGCAGAAAAAGGACTCGACCTTATTATCGTCGACTATCTGCAGCTCATGATGCTCCCTGGTGGCAAAAACCGCGATTCAATGGTGCAACAAGTGACAGAAATCTCTCGCAGCCTCAAAAACTTGGCTCGTGAGCTCGATGTGCCCGTCATTGCCCTCTCACAGCTCTCACGTGCAGTCGAGCAGCGTGGTGGACTTCCTCGCCTCTCTGACCTCCGTGATTCAGGATCGATCGAACAAGACGCTGACATCGTCATGTTCATTCACCGAGAAGACAAAATCAATCCCGACTCAGAACGCAAAAACATTGCCGACATTTTGATCGAAAAACACCGAAATGGGCCTGTTGGTCGTGTCCAGCTCTACTTCAAAGATGAGTGGGTTTCATTCCAAAACATCGACACCCACCACGCTGGCATGAACGATTTCGATAGTTTTTAGTCATCCTCTTTTAGTTTATAGTTAGAACCATGTCCCCGATCGATACCCTCGCGCAATTGTTTAAGACATTTCCTGGTATTGGTGAACGTCAAGCACGACGCTTTGTGTATTTTTTGCTTGGACGAGATGCAGAGGCACGCACCAAGCTGGCACAGGCAATCGCAGAGCTTGAAAACACAATTACGCAGTGCGAACAGTGTCAGCGATTTTTCCCTGTTGGTTCTACTCCAAAAAAGCGATGTGCTATTTGTTCTGATTCCAGTCGAGATCAATCGCTCGTCATGATTGTCGAAAAAGACACTGACCTTGAAAACATCGAAGCGAGCAAAACCTACACCGGTATTTATTTTGTATTGGGGGGTGTCCTGCCGATCCGATCCGACTCGCTCGACGATGCGCCCTATCTTCGTGCCAAAGCGCTTGATGCCATTATTACATCACTCAAACCACAAGAAATTATCCTTGGATTTTCAACAAGCCCCGAAGGCGAACACACTGCTGATCGTGTCACGCGCATGCTTCTGCGACATAAATTTGAGACGCCGTGCACTATTTCAAAACTTGGCCGTGGTCTTTCATCTGGTGCTGAGCTTGAATATGCTGATCCTGCGACACTCAAAGCAGCGCTTGAGTCGCGGAGCTCGTAGCTTGCAGCACGTAACTCATAGCTTATAGCTCGTAGCACATAACTCATAACACGAAATACAATACGCCGCTTCAGTAAACTGAAGCGGCGTATTTAGTTTATATCCATGTGTTACGCGACTTTGGTGATCTCTACTTCCATGAATGGTTGTCGGTGTCCTTGTCGTCGCATCCAGTTACTCTTTGGTTTTCGACGAAGGATTTCGATTTTCTTTCCTCGCCCTTCGCGTACCAACTTCCCTTCCACCTTCGCACCACTGACATATGGATCGCCAACCTTGGTGTCACTTCCACTGTCGACAAGCAACACTTTGTCAAACACGACAGCATCCCCCTCGGTAAGTGCCTCGGGAAGAAGTTCAATTTTGATTACATCGCCAGCAGCTACTTTGTACTGCTTTGCGCCTGTTTCGATTACTGCAAATGTAGTCATAAGCCCGACCATTGTAGCTGAAATATGGAAATCTGGCAAGCATGCTACACTAATGGGATTAGCACCCTAGCCTTCTCAAATCTATGATGAATAACACCACATATAATCTAATGAAGCAACTAGTTCAAGAGCACAAGAGCCTCTGGCGGATGCAGCAAGACTACGCACAAGATGCTGCAGGCGACGACACCACCGAAGCCCTCTGGAAAGAGCTTGCTACTCAAAAAGAAGCGGTTATCGAGCAACTCACCGCCGAACTCAAGAAACATCTTTCATAAATTATACAAAGGAAAGGCCCTCTCGCGTTTTGCGTTTGGGCCTTTTCCGATGGATCGAACAAGCGGTCGGCTAGCCGAATCCGGCCAAGTGACCGTTTCGATCGTGAGGGTTCCGCCGCTTCTTCGGCTCGCTCTCTCCCTTCCGCCGGTCTTCCTGTCGCTCCTCTTCTCCTCGCATCCTGATACGCTCCTTCGAGGCATCTTCCTCGAGAAGAAGCAACTCTCTCTGCGATTCACCTGCCATTTTCTCTCCCCATCGGTTGTGAGCCTATTCGGCTCGATGTACATTTCCCCTCCCGTTCTCGGGCGGAAATTACAGTATACGAATCTTGGTAAAACACTGCAACACCATAAATACAGATGTGACACGAACGCGTCGCGTTCGTGTCACCTCCGATGAGTCCCGCCTACACAGTCTCGAACCATGGTGGAGTCATCCGCACCCTCTCCGTCGAACGCCCTGTGAGCGCCGGCCCAGGCTGACAGTGCGGTTCGAAGACCTCCTCTGCTGCCTCTGCAGGTTCCGGATAGATCTGGACCCAGTGGTCCGGAATCTCGACGTCGTCCTTGCTGCACAAGCCGAAGCTTGTGGATCCCAGCCCCTGTACTCGACGCGCCCACTCCAGCAGATGCTTCCGCGACATCGTGAATGGACTCATGTCCTTCAGCCCCAGATTGTTGCCATTGCACTCGTAGCAAAACGGTACAATGTGCAGAAGTGGCGGATGCCCCGGTGCACCCTGCGATGCGTACAGGCGGGCATTCGCGAGCTTCGATTGCCCCATTCCACGAAACGTGTCGACGATCTCCTTCCACTCCTCGTAGTGTCGAAAGTCAGGCAGTCGAGGCCTCCACTCGTCTTGGATTTCCATCAGGACCTCCTCATCGGTTGTTAAGAGCCCTTAAGAGCCCTGTTGGCTTGTGTACTCTCTCATCCCTTGCGGGTAGGATTTCACTATACTGATATTGGGAAAACTGCGCAAATCACGATATAATTGCATCTATGAGCGAAAAGCTAACAACTGAACTGAGCGCACGTGGGCTCATTAACCAATTCTCAAGTGATAACTTGGAGGAAATTCTTGACAGTAAAACGAAGCGAACAGCGTATCTTGGAATTGATCCGACCGCAGACTCACTGCACGTGGGCAACCTACTTCCTCTTATGTGTCTCGAACGATTTCAGCGCGCTGGCCATTCTGCAATGCTTTTGGTCGGAGGCGCAACTGGACTTATCGGTGATCCGTCTGGCAAAGACACTGAGCGCGAATTCAGTGATCTCAAAACTGTGGCTGGTCGAACCAAACTCATTGCACGACAACTCGGCAGTATTGCAGGCCTTTCAAAAATGCCCGTCGTCAACAATCTCGACTGGTACAAGCGCATGGGTGCTATCGAATACCTCCGCGAAGTCGGCAAACACTTCACCGTCAACACAATGATGAAGCGCGAATCAGTCGCACGACGTATTGAAGGCGAGCACGGCATCTCCTACACTGAATTCTCGTACGCCCTTCTCCAAGGATACGATTTCTACGTGCTCCACAAAAAATATGGCGTTGATCTTCAAATCGGTGGTAGTGACCAATGGGGCAACATTATTTCTGGAGTTGATTTTATCCGTCGCAAAACTGGCAACACGGTGTACGGAGTTACCATTCCACTTGTTGTCGACAAAGGTACTGGCAAAAAATTTGGCAAAAGTGAAGGCAACGCAATCTGGCTCGATGCCCGCAAGACAACCTACTACGATTTCTATCAATTCTGGCTGACGACGGATGACACGAACGTTATCGACTACTTGAAATTCTTTACGTTCATTCCCCTTCCCCAGATCGAAGCACTTGCGCTTGCACTGAAAGAAAATCCGGCTGCGCGCGAAGCACACAAAGCACTCGCATTTGAAGTGACCAAATTTGTGCACGGAGAAGGCATTGCGAAGGACGTGAAATACGTCTCGGAGCTCATGTTTGGCGAAACCGAAATAAGCGACTTGTCTCGCACCGATCAATCACTCGTGGAAAAGTACGCGACGACAGTGCCTGTTGCTGGCGAAACCGATCTCGTCGAACTCCTTGCCAACAACGACCTTGCAGGAAGCAAACGCGAAGCGCGTGAGTTTATCAAAAACAAAGCAATCAAGATCAACGGTAAGACGGTCGTTGATGCTGAAGGCGCGCCAATTATGATCAATCCCAAAGACTACGATGCCAAATTGATCGTCGTCAACCGCGGCAAACAAAAGAAACTAATCTTACGATTCTCTAAACGGTAAAGCAAAAAGGATACCGAGCCCTACTCTTTCAAGTAGTAACCGGTATCCAAGCAGATTCAGAAAGGGCTAGGTCTAGGAGGCCCAGCTCTCTTTCCAACGAGCGAACTCTGAGACGACCTGCCCAACGCAGCGTGCGAGCTCTGGGAGCACCTCGTGAGAATGGTCGGCCTGTGCGTGATTCACGATGGTCGTGTCGGGCAGATCCTCTCTTACGACCCACTTGTCTCCGGCACGCTGCAGCCAGATGCCGACTCCACCGGTCACCCTGATGTCCGCCTCCCACATCGGTTGTGGTGGGTGTTCCGGATCGTCATCATCGACACTCCAGAAGTACCGCACGCCGTCCAGAACGAAGTCTTCGCCTTCCTTGGGTGTCGGCATCAACTCGTTTGCGCTCATGTCATCACCTCTTCCCTGTTGTTGAAATGTACCTCTGGTACCACGCCAGAGATCTCAATTGAGATATTTGGATACTACATTAAAATCCCCTCCCCGTCAATTTTTGTGACCCCATCGCAGTAGGTGGAGGGGTGGTGGAGTAAAATAAAAAGAAACCGCCCACAGAAGCGGACAGCTTCTGTGGGCGTGAAGGGGGGCTACTTCCTCTTGATATAGAGAACCCCATTTTGTGGTGGCGTTTTTTGGTATTCAGGAGGGTCTGATTCAACTTCGACACCGCTACCCGACACGATCAGCGTGTGCAGTCGCATCTGAAGGTATGTGGCAAGTGCCGAATCGGAAAATCCGTCGACTTTTGGCACCGACAACAACACGATGTCGTGGACACGGTCCCCGTCCCTGTCGGGACTAATACCGATTTCGACCCTAACGGGAAACTTTGAACTCTTGGTGAGCACGAATGTGATGATCACCGCGGGCTCGAGGTCGTTGTTCTCCAATCCTTCTAGGCGATCTAGGTGGCTTGTGCCGTTTGCTCCCACTCGAAGTAGCAGTACTGCCTCGAGCAACACGCCTTCGATGTTGATGAGGTCAGCTGTCGACAGGGAGAAAACATGGATTCGTGTACGTGCCACAATGAGCTCCTTTCTGAGAGTGTCCCTTTCGGGAGATGTGTCTCGCACCATGCGAGAGAGCGTCAAAGAACTGACAAAGATACTTTGCCATAATTTGGTGTTTATAGCAACCAAGGCCTAGCCTTTGATGGGAAGCAATGAACTGATGTTTTGGCAAGTTTTTGAAGTTTTTGAGCGCTAACTTTACGCACACACATTGAAAAAAGGGCTGTTTTCGATATACTTACCTCCGCTATAGCAATATGGCCCTATCGTCTAGCGGCTAGGACGCGGCCCTCTCACGGCCGAAACCGGGGTTCGATTCCCCGTAGGGTCACAAATCAAAATACGGCTCAATCGAGCCGTATTTTGATTTGTGACCCTACGAAATGCAGGCTTGCATCCAGTAAATTGTTGGTGTTTACACTATACAATTTACTGGACTGACGTCACCACGTCACACGAATAATTATCACCTAAACAAAACAAGCTCACATCTGAAAGACAATTGCCCTATTTGAAAGAATCCTGTAGGCTACTTCTGAACCGATCTTTCACACACTAGGAGGAAGTAATGATCCTTGTCGAACTGTATGGTGTCGAACGGTATGTCGGACCATCAACAAGAGGTCTTCGTTTGGAGATTGAAAGGACAATTCTGGCGGAATACCAGAGGTCATTCCCCGCGACTCTCCACCGCTCTATCGAAGTAATTTTTGTTGATCAGTCGCCGAGCTCCCCTGACGATGTGGTCATCGCAAAGATTACCCAAGAGTCTGGTGTTCATTCGAGAACAATGGGCACATTCTGCAAAGCCGTCAGAACCTTTCTTTTCAGATACCTTCACAAGATGTCTGAAAGCTCCTTCTCGCCAAATGTGCATGTAGTCATCTGCCAGGGCCGTTCATGCTCGCACTAGCCTCGCACGGAGAAGTCTCCTCGCGGGGCTTCTTCTGTTTTTGATATACTAAACGCATGAATGAGACTCAACTGTGGTACGAAGCACTCAACAAGCCTCCGTTTGCTCCACCGAGCAATGTCTTTGGTATTGCGTGGGGCATTCTCTATCCGATTATCTTTGCTAGTTTTGGGTATGTGTTTTATTTGGCTGCGACGAAGCAAATCAACTGGATCGTTGCACTTCCCTTTCTTCTCAACCTCATCCTCAACTTTTCATTTAGCCCGGTGCAGTTTGGTCTCCGCAACAACGAACTCGCACTCGGCGTAATCCTCGGTGTCATTGCAACACTCATCTGGGCAATGGTTGTCATTTACCCAATCAACAAGTGGGTATTCGCTGCACAAATTCCATACCTTCTCTGGGGACTCTTTGCCACGACACTCCAAATCTACATCACCCTCTACAACTAGTTCTATCGCTCTTTCCACGCACGCTCTTGTCGCACGAGGAGTTTGGCTTTTTGTTCGGGGCGCGCCATTAAAAGCTCAACTGCTCGTTCGGTGCGCATTGATTGCGAACCCTTAACCAAAACAACGTCCCCACTACCAATATCATTTGCCACATGCTCCGCTGCATTTCGTGCATATTCCATATGCAGTGCACGTTCATCACTCATTCCTGCTTTTCGTGCTGCACGTACCGCCGTGTGCATTTCCTTGCCAACACCAATGAACACATCGAGTACTGCCGCCGCACGTGTCCCTATCTGAGTATGTGCCTCACTACTCAAGCTACCAAGCTCTGCCATGTCCCCCAAGATTGCAATTCGTCTGCCGGGCACGGTGAGCTTCTCAAGCGTTTCCAGCGCTGCCTCAACCGCAACTGGTGATGCATTGTACGAATCATCAATAATAACGCTTCCTCGCACGCCATCGATAATACGCATCCGACCTGGCGCATGTTCGTGCTCGCGAAAACCGTTTGCGAGTGTTACGGTGTTGAGATCGACACCGACACCAACCGCAAACGCTGCAAGTACTGGATAGAGATGTTGACGTCCGAGCACACCACGAAGCATCACCGGCACACTCGATCCACCCGTCTCAACTTTCATGTGCACGCCTTCAATCCCATTTGTATCTAAAATACCTTCGTTGGTGCCACGCACATGCGCATCCTCACTAAAACCATAGGTAATCGCGTGCACGCCAGGTGTACTTGTCAGACCAGACAAGTTTGGATCATCTGCATTGATAACGAGCGTACCGCCCTTCTCTACATACTTGGCAAGACTCTTCTTTTCTTTGTGGAGTGATTTGACGTCCGGGAAAAATTCAACATGCACTGGCGTGTCGGGCAGTCGCGTAAAGACTGCGATGTTTGGCCGCAACCATCGTGCAATGTTTTCAATGTCGCCAGGACGGTCGAGACCAACTTCAAGTACTAACCATTTTGGGTAGTGTGTTGGAAATAACACGAGTGCAAGTCCGCGACCGACGTTGTGGAGCCATTTCCACGGACTCCCCCATCCGGTATCAAGTCCGAGGATAGTGAGCGGCACACCGAGCTCAGAATTAAAACTTTTGGTGTTTTTGCGTACAAATACCGACGACGCCAGTGCAGTATAAATTGCGTCTTTGGTCGATGTCTTCCCGACCGAACCAGTCACGGCAATAATCTGTGGTCGATATTTTTTGAGCACCAATTGTGCCTCACGTGTCAAAATCCAGACTACTATTTTTCGTGCCATTTGCTTCATGTCTTTTAGTATATCCTAAATGCAAAAGTGCCCCGAACCTAGATGGTCGAGGACTTTGTGGCGGTTTCGATTTTTACAATCGAAACCAGAGAACAATTTTTGAGAGGGGTACACAGTTTCGATTTCCCGGAGGCTAACTTAACTGTTTGTGGGTGGTACTCCCACTAGTACTTCCTCTAGCTTTCCCCCACAGGCGTCGGAGGGTCAGCGGCTTTGAAAGAGTTGAACACCGGAGCGAAGTCAGTTTATCGCGCTCCTTCTCTTTCATGGAACATTGCCTTGGTCATCGTGTCTCTCTGTGTCTCACAGAGATCGATTAACGAGAAGGCTCAAAGCTCGTTTTCGCCCTCAATATCCTTGCGGATACTTTTGGACGGGTGGATTCCCCTCGTTCCTACTAGGAAATCCCCAGTAGTGAGATTGTACACCTCCCCTGTCTTGTTTGTCAAGCCTTTTTCAGCTCTTTGTTGAGACGTATTTTATCGATCAGGGGGTACTTCGTAGTATGAAAGGAGGAATTTGGCGAGCTTCATGAATGGGTCGGTGAGGGTTTGTGAGGCATACCGAGCACCCACTGGCTCTCGATTATAGAGAAAGACCAGAAAACGCGGCTCATACGCTGGGAAATAGCCGAAAAATGAGTGCAGGAAGCGATCTTCGTAGTATCCGCCATATGGTGACGCAATTTGCGCAGTTCCTGTCTTAGCCGCAATACTGTGGCGTTCGATCGAAACGGTGCCTCCCAAGAGCGCATCATCGACCACCTTAACGAGCATTCGCGTGATTGTGTCGCTTGTAGTTTCAGAGATAACCGGTCCTTTTTGTTCGTACTTAAATACCTTGCTCGGCCCAACATCATAGTCTATTTCTTTGACAACGTGCGGTTGTACGAGATACCCGCCGTTTGCGAGCGCGGCAAGTGCGCGTGCTGTTGCAATCGGTGTCATCGCAATTCCCTGTCCAAACGATGCAGTCGCAAATTCGATCCGACGTGGACTGTCCAAGTTATCGGTCAAGCCACGCACTTCACCAGGAAGGTCAATACCCGTTGTTTCGCGAATACCAAACGCTTCCATGTATTCGGCAAATTCTTTCGTGCCCATTTGGGTAACGACATACGACACTCCGGTGTTCAGTGATTGGTTGAGTACTTCTTGCATCGGTACAACACCGCGCGCCTTGCCGTCGTAGTTATAAATTGTGTAGCCGTCGTAGGTTACTTGTCCTTTGTCTTCATACGTAGTGAGCGGCGTCACTGCCCCACTGTCGAGTCCTGCTGCCATAGTGAGTGGCTTGATGATTGACCCCATTTCAAAAAGAGATTCTACGAGCGGGTTTGAAAAGACACTAATGTCGTCCACTTCATTAAATGCATTGAGGTCAAATGCAGGATAGCTTCCCATCGCCACAATTGCCCCAGTCGTCGGATCCATTACGATGCCACCTACTTCTCGCGACTGCCATACATCGGCAACTTCTTCGAGAGTTGTTTCAAGAAATGCTTGCGCTGATGGTTCAATGGTTACCACAACATCACCCTGACCTCGAAATTCACTGTCAGTATCGAGCGCGTCGCTCACGTTTGCAAATACTTCGGCAAAGAAGTTCACGTACACGCTTTCTTCGTGGCGGACTAACACTTCTTCATAGTGTCGTTCAATACCATACTGCCCAACGCGCTCGTCACCTCCTTCACTTCCAATAAATCCAATCGTCTGTGCTGCAAGTGAGCCACCCGGATAGTACCGCCAGCCATGTCGATACAGATACACACCGTCGATATCAAGTGCGGAAATGAGGTCAGCTTCTTCTTCGGTTAATTGACCACGCAATTCTTCATATGGATCGTCTGACTTCCCTGCCCGGTAGACAACAGTATCGTAATCAATATCAATATGCGCGCTCAATTCGGTGTAGAGTTCTTCGGGAGTGATGTCGAGTACTCGCGGATTGATCGCAAGTGTAAATCCAGACTGGATTGCAGCTGCAGCGATGCGTTCACCATTTTTATCTTCAAAGAAAATATCCCCACGGTCAAACACACCTTCTTGGGGACGAATGTACTGTCGCTCAGCTCGTTCACTGAAATCATCACCACGTACCACCTGTACCATGTACAGACGACCAACGAGCACCATTGCAACGACAATGACAACAACAGAAACGACTCGGATTCTCGAGACGACAAGTGTACGCATGCTCTTTAGTGTACAACAAAAAGACTAGCGTTGTGTCACCCGTGGTGCACTGCGACTCACAAACTGCTCGACATCGGCCTGTGCAAATCCGCGTGATGCCGCCACATCGAGCGTCACCTCACTTTTGAGCGTGATATATTCTGATTCGAGCTGACTCACGGTTGTTGCAATGACTACCATTTGTTCTTCGAGCTCCCGTCGAGCAACAACATTGTGCACCGTTACATTAACAAAATAGACGTAGAGACCGACGAGGAGGCACACTGCTCCGAGTAGACCGAAGAGTATGTGTTTGTGTCGTGTGATGTGAGGTGCAGTGTACATATATTATTTTTCTAAAATGCGTAATTTGGCGCTTCGTGCGCGAGGGTTGTTTTGGATTTCGTCATCACTTGGTGTGATTGGTTTTTTGGTGATCACCGTACTGCCTGAATCTCGAAAAAATCGCTTCACGATTCGGTCTTCAAGACTGTGGAACGATACGACCGCAAGTCTTGCTCCAGGAGCGAGCATTTCGTGAATTGCGTGCAGTCCGTCTTTCAGTGCACCGAGTTCGTCGTTGACGGTAATTCGTAGTGCTTGAAATGTCCGTGTCGCTGGATGAATACGTCCGTGTCGATACGATGCCGGTACTGCGCGTTTGATGATCTCGACTAGTTCCGTTGTCGTCTCGATCGGCATGTCCTCTCGTGCCTCACAAATGGCGCGTGCAATTTTCCGTGCATATCGTTCCTCGCCGTATCCGAAGATAATGTCCGCGATTGACTCTTCTTGCCATTCGTTCACGATCTCTCGGGCAGTGAGGTTGGTGTCTTCACCGCTCAATGTCATCACGAGTGGCTCATCACGCTTGAAGCTTAAGCCTCGTGGTGTTGCTGTCATACCATCGAGTTGAAAGGTCGATACGCCAAGATCGAGCATTGCACCGTCGAGTGACGAAATAGTGTGATCGGCAAGCACTTTTTTCGTATCGCGAAAGTTTGCATTCACGAGAACGTGCGAGCCTGCCATTCGTCCAATCTGTGCCTGCACTCGAATGAGTGCTTCAGGATCAACATCAAGTCCAACAATACGAATATCTGGTTGTTGTTTGAGAGCTGCGACACTATAGCCGCCACCGCCGAGTGTGCCATCTAAAATGACGTCACCTTTGGCAAGCTCCAAACTATCCAAAACAGGTTGTAAAAGAACAGGTACGTGTATCGTCTGCTGCATATCAATCTACAACGCGCCGATACTACCAAGTTTTTCTGCCATTCGGTCTGCTCCCTTCTGGATGCGCTCTTTGTAGGTCTTCCAGTCTTTGTCATTCCATACTTCGACACGACTGTGTACTCCGGCAAACACGACTTGTGTTTTGAGTCCAGCAAACTCTTTGAGAAAGTCTGGAATGAGAATACGTCCAGCTGCATCGACGTCGACCTCTTGCGCACCAGCTAACAAGAACCGATTGAACCCGCGTGTGTCGGCTTGTCCCATACCGAGCTCGCCAAGTCGATCTGCAATTTTCTTCCATTCAGCGAGCGGATAAACAAACAAACAATTGTCGAGTCCATGCGTGATTACGACTTTCTTACCAAGCTCTTTGCGAAATTTTGACGGCAATGATACCCGTTTCTTGTCGTCTAGCTTGTGTAAAAATTCTCCGATCAGCATATGGCCTTTTGTTAAGCGACATAACTCCTCTTATGCCACTCTTTCCCACTTGCCTTACATTATATCCCAGACTTTCCCACTTACCAACAAAGTTATCCCCTTTCGGAGTTTATTCAAAAAGGCGCGGCTTCCTACGGAAACCGCGCCCTGTTTTATTGCTCCCGACTACCTAGCCGAGGATCAAAACTAGCTCACTGAAAATCTCTTCAAACTGATCCCCGCTCAAGAACTCGATCGTAGTCAAGATTTTCTCGAGGTACTTGCACATCACGAGGATCTTGCCCGAACCCTCGAAGGCTCTACTTTGAGAAAAGATCTCTTCCCAAAAACCACCTTCTGCAGACAACAAGTCTATCTTGACCCCTGTCTTAGAAGAAACCCTCACTTCAAGACAGAATCCTGTTTTGTAACCATACCCCAACAAACGGGCATCTTCTGGGCTTAGAGGAAAGCTCTTGGCACTTTCCTTGTCCTGTCCTAGCAACGCCATCCCAACAACAAGCCCGTACAAGCCGAGTACCCGTTGTACTTCCAGTTTGGCTTCGTCCATCCGGACAGAAAGCCTCGAAGCAATCTTTGTCTTCTCCACGCAATCTCCTTTCCGATCTCTCGGAGCCCTCTCGGGCGTCATCGTGCAAGAGTTGGCTACGCACCAAATCCACCCTCGATACTACGGATTTTAACGGCACGGTCAAGCCTCTCTAGAATTCACACTAATGAGATACAGTTCGAGGCACTACAAGAGTACTTCCGTTTTGATAAATAAAAACTAGGTCGCGCACGCGAGAAGCGGAATGAGCCGTACTTACTGTACGGTGAATGGCATCGGAGCGTGCAACAAAGAAATGTGCTCATTAGTGTGAATCTTGTTTGGGTTTCATCAGAGGAAAGATCTGCACCTCTCGAATAGGTCGATCAACCAAAAACGCAAACAGTCGCTCTCCCATACCAAATCCAAATGTTGGTGGCATACCGTATTCGAGCATTTCGACAAACTCCCATTCCGGCATCATTGCTTCACTATCACCTGCTTCAAGTAATCGCTGTTGCTCTTCAAATCGTGCTCGCTGGTCACGCGGATCATTGAGCTCAGAAAAGCTGTTCGTCACTTCTGCACCAGCAAGCAGGAGTTGTGCTCGTTCGGTCTTTCGATCGTCATCTGGATGTGCCTTTGAAAGTGGCGACACAATTTTTGGATGATTGATTACAAACGCTGGCCCACTAATCTGCTTTCGACAATATTTCCATAGCGTATCCGTTAACCGTTCTTTGGTGTCTCCTTCATACGATACGCCGAGTGCATCAAGTGCGCTCTGCATGTCGGCGACCGACGCATCGAGTACATCAACTCCTGTCATTTCGCGCACGGTGTCGACATAATCAAGCTCTTTCCATTCATCATTCAAATTAAACGTGTGACCTCGTGTTGTAAATTCACGCGTATCAAATACTTGATCGGCAATTGCAAGGACAAGCTCTTTAGTTAATTGCATTCCCTCTTTATACTCCATGTACGCAGCATAAAACTCGACATTGGTGAACTCTTGTACATGCTCAGCGCTTGATCCTTCGTTGCGGTATGTTCGCCCAATCTCAAATGTGCGCGGATACCCTGCTGCCATCAATCGTTTTTGCCACAGCTCCCCGACCGAAATGCGTAGGAACACGTCAAGATCAAAATCATTGTGGTGCGTCTTAAATGGTGTTGCTTCTGCCCCGCCAGTTGTCACCTCAAGTGTTGGTGTTTCTACTTCAAGAAAATTACGAGCGACCAAAAAGTTTCTGACCGTGTGCCAAAAGAGCGCTTTTTTCTTGAACAGCTCTCGCGTTTCTTCGTGCATCAAAATATCAAGGTACCGATGGCGCAGTTTGGTATCGATATCTTGTACGCCTGCCCATTTTTCAGGAAGTGGTCGGAGCGACTTGGTCAACATCTGCCAGCTACGTGCTGCAACACTTTCTTCTCCACGCTTGGTGACTGTTGGTGTTCCCGTAAGCTCGATAAAGTCGCCAATGTCGATGACGTCTTGAAACAACGCAAAGTCCTCAAGCGTATCATCTTTCAAATACCCTTGGATTCGATCTGTTCCATCAAAGAGATCGACAAACATGAGTGCGCCATGACCTCGAGCGGCCATCACTCGTCCTGCAACAGTCACCTCGCCACCCGTCGTCTGCGCCGCAAAATCTGATCGCAACTCTGCGATTGTAATTGATTGGTGAGATTCTGCTGGATACGGATCACGCCCCGCTGCCTGCAGTTTTTCAAGTTTTCGTAGTCGTTCCTGTTGTAGTTCTTCGATGCTCGTCATATGTCTCGTACAAGAACAGTATACAGGATTACCGTGCCATGCACGATTAGTTTTATGAGATTTTCTTCAGCGTGTAGGTGAACTTTTTGCCACTTGGTGCATTGAAATCAAATGTCTCACCTTTCTTCTTGCCGACGATTGCCTGGCCAAGTGGTGAATCGACAGAGATTTTTCCTGCTGCAGTGTCTGCTTCTGCTGATCCAACGAGCTCATAAGTCACCGCGTCACCTCCTTTTTTATCAAGGGTGACTGTTGTACCAACTTCAGCAATGTCACTTTTGTGATGTTCGACAATCTCAACGTTCTTGAGCATTGCATCGAGTTCGTAGATGCGCTGTTCGAGATTTGCCTGCGCAGCACGTGCTTCGTGGTATTCAGCATTTTCTGAAAGATCGCCAAATGATTTTGCTGTTTCAAGCTGCTCCGCGATCTCTTGTCGCCGCGTTGTTTGCAAAAAATCAAGCTCGTTATGGAGCTCGGTGTGTTTTTCTTTTGAAAGATATGTTTTTTTGTCTGGCATATGAGTCCCGATTATTGTACTCATTTTTCATATTTATACAACACTTTTTTCCACTGTCACAACACGACGGCTATAGTAGGTATGATTTGACTTATTCAAATATATGTATTTTGATTTAATCTGTGCGGGCGACGCAGAAAAAGTATGTTGTACATGCAGATTATTCAAAATACTGTGGTGTATTGATATGCATCCAATCAAGCGTTGCCCGCATCGCACCAACCGCTCCATAGAGATTCTCGACTGGACCATTCTCCATCATAATCACAAACGCATACTGCGGATCGTCGTACGGGAAAAAACCAGTTACTGATGAATTGACTCTCGTCTTGGTAAACCCAATTTGTGCTGTTCCTGTTTTTGCAGCAACAGAAACATACGGCACACTGAGCGCTTGTGACGTTCCCCCATCGTTTACCGACTGACGCATACCTTCTCGAACAATTTGGAGCACGTCAGTATCGACACGAACACGAGATTGTACGCGCGACTGTGGTGCGTCAGATACAACGTGTGGTGTCACCAACACTCCATCGTTTGCAACTGCCGCAATTCCACGAAGCACCTGGAGTGGCGTTACTTGAAATCCGTACTGCCCAATTGCCGTGTTGTAGGTGTCACCAACTCGCCACGGATCATCAGGAAAATATTCTGCTTTCCATTCTGGATTTGGGATCGTTCCTACATTTTCAGATCCAATGTCGATACCAGTTGTATCACCAAATCCAAATAGTCGAACAAATTTTTCGATATTAGCAATACCAATTCCTTGTTGATCACCAAACCCACCACCAACAATGTAAAAGTAGACGTTCGATGAAACCGCGAGTGCGCGTCGTGCATCAACCCAACCATGTGCTTTCCAATCTTTAAAGATAGTTGGTTGGTCTGGGTTGTATCGGTTTGGTACAACAAGTTCGCCAGTGCTCAAAAATTGCTTCCCTGCGTCAACCACGCCGAGCGCGAGAGCGCCGAGCGCGACGTACGGTTTCATAATCGAACCCGGCGCATACATTCCAGACACCATACGATTCAAAAAGTAATTCGCGTCATCGTTTAAGAATTGTTCGATCGCTTCGGTGTCTTCACCGTCCGTCATGATCTGTGGATCAAATTCAGGATAGTTAGTCAGTGCAAGAATTGCCCCAGTATCGACATCCATTAGTGCCCCTGCACCACCACTAAATCCGCGTTCATTGGCAAGATTGGCGATCGCCGTGTGTAATGCTTCTTGTACACCCGCGTCGATGGTGAGCGTGATGTCAGTTCCTGCGACCGGCGGCCTGATGATCGACTGGGTTACTGCTTCGCCAGTTGCTGTTTCTTCAATTAAGTGCGCACCATTCTCACCATGCAGAACATCATGATACGCCTCTTCAACTCCACCAACACCACGATATTCTTCTTGATAATAAAAACCAGCAGCATCCTTTTGAGGATAATTGACATACCCCACTACGTGCGCAAAACCAGGCCGATCCGTATATTCTCGTAATGGAAAATCTCCCGATCGTGTGCGCGATGTTGTCGATGCTGCAATTGTTGATGTGCTAACGGTTGTGTATGCAGTGTTCCACGCAATAAGTTCGCCATTTCGATCAGCAATTGAACCGCGTTCAGCAAAGATCGTGGTGTGATCGAGCTTGTTGGTGACGCTTTGTGCATAGAGCTCGTCGCCATTAATAATTTGCAAATGCGCAACACGTACTACGCACACAAGCGCAAGTACAATACTCACAGTGCTCAACACGATAAAGGTTGTACGCGATACTGGTTGCTCAATTCGTCCTTCGAGTTGCTGCGTATTGAGATGCGAAATGTTGGTTGCATCAAGCAACACCTCGTCGGGATCAATGCCAAAATGGTACTGTGGTCGTCGTTTAAAATTCATGACGAATATGTGCGTGCAAGCCGTGTGCCAAAGTAAACAGCACTAGTGCACCAAGCGTAAAGACGTATTGCCACGGCACCTGCATATACAGCATATCAAGAAGCAGGCCGATCAGCAGTACTTCTACGTAGTGTCGGTAACGAAATGTCGCAATACCAGCGGCAAGTGCGACTGACCACCATGGCACCACAAAACTTGCAACGATGATGAGTATCCCGATGATGCTTCGTACTATCATGCTTCGTAGTAAACAAATCTAATGGTTGTCCCATTAATCGGAAGGTGTAATCGAACGGTTTGCTCTGAATCTGATTCATTAACTGATACATCAGCGACAACACCAATACTGCTTGCACCACCATTCACTCGAACCGAGTCACCAACACTAATCAAAACATCTCGTGGTGCAGTAAATCGCATTTCGCCACCCCCGACACCACCGACTATAACTGGTATCGCTTCTTCGCCAACGGTGGCTGCCACTTCTGCCCCCGCTGCAGAAAACAATTGTACCCGTACCGATGTTGTTCCAGCACGCTCAACTCGACCAATCGCCAATCGACGTGCACCATCCGCATAAACGATCGCGCCTTCTCGTGCATTTTCAATCGTTGCGATCATGGTATCTCGCGGACTCTGTAACGGATGTGACACAACGCGAGCACTGTGAATGCCTGGCACACTAACGTCAACAACCGATGCCAACTCTTCGTAGTCGGCGAGTAATTGTTCGTAATCAGCGAGTGCTACATCATACTGTTGAAGACGTTTGGCAACTTCATCGTCCGTCATGCCTCGCAGGTTCCCTGCACGATCAATGATCCATGGTGCAACGTATGGTGTGATGACCACAACGATACACGCTCCTGCCACGACAACAACAGTGCCGAGCAGCCCACGTGTCAGCGTCCCCATTCTCTGTCGACTATGATGTTGGAGGTAGCGCATGTTCGTCTTGCATGATTATGTCTTCAAAAAAGGTTATATCTTCAAGTACAATACCGGTACCACGAGCAACGGAAGTAAGCGGATCTGCAGTGACTTTAACGGGCACTTGCAACAACTCGGTCAATAGTGCATCAAGGCCAGGAATGAGCGCGCCGCCACCGGTCAAATGAATACCGCTCTGCATAACGTCAGCGATTGGTTCAGGCGGTGTTGTCTCGAGCACTTCTTTAATCGCTTCTACCAACCCATCGACTGAATGTGCCACTGCTTCTCGAATGTCTGCATCAGTGACAACTACTTCGCGCGGCAATCCGGACACGAGATCGCGTCCTCGAACAATTGTTTCGATTGGCTCTGCGTCAAGGATCAACGACCCTGCGGCGATCTTTACTTCTTCAGCAGTTTTTTCACCAATTAAAATTTTGAACTGATCACGAATATACGAAATGATGTCTTGGTTAAATCGATCTCCCGCCAAGTTGATATTTTTTGCGTTGACAATCCCGTCGAGTGAAATGACGGCAATGTCGGTCGTGCCACCACCAATGTCAACCACCATACTGCCAACCGGTAAATCGATTGGTAGTTGCATGCCGAGTGCTGCAGCAACTGGCTCTTCAATAATGTGTACATCACGCGCACCAGCATTGTGTGCCGCGTCACGAACTGCTCGACGCTCGACGTTGGTGATACCATACGGCACGCCGATTACGACACGTGGACCAAGAAGTTTTGATGATTCTTCTTGCGCACGACGCAAAAAGTATGCGAGCATTTCTTCTGTTACTTCAAAATCAGAAATGACCCCATCAACAAGCGGCCGTACTGCTTCGATGTGTTCTGGTGTTCGCCCAAGCATCTTTTTCGCCGCATCACCAACCGCGACAACTTGGCCGGTTTTTCGGTTGACCGCAACGACGGTCGGTTCATTGATAACAATCCCCTCACCTTTGACGTAGACGAGTGTATTTGCAGTTCCCAGGTCAATGCCAATATCGTTTGACACCAACTGACTGAGGCGTTCACGAGCCCGTTTCAACCAATTACCCAATTGCATAGAGTCAATACTAACGGAAAATGAGGTTCGCTGCAAAATACAAAATCGCTATTGTGTGGTGCACTATCGGGCTTATTTCGCTCGACTAGTTCCGCAATGTGTTGAATAATTCTTCCTCGGTGACCATGATTACTTCACCAGTGTCGCGTTTTTTGATTTCAAGCTGACCAGCTGCAAGCGTCTTTTCACTCACCACAACCCGAAGAGGGATACCAATCATGTCACTATCTGCAAATTTTTCTCCTGCTCGTTTATCCCGATCATCGTACAGCACCTCGATACCAACTGCCTTACATTTTTCATATACCATGTCAGCAGCCTCCTCTCCTCCTTGAAGTGCGATAAGGTGCACATGAAATGGTGCGATACTCTTCGGCCACACCAATCCATTTTCGTCCGCAAGCACTTCGGCAACAGTCCCCATCAATCGTCCAAGACCAATGCCATAGCTCCCCATAATAACTGGATGCTTTGCCTCGTGTTCGTCGACGTATGACAAACCGAGCGGCTCTGAAAACTTGGTACCGAGAGAAAAAATGTTTCCTACTTCGATTGCTTTTTTTGAAACAAGTGTGTCTTTGGTGAGATTGAGTTCAGCCAAGACGTCATCATTCAATACTTCTTCGTTTATGGCGATACCGCTGGCTTCATCGAGATAGATTGTGTCTTCTCCGACGTCGGTCACTGTCTGATATTCGTGACTAAATGGTGCAAACGTACCGCCACTGGCAAATGTCTTGTGTGTGAGGTGACCAATACCAACTCGATTAAAAATAGTTTCGTATGCAGTTGCTGCTCGCTCATAAAATGCCTGATGTTCTTCCTCGGTTCGTGAAAATGAATACAAATCTTTCATCGTAAATTCGCGACCACGCATGATCCCTGACTTTGCGCGCAATTCATTTCGAAACTTTGTTTGAAATTGATACACCGAAAACGGCAAGTCTTTGTATGAGCTGACATAGCCGCTCAGAAGCGCAGTTAATGGCTCCTCGTGCGTTGGTGCAAGTCCGACTTCTCCACCGCTGTTGAGTTCTGTTTTAAACCACACGTCCATTGCTTCGTCATCCCAGCGATCGGTCTCTTCCCATAGTGTTTTATTTTGGAGCGCCGCAAGATCGACCTCTTGGCCGCCGAGTTTGTTCATTTCGTCTCTGATGATCTGTTCAATCTTGGTAACCACTCGAAGGCCGAGCGGCAACAATGAATACACCCCCGCCATGTCTTTATGAATGAATCCTGCACGGATAAGTAACTGTGCGTTTCGCGCTACTTCGTCTGCAGGTGCTTCTTTGCGGACTTTGGTAAACAGTTGTGATTGTCGCATGTACTTCAGTATATATGAAAAACGTCTCACTGAAAGCGAGACGCTGCCGTGGGGGCGGACTCCAGGACCGATGTCGGAGCTGCTTACTGCTAACAGCAACCTGAGGTACCTGAAGTCCGCCCCGTTACCGGACGGTGGAACAAATCACTGGGGGCGGCGCGTGCAGTATTTTCGTCTATGGAGACTCAAACGTTTGTATGGAACGACCCACACAAACGAACCGCACTGCGCCAACCCCTCAGGAGACCGCTACAACAGGAGGATGGGCCTTCTGGAGCGGTGCTTGGTCGATCTGTCAATTATTATATTCATGGCGTATGACGTGTCAAGAGCGGGTTTGGTTTACCAAACCCGCCCTTTTCAAATCCCTATACTCCACGACTGCTACATCATTCCTGGCATGCCCCCTGGCATTGACGGCTCATCTTTTGGCTCTTCAACGATCGCGACTTCAGTTGTCAAAAAGATTGCTGCTGCACTTGCTGCATGCTCGATTGCGCTTCGTGTTACTTTGACCGGGTCAACAATTCCTGCTTTCAACATGTCCTCCACGTACGCATCCTTCCCTGCATCGTATCCCGATCGCTTTCCTCCTGCCATCACTTTATCAATCACAACTGCACCATTATCTTTCCCAGCATTCACTGCGATTTGGCGAAGTGGCGCGACGAGTGCATTGACGACCGTCTGGTACCCACGCCCCTCATCACTCAATTTGTCCGCTTTCTCTGCAAGCGTTCCCGCAACTTTTGCGAGTGCACTTCCACCACCAGCAACAATTCCCTCTTCGATCGCTGCTTTGGTTGCGTTCACTGCATCTTCGATCTTCAACTTGAGATACTTCATCTCGGTTTCAGTTGCTGCACCAACTTTAATGACCGCAACACCTCCTGAAAGTTTTCCGATGCGCTCTTGCAATTTTTCTTTGTCAAATTTTGAATCAGTGTTTGCAAGTTGCGTTTTGAGTTGAGCGACACGAGTGTCGATTGCCTTGCTATCTCCCTTGCCGCCAACAATCACTGTCTTATCTTTGGTTGCAACAATTCGCGATGCCTTTCCAAGCACTTCTGCACCAACGGTGTCGAGTGTGAGTCCGGTGTCTTTTGATACCACCGTTCCGCCAAGTGTTACTGCAATATCAGCAAGTACTTCTTTTTTGCGGTCTCCAAATCCTGGCGCCTTGATACCCAGCACATTAAATCCGCCGCGAAGCTTGTTGACGACAAATGTAGTCAGTGCTTCGCCTTCGATGTCATCAGCAATAATGACCAGATCTTTGGTTCCTGTTTGTGCAAGATTTTCAAGTAATGGCAGAATTTCTTTTACGCTTGCAACTTTTTGGTCAGTGATCAACACCGCTGCATCTTTGTATACTGCTTCCATGCGATCTGTGTCGGTCACCATGTACGCCGACACATATCCTTTATCAAATTCCATTCCTTCAACGACCTCCGAATCAACACCCAGTGATTGCGATTCTTCGACAGTTACCACACCTTCGTGTCCTACCTTTTCGATCGTCTCAGCGATAATTGTTCCGATTTCTTCCGACTCTGCCGAAATAGTTGCCACCTGCTTGATCTCTTCGTTTCCATGCACCGGTACTGCCATTTCTTTGAGCGCGGCAACAACATCCTCGCGCGCTTGTTCGATGCCGTGTCTGAGCGCCATTGCATTTACTCCCCGCGCAGTGTGCTTCATGCCTTCGCTCACGATTGCGTGCATCAATACCGTTGCCGTCGACGTTCCGTCTCCTGCTGCTTCGTTTGTTTTAGTTGCAACCTCTTTAATAAGCTGTGCTCCCATGTTTTCGATTGGATCTTCGAGTTCGATTTCTTTTGCGATCGAAACACCGTCGTTGGTGATTGTTGGACCACCATAACTCTTGCCGAGGACAACATTTCGTCCCCGTGGACCAATAGTGGTGCGCACTGCATTTGCGACTGCATCCATCCCTTTGTGCAGACTTCCTCGTGCTTCGTCATTAAAAACAATTCGTTTGCTCATAGTTTAGTAAGTTTAGTAGATAGTAGTTAGTAAATAGAAGAAAATGCGAAGGCTTATCCAATGGTGGCGAGGATATTGTCTGACTTGATGATGTAGTAGGTCTCTTTGTCGACTTCGACTTCATCATATGCATATTTTGCAAATACAACTTTGTCCCCTTTCGCAACTGGAGGTGCAACAAGTTGTCCGTCGACACGAACACCTTCTCCAACAGCAATTACTTCGCCATGGAGTGGCTGTTCGTTCTGTGCTGAATCAGGAATGATGATGCCTGATGCAGTTGTGCTTTCTGCTTCGAGTGGCTTAACCAATACTCGATCGCCAAGTGGCGTAATTGTTGTCATACAACGTACAAAAAATAATTACCTGTATAATAGTGCAACCATTATACGCAAAAAGATTTTCGTGCAGTATTGACGTTCACAAAAATCTTTTGCCTGTTTGCAAAGGCCTCGCCTCGGTAGTCTGTACGCCTCGGTAGTCTGTAGTCTGCGCCTCGGCAACAACAAAAAACCTAAAAAACCAAGCTCGACGTCTACAACGTCGAGCTTTTGGAAGTCCTTGCACGAAAGAACTGTTGGGCGCGTATTCTAGAGGCGCCACTCCGACGCATCCTGCGCCTCCTGTAGAGGTGGTGCGTACGCCCACATCGTGAGCGCCAGAACTCCCGGCACTGCTGCCCCCCACACCATCGTGAGCGCCAAGAAGATGCTCACCACCTCGACCATGAGACAGAGCATCACCCTCCACCGAAGAACTCCTTCTCTTTCGGCGACCATGGCCGCAATGGCCGCGATAATGGCGATGGTGATGACGGAGGCGATGACAATATCGCCGACGGTGTCTCCGTTAGCGAGAAAGACAGCGCAGGTGCCGATGGTAGCAACGACGGCAGCAACGAAGGTGGCGCTGGTTGTGGTGAGGGTGTAGCCAGTAACGCCAATCATGATGAAGGCGATGGCGATGGTAGTGAAGACTGCTTCTTCTGAGGACATTCCCAACAGAAGCGCTGCCTGATGCACCACTACCATGGCCACAATAGCCACGGCCGAAGCAATGTACAGCTTCTTCATCTCGTTCCTTTCTGCTCCTGTCGGAGCGGTTGTTCTAAATCAGACAATAGCCCTTGTTTTTTGTTTTGTCAAGAATGTGCCCTTTTGGGCTTTGTTGTTTGTTGCTTGGAGTTTGAATTTTTGGAACTTGCGCTATACATTCTCTTTTTTTATATGCTCCACCATATAGTCGATTGTTGCACCGACTTTTTTGCGCGGATTGAAAATCCCCTTAGGATCAAAAATATTTTTGGTCTGTTCAAATAGTGCGTACACATCATCGCCATACATTTGTCGCACAAATGGTGTTCGCACAAGTCCGTCATTGTGCTCCCCTGTCGTCGAGCCGCCATATTCAAGTACCAAGTCGTATGTTCGTTTCGCGATCTCAGGAATTTTGTTTCGTGCTTCTGCATCAGTAAAGTCCATCAGTGGAATGATGTGGAAGTTGCCGTTCCCAATGTGACCAGCAATGTTGTGGATCATGTAATCGCTGTATTCATCGAGCAGCCTCCCCAATCGTGGTAGAAACTCTGGCAGGTGTCCTGGATTGACTACGATGTCGTCGATAAACGGTGCTGTTTTTTTGCCTTGTACTTTGTGTCGAAGGAGATTGAAGCTTTCTCGACGAACGAGCCAGTATTCGTCTGCTTCGCGCGGCGAACGGATGACTTCCATGTATCGTGGACTGAATTGTTCGAGGTCTGCGGCGCACGCTTGTGCTTGGCTTTTGAGTTCAGCTTTGTCGTGACCATCAAACGTAACCTGCAAGACGAGTTGTGGTAGTCCGTGCCGCATGATCGAGAGTGCTTCAGGAATACCGTTTACTATCAGCGTAAAAATATTTTGGAACCCGAGCCGCTTCACAAACTCAAAAGCAAATCGAAGCGCGAGCTTGAGTGTCTTGTCGTCGTAGGATTCAAATGTTGCCGGCTTGTGTTTGAGCACTGTTTGAACAATGTCACCGACCTTGCTCATGTCGTCGATGTACATGATGAGCATTTGCGATTCGGGTAGTGGCTCGACCAGTTTGAAGTTGATTTCGGTAATCAGTCCGAGTGTTCCCTGTGATCCAACAAAGAGTTGTGTGAAGTCAAAAATTCCTGTGTCACGATCCCAGACATTCCATAGATAGTATCCAGCTGAATTTTTGCTCACGTTAGGTTTTGCTGCCTTGATCGCGTCGTAATTGTCTTCGATGAGCTGGTGCATGTCCCGATAGACTTGTCCTTCGAAATTGTCCTGTGCTTTTTTCTGTTCGAGTTCGTCTCGCCCCATCGGATAGATGTAGTATTCGTTGCCGTCGGCAAGTACGACTTTGAGATGGTTGAGGTAGTCTTCGGTTTTGCCATAGACGAGCGTTTTCTCACCGCCCGAGTTGTTGGCAACCATGCCACCGACCGTACAAATCTCGCGACTTGCTGGATAACTCGGCATGATGCGATTGTATTTGAGTGTCTCAGGTTCAAAGTTTCGATACAAACATCCTGGTTCGACAATGGCGTGTGCTTCGTCTACTTCGCCGACACGTGTCATATATGCGTTGAAGTCGACAATGATTGATTCGCCGAGTGCGCCACCATCCATGCCGGTCGCCCCACTTCGTGCAGTTAAGTTCACTCCCTCGTGTTCGCTCGCATACTGAACCAATGCTTTCACGTCGTCCGCGTTCCGCACCGCGACAACAACTTGTGGTCGTACTTCAAGCAAACTCGCGTCACGTTTTGCTCGCTCGAGTGCCGCATTATCGTCATGCACATCACCGGTAACAATTTTTTTAAGATCAGATGCAAGGTTCATGATTTAAGGTTTAGAAAACATAGCAATGAATACAGTATAAACCAGAGAACGCACCCGACAATCCACTAGGAAATAAAACATACGGGGCGATCTGTCAACACTTCCCTATTTGCCGCTGTTTGGTATACTACTGACATTGCTTTTCTACTTCACGAGTTGGTGACAGCACTCACATTATTAAGTAAGTAACGTTATGCAATCAGTATTGCCGTATATTCAGATCCTTCTTGCCGTCCTACTCACCGTTGGTGTATTACTCCAACAATCAGAGTCTGGCTTGGGGTCTGCCTTTGGTGGGTCTGACTCAAGCATTCAGTATGCTCGACGAGGATTCGACAAAACACTCTTTCGCGGAACCATTGTGATCGCGATTGCATTTGTGCTATCGGTTTTTCTGACACTCTTTATTTAATCTAGACATGGTTCGAATTTCTCGAAATCACGCGATGTCGTGGCTTCGGTCACGTGTGACGCTCCGTACCGCCATCGCAACACTCGCTGTTGGTATTGGTGTCGTAGCGCTCTACAACATACATGCCCACTACACCGTTACTGTACCTGACTATGGTGGTACGCTTACCGAAGGTATTATCGGTGTTCCTCGCTTCATCAATCCATTGATTGCTGTGTCAGACGCCGACCGCGATCTCGTTGCCCTTGTGTATTCTGGACTCATGGCAACCGACAGTGACGGCTCGCTCGTTCCTGATTTAGCAGAACGCTACACTCTTTCTGACGATGGCACTGTTTACACATTCACACTTCGGGATGATGCGGTATTTCATGATGGCACTCCAGTAACTGCGCACGACGTTGCCTTTACTGTCACCCTTGCACAAAACGACCTCTTAAAGAGTCCTAAGCGTCCTAACTGGGAAGGTGTTCGAGCTGAAGCGCTCGACGATTTAACGGTTGTGTTTACACTCAGCGAACCGTTTACGCCGTTTATTACCAACACAACGCTTGGTGTGCTGCCCCGACACTTGTGGTCTGACATCAGTCCTGAACTCATCGCATTTAGTAACTACAACACGTTCCCTGTTGGATCAGGACCATTTCGCATTAGCAGTGTCGATCGTGACAGCAATGGAATTCCGTATAGTTTTCTCTTGAGCGCATTTGACGACTATACTCGCGGTCGGCCGTACCTTGATGCCGTACGATTTAACGTGTACAGCGACGCTCTCCAACTTCGTGATGCGTATACTCGTGGTGCTATTGACGCAACGCACGCTATTTCAATTCCTGATGCAGCATCAGCATACACCGTGCCGCTTGCCCGAACATTTGCCGTTTACTTTAACCAAGATTTTGCGCCACTTTTCACCAATGGATCAATCCGTCGCGCACTCAATGCCGCAACCAATCGAACCGAACTTGTCAGCACTGTCTTCCCTGGTACCGCTGCGCCAGTCACCGAACCAATGCCAGCCGAAACAATTCCAAGCACCCTAGCTGCAACATCATCAGATGACAACATTGCTGCTGCCGAGCAAATCTTGAGTGAAGCAAACTGGGAGATTGATCCGACAACTGGCATTCTCACACGAGAGTTTGACGGCGAAGTAGAGGTTGTATCATTTACGCTCGCAACAGCCGACATCCCAGAACTCGTGCGGACCGCCGAATACCTCCAAGATACGTGGGCGACGCTTGGCATTGATGTGACCATTGATGCACGAAGTATTGCCGAACTCAACTCACAAGTAATCCGACCACGAGAATATGATGCACTACTCTTTGGTCAGGTTGTCCGAGCTCCTCACGACTTGTTTGCATTTTGGCACTCATCGCAACGAAATGACCCAGGATTGAATGTTGCGCTCTACGCCAACATCGAAGCAGACGCGGCGCTTGCACGTCTTCGCACAACGACCGATCCGGCGACAGTTGCCGAAGAGTACGATCGCTTGCGAGACGAGCTCGAATCTGACATCCCTGCCCTCTTTTTATACACACCAGCATTTGTGTACCATATCGATCCACACATTCGTGGTGTTGTGACCGAGCAAATCGGTACACCATCTGATCGTTTTAGTACGATCCACGAATGGTATCGATACACGCAAAACGTATGGCCAGTATTTACTTCAGACTACTAACACATTAATTAATTCATATAACGTAATCAGTATGACCGCACAGAAAAAAACAACTAACCGACGTCGACGTCGAAACAACAAGGGAGCGCCGCGAAAACACGCGCGCAAGAAAACAGCTCGACGACGAAACCCCAACAACCGTTCGTTCCGACCACCGAAACACCAAAAGGTAAATTATACGTCGGACAACGGCAACAGTAAGCACAAAAAGAAACGCGCCACACTTCCTGATCCTGGCGACAATCTTCGTGTTATCCCACTCGGTGGTGTTGAAGAGATCGGTAAAAACATGACCGTACTTGAATACAAGGACGAGATTATTATTGTCGACTGTGGATTTCAATTTTCAGAAGCCGAAACGCCTGGTATCGACTTTATTATTCCAAATGTCACCTATCTGGAAGAGCGTAAAGACAAAATCAAAGGAATTTTCATTACACACGGTCACTACGACCACATTGGTGCTGTGCCCTACATCCTCGGACGTATTGGCAATCCACCAATTTATTCTCGCGCGTTTGGTGCAGCGATCATTCAAAAACGTCAGACCGAGTTCCCTGATCAACCCAAGCTCGACATGCACATCATCGAGGGCGATGAGAAGCTCAAAATTGGTAAGCATTTCAAAGTAGAATTCTTTGCAATTTCGCACGCTATTCCAGACTCAATGGGACTCATTATCGAAACCCCCGTTGGTGATATTGCATTCATTGAGGACGTTCGTGTTGATCACCTCAACGATCATCCAACCGAAAGCGAAGTTGCCCACTACGAGCGATTCAAAGGGCGCAACATGCTCCTCATGACACTCGACTCGACCGGTATCATGAAGCACGGCTTCTCATTGCCAGAATCGATTGTTATCCAAACCATCGACGACATCATCAAAAATGTGCAGGGACGGCTCATTATCGGAACATTCGCATCACAAGTTGAGCGTGTCATGCAGTTCATTCAGTCTGCTCAAAAGTATGGTAAGTATGTAGTGATCGATGGGCGAAGTATGAAGTCAAACGTCGAGATCATCAAAGAGTTGAAGCTCATGAAGCTCGAGAACATCATTCCGATTGACCAGATGAAAGACTATCCGCCAGACAAGATCATTGTGATTGCAACTGGTGCGCAGGGCGAACCGTACTCAGTGTTTGACCGTATTGCAAACAAAAACCACAAGTACATCACGCTTTCTGATCGTGACACGGTACTCTTGTCATCATCGGTCATCCCCGGAAACGAAGGTTCGATTGGACGACTCAAAGACAATCTTTACCGACAAAATCCACGCATCATTACCTACCATGATGCCGATGTTCACGCGTCTGGTCACGGTAGCCGAGGTGAGCTTGGATGGATCCACACTCAAATCAACTACAAATACTTTATGCCGGTTCACGGTGAGCACTACATGCTTCGAATGCACGGTGAATTGTCTGAAGAGCTCGGTACACCAAAAGAAAACATTGTTATTCCTGACAACGGATCGATCATTGAGTTCACCCCCGACCAGCAAGTTCGCGTACTCAAAGAAAAAGCACCGGTTGATCCAGTTATGGTTGACGGATTTTCTGTCAGCGAGATGCAGAATGTGGTTGTTAAAGACCGACAAGCTCTTGCTGAGGATGGTATCTTTGTGATTGTTGTAACCGTCAATCCACGAACTGGTAAAGTACGTAAATCACCTGACATTGTTGCTCGAGGATTTGTGTATCTTCGTGAGTCACAAATGCTCCTTGATGAGGCACGCGCTATTACCAAACGTGTTGTTGAAAAAATGGCAAAGGAAAGCAACCCAATTGACTTTGATGGTATCAAAAACGAAGTAACTGAACAGGTCCGCAAGCACCTCTTCCAACGAACAGCCAAAAGCCCAACAGTCATCCCGGTTATCATTGGAGTATAAACACCAGTTCTCTGAATATTGTGATACGCTAAGAAGAGCATTGATACTCGCACTCAAAAGAAAGGAGTACCCGCGTGGTATGGAAAAATCTTGTTGCCAGTATCGTCTTGTTCTTTGTGAGCACGGCCGCCTCCCCACACACGCGCGAACAGCGCATTGACCAGTTGGTCGGAAAACTCTACCAACGCTACGACGCTTCGTGGATCAATACCATCTTCTACGAACAGCGACTCTGTGAGGGTATGGAGAAGCCAATTCCACAACTACCTGGTAAGTGGAGTGAGCTCAGAGAGCGTGTTCTCGACAATGGCGTCTTTGGTTCCGTTCTTCGCGGAAGCGTCTTCTATACCACCCATCGGGAGACACTGGAAGCAGCGTCCGAAAAGTACGGTGGCGGACCTCGTATGCCGTTCATCATTACGGCAATTCTCCGAATCGAAACTGATTTTGGAGTGTACGATCATGGTACGCCAGTCATTAGAACGCTGTTTGATCGATACGCTCGGGTAGTGGATGGCCCATCTGGTGATCGGACACGGATGGCAGTATTCACTGAACGCATCCAACCGTTTCTTGATGCCGCCTTCCAGAATGAGTGGGATGTGTGCCAGGTTCGTGGTTCACGGGCTGGCGCCTTCGGATTGCCTCAGTTCATTCCCGCATCACTCTACCTCACTCGGGATGGTGATAGTGATGGAAAGGTGGATATTGTCGGGAGCGTACCAGACGCAATCTACAGCGTTGCCTCTCACCTTACTGAGCGCGGTTGGAGGCGGTCTGTGCACAGTGGCGTGTTCAACTACAACCGACATCAAGCATACGTTGCCATCGTCTTGGCGTATGCAGCAAAAATTGAGTCGATTGCCGCTCAGAATACCCCTCAATCGTGAGGGGTTTATTTTTTACTTTCGACTGATTACTTTCTTGGCGGCAGCCTGTATTGAAGCTGTGTCCATTCCGTAATGCTTAATTAATTCATCAGGTTCACCCGATTGTCCAAACTGATCGTGCACACCAATAAACTCTTGTGGTACTGGACAATTTTGTGACAGCACTTCGGCAACAGCGCTTCCCATTCCACCTGATACTTGGTGCTCTTCAACAGTGACAACTGCACCAGCACGTTTTGCAACATCAATAATGCTCGTTTCGTCCATTGGCTTAACGGTGTGATTGTTGAGCACGATACTTCCAATTCCCTCTTCGGCAAGCGCTTTTGCGGCAGTGAGTGCATTGTAGAGCACCGCACCACATCCAATAAATGCAACCTGCGGATTGTCCGATTCCCATAAGATGTTTGCCTTCCCGAGCTCAAACGGTGACTCGGTCGTGGTAAATTGCGGCGTGCCCGATCGCCCAAGACGAAGGTATGCTGGTTTGCCCGTAAACGCAATTGCATGCGTCGCCTTTCGTGCTTCTTCACTATCGGCAGGAACCACGACCGTCATGTTTGGTTGTACCCGCATGAGCGCAATGTCTTCGAGCGCTTGGTGTGTTGCGCCATCTGGCCCAACTGAAACACCCGCATGACTTCCGATAATTTTAACCGGTACATTGTTGATACTAATCGTTGTTCGGATTTGTTCGTTATTTCGTCCTGGACTGAATGTTGCATAACTCGAAATAAATGGGATTTTGCCGTAATTCGCCATTCCTGAACCAACTGCTGCAAGATTTTGTTCAGCAACACCAAGCTCGACATACCGCTTTGGAAATGCCTCCTTAAACCAGTGCATGCGTGTTGATTCTGCCAAATCTGCACAGAGCGCAACCACGCGCTCATCTTGTTCACCGACTTCTTTGAGGCCAATACCAAACCCGTTTCGAGTTGGCACCTGCTCGAGCGCATCCGTAAAAATATCAGCGTGTAATTTTTGATCGTCTCGTAGCATGATTAACTAAAACGCATTACATTCAAAATAATATAGAGGCGAAGGATCAACAAAAATACCAACCACCCCGCAATAAGCGAACTCCCCCACAATACCCACAAACATCCTGCTTTGTGTGATCGCAATAATCGAAATCCATGGAGTGTGCACGCTTCGGTCAATGAAACTGCAAGCACCAACGCCCAGACTAACGCGAGCACAAACGATGTGATCACAATGTCTGAAATGATAAAGCCATTTACTGCAACATTAATAATGCTGCCGCCATAAAACGACAATGCATAGGTTGCGACCGCAAGTCCAAGTGTTACAAATAGCAGTCGAATAAGTGGTCGGTGCTTGTGTCGAGGTAGTTGTTTCTGTGGTTCCATACTGTTATTGATGTTCGCTAGTAAGTGTTCCGCCGAGTGTTCGTAATTCGTGTAAAAATGCATCACCTTGCTCTCCTGGTGCTGGCGGCTTGCCATGCCATTCAAAATCAAACTCTATTTCGTCAATACCTTTCCCTGGAATGGTATGTGCCAAGATACACACTGGTCGTTCATAAATCGCTCGCGCTTCGCTACACGCGTCAACGATCGCGCGCATGTTGTGGCCATCAATGTCGATCACATGAAAACCAAACGCCTCCCACTTGTCACGAAGTGGCTCAAGCTTCAACACATCTTCTGTCATTCCATTAATCTGGATGTTGTTGCGATCGACAATCACTGTAAGGTTGTTCAGTCGATTTGCACCTGCAAAATGTGCCGCTTCCCAGATATTACCTGCATCGAGCTCTCCATCGCCGGTAATACAGTACACCTCAAACTTTTTACCATCCATATTTGCTGCGTAGGCAATACCCGCTGCTTGTGAAAGACCCGAACCGAGCGGCCCTGATGTCGTCTCAAGCGCTTCAATTCGTTCTCGCTCTGGGTGTCCTTGGTATGGACTTCCAAATGCGCGCAAATTTTCTTCAAAGTGCTGCACATCGAAATAGCCTGCATGCGCCATCGTCGCGTATCGTACTGGTACAATGTGGCCATTTGAAAGAATGAGTCGATCTCGGTCATCCATCGCTGGATTTTTCGGATCATGCTTCATGACATGGAAATAGAGCGCGGTAAAAATATCTGTCATGCCAAGTGGGCCAGCGGTGTGCCCACTTCCTGCTCGTATCAACGCACGAATAATCGTCTGGCGGATCTCATTTGCCTTCACTTCAAGTTCTTTGATTGTATCGTCGTGCAGATGCGGAATGCTCATACCATCCCAGTATAGCAGGCACTGATTGCCGACCAAGTGGAGAAGCTACGCCGAAATGTGCGTGAGCGTTGCATCGATAAGGGCTTCCATGTCACTAAACCGACCATCTTTCGTAGAGCCAAGAACCGTTACGACAATCGGACGACCAGGGCCAGCCTCAAACGCAACCACCAAGTTACCGCCAGCCCGATCGGTATATCCTGTTTTAGCACCAAGCACCCACGGGATCGCGTTTACAATGTTGTTGGTATTGTCGACTGAATGCAATCGATCAAGTGACGCAACGGCAACGGTCTGAACTTGTGTCGCTTCCAAAAGTTCTGGATATTCAATCAACACATGTGCAAATAATGTGCTCATGTCACGAGCAGAACCAAATGCGCCTGGTTCGGTCTCAAAATTAATATCAAGCCCGGTTGGATTTTTGAACCGCGTGTGAGTGAGCCCCAATTCAGAAGCTTTCGTATTCATTGCATCGACAAATGTTGGTTCGTCGACGAAGCTTGTCAGTGCAGCAGCAATCGCAGCAGCACCGTCGTTTGATGAACTCACCAAGGTGAACTCAATCAAATCCGCCAAGTTCCATTGTTCGCCATACCAAAACCCACTCTCTCCATCGGTTACCAATGCATAGGCATCGATTTGAACGACATGATTATTAGGATCAGGACTTTCTTCTGCGGCTACCAGTGCTGTCATGATTTTGGTGAGTGACGCAATCGCGTATTCTTCGTCAGCATTTTTGCTGTAAAGCGTTCTGCCACTATTGACGTCGAGAATATGCACGGCGCGAGCTCCGACGAGCGGCGCATCAAATGTTCGCGTCGTCGGAGTGTGTCGCAATAATTCGGTTGCCGTTACGATTGATGTATCGGGTGTTGCCATATCAGGTGTCTGTCGCAATACCATCACACTCACAACCGCACCAAGAACCACAATAACCGCGGCACTATTGAGTAGAATCTTCGAGATGTTCTTCTGTGGTTTCATTGTCGCTTGTTTGGTTTGCAAATGCGGTGACCGCTTCGCGAAGCTCAGTATAGTCTGGTAATTCTGTCACTCGGGCAACCCCCAATAACTGCAGTGTATCAAATGTTGCCCGATATAAATGTGCTCGCTTATCTGTTGGATTATCAATTCGCTCGACCAATCCACGCACCAACAAAATTCGAAGGCTATACGTAGAATTAACGCCGCGAATATAATCGATTTGACTCCGAGTAACCGGCCCATAATACAAAACGATCGTAAGTGTTTCAAGACTTGCCTTCCCGAGGTCGCCAGTTACTTCGTCGCTCGTCATTCGCTCGATAAGTTCACTCGCCGATGGTGCAGTAACCAATTGCACTTCATCACCATGGTATTGCAGGATCAATCCTCGATCGACAAGCGACTTTCCCAGCTCATGCAGTCCAGTGGTGATCTGGTCAACCGACACACCGATTGTTTGCGCTAAAAACGACACCGACACCGGCCGTGCTTTATAAAATAAAATTGCTTCAATCTGTGCTCCAACTTTCATACGTCAACTATATCATTGTGTGCCGCTGGTAATCGTAATGTCTGCGAATGTCTCTGTTTGATTGACCCACAACACTCCTTCTTTGACTAGCTCAAGCATTGCCAGAAAACTCACCACCATCGTTACTTTTTCTGCTTTTGATTGTGGTGCTGCTCCACCAGCAAGTGTCTTGAAACTGGTTTCAATACCTGCCTGAATTCGATCACGCAAGCTATCGATCATCTCCTCAAGACTCATAACTTTCTCGATTGTTTTTTCAGGCAACACTTCGACCGCAGGAAATGTCGCAATGACATCCCGCAATGCATCAACAAGATTGATGAGCGTGAGATCGTCGCTCGGCGTAAATACAATTTCGCGGACAGCATCTCCTGACATCTGGCGTGAAAATGCATGATTACCCCGAAGGAGTGGCGTGATTACTTTTGTCTGTTCTTTGATGCGTCGATACTGTTCGAGTCGGAGTTTGAGTGAGAGCGCATCCTCTTCTTCTTCCTCGGTAAGTTCCAATGTCGGCAGTAGTGATTTAGATTTGATGAGCAGTAATGTTGATGCCACGACAATAAACTGCGCGACTTCAGCAACTGGAAATGATTGCATTTCTTTAACGTGCGCAATGTACTCGTCGGCAACAGTTGCGAGCGCAATATCATTGATAAAGAGCTTTCGTTTTGTTACGAGCTGTAGCAAAAGATCAAGTGGTCCGGTGAAACTATCTGTTGCAACGACAAAGTGCTCACCCATACGCATCGTGTTAGTCTTGAGACGGTTTAGTAACACTGAGACCAAGTTCGGCAAGCTGTTCAGGTGATGCTTCGCTTGGCGCATCCATAACTGCTGTCTTCCCTGATCCGGTCATCGGAAATGCTTGTACTTCACGCAAATACTCTTCACCTGTGAGGTTCATCACATTTCGTTCAACACCAAGCGCGATACCACCGTGCGGCGGAATGCCATATCCAAATGCTTCGATCATGTGCCCAACACTTGCTTCAATTTCTGCATCCGAATACCCCATCACTGAATACACTGCCCGCAAAATCTCTGGTCGGTGTGCACGAATTGATCCACCACCCGATTCATATCCGTTACAAACGATGTCGTACTGCTGCGTCATGATCTGTTCGATATGTGTTCCCGCAAGCAACCACTCGAGGTGTTCTTCCTTCGGCATTGAGAACGGATTGTGTGTAAATGTCCAGGTTCCTTCGTCTGTTTTTTCAAAAAATGGAAAATCAATCACCCACGCGTACGCCAAAACACCCGCTTCTTTTTCTGCATCTGTTCTGAGGTCAAACTTGTCTGCACCATATCGTTCCATCGCGTCTGCATACGTGATCCGTGGAAATGGTTTTTCTTTGATTGTTTTTCCTAACCCTTCGGCCGCCTCGATTAACATTGCTTCGACACGTTGCATAACCATTTCTTGTGTGACATACGCCATTTCAATGTCGATTTGTGTGTGTTCAAATCCTCGATCAGCACGCAAGTCTTCGTCTCGAATTGCCCGCGCAACTTGAAAGTAGTTTTCAAATCCCGATCCCATCAACAGCTGTTTGTATTGCTGTGGCGATTGCGGCAATGCATAAAAGTGACCCGGATTGTGTCGTGATGGCACCAAAAAATCTCGCGACCCTTCAGGTGTTGCCTTCGTCAAGAGTGGTGTTTCGATCTCAGTGAAGTTGTGCGTGAACAAATGCTCTCGACATCGTCTCACAAATTCGCTCCGTACACGTAAATTCTGCTGCATACGCTTGGTGCGCAAATCAATGTAGCGGTACTTCAAGCGAACATCTTCGCCAACATCACTTGTGTCTTTGTTGACTTCAAGTGGTGGCGTTAGGGCCGTCGACAGCACGCTAATCGTGTGTGCTCCAAACTCGATGTGCCCAAGTGGCTCATCTGCGTTGACTAGTTTTTCGGGTCGCTCTTTCACTTCGCCCGTCATCTGCAACACCCATTCATTACGCGCTTCTTTGGCGTCTCCCAACACATCGGCCTTGGCAACAACTTGGACAATGCCGCTTTCGTCCCGAAGATCAATAAATACAAGCTTGCCGTGGTCGCGGCGCACATCCACAAACCCAGCAATTGTTACTGTTTTGCCAACATGCTCCCCCAGCTGTTCAATACGAATTCGCTCTTCCATAACGTCCAATTTTAGCATAGAAACAGCAACGACGCTCCTCCTTGAGCGTCGCGTGCTGATGTTGTTGAATTCTAGTGCTGCCCTCTAGCAGCGTCGCCGGCTTCCCGAATGGCGGAGAATGTTCCACTTGCTCCGCCTGAGCGCGCGCCAGTCCTGAAACCGACGCCGTGCCTGTCGCCACAATGCTCTCTTCCAGATCATCAACGCCTCTTTGCAGAACTGACTTGGCGGTTCATCCGATCGCCTTCGTTGCACTCTGCGCAGGCCTTTACATCCTTCATCTCCTCGAGAGGCTTGACCGCGCACTCTGCTCCACAAAAGTCGCAGACTCCTTTCACACGCCCACCTTTCCGCTCGGTTGTTACTAGAAATCCCCCATCAGCTGAGGGAACGTCTGTCCTCGATACTAGCACCACCTAGAATGAAAGTCCAACTCGCTCTCGTACATCGTGCATTTTTGCACGCGCAATTGATCGCGCTTGTTCGCCACCATTTTTGATAATCGTCATAACAGCATCAGCGTCTTTCACAATCGCCGCTCGTCGTTCTCGAAGCGGCGTGATGAAATCGACAACAACTCGGAGCAATTCTTTTTTTGCATCGCCATATCCCAAACCTCCCTTTTCAAATCCATCCCGCATTGCCGCTACTTCTTCTTTGTTTCCGAACAACGTATACAGTTCAAAAATAGTGTTGCCGTCGGCCTCTTTTGGTTCGCTTGGGTCTTTTGAATCAGTTGGAATACTCATGACCGCTTTTTCAATTTCATCATCTGTTGCAAAAAGTGGGATGGTATTGCCATAACTCTTGCTCATCTTTTGACCATCGGTTCCGGGAATGACCGCGAGCGATTCTTCAATGTGGGCCTCGGGCATGACGAATGTCTCGCCATATGCATTATTAAATTTTTGTGCAATGTCGCGCGCCATTTCAACGTGTTGTTGTTGATCTTTCCCAACCGGTACGATCTCAGTGTCAAACAACAAAATATCGGCAGCCATCAAAACTGGATAATCAAACAACCCCACTGTTGCCTCAATACCTTTGGCGGTTTTATCTTTAAATGCATGCGCGCGCTCAAGGTACGCAGTAGTGATAAGACAATTAAAAATCCATGTGAGTTCAGTCAATTCGGGAACGTCTGATTGCTTGAAAAGAAGCATTTCGGTCGGATCAAGCCCGAGCGCGAGATAATCAACAACAACATCGAATGTGTTCTGTGCCAATTCTTTGCCATCACGGACTGTTGTTAGCGCATGATAGTCGACGATCATTGCTATTCGTTCGTGTTCTGGATAGTCGAAAAATCGGCGCATCATACCAAAGTAGTTACCGATGTGTGGTCGACCCGTTGGTTGAATTCCTGAAAGAAGTTTTTTCTGCGCTGTCATAGAGATAACTATATCAAAAAAGAAAGGCCAGCCAAGACGGCTAGCCAATCAGAAAAGCAAGATCCCTTTGAGCCGGCACACGCTGATCGCGATCTCTGAGCTTAATTACCCCTTTTTGGTAGTAGTCTCCCGAAGGGATTCCGTACCGACAGGTCATCACCAACGGACAGAACTTGCACGAACGTCCGTGACGATCTTTTTGTCCACGCCCCCAATGCAGATCCTCTGGTTCTACTTGGGTCTTTCGGCCATGATACGATCCAATCTGACTTCCGTTTGCAGGTGCGTGGCTACAAACCTGGCGTGAGTAGATCCACAACGCGTTACATAATTCACGCATTGTGATGTCTGCCTCATGACAGTACCACTCAGTAACCTCGCGTGCCCATACTGAGGCGAGCGCAGGCTGAATCACTCCCACGTTACTAACTAAGATCTCGTTTGAGAACAACATTCGAAGCACGTGAAAATCAACCGGCACAGGAAACTTGGAGTCTTTGATTAATCCCGCATCCTGTAGAAAGTATGCGAGCATACTCACCATCTTTTCTCGAAAACCGTAGAAGCCTTGTGGCGCAGACAAGAACTGTGTGATGCTTTGTCGACCACCGTGCTTCATCAGAGCAACCAACTCATCATAGCTTTTTGCTCGACGAAACAATTCGAGTGGATTGCTCTGCCAGTGCCGATGTAGTTTCTCGGCATTTCTTCTGAGAAAATGTGGTACCTGAGTGATCCCAAAATTGAGCCGCACCGAAGACAGGCTCCGTTGAATTCCCCGAATGGTTCTCTGTCGAACCAAACGTGGCTCGAAAAAGTTCGGGTCTGCGTCGTAGAGCTTCGACATTGCGATAAAGGCTACGTCGCTTTTGATGGCACCACGCATGTAATAGCACACCCAAAACAAAAAGAGCGCATGTGCTCTCGACCCTTGCTCAAGCCGACGCGGCATATTGCTTTCTTGTTGTGGAACGTTAATGCCATCTTCGAACGGATAGTGATGCCCCCGAAGTACCTGTATCAACGTATCGAAAACTTTTCGTGCACGGTCATGGTCAATTTGAATCATTGCTTTTCCTCTGATTCTAAGTTGTGAAGAACGAATTTGACGCAGTATACATGCAAAAAACAAAGGACGCCACCGCGACTGCGATACCGTCCTGTTACTCCTCCCACGTAATGTAGCGCTCATCAAAGACAAGCGGACACTCGCCGATCACGGTGAATGGATAGGTCACCCAATGTGGACCAAACCGCCGACGGAATGTGCCACGTCTTGTCTCGTGCGGCAGCCCATTGATCATTTGTCTACTGAGCGAGAACCCTGGTTCATCTTTGGACGGAAAATGGTGCCCAACTCGACGACGGTGTGTCATCTTGAGTGCCAACACCGTCTCAATCGACATAAGCCATGCATGAGTAGTCCGCCCGCCAAGAAAAGGAACTGCGTGTCCTTTTTTGACTGCAGACTGCAACAACGATCGACGTTTTCGATCATTCTGTCGTGCATGCGCCCTACTTTCTCGAGCTTCATATGAAAAGAATCCGTACGTATAATTTTCATATGGAAACCCATCTGCAAGTTTTTTATGAAACTGCAGTTGAACCAGAGGGACGACAAATGCCCTGATCGAACTCGCCGATTTGACCTCTATCGGCGTATCTGACGAGTTATCAATGACATCCCCTTCTTTTGGATCTGAAAGGTAATCACCATTCTGCAACATCCTGACCATTGCCGTTGAATAAAAACCATTGAGACTAGGCAGAGCACCACTTATGCTCACCTGTTTCCACCGCTTGAGAGCGGCAGCACCTGGTGCCATAGCACGCTCCCTTTTCGTAGTTATGAAAATGTACCGTCTGGTGAGTAGTGTATCATAGCAGACAGGAAAAGGTGTCGCCCGTAAGCGACACCTGTGTCAGACTGATGGTGTACCGCGCCGCCAATCACCTGCGCACATTCGAGAGTTCCCCCGATGCGTGCAGTAGCGCCCGAAGCTTCGGCCATCTCTCATCTCTTACGAGGCTGGATGTTTTGCACCTTAGCTATCGGTCAGGGTTGCGATTCCCTTTTGGCCAGTAACTGCGAGCCCAATGCTCACCCAGGCCGTTCCACCGCTGACAAATTCAATATATCAGACCACTAGGCAGTGACAAAACTCTTGACAAAGGATAACTTATTCCGAATTCTAGTCCGTTGCTAAATAGGTTGCCAGTTCAGTAATCGCAATTCGTTCCTGGGTCATGGTGTCACGATTACGAACTGTCACCGCATCATCTTCAAGAGTATCAAAATCAATCGTCACACAGAGTGGCGTTCCAATTTCGTCTTGCCGACGGTATCGCTTTCCGATCGAGCCTGTTTCGTCGTAGTGTGTTCGATATGTCCCGACGAGCAACTGATACACCGCATGCGCTTTTTCGGTAAGTTCTGGTTTTCGCATGAGCGGCAATACCGCAACTTCGACAGGTGCGACCGCGCGCGCAAAACGCATCACGACGCGCGTCTCACCACCATCCACCACCTCTTCGTCATACGCATCAGAGAGCAATGCTAAGACTGTTCGATCAAGACCAAACGACGGCTCGACAACGTGTGGCAGATATTTTTCACCTGAATCCTGATCAAAATATTCGAGTTTTGCGCCACTCGCCTCTTGGTGTGCACGTAGGTCATGGTCTGTTCGATACGCAAGTCCGTAGAGTTCTTTCCGACCAAATGGATAGTCGTACTCAAAGTCGATTGTTCGTTTTGAATAGTGCGCACGATCTTCGTCGCCCACTTCAAGTTCATGCACCTTCTCTCGCGACAAGCCAATTGCCTCTATCCATGTATGCATCGCTGCTCGCCATGCTTCAAAGTGAGTCTCCCATTCGCGCTCATGACAGAACCACTCGATCTCCATTTGTTCAAATTCGCGAGTACGGAACACAAAGTCTCGCGGTGCGATTTCATTTCGAAATGCTTTCCCAATTTGTGCAAGGCCAAATGGCATGCTTGGATGAAAGCTGTCGACTACATTTTTATAGTTAACAAACATGCCGGCCGCCGTTTCAGGTCGCAAGTACGATATGCTCGCCGAATCTTCACTTGCACCAATTGCTGTCTGAAACATCATGTTAAAAGATTGTGGTGCTCCAAGTGGGTTTCCTTTTGGGCTGGTAATCCCTTTTTCTTCAATGGCTGCACTCATTTCTTTGAGCGACATTCCTGTAGGATCAATGCCGTTGTCTTCAAGGATGTGATCCAATCGAAATCGCTCTTTTGTTTTGGCGTCTTCAATCAGTGGATCAGCAAAACCAGCAACGTGACCGCTCGCTTCCCATACTTGTGGGTTCATGAGAATTGCTGCATCAACTCCAAACATGTCTGCCCGTTCCGTCACGAACATCTGCCACCACAACTGCTTGATGTTATTTTTGAGCGTTGTACCGTGTGGACCATAGTCCCATGTACCCGCCAAGCCACCATAAATTTCTGAGCCTTGATAGATAAAACCGCGCCGCTTACAGAGCGACACCAACTTTTCCAACACCGATTCCTCTTTCGTCATAGTCACCAGAATATCATTTTTGCACCGGCAATTCTACAATAAACGTACTCCCTTTCCCTTTGCCATCTGATTCTGCCCAAATCTTGCCGTCGTGCGCAGTGACCACCATTTTGGTGAGATAGAGTCCGAGACCACTTCCCGATGCGCTCACTTCACTTGCGCTAGTAAGGCGACTAAACTTCTTGAAGAGATTATTGATCTCGGCTTCATCAAGTCCGATACCAGTATCACGCACCGCAAAACGAATTGCATTATCGAGCTTTGTGAGCGAGACAGTGATTGTCCCTTGTTCAGTATATTTGATTGCATTGTCGATCAAATTTACCAGCACTTGTCGTAATTGGTTTGCATCAACAGGTGCCACAAACCGCTCGTCGGTATCGATCTCTGTTTCAATCATCAATCCTTCTGCTTCGGCGATCAATCGCTCTTCTTCAATCACTTCAAGAAACATTGGTTCGATGTCTTGTGCCGAGAAATTGTAGAACATTTTGCCTTGTTCGATCCGCGAAATGTTGAGGAAGCTGTCGATCAGTTTATTCATCGAGACCGATGAGATAACAATGTGTTGCAATGGCGCTTCCATTCGAGACGACACTTCCCCATACGAGCCGTTCGCAAGGAGCGAAGCATACCCTTTGATCACCGTCAGCGGACTTCGCAATTGATGTGTTGCCAGGCTCAAGAACTCTGACTTTAATTTGTCGAGCTCACGCAAACGTACATTTGCCTTTTCAAGATTTTCCGCCAAGATACTAATTTTTTGTCGTTGATGTACTTCATGACTCACAGCACGCATCAAGAACAATCCCATCACCACAACCAAGATGAATGTGCCGATGTGCAGAATGAATTGTCCGAGTGTTTGTCCATTAAAAATCTGCGCGAAGAGAATGATCCATAGCGCAACAACTAGTACGTGCGCACTGATGACACGAAGATTAAATAGTTTGTACCGGAAAATAGCAAATGCAATGCCGCCAACAAGCACGATTGAACTTGGTACGTCAAAGTCGATCAAGTTTTCAAACCCACCCATCGGGAGCAACACATTAACGCACAAGAAAATAATTCCAAATGCTATAAAACCGCTTAAAATAAGGGCGATTTGCTGACGTCGTTCACGCACAGCACCGATGTATCGATACGAAAGGAGCGCAATGACTGCTGCATAGCTCAATGCAAAAAATCCCATGTACCATGGAAAGAGCGGCCCAAACTCTGCGACAAATCCAATGACCGGATCATTGATGATTGAGTGCACGAGGAGATCGGTGAGAACTGGTGCAAGTGCAAATGGCGCAGTGATCAAGTACACGACAACTGGCTGCCAGCGTGGCACGGTCGTTTCCGCAAAATAGTAGAGTGCCCATACAAACAATTGCGGATAGAGTAACGCCCCACCAACATAGGCAAGCCGAACTGAGAGCGCCCAGTCAGATTGATAGATAAACACATTTGCCAGCGACCAGAGTCCGAAGATAAATGTCGCTACTACAAACGCGGTCTGGCCTTTGTGTCGCTTCTTACTAAACATGACCAACACGCCTATCGCGAAGTGCGAAAGCATTGCGAGCATCATGAGCCATGGCAGAATACTGGTCAACATAGAAATACTCCCCATACGATACCACACTCTCTGCGGTCTTGTACGGGGAGAAGCCTATCCGCGCTCAAAAACGAATTCGATCACGCACTCGAATGAATGCACGAGCAATCGTTGCCACATCGTCGTCCGTAAAGTCGGCACGAAGCGACAACCGCAAGTTTGATTCGCCAATTGGTACTGTCGGCGGACTAAACAGAGGGGTCATGATGCCCTCTCCAACGAGCGCACGTTGTACTCGCGATGCGGTACCATCTTCACCGATAAACACTGGTAGGATGTGCCGGTCAGCTCCAAGCAACTGAAAGCTCGCAGCCAACAATTGCGTCTTAAGTTCAGACGACACCTCCATCAAACGAGCTCGCAGCCGATCACCTTCACTGCCACCAACGAACCTGATGACGTGTGTCGCAATGACCGCGTCAATCACTGGAATTGGAGCTGAAAAGAAGTGTGGCGGACTAATGTAGGCGAGGAAATCGGCAATCGCTTTGCTTGGTGTCACAACATACCCACCAATGCGCACGAACGCTTTCGTAATAGTTCCCATGATGATGGTTCGTTCACGAAAACGCCGAGTAAAGTCGGGAATGTTTGATACGACACCACGACCACCGTCTCCGATCACACCAACGCCGTGTGCTTCATCGACATAGACAAGCGTGTCAAACTCTTCAGCCAACTCAAAAAGTGGCATCAGGTCAAACACTCTGCCATTGGTCGACACAACACTGTCGGTCACGATGACTCGAAATGCACTGTCGCCATGTTCGGCGTAACAGGCCTCGAGCTCATTTCGGAGTGCATCGTAGTCGCCAGCAGGAAACTTCCGAAGCTGACACAGATCACCTCGAACTGCACGAGCCATACGAATGCCGTGCCGCATTGAGAAGTGACTTTCACCGTCTTGGAAGAAAACCGTTGGGATAGTTTCCGTTTCGACGGTACCAATGTGATCTCGGTACTGTCGCATGAAAAACGAGCCCGTACGTTCGCCGAGTGCTTCCATGATGCCAGTGTTCGTGTCAAAGCCAGTGATCATCAAGACAACGCCAGCATCCTCTGGATACCGATGAAATACGGCGAGCGTTTTTTGGAGCTCGCGGTATTGCGTTGCCTCGACAAACACTTGTGACCCAGGGCACGAGATGTCGCCAACCGTCTCCAATGCATCACGCGCGATCTGAAGGATCTGCGGATGTGCACCAAGGCCAAGATAGTCGAGGCTCGTCAAATCGAGTACCGAATGATCGTCAGGAAGTGTCCAGTACTTCCCTCGGAAGTGACCCACGTGTTGTGCCTTAAAGAGGCGTGCCTGCTCTGCTGCGCGAGCAAAAAACTCTGCTTCGTGCCTCAGAAGCGCAGGTGTGCCCCGTGCTGTATGTGTCATTATCGTCCTTTCTGTTTCTGTAGCAGGGTGTGTGGTTTGTTTCTAGAATTGCGGATAGGTATAAAAGAACACCAACATGAGTGCGCAGGTATGCGCACTTTGTTCCGCTTCCTTCTGTAGTGTACAGGATCGAGTACAGTTTAGTGTCGTGGATAGGTTTCTTATAATCCTTCGTCGGTGCGCAGTTCAGTAAAGAGTTTTTCTGCGTTTTTCGAAAGTGTTTTTGGAATGATCAAGTCGAGTGTCACGAGTATGTCACCTCGTCCTCGACGCCGCGGCACGCCCTTCCCTTTGATACGCATAACTTCATCGTGTTGCGTTCCTTTAGGAATAGTTATCGTCACATCACCGTCGAGTGTTTCAATTGTGTGTGTACTACCAAGTACCACATCAGTCACCGACACCGCCAGTTGTGTCACGAGATCGTCCCCTTTTTTGGTAAAGTTTGGATCACTCGCAACGTGTATTCGAATATAAAGATCACCTGCCGCGCCACCACGCACAACTTCTCCTTTTCCTGTAAGTCGCATCATTTCTCCTGACTCAACACCGGGCGGAATCGTAACACGAAGCGTCGTTCGTTCTTCTCGAACACCAGTACCACGACATGATGCACACGGTGATTCTGGTTGTTCCCCAATTCCGGCACAGTCTGGACACACACTCGCTGTTCGAATTGCTCCAATTGGTGTTTGTTGTGTTCGTGCCACTTTTCCTTGACCATTACATGTCGCACACTGTTTGAGTTTCGTGCCTTTTTTCGCACCCGTTCCATCACACGTACTACATGACGATGGTTTGGTTACCGAAACTTGCTTTTCAACACCAAAAATTGATTCTTTGAAAGTCAATTCGACATCAACTGAAATATCACGGCCTCGTTGTTGGCGTCTGCCACCACCAAACATACCACCGAAGAGATCCCCGAGATCAAACTCGACACCATTAGCACCACCAAAGCCAGAAAAATCAAAACCACCAGCGCCGCCGCCAAATGGGTTTCCCCCAGCACCCGATGATCCAAATTGATCGTATTGTGCACGCTTCGTTTTATCTTTGAGCACTGTGTATGCCTCGTTTACCTCTTTGAATTTTGCTTCGTCACCGCCTTGTTTGTCAGGATGATATTGTTGTGCTTTTTTTCGAAATGCTTTTTTGATCTCATCCGCGCTCGCATTTCGCTCAACGCCAAGAATGTCGTAATAGTTTTTGCTCATACATTAGTCGAGCTTGTGAAAGAGTTTGCCTGTTCCGTAGAGTACGAGCACACCGAGCGCAATAATGGCGAGTGGATTGTTGGTAAGCCACACACTTTTTGCTATCAGCGACTCAAATCCAAAAAATACCGCTGCAACACCAAACGTCACCAGTAGTGTAAAGAGCATTGGAAACCGTGCGAAAGCATTTTGCCGAATTGGATCAACCCGACGCTCAACTTCTGCGTGCATTGATTTTAATCGCTCCTCACTTTTGCTGATGATGTCTTTCATGGCAATTAGTTCTTTTCAGTACCATCCTTTTTCTCTTCAAATTCAACGTCCTTTACCTTTTCGTCTGCCGGTGCTTCACTTCCTTCTGTTTTGGTTTGTGCGTCTTGTGCATGAGCCGCCAAGATTTCTCCGATCTTTTGCATTTCAGTTCCCAGTTCGTCTGATGTCTTTTTAATCGCTTCAACATCGTCTTTGTCTTTGACCTCCTTCACTGCCGCGATTTTTTCCTTGATAGATTTTTGTACATCTTCTGGCACCTTGTCACCAGCATCCGTGAGTCCTTTTTCTGCTGTCGCAATCATTTGGTCGGCAAGATTTTGCGCATCTGCCCGTTCTTTTTTCTTCTTGTCTTCGTCGGCATGTTTTTCAGCATCTTGCTTCATTCGCTCAATTTCTTCGTCAGAGAGTGACGATGATCCTTCGATTCGAATTGACTGTTCTTTGTTGGTTGCTTTATCAACTGCTTTGACCGTCAATACACCATTGGCGTCAATGTCAAACGACACTTCAATCTGTGGCACACCTCGTGGCGCTGGTGCGATACCGTCAAGCACAAACCGACCAAGACTTTTATTGTCTGCTGCCATTGGACGTTCTCCTTGCACGACGTGAATTTCAACACTTGGCTGATTGTCCGCTGCAGTTGAAAACACCTGGCTCTTGCTTGCAGGGATCGTTGTGTTCTTTTCAATAAGTGGTGTTGCAACATTTCCCATCGTCTCGATACCAAGCGTAATTGGGATCACATCGAGCAGTAACACGTCCTTTACATCTCCTTGGAAAATACCAGCCTGAATAGCGGCACCGAGTGCAACCACCTCATCAGGGTTAATTGATCGGTTTGGTTCCTTGCCAAAGAGTTCTTGTACTTTCTTTTGAATGATTGGCATTCGTGTTTGTCCACCAACCAAAATCACTTCGTTGATGTCAGACACACTAAATCCTGATTCCTTGAGTGCTTCTTTGGTAATTGCAATTGATCGATCAACATATTCACCCGCAAGTTCTTCGAGTTTGGTTCGGGTCAACTTGAGCAGCAAGTGTTGTGGGCCAGCATCAGTTGAAGTAATGAATGGGATATTGATTTCTGTGTCACTTGCTGACGACAATTCGTGCTTTGCTTTTTCAGCCGCTTCGTCGAGCCGTTGGAGTGCGAGTGGATCTTTTGAAATATCAACACCTGATTCTTTTTTGAATGCATCAATAATCCACTTGATGATTTGTTGGTCAATGTCGCGGCCACCCATGTGTGCGTCACCATCGGTTGCCTTTACTTCAACCACATCATCCCCTACTTCAAGCACTGACACATCAAATGTTCCACCACCAAAGTCAAAGACGACGATTTTTTCATCTTTCTTTTTGTTAAATCCGTATGCAAGCGCTGCAGCAGTTGGTTCGTTGATAATGCGCTTTACTGTCAGACCGGCGATCTTTCCAGCGTCTTGTGTCGCCTTTCGCTGTGCATCGTTAAAATATGCGGGCACTGTGATAACCGCCTCGGTTACTTTCTCTCCAAGTTTTGCTTCTGCATCACGCTTCAACTTGCCAAGGATCATTGCTGAAATCTCTTCTGGTGAGTGGTTCTTGTTATCAAGTACAACTTTCACACCATTGTCATCAACAATGTCGTACGGTACTGACTCCTTCTCACGCTTGATGACGTCTTCATCAAATGAGTGTCCGATTAGGCGTTTTACTCCATAGATTGTGTTTTTGGGGTTCGTGACTGCTTGGCGTTTTGCAACCAATCCAACGAGTCGTTCGCCCGTCTTTGAGATCGCAACAACCGACGGTGTTGTTCGGTTCCCTTCAGCGTTTTCAACAATCACTGGTTCACCACCTTCGATGATAGCAACTGCTGAGTTTGTTGTTCCAAGGTCAATTCCAAGAATTTTTGACATATATCGTGTATGAATTAGTTATACATGCTATTAAGATTGATACGTACCGACAGTGACGCGCGCGGGTCGTAATAGTTTGTCACCAAGTCGATACCCTTTTTGGACAACTGCTTGCACTACGTTGTCACCTTCTGCAGAATCAACGGCGACATTTTCAATTGGCTCATGCTCATTTGGATTAAACGTTTCGCCAACCGGATTAATTTCGACAAGTCCTCGCTCGACCAATACTTTGCTCAGTTGGTTGTGCGTATGCTCCATTCCTTTTCGCCAATTTTCATCAACTGCATTCCACACATCAGTGTTTGCCATTGCCATGTTGAAACTATCGAGTACCGGAAGCAATGATTCGATGAGTGCGGCATTTGCGTGCGTAATAATTTGCTGCTGCCTCGTTTCAAACTCTCGTTTAGCATTAATTAGGTCAGCTTTTGCTCGTTGCCACCCTTCAAGATGTTCCGCCGCTTTCATTTCTGTTTCTTGTAATTGTTTTTTGAGCGTCTGTTCTTTTTTACTTCGCCCAAATCCATCTGCCCCAGTGTCTCCATCTGATTCAATAGTGACGTCGTCTTCGTTGTGTTCGTGATCCTGCATAGTGCTGATGTTTAGTATACCGAATTGCATTGCTGCAATGTATTGACATTATAAAATATCTATTCCTCAATTTCAAAGGCCTCGCCTCGGATATTAAGCCACTCATCAATCATTCTATCAAATGCTCCCCGTCGCACAAAATAGTGTGGGAACGCTTCCTGGTTGATAATCACGCTCTCATCCCGCTCATGCCCTTGATACTCCGGATAGCTCGAATACCGAAATGTGTCGAGATACTGTTTTGTTTTGCGTAATTGCCGCACCCCCGCCCGCTTCCAGCCCGGCTCAACACGAGAGACTGGATTTAAGTGAATATAGGTAAACATGTACTTAAGGTGCCGATCGGTATCAAGATGTACTGCACCAAACGGTCCTTCATACAATCGTCCCGAACGATTATATTTCGCATTAAAATACATCGTGTATGCAGTCATCAATTTTTGCATGAATGCACTAATGCCTCCTTCGACGCGCTCACGAAGAAGCAGATGGAAATGGTTATCCATCAGACAATACGCCCCAATGTCGGTCAGCGGTTCGCTTCGTTCATATTCAAAAATAGTTGCAATGCCTAGTGACCGAACACTAATCCGTTCTGTTGTATTGCACGCATACAGCAATCGAACAAACCGGCGGCGATCTTCTTCATCAAGGAAAATAGGTCGCCGGTCAACACCACGCTGAAAAACATGATAGTACTCGTTTGGGGCAAACGTCGTCTTTCTTGTCATATTTCAAATCAATTGCATTATAGCAAAGGCCTGGCCTCGGTAACATTGACATGCAACAAAAAATACTCCCTGATGAGAGTATTTTTGAGTATTTTTCTGACTATCGTTTGCTCCACTGTGATGACTTTCGAGCTTTTTTGAGTCCGAACTTGTATCGTTCTTTGACCCGAGCGTCTCGCTTGAGAAAACCTGCTTTTTTCAATGCACCGCGGTGTTCGCGATCATGCACTATCAGTGCTCGTGCACTTCCAAGACGAATGGCTTCAGCTTGTCCAGTAATTCCTCCACCACTCACTTGTACTGATACTGAAAATTCTTTTCCGGTGGTCACTGCTCGAAGTGCCTCCATGGCAGTGTGTCGAAGTACATCCTGTGGCGTATATTCAGCAAGCTTCTTCCCATTGATACGAAAATCACCTTTACCATCAGGAATCAACCGTACGCGCGCAATTGCTCGCTTTCGTCGTCCTACCCCTTCAATGTATTTCTCTACTGTCGCCATACTAGTCGGTAATAATCAAATTTTTAAGCATCACTGGTTGTAATTTATTCTTTGGAAGCATACCCTTCACTGCTCGTCGAAGTGCTTCGCCATGTCCTTTCTTCTCGATCACATCGCCAAGCGTTTCTGTTCGCAAACCTCCAGGATACTGTGTGTATCGGGTATATACTTTCGAATCGCGTTTTGGTTCGCTAATGTCCATCTGTGATACATTGCTCACCACAACGCGAACGTCTGGTGCCATGTGTCGACGTGCTGCTGGATCATTCTTACCCATCAACACTGCTGCAACTTGTGTTGCAAGTCGGCCAAGCTTTTGCCCTGCTGCATCAAATGTATATTCTGTTGGTGTTGCTGTGTTCGCCATACTTATACCAATTCAATTACTGCCATGTGTGCTGCGTCATTCCCTCGTTGTCCAAGCTTCGTGATGCGTGTATACCCACCTGCTCGCTCCTTGTATCGAGGACCAAGATCATCAACAAGCTTTGCGACAACATCATCTTGTCCACCGAGTCGCGCGGTCAACAATCGCTTGGTCGCTACACTATCAGACTTTGCTCTCGTGATCAACTTTTCGACAATCGGTCGGAGTGCTTTTGCTTTTGTCTCGGTTGTTTCAATTCGTTCTTCGAGCACCAACGCACGCACCAAACTTCGCATCAGTCCAACTCGAACCTTTCGTACTCGTCCAAATTTTGTTGTGGTGTTGTGGTGTCGCATACCTTTATTGCTTCAAAATAATACCGTAGTTACCAAGAACGCGCTTGATTTCTTGCAGTCCTTTTTCGCCAAGCCCTTCAAGATCAAGAATGTCTTGCTCTTTCTTTCGTACCAACCCACCAATAGTGCGAATGTTCGCATTATCGAGAGCGTTTTCGGTTCGTGTTGAAAGTCCAAGTGTGTCGATGCGTGTCTTCAACACTTCTGCTTCTTCTTCAGCTCGTTCTTCTGCTGCTTCTTCACGTGCAACTTCTGCTGCTTGCACTTCTTCAACATGGTCAACAACTGGTTCTTCTTCCTCACGGAACCCAACAATTGACTTGAGTTGGTGGATCATGATCGTAATTGAGTTTTCAAGCACCTCTCGTGGTGAGATTGTACCGTCAGTCTCAATAAAAATGTTAAGTCGGTTGAAGTCAGTTCGATCACCAACACGCATGTTCTCAACTTCATAGTTCACCCGTCGTACCGGAGTAAAAATCGCATCAAGTGCAATCGTTCCTGCAGTTACCTTATCTTTTTGAAGTGCTTCTTTTGGAACATATCCAAGTCCGTGTTCAACAGTCATCTCAATCGTGAGTCCTTTTTTGCCAGTCACTGTTGCGATCACATGATCTGGATTAAGAACCTCAACTTGTCCTGGCGTGTCAATATCACCCGCGGTCACTGTTCCCGTTGCGCCTTTAATTGCAATGGTTACCGGCTCGTCACTCGTCATTTTGAGTCGCACTTGCTTGAGGTTGAGCAAAATATTGATAACATCTTCCTTCACTCCTTCAAGAGTAGTGAATTCATGGTCGGCGCCATCAATCATCACTGATGTAATTGCAGCACCAGGAATTGATGAAAGAATAATGCGTCGGAGCGAGTTGCCAAGCGTGTGTCCATATCCAGGATACAAACCGTCGATTTGATATCGACCTTGGTGTCCTTCTTCAGACACGATGATTGGCTGACTTGGTAATTGAATTGAATCGTGTGACATAACCTAGTGGGAATACGATTAATAAACTTCTAAAATTAACGACTGTAAAACGCGATCACGCCAGTAAAGTCATATAATCCGTGTGCTTCTGCGACGTCAGGTTGCGCAGTCTTCTTCGCTGCTTTCTTTTTGACATCAAACTGCAACCATGCTGGAACGGTCAATTTCTGGAATCGCTCTTCAAATTCAACGAGCATGCCCTTATCGCTGCTTCCTGGTCGGACACTTACTGTTTCGTCGATCCGTACTTGGTGTGATGGTACTTTGACTCGTTTGTCGTTCACGAGCACGTGGCCGTGTGACACCATTTGCCGAGCCGCTGCTCGTGTTGGTGCAAGACCAAGTCGATAGACAACATTGTCGAGTCGTGACTCAAGCATTTGGTAGAGTCGTTCGGCAGGAGTCATGCCGCTTACTTTTGATGACTCTTTTACGTAGTTGTGGAATTGTCGCTCGGTCATGCCGTACGTAAAACGCACCTTCTGCTTTTCAAGCAACTGCGTGTTGTAGTCTGAGTTTGATCGTCGTCCGCGTGTTGGCTTACGTCGTTGTTCGCGTACTGCAAATGCCTCTGTCTGACATTTGTCATACACTCCAGGGCCAAGTCGGCGACATACTTTGTACTTTGTTTGAACTCGAGACATACGCTTATATTACAACTATACTCGTCGTGGCTTTGGTGCACGCGGACCATTAAATGGCATTGGCGTTGCGTCAGTAATATGTTCGATCGTTGCGTTGCACACACCAATAAATGATCGAATGCATGACTCACGCCCCGCACCAACTCCTTTCACAATTACTCGCACCTCCCCAAGGCCAAGCGCTTTTGCTTTCTCACCAAGAATCTCACCAACTTTTGCCGCAGCAAATGGGGTACTCTTTCGAGCTCCCTTAAAGCCAAGTGAACCACTTGATGACCACGCAACTGCGTTTCCTTCAAGGTCAGAAAGGATTGCTTTGGTGTTGTTGAATGTTGCTTGCACCTGCAGAATACCAGATGGAAGCTTCTTTCGTGGCAACCGAAACGAGCCCGTCCCTTTTTTGACGCCGGCACCTGCCTTTAATCCTTTTGATGGTACTCGTTTTTTACCCATAACAATACAAAAAATGAGACTCTACTCGTGAGAGTGCTCAAGGGTACTTATTATACTTATTTTTGTGGTGCCGTCCATACCTGTGTGTCGTTGACAGAGTTTAATTGTATTGCAAAATATTATTTCTTCTCTACTTTTCGTTTACCAGAACCCATCGTCTTACGAGTGTTCCCACGCACTGTTCGACTATTGGTTTTGGTGCGTTGTCCGCGACTTGGCAATCCATATGAGTGCCGAGTACCACGATAACTCTGAATATCCTTCAATCGCTTGATATTTCCTGATTTTTCTCGTTTCAAATCACCTTCAAGGAGAAACGCTTCAAGTGCGTCACGAATTTGTTGTTCTTGGTCGGCCGACAGCTCAGTTGGACGCGTATCTTCTGCGATGTTGAGTGAACCGAGCACTTCTGCAGCGCGCGATCGCCCAACACCGTATACCTCGGTCAAACCGATAACGAGTCGTTTGTTGTCTGGAATAGTGATACCTGAAATTCGCATACCTAATTATATTAACTAGCCTTGTCGTTGCTTGTGTCGTGGGTTGTTACTACAAATAACATAAAGCCGACCCTTCCGACGAACAGTCTTACACTGAGAACACATTTTCTTTACTGCAGCTCGAACTTTCATAATTTATAGTCGTTTGGTGATTCGTGCCTTGCCGCCATACTCGTCCAATAACACCTGGACAGTATCACCAACAAGCACCCGAATGCGAAATTTACGCATTTTACCCGACAAATACGCCAAGATTGGTTCTTCCCCGTCGCCAAGATCAATACGAAATTGTGTGTTCGGCAAAGCCTCAACAACGGTCCCTTCTTTCTCTAAAGTATCTGTCATTTATTGATGCGTCACTTTGGTCAACAAAGCGGGGATTATCATAGCAAATTGCCCTATTCCGTCAACCCCTCAGCTACGGCAATGGTGATCCGCTCTGGATTATTTGGAAAACTGCGCTTCCAGAATGGTCGAAGGTTGATAACTGCGTCGTCGATCGCCGGATACGAGGCGAGTACCATTTGTGCCTCGTTCTTTCGTTTGCCGGCAAATTCCTCTGCCAAACGTACGCTGTCGAATGTCCATTCGAGCGTCCCGTCGCCACGGAATGCGACTGTTGCGCTCGATGACGTTCCTGCCGCTGGGGAAATAGTTACATTCATTGTGGCCTGATCTTGAATCACGACTGGTGCGCCGTCGTACGTTCCGATCGATTGCTCTGCGACAAATGAGGCAAGCGTTGCGCGATCAACCACATACGCGGTTAGTGTTCCTCGTTCAGTGAGTGTTGCTTCATCAGCTGGCGCATCTTCACGCGCTTCAGCAACAACTGACTCGAAAGCAACTTGTTCTGATCCTTCGACGATAAATGATCCTGTTGGTACTTTGCCGCCTGCTAAATCACGAAGTTGTGCTCGTAAACTTTCACGAAGTGTTGCGCGAACGGTCTCTGCTTCAGTTGGATCGACAACTTTTTGAGTACCGCTAAATCCACCAACCATCGGCGTCTTTGAGCGTGCAAAAAACTTAAAGAATTGTGGCTGTCCTTCAAACCCAGGGATTGTGAAATCGGTCAATCCGATATTGTAGTCAGCGCCTGGTTCGTCAGCGTATACGGTCACTTCCAGACTTCCTGGAGTTGCATCGTCACCTGACCCTTCCATACCCGGCACGACCACGTCATCACGAATTCGATACACAAGTCCATCCTCTGTTTGGAAGCGCGTGTTTTCAACCAGTTGTTGTGGCGCGCTGCTGAAAGTGTTGTAGATAATGATTTGTCCTGACGCACGTGTCTCGACAAATTCTTCGCCAGTTGCAGGAACTGTTTCCGATACTTCGTCCGTCACAGTCACTGTTTCATAATAGAGCGCTCCGACTGTTGGTTCTTGTGACGCAGGAGCTGTTGTATCAATTTGGAATGATTGCGTACGCGGTGTTACGGTCACTGTCGCACCAGCAAACAATACCGATGCGCCGATACCAATAATGATAAGTACCACTAGTGCGGCAAATCCCCATACACCCCATGGTTTGTGATCACGACGCGAAAGTGGTGCGGCAGGCGGCGTTGGTGGTGGTACCGATGCTCCCGCTTTCTCATCTGATGACGGTACTGATTCTGGCGCATCGGTAGACGATGGCGCTGTCCCCACATGTGGACGCTTAACTCGCTCAATAGGAATGTCGCGAACAGTTCGTCGTTCACGTGGCACCATGTCATCCATACGTTGATTCATACGTCAGATAAAAATTAATTAACAATTACAACAATCTCAATAATGTATTGCAATACACAGTCGCAATGCCGATAAACGGATCATGTGCATGTGCTCCGCTCCAGTGTACCACATCACGAAGTGTCACTCCGCGAACGGCATGCGCACGTCCATACTCTTCCGTAACGAATGTACCAATCGTATCAACAATCATATCATCTGCAATGTAGTACACTACCTCGGGACTACTTTCATGCTCAAGACGACCGAGTGCTTCCTGAAAAGCAGCATGCCATTCTCTTCGAATGTCAGCGAGTGCTTCTTCAAGGACATCGCGCGCGCTTTCACTTGCTTGGTCGGGATGTGCGAGAAGTGATTCAACGTGTTCGACATCGGTGTTACATGCAGTACTTAACTTTCGGATGATGTGACGTGCACCAAATGGAAACGAAACAGTGTCGATCAGTGCATCGTCTTTAGCACACGTAATATCAGTCACCTCACCACTCACATCGATAAACAAAAAGTCAGAGACATCGCTATAGAGATTGCGAAGTACGGTAAACCCAGCCATGCCAAATGAATGGTGATCGATAGTGTCAACACTAAACACCGCTTGAATGTCTTGTTCGACTCGAGCAATCACTGATTCAGCAATCATCGTCATCGACATCGTCACTCGCAGATCTTCTGCTGATCGGCCGGTGCCTAAATCGTGAAGTATATAGCCATTGAGTGCGATGCCGGTCACTTTTTGCTCGACAATATGCCCCTCCCCACCACCTGATGATTGTTCATTGGCAAATGCTTTTTGCTCTTCTGCTACCAACCCATCAATAAGTGCTTGATTGACAGTAAATGGTTTGTCTTCAACTCGCGTCAGCATTTTTGTTTGGGCGGTATACCATGGAGATGCATACACACATAACGCGCGACTTATTGGTGCACGCTTGGCATGTCGATACTCGTTCACATACGGCATACCTTTTTCCTGCAAATCACGAATAACTGCTCGAAATGCTTCGTGCATCGATGACACAAATCGATCGACGTCGAGCTCTGCTTGGAACACCATCGGCGTTCGTGTTGTATAGAGCACTCGAGGTGCTTCTTGTTGGTCAAGTACAACGAGCGCACCACCAACACTTGCACTGCCAATATCAAACACGAGCGCAAGTTCGTCAGAATAGGATCGTCGTTTCCCAAACAATCTCATAAGTGCACCCAATTGTATCATGGGATCTCGCGAGACTTATACAGTGTGTTCTGGTGCATCAATCATTCCACACTTTTTGTACTTCTTACCAGAACCACACGGACACGGATCATTACGACCGATTGTTTCATCTTCGGTTTTTTCAATTGGTTGTTGTTTGGTAGCGGCAACGCTCGCGTTCGTTCCACCCTCTGCCGCAACAGCACGCATTGCATCTCGTTGCCGTTTGAGTGCAGCTTCGTCTTCTTCAAATGCACGCACTTGCACACGCGGAATAAGTTCGAGCACTCGTTCATGCACTGCATTTTCCATCGCCTGAAATAATCGTCGGCCTTCTTTGCGATACTCAACCAACGGATCACGTTGTCCATACGCACGCAAACGAACACTGCTCCGCAAATAATCCATCGTTTCGAGGTGATCAATCCAAAAAAGGTCAATCGTCTGGAGCATCAGTCGTCGTACAATCGCAATAAATTGTTCATCGCCCAACTCAGCACGTTTCGATTCGATGGCAGCTTGTACGTTTTCTTGATCGTCGACATATTCAGCGAGCACCTCTTCGATCGATGCGCTGTCCCCTAGCAATAACATGCGACGCTTCGCGTACGTACTTTGTCGTTGTGTATTTAACACGTCATCATACTCAAGTACGTGTTTTCGAGAATCAAAGTTGAGTCCTTCGATCTTGCGCTGTGCACTCTCAAGGCTTCGAGTAATAATTCTGTTTTCAATCGGCTCGTCTTCAGGCATATCGAGTCGGGCCATCAATGCACGAACTGTGTCGGTCGCAAACACGCGCATCAATTTATCATCAAGCGATACAAAAAATTGTGTCGTACCTGGATCTCCTTGTCGTCCTGCACGCCCCCTCAGCTGATCGTCGATCCGCCGCGCATCGTGTCGTTCGGTACCAAGCACAAACAACCCACCCAATTCTTTGATGTGCGCGTACTCTTCGCTCGACGCATGGGTACCACCAAGCTTGATGTCGACACCACGTCCTGCCATGTTTGTTGCAATTGTCACTGCACCTCGTTTTCCGGCGTCGGCAATAATTTCTCCTTCACGTTCGTGATTTTTTGCATTGAGCATTTCATGCGGAATACCTTCTTTCCGCAAAAAATCCGAGAGTCGCTCGTTGTCTTCGACAGCAACGGTTCCAACCAAAACTGGCTGCCCCTTTTCGTGAAGCCCTTTAACAGTGCGCGCAATCGCAACAAATTTCCCATGCTCATTTTGAAAAATAAGATCATTGCGATCGAGTCGAGCAATCGGTCGATGCGTCGGGATAACGATTGTCTCCAACCCATACACTTTGTAGAACTCTTCCGACGAGCTTTCGGCGGTCCCCGTCATGCCGGCAAGCGTGTCGTACATTCGGAAATAGTTTTGGTATGTTACCGATGCGGCGGTTCGGCTCTCTTGTTGCACTTCTACACCTTCTTTCGCTTCAATCGCTTGGTGGAGGCCCTGCGACCAGCGACGACCAGGCTGCATACGTCCTGTGTTCTCGTCAACAATCACCACTTCGCCATTGTGCACAACATACTCTTTGTCGCGCTCATAAAGTGCATGTGCCTTAATCGCGGTTTCGAGGTGATGCACATATTTAATGCCTTTATCAGTATAGATATTATCAACGCCAAGTGCGCGTTCAGCAGCTTCGATACCTTCGTCGGTGAGTTCAACTGCGTTTAATTTTTCATCAACCGTGAAGTGTTCATCTCGCTTGAGGCGCGCCGCAATACCATTGAACTGCTCATAGAGCGAGTCTGCCTCATTTTTAGGCATTGCAATAATAAGCGGTGTTCGTGCTTCGTCGATCAAAATAGAGTCGATCTCGTCAACAATTGCAAAATGGTATCCGCCTTCGTCGTCTGCACGTTGATTTAATTGTTCTGGTGTGTAGGCGGTGTTGTCACGCAAATAGTCGAAACCGAACTCATTGTTTGTCCCGTACGTAATATCAGCGCGATATGCTTCGCGCTTACTACACGGCGTAAGATATTCATACACAACCTTAAACGATCCGTCTTCGTCGCGCACTTCGTCTTCGGCAGAACCTTGTTCGTCAGGGTTGTAGAGAAACGATTGGTTTTGACTGTTGATGACACCAACCGAAAGTCCTAAAAACGCAAACACTTGCCCCATCCAAACTGCGTCACGGCGTGACAAGTAGTCGTTGACGGTCACGACGTGCACGCCTTTTCCTGACAGTGCATTGAGATACGCCGGTAATGTTGCGACCAACGTCTTTCCTTCACCTGTTTTCATTTCGGCAATATTTCCGTTGTGAAGCGTCATGCCACCAATAAGCTGCACATCGTAGTGCCGCTGGCCAAGTGTGCGTTTTGCTGCTTCTCGCACCACCGCAAAACTCTCAACTAAAATATCGTCGAGTGTTTCGCCGTCAAGAAGTCGTTGCTTAAATTCGGCTGTTTTTGCACCAAGCGCCGCATCATCAAGCGCTTCGTATGTTTTTTCAAGCGCATTAATAGCTTCAACGCGTGGCTGGTATGACTTGATTGCCTTACTCGAGGCGTCCCCAAAAATCTTCTTCAATACTGACATAGGTGGTCATTGTAGCACCGATACAGTACGCACCAAAATCCAAGGCACAAACATCAAAAAAACATGTTTGCATCTCTGATTTCGTTATAGTAGTATAAAGACACAAATGCCTTCGGGCCTCCCCGCTTGCGGGGTAACAAAAAAGAAGCTTAGGACAGTAATGTTCTGAGCTTTTTTCGTACCCCTTCAAACGTATCATTATCCACGATTCCTGCCCGATATTGTAAACGCTTTGTGTCAATAAGTCGTAATTGCGAAAGTATTGCAACACTTATATCTCCCTTAAATTGGAACGGATGATAATATCGTGCATCTTTTTTATTTGTTCGAGTGAGCGGCACAGCCCAGCATACTGTTTTATTAAAACGTTTAATTACTAACACCGGACGCAGAAAATCATCACCCGAACCGTCTTGTTCAAAACCCACATTAACTCCTACGCGACAAAACCACACTTCTCGCTCCTTAAAGAAGCTCCGAGAGCTTTCCTCGTGCATATTCTGCTTGGCAATGTGCCAATTGTAGAAATCCTTATCCCCCATTTGAATAGTAAGACATTAGTACTGTAATTACCGTTTCAATAATACCAGACAATTCTTTCTGTTCTTTCTTTGAAAATGGTTTGAGGACAAAATCAGGGATTTTGTGTTTGTTTGGTTTTTTGAAATTTCCGAGCCAATTTTGTGGAATAATCCCAATCCGAATGCGTGTAAAGTTGTTCGTTCCGAGTGCCGAGATAATTGATTCAACCCCTTTATTTCCTCCCGAGCCACGCCCCACTACTTTTTTGACTTCACCAAAATTAAGATCGATATCGTCGTGGATAACAATCAATTGTTCCGGTGTGAGGTTGTGCTTCTTGAGTACGCTCGAAACAACACTTCCTGACTCGTTATAAAAACATGTCGGCTGCACAAGCTCTGCTCGAAGGTCACCAATGGTCACCCATGCACTTCCATTGTTCCAGCTCACACCATTCCCAAGTTCGGCAACAACCATCGCACCAATGTTGTGTCGCGTTTGTTCGTACCGTTCACCAGGATTGCCAAGTCCCACAATAACTATGTCTGGATGCATGTGTGTAATTGTACCAAGTGTCCTTTTAAAAATCTCTATGTCCTTGTATGTCGTTTAGAACATGCAAAATCGCAGAAAATGCTATGACAAAAACGACACGTTGTTGTCAAGGTTTGTGTCGTACTATGCTTTTCCCATGCACGAAACACACCAGTTTCCTGAACACCGCAGTGTAGTCTCACACGCGCTCTCGTTTATTGGTGAATTGGTACGCTTTGCCCTTGTTGCAGCAGTCATTGTGATACCTATTCGCATGTTTGTTGCGCAACCATTTATTGTGAGTGGCGCATCAATGGTGCCAACATTTGAAAACGGCGACTATCTGATTGTCGATGAACTCTCCTACAATCTTGGCAGCCCCGAGCGTGGCGACGTCGCAATTTTTAAGTACCCGCTCGACCAAACAAAATACTTCATCAAACGAGTTATTGGTCTTCCGGGAGAAACACTTGCTGTCGTCGATGGCACCGTCACCGTCACCACAACTGATGGTGACACTGTGGAGCTTGATGAACCATATCTCCGCAGCATCTCAAACGAGACATTTACTGTGACGCTGGGTGCTGATGAATACTTTGTTCTTGGAGACAATCGCACCAACAGCTCTGACTCTCGCACGTGGGGAGCACTCCCCCGAGAACTCCTTGTTGGTAAAGCATTTGTTCGCCTCTTGCCTATCACCGAAATCGAGTACCAACCAGGCAAGCACGAATTTTTAGTCACCGAATAATCATTCTTTATTGTATGCACCCCCACACCGATCAGCCAGTCAGCAAGAAACACATCCACGATGTATTACCGCGACTCCGATATGAGGGGCCACACAAAACAGGAATTGATGTTGCCGAGTACTACGGATTTCACCTTATTCAACCAGTTAAACCAATCAAGGAAGATCGTGCAAAAGAATTTCCACCTGAACGCGTTGCGCTTCTTCGAAAGTATCTTGAAACCGGCATGGACGCGTGGGCGCAACCAGTGATGATGAGTCACACGTACAAAGTGCCGTATCAAGATGAATACCATCTCCGACTTGAAGCGCTCGGCAGCAAACACGGTGCGATCGAGAGTACGCTCATTCATACCGCGCGCGCAATACTGCATTCGTTTGGCAAAACCAACGTACACGTGCACATCAATAGTGTTGGTGGTCGAGACTCGGTTGATCGATTTACCAATGAGATTGCAAACTTTTACAAAAAACACTACAACGATCTTGAGGCGTGTTGTCAGGAAGGATTGAAAAGTAATGCGTATGCGCCATTCACCTGTACAGCTGATGCGTGTGCTGAAATGCGCCGACGAGCACCGAAGCCAATTAATTACCTCAGTGAAGTGAGCCGTCGCCACTTTTTTGACATCGTTGAGTCACTTGAAGAGCTCGATATCACGTATTCACTGAAAGAGCACTTGCTCGGCGATCCGCGCTACAACACACGCACTGTATTTGAGATTGTCGACGCTGAAACTGGTGAGCAACTTGCCCTCGGCGAACGGTACGACAACCTCGCAAAAAAAGCAGGACTCGGACGCACCATTCCTGCTGCTGGTGTTTCAATCATGGTCGGGAAAACAAAAGCAAAAGAAACAATCAAGCCATACAAAAAATTGCCGAACACCGATCGCCACGTCTACATGATCCAACTCAGTCCAAGCGGCAAACGAAACGCACTTCAGCTGGTTGAACGACTCCGCGAAGCACAGATTCCTCTCACGGTATCGTTTGGTGCAAACAAATTGAGTGATCAGATGGTTCGTGCCAAGCAGCTCGATTCTCCTATTATTGTGATAATCGGGCACAAAGAGTGGGCAGAAGGAACTGCAATCGTTCGTAAAAACGAAACCCGAGCACAAAAAATTGTTCCGCAATCACAACTCCCTGGCCACCTCAAACGGCTCGTGCGCTCGGTATAACCAAGCTTGCAGAGTATTCTGCGATACGGTAGTATAGTCACGCTATGGCAACAAACGTACAGATCAAACGAAAAGACGGCGAAAACAACATGGGTGTGCTTCGTCGATTCCGCAACCGAGTCAAGACGTTCGGCGCTATTAAAGTAACCCGAGAGCGACGCTACCACAGTCGCAACGTCTCAAGTTTTACCCAAAAGAAAAGCAAATTGCGCATGCTCGACCGCCAAAACAAAATCGAGCAACTCTACAAAGAAGGTAAGCTCGGTGGCGAATAATAACAACACAAACACCAACCCGCAGATCAACTATCTGCGGGTTTGTTGCTATACTTAACAACATGACAACATCGATTACTACCACACTTCGTTCACGAAACGGACTCCCTCCAAATAAACTTCTCACCAAAATCGCTGACCACATACTTGGCAGCCGATACGACCTCAGTGTCGCGTTTGTTGGTGACGATCGTGCCCGAACACTCAACAAGCACTACAAACAGAAAGACACGCCGACCAATGTGCTCTCATTTCCACTTTCAGATGCAAGTGGTGAGATCATTATCAATCCGCGCCGTGCTGCACGTGACGCACGTCACTTTAATCACACACTACGCGAGCACATTATCTTTTTATTCATCCATGGATTACTCCACTTGAAGGGACACACGCACGGAGCTACAATGGAGTCTGAAGAGCAACGACTTCTTCGGAAGTTCGGATAGTTCCTTCTACTTTGTATGTCTCGAACACTTGCAACAGGAATTGATATCGGTACCCATCGTATTCGGGTTGTTGTTGGTGAGTGCACATACTCTGGATCACAGGTCACCAAAAAACGCATCATCGGAAACGGCAGCGCTCCATCACAAGGTGTTCGCCGTGGCGCAATCGTCAATGCGCACGATGCAGAACACAGTATTCGTGATGCGGTCGCTCAAGCTGAAAAATCAACTGGCGCAACGATTAAAGAAGCGTTTGTATCGATCAACGGCCCCGACCTCGAAGGCGAACTTTTTGACGCCACCATTTCAATCACTCGCGTCAGTGGCGAAATCACCGAAGCTGATGTCGATGCGGTCATGCAGACCGTAACAAAAGTATTTGAATCAAATGAAGATGCCAACAATCGAAGCATCCTCCACACCGTACCTCTCTATTATTCGGTTGATGATACGCCGGTGCTTGGTCGCCCTGAAGGAATGGTTGGGAAAAAACTGCATGTTCGCGCGCTCGTCATTTCTGCACACACGCAACACATTCGGAACATCGTTCAAGCAGTCGAGCAGAGCGGTATTGCTGTTATTGACGTTGTTGCTTCCCCACTTGCCGCAAGTATCGTCAACCTCAATAAAGTGCAGAAAATGGCCGGTGCGGTGCTCGTGAACATTGGTGCCGAGACTGTTTCATTGATTGTGTACGAAAACAACATTCCAATTTCACTCAAAGTATTCCCGATTGGCTCAACCGACATCACCCACGACATTGCACTCGGATTTCGAATTCCACTCGAAGAAGCAGAAACACTAAAGCACGGCAACATGACCTCAAACCATTCTGAAAAAGAACTATCTGAAATTATTGAAGCACGCCTCACTGATATTTTTGAACTTGTCGAAAAACATCTCAAAAAAATAAAAAAGAATGGGCTCTTGCCGGCTGGTATTATTTTGACCGGTGGTGGTGCTGGGCTCGTGAGCGTCGACGAACTCGCCAAAGCAACACTTGGGCTCCCTGCCTCACTCGCACATCAAACAAGCACCAACAATGTGCGCGACGCATCGTGGTCAGTTGCTTATGGACTCTGCACGCTCGGACTCACGCCTCCCGATCGAGACGGCATCACTTTCAACGCAATCAAGAAGACCGGATCGACTCTCAAGCAGTGGCTCGGACAGTTTCTTCCCTAGCCTGATTGGGCACGGATGGCTCATACTGTCAACGATTGAAAGACGGCTCGTATCTGCTACTATGGTAACTATCGAACTGAGGCGGACGCGTCTTCACGAGAGGGGTTATTGTATAACATTTTAACTTTGTACTATGGCAAAACAGGTCAAACCAGATGTCGAAACATTTGCACGAATAAAGGTCGTTGGAGTTGGTGGTTCAGGAAAGAACGCAGTCAATCACATGATCGAGTGCGGCATCAAAGGAGTTGAGTTTATTGCTGTTAATACTGATGCTCAAGACCTGCATCATTCAGAAGCCAGCCGAAAAATTCACATCGGTAAAAACCTCACCAAAGGACTCGGAACTGGAATGAATCCAGACCTTGGCCGACAAGCAGCTGAGGAAACTAAAGAAGAAATTCAAGAAGCACTCAAAGGTGCCGACATGGTGTTTATTGCCTGCGGAAAAGGTGGTGGAACAGGAACTGGTGCAGCGCCGGTTGTTGCGCGGACTGCCAAAGAACTCGGCGCACTCACTGTTGGTGTTATCACCAAGCCATTCTCATTTGAAGGACAACAACGAACACGCCTCGCAAACGCTGGTGTTGACGCCCTTAAAAAAGAAGTTGACGCGCTCATCGTGATCCCGAACGATCGCCTCCTCCAGACAGCAACCAAAGACACGACACTTGAAAAAGCATTCGGCATGTGTGACGACGTGCTCCTCAGTGCCGTACAAGGAATTTCCGACTTGATCACCAGCCCTGGTATCGTTAACCTCGACTTTGCTGACATTAAATCAATTCTTGAAAACACTGGTTCGGCGCTCATGGGAATTGGTCGCGCTGCAGGAGAAAAACGAGCAGAAGAAGCTGCAGCCGAGGCAATTAACTCGCCACTGCTTGACTCAAGTATCAATGGTGCCCAAGGCGTACTCTTTGCAATTGCATCAGGTGGTGATCTCGGAATGCTTGAAGTACAAAAAGCAGCCGAAACGATTACTGAAGCCGTTAACCCCGACGCGCGCATTATCTTTGGTGCAATCCAAGACTCTCGACTTGGCAAAGGCGAGATCAAGGTGACTGTTATTGCATCAGGATTTCCTGAAGGCGCAGCTGCAAGCGGCAGAAACGCAATGGTGACGATCAGTAATAAAGATCTCGAGGACGACAAGAAACACGAAAAGAAAGAAAGCGTGCTCGATGCACTCACCAAATCTGCTTCAAAGGAGGACAAGAAAAAAGTAGTGAAAGAGCCTGAGACACCAGAACTTGCAAAAGAACCGACTGTTTTGAAAGAAGAAGATGACGATGATGATTGGGGTGGCGTACCGGCATTCTTGCGCCGAAAGAAATAGTTAGCGAATAGGCGCCGCGGGATCTTCCAGTCCCGCGGCGCTTTCTCTATCCTGTGCTACACTACAGTGTATGCTCTACGACTTAACGATCATTGGTGGCGGACCTGCAGGAAGTGCTGCAGCAGTGTATGCAGCACGAAAACGAATTAGAACGGCACTCATCACTAAAGACTTTGGCGGCCAAAGTGTCGTCTCGCCTGATATTCAAAACTGGATCGGTACTGTCTCAATTTCAGGAAACGATCTTGCGAAAAGCTTCAAAGAGCACGTCGAAGCATACGCGGACGATGTACTGACCATACACGAAGGCAACAACGTTAACGCCATCACCAAAAGCGACAACGGACATTTCACCATTACTGCAGGTGATCAAACTTTTGAATCACGTGCCGTACTTGTTGCAACTGGTTCTGACCGACGAAAGCTGACTGTTCCTGGTGCTGCTGAGTACGAACACAAAGGGCTCACCTATTGTGCTACTTGTGATGGGCCGCTCTTTGCTGGCCAAGATGTCGCAGTTATTGGTGGGGGTAATGCTGGTTTTGAAACTGCTGCACAACTCCTCGCCTACGCCAAAAGTGTGACACTCCTCCAGCGAAGTGACACCTATCGTGCCGACCAAATCACCGTGGACAAGGTGCTTGCACATGAAAATATGACTGGTATCACCAACGCTGAGATCCTTGGAGTTGTTGGTGAACAATTTGTGACTGGACTTCGATACAAAGATGGAGACGGCAATGAACATACACTCCCTGTAACTGGTATTTTTGTTGAAATTGGCCTCATACCAACAACTGAATTTGTGAAAGATCTTGTCGACCTCGACAATTATGGTCGGATCGTCATTGATCCATGGACGCAACAAGCATCGTGCCCAGGTGTATGGGCTGCTGGTGATTGCACGACGGTAAAGTACCACCAAAATAACATCGCTGCTGGTGACGCCGTCAAAGCACTCGAAGATATCTACATGTGGCTCACCCACAACTAGTGATACGATAGTGACATAATTGAGTTCTTTTTTCTGTGCTCGATTTTTATATATGTTTGCCGGATTAACTCACTATTCAAAATGTCATACTAAATACGAACGAACTGCGTTTGTATTTGCGCACCTCGCGCTGTTTACAGTTTTCGTGTGGTTTGGCTTCTTGAAAGTTGTTGGACTGAGCCCCGCAAACGGCGTTGTCACCGAGCTCCTTACCGTTTCCCTTCCATTTATCCCGCACAACCCATTCTTGATTGGGCTTGGTATTTTTGAAATGGTACTTGGCGTTTTGTTTTTGATCCCTCGAATGGAGCGACTCGCCATCGCCCTTTTAGTGCCCCACATGATCACCACCTTTGGACCGCTCGTTCTTATTCCAGAACTAACGTGGCTATCATTTGCTGTGCCAACACTTGAAGGACAATACATCATTAAAAATTTGGTCATCATCGCACTTGCGGTGTCTATCCTTGTTGACCTCAAAGATCGAAAACGAACTGTCTAAGATATGAAAATTACTGTCTATGGACTCGCTGCAACTGGAACGAGTACGGTATCAAAATTGTTAGCTAAAAAACGTAATGCTGCATTTCAATCGTCTGGTGGATACACCCGAGAAGAGGCTACGGAACTTGGTATGACTATTTACGAATATGAAGCTTATGCGGTCGACAAGCTCGAGCTCGATATTGCTCGTGACAAGCGGATTGCAGCCTATGGCACAACACACGACAACTTTGTTTTTGATTCGCGCCTCGCATGGCATTTTATTCCTGACTCATTCAAGGTGTGCTTGACCGCTGATCCTGATACAACATATAGACGAATTGCTGCCCGCGAAGAGTGCGACGTAACGACTGCACAGGAAATGACTGAAAAGCGCCGCGCCAATATGGAAGATCGTTTCCGACGAGCGTACCCTCACATCACTTTTCCTCCGCCGCCCGATACTTTTGATCTTATCATTGACACTACTGCCCACACACCAGACGAAGTCGTCGAAGAGATCGAAGCCACTATTCTTCGTGCAGCAACTCCCGAAGCATAGGCTCGAGTCGATCTGCTAACCGCGTATATCCTGCATCGTTTGGGTGAATAGGATCAGCCATAAACTTAGGTTTTCCAAAAAGCCCTTTTAATGCATCTTCGAGATAGAGTGCGCCTGTTTCTTTGGCGAGAGCTTCGTATGCATCATTGTATTGTGAGCTGAATATGCCTGTTCGCACTCCTACCATAATGACGATGCTCCCCTCTCGCTGAAGTTCTGTGATGATCTCTTTAAGATTATCAAATGTTTCTTCTTGCGGAATTTTTCTCAGCACATCATTACCGCCGAGCACCACAATGCTAATATCTGGTTCTTCATTCACGGCCTCATCAACGCGGGCGAGAGCTTGTGCGGTTGTGTTACCACTCACTCCAAGGTTCACTACCTGCACACCAAGTCGTTCTTCTAAGACCGTTACAAATCCACCACCCTGCCCGCTTCCAACCCCTTCAACCAACGAATCTCCAAATACGACAATTGTATTCCCTTCTGGTGGGTAATTCGTTGCATCGCATACTTCACAACGATTGACTTGCCATACCAATACAATCACAACAAGTACAACACCCATTCCACTCATTACATACCATTTCTTCATAAGATAAGTATAACTTGCACTTCCGCACGAAGAAATGTAACAAAATAGCCCCAAAGGGGCTTAATTTGGTTTGTGCTGTGGACCCCAAATGCGAAGCATTTGAAATGCGCGGGAGCGCACAAACTCATAAAACTCCCCTCAAGGGGAGTTTTATGAGTTTAATGTGGACCCGACTGGCCTCGAACCAGCGACCTTCGGAATGCAAAACCGACGCTCTAGCCAACTGAGCTACGGGCCCATATTTTATTTTCCTATGACTACCATCGCAAAGATGCCAAAACATTGTACCGATTTGTAGGATGATATGCAAGATGCACAAAACCGCCCTTACTCGGGCGGCTATGTGTTAGGTACTACCACTCTTCCCCGTCACCATCGAAGTCATCCCCAGAATCATCCATATCGTCGTCATCCGAGTCAGAGTAGGCGTCTGAGTCATCCATGTCGTCATCGTCAGAATCATCAGACCAGTCGCCGTCGTCTTCCATGTCATAGAGAGACTCGTCGAGCAAGTCCCATTCCATTTCACGAAGTGAATCCATATGTCACCTATTGTGTAACAATGTCCTAATAATAGCTACGACCTTCTAAAACGTCATTATTGTAGTCCCGAATTTATAAAATGCAAGCGATTTTTGACGACTTGTCCACAGTAGAAAGAACGCTATACTAAAGGGGTTATGCAGTTTTCAGTTGGCAAACGTCTCGGTAAAAAATACGAGGTTGTTGACGTCCTTGGCTCTGGCTGGGAGGGGTCGGTATATTTGGTGCGCGAGCTCGGCACTGACATCGAACGCGCTGCAAAATTTTTCAACACTGGCAAAAATGCTGGTAACAAAATGATCAAATACTATGCGCGCAAACTACACAAGTTGCGCCACTGCCCTATTTTAATGAAGTATCACACCCAAGAGACTGTTGAGATCGACGACGTGCCTGTTACCTTTCTTGTGTCAGAATTCGTCGAAGGCGAGTTACTTTCAGAATTTGTTGCAAGTAATCGAGGCAACAAATTGCATCCGTATCAAGGATTACACTTACTGCATGCACTCGTATCAGGTCTTGAGCACATTCATCGCGCAGGCGAATACCACGGCGACATTCATCTTGAAAATATTATTGTTGAACGATACGGACTCGACTTCCAACTAAAACTGATTGATATTTTTCGATGGAACAAACATTCACTCGCTGATAATAAAAGCGAGGATATCTACAATGCTATTTCGGTTATGTACGAAGCACTTGGTGGGCAAAGCACCTACGCAAGCCATGATGACGTGATCAAATCAATTTGTTGTGGCATGAAGCGTCCACTTATCCGAAAAAAATTCAAGAACGCTCGTGCGCTCAAAGAACACCTCGAAAACCTTACGTGGTAGCACGCACTAGTCGTGCAACAAAATCTTTCACCGAGCACCCGATTGCTTCAAGTGCCGTTCCAAAGAATGATCGTTCGTGGAGTGGTGGGTGTGCATCAACCTTTATAACAAATGGCCCGCGTCGTGAATCAATAATATGCACGACTGAATAATCTTTCACTCCAAGCGCACTATGTGCTTGTCGTGCAATATCAAGCAATTCGGGCGACGACGAGCGACTCGGAATGGTCGCGTAATACCGTTCGTTTCGGTAGTTATCAAGCACCCCTATTCGTACCTCATTGCCCGTAATATATTCTTCGATGAGCGCGTGTTCGCCTTCTTCGCGCAACCCAGATACCAGTTGGAACAATTCGGCAAGAGTGCGAGCATGCATTGATGTCCCGTGACCAGATACATTTTTAACAATGTATGGTGCAGGGTGTCCGGTAAAAAAGGTTTTCACCGCACGCTCCCATCCATCATCATCATCAGCATGCACAACAATCCCGTGGGGCGTTCGAAGTCCATGCTGCCCTATGATTTCTTTGGTCAGTGGTCGATTAAAGGCATGCGCTGATCCAGTCACGCCAGCTCCAGTGTACCGAATATGATGTCGTTCAAGATGTCGTTGGAGTTGTCCATCGCTTCCGTATGCACCATGCAGCGCGTTCACCAACATATCAACTTCTTCACGAACACGCTCGAGAGTCGTCGGTATGCCGCCAATATGCCATACACCTCGCGTATCCACAAAAATGTCGACCGGCTCACATTTCTCTGGCATATTTTGCAAAAAAATACGGCCAGTCTCGAGTGAGTCTCGATATCCTGCTCCGGGACCTCCACGCACTACTCCAATACGTCTTTGTTGCATGCATACATTGTAACATGCAAAGAGAAAGCCGGTGTTCACCCACACCGGCGTACGCGTCGTCCTAAGAAAGAACCTAGGCTCGCAAGCAACGCGCATCAAAAGGGGTCCCGTTGGGACAGTTTTGCGGTACCACTGACTACGGGAGCGTCACACTCGACCCACGCGACACGCACAAGTGAAACAGCGTGCCGTCCTTACCTGATATACGCCAGTTCCTATGCAGGAACCATACCGTGACGCTATGCTAGCCAGTCATCCCCGCTTCTCTATTCTACCATATCACTTCCCCAGCGAACGTTTACGACGCTTTTGACGATGAAAAGCGAGCGCAAAACGATGGGCTTCACTGTTGGCAAGTAAAATATCTTGTTCGTGCTCTTTGATCATCTTTCGCGCACCAATTAATTTTTGTGGTCGGTGACGATCATTTTTGACGACGCCCACGACAGGAATCTGATACCCGTTTTCGACAAGCACTCGCTCTGCAATATTGAGCTGTGCTTTGGCACCATCAACGACAATAAGTTTTGGCATTGACCATTCGGGGTGTCCGAGACGTCGCTCGAGTAGTTCACGAAGCGCCGCGGTATCTCCTTTATTTTCAGGATTATTGATTACAAACTTTCGGTACGCGGACTTTTTAGGCACTCCTCCTTCGACGACCGTCATCACGCCGACCGTGTCAGTGTTCCCGATATGCGCCACGTCATAACTTTCAATCCGAAAGCTAGCATTCTTAAGAACACTAGAATAGATTTCGTTGTTTAATAATGCCGTGTCGTTGATGTGTTTGAGTGCAAATATCTGCCGCTTGATGCGCTCGGCTACTTCAAATTGCTCCTTTTTTGCGCCCCGATTCATGTCACGCGTTAATGCCTCAATCAATTTTCCTTTTTTGCCTTCAAAAAATAATCGCAAGTTCCTGATCGTTGTTGCATAGTCTCGCTTCGATATTTCACCAGTGCACGTACCCGGACAAAGTCCTAATTGTCGATTAAAACACGGCTTCCCATTATTTACTTCCCCACACTTTCCATCTCGATATGGAAAAATCTTACGAATGATTTTGAGCGCATCTTTCAATTGACCACCCGACGCAAATGGTCCGAAACTGTACTTGATGGTGTCTGGATCCCACAGAGTCTGCAATTCCCTCTCTCGTACCACCACCAATTGTGGAAAATCTTCCGCAGTAAACACAACATGATTGTACGATTTATTATCTTTCCCGATCGCATTATAGCGTGGTGTGTGTTTCTTGATCTCTGCTGCTTCCAAAATGAGCGCTTCGAGCACCGAGTCAGTCGCCGTCCACTTGATACCGTCAGCTTCATCGAGCATCTTTACAATTCGAGGGCCACGAGATTTATCAATATCACTTGCAAAATAGCTTCGCACACGATCACGCAAACTCGTTGCCTTCCCCGCGTAAAGCACGTCTTTCCCGCGCATAAAAAGATACACACCGGGTGTGTCTGGCAGATCGTATGTGTCTAAATCTTGACGGCGCATATCTATCAGTGTAGTCTCTGGATTAGATTAGCTCAAGAAGGCAAAAATACGTAGCAGAGGAGACGGTGTGGAAGAAATGTGTCTTGCACTCGAAAAGGCGATGCGGGCAGGTAGTACTGACTCAGTTGCGCTCGTCCTCAATCTTTGGGTGGAGCGTGGTTTTTCAGTAGAGCACATTCCTGACAGCGTTGTGGAATGGTGCCAAAAACTGGATTTATTTAAGCTAGGACGACTCCACTCTGTTCTCGAACACGAAGAGGTGATCGCCTACCTCAAGTTGAATGAACACACCCAACTAATCAACTGACCACGAGGAGCACGCATGGGATTGTGGAAACGTATGGCGCGTAATCGTCCTATCCGTCCAGCACGCCAACCATGCTCGTCGGTTGCTTTCATTACGATCGGGCTCATTGGTGTCATCATGCTCTTTAGCATGAAGTTCGCCGAAATGGCAGTACCCGAGATCTCGTTCCCGATGCAACAATACGAGTGGTGGTTTGGTTTTTTCGGATTCCTAGTCGTTTTCTATGTGGGAACGTAATACCCACCCGAACACCGTTCGGGTGTTCGCTATTTCCTCTCTATTTTCTTCATCGCCTTCTCTGTTTTGGTGAGTGTTTTTTTGAGATATGTTCCCGTATGTGATTCCTTCACCTCCGCGACTTCTTCAGGTGTTCCTGTCGCAACAACAGTTCCGCCGCCAACTCCACCTTCAGGACCAATATCAACGAGATGATCCGCACATTTGATGACATCGAGATTGTGTTCGATTACCATTACCGTATTGCCGCGCTCAACAAGTTTTTGCAAAATCTCAATAAGTTTTGCGACGTCATCATAGTGAAGCCCAATAGTCGGCTCATCGAGCAGATAGATTGATCGAAACGTATCAGGACGATAGAGCTCGCTTGCGATTTTAACTCGCTGACTTTCTCCACCCGAGAGTGTTGATGCAGGTTGTCCAAGTTCAAGATACCCAAGCCCAACTTCATTTAATGTTTTGAGTCGATCCGCAATTGCTGGAATGTCGTTAAAAAACTCGAGTGCCTCTTCCACGGTCATGTCGAGCACGTCTGCAATGGTTTTGTGTTTGTAGGTTACTTCGAGTGTCTCTTTCATAAATCGCTTTCCATGACACACATCACACTCAACATACACTGTCGGTAAAAAGTGCATCTCGACTGCTACGTCACCTTTTCCTTGGCACGCCTCGCATCGACCGCCTTTCACGTTGAAACTAAAGCGTCCTGGTTTCCATCCGCGTGCTTTTGCTTCGCTTGTTGCAGCAAACAGATCTCGAATGTGATTGAATGCTCCCGTATATGTCGCTGGGTTTGATCGACTTGTGCGACCAATCGGCGATTGGTCGATCGAAATAGCGCGAGAAAGATATTCAGTGCCACTAAAATCTGCCGCATTAAAAACCTTGGCGCTTCGATACTTTTTGTCAAAACGAGCACGCAGGTTTTTGTGAATGATTTCGTACATCAAAGTTGACTTGCCTGAGCCCGACACACCAGTAATACAGATAAGCTTGTTGAGCGGAATTTCAAGATTGAGATTGGTGATATTAAATTTTTTACCACCTTTGATCTTCAAACTTCCCTTGTTTGCAGTACGACGCTTTTCTGGAAGTGGAATAACTTTTTCGTCACGCAGATACGCAAGCGTTCGTGACTTACTTTTGTTTGTTTTTGCAGTTAAGAGCTCATCAAGCCAGCCCGCAACAACAATCTCGCCACCATGCACGCCAGCACGAGGGCCGATATCGATAAGATAATCAGACGCATAAATTGTATCTTCGTCGTGCTCAACCACAATGATTGTATTTCCGAGATCACGCAGATCAAGCAACGTCTGAATCAGTCGGTCATTATCTCGCTGGTGGAGTCCAATGGTTGGTTCATCGAGCACGTAGAGCGCTCCTACCAACCCACTTCCAAGCTGGCTTGCCAAACGAATACGTTGCGCTTCCCCACCACTAAGCGTATTTGCACGTCGATCAAGTGTCAGGTATTCAATACCAACATTCAACATAAACCGCAACCGTTCTTCAATCTCTTTGAGGACCACCTTGGCGATCTCTCGCTCTTTGGCCGACAATTGTAGCGTTTGGAAAAAATCGTATGCATCGGCAATTGAATATGATGTCAGTTCGACAATGTTAATTTCGCTATCACCGAGGTACACATGCAGCGCCTCAGTGCGAAGCCGCGCCCCCTTACAACTTTCACACAAATCAGTACCCATATAAAACTTGGTGCCGAGTCCATTACATGCCTCACACGCGCCATATGGTGAGTTAAATGAAAAGAGGCGCGGTTCAATTTCTGGATACGAATAACCGTCGTGAGGACATGCAAACTTTGCCGACAGTGTCGTCGTGCTTGTGTCTTCATTTCCCATTGTCATAACAATATGCACCAAACCTTCCGCCTCGTGGAGCGCTCGTTCAAGTGCTTCGCTAACACGTTCTTCGGATGATTTCTTGTCGTGCACAAACTCAATAAGCGGGATAGTGTCTACAACGATGTCGATGTCGTGTTTTTGATTTTTTGAGAGCTCGACACGTTCACGAAGGCTCACCCGCGTGCCATCGATTATTGCTTCTTCGTATCCACGCCCGAGTAGGTCATACAACAATTGGTAGTACTCTCCTTTTCGCCCACGCACCACCGGCGCACGAAGTTCAACCGCGTACTTGGCAGCTGTTGCTTCACTAACTGCTCCTTTCAGATCTTTTGGTGCTGCAATGTTTCGTGTCTGTTGCTCTTCAGCAACTTTTTTGAGAATAAACTTTTTAATTTCTTCTTGGCTCAACCGACTAATCTCTCGCCCACATTCCAAACAGTGTGGCTTGCCGATACGTGCGTACAAAATTCGCAGATAATCGTAAATCTCAGTGATCGTTGCGACCGTTGATCGTGGATTGTTTGATCGTGATTTTTGGTCAATCGAAATTGCTGGCGAAAGTCCAACAATCTCATCGACGTCAGGCTTTTGCATTTGATTAATAAATTGGCGCGCATACGCTGACAAGCTTTCAACGTACCGTCGTTGTCCTTCGGCAAAAATAGTATCGAACGCAAGTGACGATTTTCCTGATCCTGAAAGCCCTGAAAACACCACCATCTTGCCACGTGGCATACTGACAGTTACATCTTTAAGGTTGTGCGTGCGAGCACCTTTGACTATAATTTCGTCTGATTCTGCTTGATGTCGTGTACGTTTTTTCGCTGCCATAGAAAATCGCCTACGCGTGTTGGCATAGGTTCGAGCCTAGTATAGCACACGTTCTCCACTTGCGGGATGTATACTCAACGCTCTACAATAAGGCTTTAGAGCACCCTAGCTCTTTCTACTCATTCGTCACGGAGGTATTCACGTGCCATCGGTAGTTGAAGGTTCTGTCGTCTCGCTCATTGGACCACACCCACCTGGGGTTCCAGAAAATGCACCGAACTGGTTCGTTGTGCTTGCTGTCACTGAAGGTGGTTTTCGAGTGCAACATCTTGCGTGCCGCCGGATTGTCACAGTGCCTGGATCGAGCCTCTCCCGGTTCACTGTACGGACACCTCGATTTGTTGTGGGAAACCTCGTCGTACCAGCACCACATTGTGGGGGCATGCTAAAACACAAAGGTCTGCCTCTTGCAAAAACGATGACCGGAGAGTACAGAGGTATGACTGTTATCCGAATCTCTCCACAACTCTCTGGCACTGACATTGTGTTTCGACTTCACTTCGACGGCTGCAGAAAAGCGTTCCATGAGACCTGCTTCCAGCTCGCAAGTGCAACCGCACAACCACGATGGCGTAAACTATGAGTATCCTGGTCGCGCAGTCCACAGCTGCGCGCCTCCCCTTTTATGCAATACTAAATTATATGTTTAAAAACAAACAAAAACACCAGCGAATCTACATTGCACTAACTGTGCTCATCTTTGCGCTGGTTGCGTGCGGACATATTTTGATCCTCGGATCAGGAAAGACAATTGCGATTGGTTATATTACATTGCCGTCGATCGTCAATCTCTACGCGGTTGTGATTGCCTTGTTAATGCTTGTCATGGGCGGATACTATTTGCTTGATCGATAAATGACGGAGCCGCGGGCGAGTGATCGAAACTCGCACGCGGCTAATGGTTCAAGAGAACACCTCTTTCAGGAGGTCGTGTCCTTGCTTGGCGATCTGGAGAAGCTCCTCAAGCGTAGCTCCTCCACGAAACGCGACTCGAAACTCTCTCACGAGCGCGTCGTGCTTGAACATCGCCCTGCGAAGCTCTGACGGAAGCTGTGTTCGAACTTCCTTGTAGAGCTTCATACTTCCGACCTTCGAAAGCACGTATGCCTTGAAAGTCAGTGGGAGATCTTCACGAAGTGCTCGTGGATCCTCTCCGTAGTCGATCATGAGCTCGATCAACATGGCAATGTGCCAGAGGTTGTTGAGATCACGATACGCTCCCGTACGGAACTCGTGGATGTGGGCCATACAAAACTCCTTCAAAAAAGATCATTCGTCACTGTGTATGTAGATTATATCATCTTTTTACACAAAGTCAATCCCTACTTCAGGTGGTCACTCAACTCTTTGATTTCGTCTCGCAGGATAGCCGCCGTTTCAAAATCGAGGATCTTGACCGCGCCTTCCATCTGCCCCTCTTTCTGTTTGATTAGTTTTTTGATTTTCGCCTTCGTTGGTTTGTCGCCAAGTTCGATTGCGAGAATTTTTGCCGCCGCATCGTGTTGTTCTTTTCTGATGTGCGCGGTGATGTCTGCGATTTTCTTAGTAACGGTCTGTGGTGTAATGCCATGCTCTGTGTTGTATGCCATCTGCATCTCTCGTCGACGTGATGTTTCGTCCATGGCGCGTTGCATTGAACCAGTTACCTTGTCAGCATAAAGAATGACTCGCCCATCGACATTTCGTGCAGCCCGACCGATCGTCTGAATCAAGCTTGTTTCACTTCGCAAAAATCCTTCTTTGTCAGCATCCAAAATACCAATGAGCATCACTTCAGGCATGTCGAGTCCCTCACGAAGTAAGTTCACACCAACCAAAATATCGTACACACCCTTTCGAAAATCAGTAATGATTTCGATACGCTCGATCGTTTTCACATCACTGTGGATGTACGCTGTCTTGATGTTTCGTTCTGTGAGAAATTCGGTGAGGTCTTCTGCCATTTTTTTGGTGAGCGTCGTTGCAATCACTCGACCACCGCGCGCAATAACCGCTTCGGCTTCATCAATAAAGTCATACACTTGCCCTTTGTACTCACCCTCTTCAACAACTGGCTTCACGTCAATAATTGGATCGACAAGGCCTGTTGGACGAATGATCTGTTCAACAACCGCATCGCCTGAATGCGTTATCTCGTATTCACCGGGCGTTGCACTCGTATAAATCGTTTGACCGACACGTTCTTCAAACTCTTCAAAATTGAGCGGTCGATTGTCTTTGGCACTCGGAAGCCGAAACCCGTGCTCGACCAGAGTTTCCTTTCGTGAACGATCTCCTGCGTACATTCCTCCAATTTGTGGGACCGTAACATGTGACTCATCAATAATGGTCAGAAAATCTGGTGCACCGTCGCTTGTATGTGGAAAATAATCAAGAAGTGTGTACGGCGGTTCATCTTCTTGTCGTCCGTCAAAGTGTCGAGAGTAGTTTTCAATTCCATTGCAATATCCAATCTCACGAATGAGCGCGAGATCATAATTGGTGCGCCGCTTCAGACGGTCTGCTTCGAGCAATTTTCCCGCCCGATTAAACGCCGCAAGTTGCATCGCCAATTCTTCTTCGATTTGTGCAATTGCCCGCGATTTTTCGTCTTCGGGTGTCACAAAGTGCTTTGCCGCAAACACATAGTGCTCGGCAACATCATCTTCAACAATCTCGCGTGTCATTGCATCCAAAATAGTAATCCGACCAATCACACCGCCAGTAATAGTCAGCCGAATGATCACTCGTTCACTCGCTGGTATAATTTCGACATTGTTTCCGATCGCGCGAAATAATCCTGGCGCCAAATCTCCCGCCGTTCGTTCGTAATACATATCAATAAAACGCCGGATAAGCTCTGCACGCGACGCACTGTCTCCTTTGGTAAACAAAATATGCGCCGCTTTGTATTCGCTTGGATTTCCCAATCCGTAAATACACGAGACTGACGCTACGACAATAACGTCATCACGCGTTAACAATGACTGCGTGCTTGCGTGTCGCAGTCGATCAATCTCTTCGTTGATCTGCGCTTCCTTTTCGATGTAGGTGTCAGACACTGGCACATACGCTTCTGGTTGATAGTAGTCGTAGTACGACACAAAGTAGTGCACCGCTGCATCAGGAAAAAATTCTTTATATTCTTGCGCAAGTTGTGCTGCAAGTGTTTTGTTGTGTGCAATAACGAGCGTCGGCTTGCCGATTTTCTCTATCACATTTGCCGCGGTGTAGGTTTTTCCAGAACCAGTCACTCCCAACAACGTCTGGTGGCGTTTATCAGACGTTACCCCATCGACCAATTGCTTGATTGCGTGTGGCTGATCACCAGCAGGTTGAAACTCACTTTTCAGGTTGAAAACACCCATAGATGCCTAGTATACCAGGCATCCTATTCTGATACATCAACGGGGATGAAATTTTGCGAATCCGATACTGCTGGAGCGTTGTAGAAAACGCCAAGCATAGTAAATGCAAGGAACACCACTACGACACCAACAACAACTGCAATTCGTTCGTTAGTTGAAAGTCGTTCCATATAGGCATAAGTATACCCCAGACTGTTAGTAAGTTATGCACCTTTATAACTTTGAAATATCGCGTGGAAGAAATGTGTTCATGATCCAATCACTCGCCATTCGCCATTTCGACCGCACGCCAATTGTCTTCAATACATATGCTGCACGGTACACTACTCGAGCCGGAAACCCGCTCAATTTGATACCAAACACTTCTGCAAATGCACCTGCCGCACCGAGCGAAATAATAAACCCTTGCTCATTCCATTCAAATATCTCTTGTGCATGACCTCTGATTTTTCGTGCAATGTTTCGTCCGACGAGTTGCCCTTCGCGAGTCGCAAATTGTGCACGCATTGGATACGGTACTCCGGCTTCAGTACTTTCAACCCATGCCATATCGCCCGCAACATACACATTGTCATATTCAGGAATGTAGAGTTCAGGCGTCACTCGGATCCGATTACTTCGATCATCGTACGCAAGTTCGCGTTCACCAGTAATGGCAAGTGTTCGAGCGCGCACACCACCCGACCAAATAACTGATTTCGTTGGCAATCGCTCGTCCCCAATACAAATCGCATTTGGCTCAATTGCAGTTACTCGTGCATTAAATCGCACGGTACACCCCGCTCGTTCAAGTGACTGCAGAATACGATTACCAAACCATGGATCAACCTGCTTGACGAGTGCGTCACCTCCTTCAAGAATTATTACTTCGGCGCAACCACGCAACTGTGGAAATGCTGTGTAGAGTTCTCGATCAATTAATTCGATTAATTCACCAGCAAGCTCAACACCTGTTGCACCACCACCAACGATCACAAATCGCAAAATATCACGCTGTTCTGTTTGATTGTCGAGTCGATGTGCTTCCTCAAAGCGTTCGATGACATGATTTTTCAAACGTATTGCATCATCAAGCGTCTTTAATGGCAACGCATACTCGGCGGCGCCAGGAACACCAAAATAGTTTGTTTCCGAACCAAGTGCCAACACGAGCGTATCGTATGGCAGTTCATCGTGGTGATGGTGATCAAGCCGAATTGATTCGTCATCTTGGTGATATTCAATCTGTACAACCTGTCGATCAAGATCAACACCAACAACTGTTCCGTGTACCAGTTCATGCACACAGCATTGTGGAATAGTTCGAAGTGATTGTGTAATGCTTCGTGGCATCAACGTCCCTGCCGCAACTTCGTGAATCATCGGCACAAACACAAATTCGTCGTCAGCGCTTACCATTGTGATGGTTGCGCTATCGGTGCCGTGTAATTCATTACATAGTTCAGTATACGCGTAGAGACCGGCAAATCCGGCTCCAAGGATAACAATTCGTTCTCGATCGTTCATATAAGTAGATACGCATGGATGATTCCATGCCTAGTGCCCATTGTCACATTTTGGTGGCTTCAGAGCAACGTGAATTGCCGACTTGGCAGAATAGCAAAATACGATACAATACAAGCATATTCGATAAAATCTGAAATGTATGAAATCAGTGACTATTTATTCAACTCCATCATGTCATTTTTGCCACGAAGCAAAAGAATACTTTGACGCAAACAACGTGACCTATACCGATCACAATGTCGTCGAGGATGCCGACAAACGACAAGAAATGGTCGACCGCAGTGGACAAATGGGGGTGCCGGTTATCATTGTCGGCGACGGCGAAGACGCTGAAATTGTCGTCGGTTTTGACAAAGAAAAAATTACGTCACTATTAGGATTGTAATCGATTACTTACTACTGTATGAACGAATCACAACAACTCACATTACCTGTTGCTATTGTTGTCGCAGGACTCTTAATCGCTGGCGCGGTGTTCTTTAGTCGATCTGGCGGAACCACACCAACAGCACAGGCCTCACCTGTCTTTTTTGATCAAGTCGTAGCTGATCTGGATCTCAACGAAGACGAATTTCTTGCATGTCTTGAAAGTGATGCTGCCATAAACGCAGTAATCGCTGACACGGACGAAGTGCTCGCACTCGGTGGTCAAGGCACTCCGTACTCATTGATCATTACTGAGGATGGCACATTCTACGCAATTTCAGGTGCAATTCCCTACGAAAGTTCTGACCCAGCACTGCCAGGATTTAAGGCACAAATTGACGCGATCAAAAACGGTAGCACCGATCTTGTACCACTCAGCGACGAACTCACCGCCAACTTCCGACCAGTCACCAATGATGACTTCATTCGTGGCACTAGCGACGCATCTCTAACCGTCGTTGAATATTCTGATTTTGAATGTCCATTCTGTAGTCGCCATCACCCAACACTTGACCGTCTCGTGAGTGAAGACTCGGACGTACGATGGGTCTACCGACACTTCCCACTCGCAAGTATCCACCCACAAGCAACAGCTGCGGCGCTTGCAGGCGAATGTGTCGCCGAACAAGCAGGAAATGATGGCTTCTGGTACTTTGCTGACTTCATTTTCGCAAACCAACAACTACTTCAAACAGCTCCCTACCAAGGATAATTAAGTCACTATGCGGATTGCGATTATCGGTATCGTTATTGTCGCTCTTATCGGTGGCGGTGTCTGGTACTTTCTTGCGACGAGCGATATTACCGAATCACCAGCACCAAGCCCGTTCCCAAAAGTATCCGTTACAACACTTGATGGTGAGACGGTACTCCTTCCCGATGACTATGCGGGCACACCGTTTGTTGTTGGTGTTTGGGCAACATGGTGTGCAGTATGCACCAGCCAACTTGACTCACTCCGCATACTAGAAGAAGCGCACCCATCGCTTGTTGTGCTTGCCGTCAATCGTGCCGAACCAGCATCAGACATAGCAGTCTATCTTGAACGACGTGGAATCGCACCATCAGATCTTGCTGTTGTGATCGACACTGACGACACCCTCTTCCCTGCTATTGCTGGAGACTTGCCGAGCATGCCACAGACGTTATTTGTTGATGCTGATGGTACAATACAAACACACAAACGTGGATCAATCACGCCACAAGAAATGGAACGCTTTGCATCAGCACTTCTTGAAGTCTAACTATGGAAACACTTATCATTCCCGCATTTATCGCTGGTGTGTTGACTTTTTTGGCACCATGCACGTTACCGCTTGTTCCTGGCTATTTGGGGTTCATTAGTGGAGTTCCGCAGCGCGATCTTGAACGTCGGTCGTTTCGGGGTGCACTTATTCGTAATGGTATCTTTTTTGTTGTTGGATTTACTATCGTGTTTGTTGCATTTGGAAGCCTCGCGGGACTGCTTGGTGGTGCACTAACTCCCTACCAAGAATGGTTGACGCGCATCGGTGGTGTGCTTATTATCGTGTTTGGTCTCTTCATGCTTGGAATACTCGACATTCCACTACTCAAACGTACTCGACAGATCAAACTTCCCGGATGGCTTACACTCGGAACGCCAACAGCATCTCTCATTGTTGGTGGAACTTTTGCGCTTGGGTGGACACCATGCATTGGACCTCTGCTTGGTTCAATTTTGTTACTGGCATCAACAAAAACAACCGCTTTTTCAGGAGCGCTACTATTGCTTGTTTTTTCGATCGGACTATCAATCCCCTTTATTGCAGTCGCGCTTATCTTCTCTCGTGCCGCAACATTGATAGAACAGAGCCAGCCATACCTCCGTGCCATTGCGGTCTGTGGTGGGATTTTTTTGGTAGTACTCGGCGTCTTGTTACTCCTCGATCAGTTTGAACTGACCATTCGGTATGGGTTCATGATAATGCGAGCACTCGGCCTCACATCATTTGAGTCATTGCTCCTTGAGTATCTTTAATCTTTCTTTTGGTCGCGTGTTGGAACCTCAATGTAGCGATCAACAAATTCTTTTGCTTTTTCTCGTCCACCAAACCCGAACGCAATGGCAAGCGCAAGCACGAGTGCAGTAATGACGTTCCGAACAATGTCCGACACAATACTAATGTCGACACCAAGCTGATCGACAGCAACAAGTACGGTTATAAAAATGATGAACCCTTTGATGAAGCGTGCGAGGTGTGCACTTTGAATGACACGTTCGATATTGCGAGCACCATATTGAGCGATGGTTACTCCAATGAGTAAGATAATGACCGCTGCGGCAACTTCTGGGACAAATCCGAGAACCGTGTTGATGAAGTTAGTGATGAGTACAATACCAAGCAAATCAACCGCACTCTCAATAAATGCGAGTAAGACCACCCAGTACACAATAAACTCAACAATTGCCGAAATGGTAAGAGTGATGCCTGCTTCTTTGACGACGTCACTGACGTGATATTTTGACAGCCATCGATCAAGTTGAATCGTGTCCAGAAAGAGCCGAATAATATCGCGAACCACTTTTGCAAACAAGAGCCCAAAAAGGAGCATCAGAATGGCTCCCAATAAGTTAGGGATCCACAGCACGACACCTTCAAAAATGTTGGTGAGTGCGCTTACGATCGTTGCTTGAAATGCCGTTACTAAATCAGTCATACACGGGCACTATACGGCAAAACGTCCGCCCTGTCTAGTTTCCTGCTTCAATGCGTGCAATTAAATCCTTTGAAATTTCCTCGAGTGATTTCTTTGCCTTCAGGTAATACCCATCAGCACCGAGCGAAAGATATGCCCGAGTTTTCTCTTCTGTTACCGTGTTCGATACCAAAAATACTGGAATTGAAGCAAACTCAGGATGTTCTTTATTGTCTTTCAGATAGTGCAATAATTCGATGCCATTTTTTTCTGGTAGATAGTGATCGAGCCACACAAAATCAATCGGTGGATCATTTGATTCTAATATTTGTATCGCATCATCAACCGTACTTGCAGAACGCACTGTACATCCAATTTTTGTTAAATGTGCAGTAATCGCTCGCACCAAACCCGGCACATCCTCAACAACGAGGACGGTGTATGGAGGTTTTTTCTTCACAGTCATGTATTCATGATAACTCAAGTCGCTTGGTTCCTTCAACCGCCTGCAAACCTTCAACGGGTAACACAACATAAAATGTAGTGCCTTCATTTTCAACCGACTGGAACCAGATCATACCGTTGTTGCGCTCTACAATTTGTTTGACGATATAGAGTCCCAGCCCAGTTCCCTGCACTTCTTTCGCCAACACATTTTCCGCACGGAATAATTTTTTAAAAATGCTTGACTGTTGTGATGCTGGAATACCAAATCCGGTGTCGGTAACCGTCAAAACAATACCATCCGCTTCAACAACCCGATTTTCAATAACATCTCCTTTGTCGATATTTCGAAGATCAACCTGGACACGTCCACCTTCTGGCGTGTACTTGATTGCATTTGATATAAGGTTTTGAACCACCATTCGTGTTAGTTGTGGATCAGTAATGATATGTCGAACATCACCATGTACTTGAGATTCAAACACCAGCTGTCGTTCATCAATACTGTGCTGTAATTCTCGTTGTGCTTTGTTAATAATATCTCCAATGTCGGTCCACTTTGGTTCAACCGCAAGTGTGCCGAGCTCGATCCGAGAGACATTGAGTAAGGCATCAACAAGTGCAATCATACGATTGTTGCTATCGTAAATTTCATTGAGATATTCGCGTTGTTCATCGGTAAGTGTTTGATCATCGCCAAGCAAGAGTTCAGCAAACCAATTAATCGCTGAAAGCGGCGTGCGTAATTGGTGTGAGGCAAGCGACACAAACTCTGTTTTTGCACGGTCAACTTCCCGCTCATGACGAACATCCCGAAACACAATCACTGCACCAGACAGTGCACCAGTACCATCACGGAGTGGCGCAACTGTTTCAGCAATTGGAACTATTTGTCCGTCTGGCGTACGAATCTGCATGGTTCGCGATGTTTGAATTGGTTCGTGACCACTTAAAATTTGCTGCACAACTTCACTTTTTGTTCCTGTTTTTTCATCCTCAACACGGAAGAGTGTTTCTTTGTATTCTCCAACAACTGCATGTGGTTCGACGCCAATAATTCTTCCTGCAACATCGTTCATCAAAACAATACGATTTTCACTATCGACAACAATTACCCCGTCACCAATACTTTGCAAAATAGCTTCGTTTTTCTCTTTTTCTGCAAGTGCTCGTTGTTTTTCTTCTTCAACATCTTCAAGAATATTGAGTGTTGCCATTCGACCCTCCTCGAGCTCTGCTACCTTCTGCTTGAGCTCTTCTGTTTGTGACTTGATTTGCTGTTCCATCTCTTCGTGTGTGGTTTGTACACGATGAGCCATATCATTAAATGCATTCCCGAGTTGGCCAATTTCGTCATTGCGCCGAATACGAACACGAGTTCCGTACTGACCACTTTGCATTTTTTGAGCTGCTGCGGTCATCTGAAGAATCGGCTGTGCAACAATACGAGCAACTACTAATCCGACAATAAGGCTGAGGAGTAGCGTAACGCCAATATCTCGAACAAGGTTCCATACTGCAGTTCGATATGGCGTCAACGCTTCTTCTGCATCAACTTTTGCAACAATACCCCACCCAGTCGAACTCACTCGACGCGTCGCCGCAAACACTTCTTCACCCCGATAGTCAGTCACTGTCTCTTCGAGAATAATGCTATCACCATCAAATGAGTTAATGATAAGACTATTGATACTTTCAGCAGGAATACCTCGCCGAAGCGCAGCACTGGTATCAAACCGAAGTGGCGTCAAAATCAAGCCGTCTCCGTTTAGGCCCTGTCGTGCAATCATCACTTCACCGGTTTCTCCCAAACCAACATAACTCTCGGTAATACTAGTGATTGCGTCAGCGGTTGCGACAACTTGAATGCCGCCGATCACTGTTCGTTCCTCAAGAAGTGGACCGGTAATCGCGACATTCAGTAAGTTATCAGGGTCCTTAAACAATTCCTGAATTTGTATTTGATCTCCAATTGGGGCATCAGCTATCCGAGATGGATCAGTTGCAATAATAAGTTCACCATTTGTATCAAATAGTGCAATTGATCGGATTGCTGGAAGCGAATTTCGTGCATCAAGCAAGATTGCACGCATTCGATCTCGTTCTGATTCAGAGCCTGTCTCAAGATATTCAGTAAAACTTGCTCGTAACTGAGTTCGTGAACCAATCAATCGAGTCCACTCGACATATCGTGCAACGGCGTCGTTAATTCGTTCTTCTTGCAGGTCAACAACTGCACGAAGCTGTTGTCCAGCATCAGCAATCAAGGAGCTCCGAAGCAGTCGGAGTTGGAAGAAGCTATTAATCCCAAGTACAATAATTGAGACTAGGACAAACCAAAATAAAAGTCGTGTCCGTAATTGCATATACTCTATTATTGCACAATTACATCGGCACTCGTCAGTAATTCTTGTGGAATGATTATACCGAGCTTGTCTGCAGCGCCTTCATTAATATACATGCGTGGTCGCACGGTCGTTGTCACTTCAATCACGCTTGGCGGTACACCAGAAAAAATTTCAATTGCTTTTTCTGCGGCAACTCGACCAGTGTCAGTAAAATCAGCTGCAATGCTCAGCAACATACCTTCTTCAACTCCAGATACGTTACAGGTCATAGTTGGTAACACATATTGATCAGCAAACGTTATTATCTCGGCAACACCACCTTGTGCTTGTATCAATGTGTCACATGCCGCGTACAGCGCATTAACTGACTCTGGCCCCTCTACGATCTCACTCAGCTTGGTACTAATCTCCGAAATTGACGTAACAGGAACTGGCGTAATTCTAATATCAAACAGTGCACCCACTCGTTTCATGTTGGCACGCTGTATCTCAGAGTTTGGTTCACCATCGCGATACACAAATGCAAGATGATTAATCGATGGTACCAGTTCTCGAAACACTCGAATTTGTTGTTCGACTGGCACCCACGTGCGCGAGCCAGTTGTTTGTTTTCCAGGTCGCTGCAATGATTCCACAAGTCCAGCTTCAACTGGATAGGTAACCACTGAAAAAACTATTGGGGTCATGTCATCAATCTCTTCTTGGACAATAAGAGTTCCTGGTGTTGTCAGTGAGTAAATCAAATCGACATTTGCTTGCTGTAACATCTCAACCGATGAGCGATGCACTTCAGGATCTGCATGTGCAATAGGAGCTTCGATAAACGTAATTGTTTCCCCCTCAACGTACCCCGCACGATTGAGTTCATTTTTAAACCCATTGATATTGTCTCTAATGTCAGGACTCTCGACCCATGAAATAATACCGACACTGACAGGAATTCCAGAATATGCTCGAGTCTGCCACAGGTAGAGAACACCACCAGCCACAAGAACTACCACGCACCCAATCAAACGAACTCGGCGACGCGTTCCAGCAAATACGAGTACAAGTCCCCAACCAACTAAGAGGAGCGGGATAACCATGTATGCTCCTACAACCCGGGCTTTCTGTACTACTGCTTCCTCAACGTGGTGTGAGATGCTCTGCTTCGTATAGAGATTGCGGAATGTGTTCCATGGCTCGATGACAACACCAGTTTGGCTGTCAGTATATTCAACATCAGCTTCATCAGAGTATTTCACCAAATATCCCGAGAGCGGCTCAATCCACAATCGTATCAAACCAGTTGTTTGCACCCGTCGTTCGTCAGGCACGCCGGGCAAACCACTGAGTTCGGTTGATTGATCAACAACAAAATCACTGACAAACACATGTGTTTTCAATCCATCAATAACTTCAACACGTTCAAACTCCATTGTCAGTGGTGCGTCATAATTGACATGCCAATAGGTAAATGGCTTCTTGCCAACAAAACGCGGTGCAAACAAAGTTCCATCTCGAGCTTCGTGTGCTCCACCAGGTACATGCGCATACGAAAGTGGATCAATTGTGTAGTATCGATTCACACTGAAAATTGTGTCACCATTGAATGTTCGAACAGTAAATGTATTGGTGAGCAGGCGATTACCTTTGTCTGATTTTTGAGTACGGTAGTCAAATGTACTAATCGAAACGAGCTCTCCACCAAAATCACCTTGTTCTGTATTATACAAATTATCAATCGAGAACAGACTCGCCTGGTATTGAAAGTCCTCTCCGATTTGCGTTGCTCGTGGTGCACCAAAGAGCCACCACACGACTCCAACACACATCAATACTATTCCAACAATTCGCATACTATGTTTGTTCACGCATTTGCTTCTTCATTTCGACCATTTTGAGCTCACGATTGACCATCACTTTGTTGAGTCGCTCAAGCTCTTTCAGTTTTTGCTGCAGTGTTTCGGTTTGCGCTTGAAGTTCTTTGTTTGCTGATGCCAAGTTAGTTTGAATTGTTTCGTTCTCGTTTCGTTTTGCTTCCAAATCCGCAACCATACCCTCTGCAAGAAGAGTCGCTTTTTGGTGACTCCGCGCAAGATTGTTCACCACAATCAATAACAGTGCGGTCACAACCAGTCCCGATAACAATACAAGCCACGATGGCATATAATCAATTTCCTTACGCGGAATAAAATAGAGCGTCCATGGATAGCCTACAAAACCAACCGTCTTTTGAATGACCAAATCAGGATCAGTGCCCGCAATGTCCGCAATTTCAATACCGCTCGTATACATAAGTGCATCAATGTCGGGATCAGTATCGGCACCAGCAAAAATCATGAAGTCAGCAAGCACATCGCGATTGCCAACAATACCTTCCATAAAATTTCGTGCTCGAAATGCAGCATACACAAAACCAGTCAATGCTTCGCGTCGTTCCATAATCGTACTTGCTGGTGCATCATGGACAAAGGTTGGCGCATAAATCAAAAAACCTGCTTGCACATCAGAGTCAATTTCTTGCACCAATGTCACCCGTCCGGTCATTCGGGGGTCGCCAGTGTCACGCGCCAGCTCCATTGCTGTGCGACGTGTTGTTTCCGAGAACATGTCGTATCCAAACGCCTGTTGATTGCGTTCGTCAAAAGGCTCAATGTACACAATTGACGCATAATGCTCTCGTTCACCAGATGGACTCACATCAAAATCTGGAAACCCTTCTTCACGAACACGCTCAACATATGTCGCCACTGAATTAGTATCGAGCCATTCGGCATATCCGTACCCTTGCACACCAGGAAATGATGCCCCGAGGTCGAGTGACTCGGAAAATTCACGCCATTCTTCACGAGAAACAAACTCACTCGCATCAAACAGTGCACGACCTGCTAGTAAGGCAGTCACGTACACATTAAAACGATCTTCGATTGCGTCTTCGAGCACTAAGACTTCTTGATTAAAATCACGCAGAAAAGACTCCTCGATTGTCGCTCGAGTTTGGAGCCATGCAAAAACTGTTGCCCCACCACATACGATAAGCAACGCTGGCGCCACCCATGCAGCTTGTGCATACCGAGCGATGTTATGGGTTGATTCCATGCTTATTCAAGTATACAAAAGTCGTCACTACGTGTCGTGGGATAACACAATCACCTCGTCACATATTGTGACGAGGTGATTGGTCTCTGTGTTCTGAAACTATCGAGTTACTGAGATAGTTGCATCGTTTTCAGCATCTGGTGCTGACACAACAATTCGATTGCCGGTTGTTGTTGCAATTTCGTATCCAACTCCGTTTGTTGAACCACCTGTTGGATCAACTGGAATTGATACAAGGTACGTACTTGTTGCGGTCAATTCGCTCAAATCAACAAGTCCAGTACATGTTCCTCCTGTCCGACAAATTTCTGTTGGCGTTCCATCGATCCCTGACGGCAATGTACCGTTGTTGTCGATCGCGTATTGATATACCGCGTTGAGGATCGTGTTGACGTCAACTCGTCGCTGTGCGTTGTTGGTGTCAGCCACTTGTTTGCTTGGGTTGATTGCCAAAATAACAATGCCGGCAAGAATACCGATAAGCGCAACCACCAGCAATACCTCAAGCAAAGTAAAACCGCGGCGTGTGTGATTAATGTTCATATACGTAAGCAGAGTAGCTAGTTGTAATAATTAATACCAAGACTCGAAACCGAGTTACTTTTCAGTATACCAGCTCGGCTTCGTAATGATTATCCACAGACTTTTGCGCACTAAAACGTCGCAACCTCTTCCCACGACAGAACTGATGGCGTTGGCGTGAGATCATCAAGCACAACACGCACTCGACGAACTACTCCGGACACCGTACTGCTTGCAATAACTTCAGTATCAAGCCCTGCATCACTCACTGTGTACTCACAAAATCCTTGGCCAATTGAGAGTGTGCCCGACCCGGTAAACCCAACATCAACTCGCAACTCTTCAAGTCCTGCCTCAATACATGCATCGGCAAGTGCCCGAGCATGGTGAGCGTATTCATGCACAATCGTTGTTTGTGTGTTGCTGACACTTGTTGTAAGCATGGTGGTTATGAGCGACACTCCAACAACTGTCGCCAACAAAACTGCCATGAGTGTAATGTAGCCGTCCGAATTAGTCATATCGTAATGATGCGCTAGCATAAAATGTTTGACTATAGTTGAGTGTGCTGCGTCCAGTCAGCGCTGATGCTTCAAGTGTAAAAGTAATGTGCACGGTTCCGGGACTTGCTCCACGTGTCAGATTTGAAACGACTAGATTACTTGCGATCACACGATTACTCGTCAGTGCCTCTGGACTTCCTGAGCCCTCATCGATACGCAAGGCGCCACTACTCACGTCGATCGTTGTTGGATCAAGTGCATTATCGACAACGTCAAGCACAAGTGTGGTTCCTGTCGCTCCGATCACCGGCGTGGTAATTCCTTCCGCATTTCGAATGACTTGCGTGATACGTTCAATTGCGGCAGCAGCTTCACTCTCCACGTCGGTAATAACCCGCTGCCGTGCGTTTCCTTCAAGTGTCATACTCACAAACACTGTCACGCCAGCAAGCAATGTTGACGCAATCAAACTGTAGAGGAGTACCTCGAGTAATGTAAATCCAGATTGCGGGTTTTGATAGCGCATACTACGGTTGTATTCCTGAAATAAGTTTTGTACTACCATCAGACATCACAAACTCAAGGTTCAGCGTAATATTGTTAACGCTATTAGTAAACTCGAGGAAATCCAAATCAATCGTTGTGTTTGCTGGAATTGTTACATCGGTAATATTTGCTGTCACTGGTGATGTGTTAAAACCAAGCCACACCAATGAACCATCAATCTCGATACGGAACAAACGACGATTCGACGGAACACCACTCCATGACACGATAATCTCTTCTATCGTGATACTACCACTCGTATCGGTATTTTGAAGTGTAATACCTACAACGTCGCGGTTTCCTCCTGTTAAATCAGCTGCTGACGTATCCACCACCAAATACTCTGCTTCAGTTAGGATGATTGGATCGGTCGTTGCCGATGGCACATTTGAGAGCCCTGATTCGTTCGGCACTTCATCACTTGTTCGGATCGCAAAATAATAGAGTGTGTTTGGTGTTAGGTCGGCGACATTCATCGATTCATTTGCCCCCGCAGCACTTGGAGTTGGCTCTCCGGTTACCTCTGTTGCGGCACCCCAGTTGACAAGTGTAATCGGAGCAGTGCTGTATCGAAGATCATAACTTATTGCTGTGCCGGTGGTGCCATCATCTCCTGGCGCAGTCCAATTAACGGTCATGGTTGATGTGCCTGTCACCGTAAGGGCAAGATCAGTAATTGCAGCTGGTGCTGTCGTGTCGGGTGGTAAGGGTTCGATCGAGGAGAAATCAATTCCCTGGATCCACGCTGGCCAATCTTGTCCGCTTCGTCGGCGCGTTGCGCGAATTGTGTCATCGTCAGCGTAACGAGCCGCCCACAATGGCCGTGGATACGCCGTGCCTGTACCGTTTGATCCATTCGTGATAAGTGCCATACGAGCCGATGAATTACCGACTGTATTGGTTGTGGCATCATATTGTGTCGAACCGCTATCACCATCTGGCTTAAATCGATAATCAACCGCCAAATCAGCGTGACTCATGACATACACATCAAAGTTGACTGCATTGTTGTTGTATTCAATTCCTGCTGCGACTCGTGTTGCTGTTGTGCCTGTTGCAACACCATCGCCAAGCGTCACCAAGACCGCCTCACCAGCGTCCCCAATACCATTGTCATTTGTATGACCAGTTCCCCACACCCACGTCTCACTCCGCGGTACTGATGAAATAACTGCCGTATTATATTCTCCAACCTGATCTGCACCATTGCCACCATTATTGCCTGATGCATTCACGCGCTGTACGTCCCATTCACTTCCCCATTCAACAGCCATGACAGTACTGTATGCGGTACTCAAACTCGCACCACCGTTGTCGCGAGACCAATTAATTGTACTGGTGCTACTTGGGTACAATCGAACATGGCATACTTTATAATTATTGTTTGAAGTCTGTGGCGTGTTGCATCCCGAACCATTAAACCCGCCCATCAAGAGCACTTGGTTGATGTCTGTCCATCCAGTATCAAATGTATCCGTGCCACTCGTGCCAGCGTTCAAGTGCGTCACGCGCGCAACATCGTGCAGTTGAAATCCTGATTGCGTGCAGTCGACAAGACACTCCACCACTGTAATAACACCCTGCCACCCATTGACATTTCCGTTTCGTGTAAATCCGAGTGCGCTTGAAGATGCTGACACGTTTAGGTCGCCGGTTCCAAATGGATCACTCGTCAACGCAACATAACTTTCATCAGGACCAGTATTTCCACCCCCCGAACCATTACCATCAGCACCTTGCACGATAACAAAATAATCTGACTCTAAATCTTGATCCAAATTAAGCGTGTAAGTCGTTCCGTTAAAACCACCCGACACAACGTACTCGGTCACCCGAAAGACTTGTTCGTTTATTGCGCGTCGCCAGTCAGTCAATCGCGTCGTCAGCGTAACGTCTTCCGAACGACCAAGTGTGTGATCCCAGGAAACTGCAACCACAATATCTTTGATTGTGCTTGAAATATCTGTAATGGTGACTGTCCGTGTGTAGTCGTCAGTCGTGTCCGATGTTCCAAGAAATGTCCAATATCCAGCTGTTGAGCTTGCCACTAATCCATAGGTACCGGCGGCTGGAAGATTGCTAAAACTCGCATCACGAATGTTCCGAACTGCCTCAATACCTTCTGATGCAATTGCAAGCGCTCGAGCTCGTTCACCAGCAACCAACGAACCTTCTTGTCCGAGCGTGAGTGTACTCAGAAACAGAAGTGCGACAACACCAAAGAGCGCGACGGCAAGCAATACTTCGAGTAATGAAAAACCACGCTCCATACCTAGTTAAGAAGACCCTCATTGGTAATCGTCACACTTCGCGTTCCACCATCAGGTGATGCAATCGTCAAAACACCTGTTGTATCGGGGAGCCCCGTCAAGTGCTCCATCACGACCTCAGTTACACCACCAAGCACAAGCGTGTCCGGGATGGTTGTTAGTTCATCAAATGTTGTGTTTCGTGACGCAAAACTATCACCTCGAAATACAATGACGCTGCTGGTTGTTGCATACACTCCCCACGCTCCATCTTGATACCCTGTTCGTGCAAGCATTTGTGCCCGATAAAGCGACGTGCGTACAGCCGTAACAGTCGTATCAAGAAGCGTTCTGTTTTGGAGTGATTGATACACGACCGCAGAAAAACCCGTCAGCACACCGATGAGCACAATGGTGAGCAATACTTCAATACTCGTAAATCCGCGACTCATAACTCTTCAACAAAATCACTCGACACCCAACCTGTCGTATCGAGTGCTGGTAATTCAATTTCGTACCACCCATTTTCGATGTCGCCATACGTAAACGTTTCGCCTGGTACAACAGTCGTAATTACTCGACCAGTTGCTCCAGCATCTTCACGCACTCGCAAACTCGGTGCTGCGTCGTCAGTGATGATCAGCTCGGCAAACTCACGCGGTGGTTCGATTGGTGCAGGTGGAACCTCACGACTTGTATCTTGCACAACACTCGTCGTTGGTGTTTGACTTTGATCAAGTCCATCAAGCAACCCATAGATTGGCAACACAACAGCAAGCGCAACCACAACCACCACAACCCATACAATGAGCAGCATGATTGGTTCGAGAATAACCGACAAGTCTTTGGTTGCAGTTGTGCTTTTTTCTTCAAACGTCTCACCAATCCGCTTCAATGTCGACGACAGTGATCCTGATTGCTCACCGGTTACGATCATTTCCTGAATTGCTGGCTCGATCAGATGATCTGCTTTGTATGTAGCAAAACTACGCTCAAACGAGTTCCCTGCCTCAACACTTGTCGCCAAATAACCATAGAGCCGTTCGTACACAGGAAAATCTGTTGCTCGCTCAAGCGATTCGAGTGCCGACACAACAGGAATGCCCGACTCAAGCAACACACCAAGTGTCGTCCCAAACCGCGCTGTCTCAATCGTGCGCAATAACCCACGAATTCCTGGGATATGAAATAAAATCCACTGACCAATAAACTTGGTTTCCGGCACGAAAAACAATATCGAAATAGTCAAGAAAAAAAGTATGACTGCGGTTGGCACAAACCAAATACCGTGTGCTTGGAAAAATGCTCCGACTGCAATAAGCAATTGTGTTGCAAGTGGCAATGTAATACCGGTGAATTGATCGAACACCGATGCAAGTCGGGGTAAAATAAACCACGAAATAGTAATACCCACTACAAATGCAATTACCAACACAAACACGGGGTACATGAGCGCCGAACGAACGCGCGCATGAAATACGGCATCTTTTTGGGTTTGAATACTAAGCGCGCGCAAGTTACGACTCAAATTACCGCTCTCTTCCCCAACCCGAATCAACGACACGACATGCGATGCAAACAATCCTGTCGCGGCGAGCGACTTCCATAACGGTATTCCGTTTTGCACATCTTCGTATACCCATGCAATTACTTTTTTGAGACGGCGCGATCTCAGTCCTCGTTTGATTGCTTCGAGCGAACTGGCAACACCACGGCCCGACGTGATCAACAAACTGAGGTTTTCGATGATCAGTTGTTTTTCTTTACCAAGCCCGATGTTCGGGAGCAATAGTTTTCGCGATGCACTCATACCCCTTCAGGCGGTTCCGCAACACGCAGCAGCTCTTCGAGTGTCGTGTGTCCCGCTGTTACTTTATCAATACCGTCTTCAAACAATGACCGGCTACCATGTCGACGCGCCAATTCCCACACCGCGTCACTCGACGGTGATGTCATGATGAGCTCTTTCATTTCGGGAGTTACTGCTATCAATTCAAAAATTGCTGTTCGTCCATTAAAACCAGTATCGTTGCACTCATCACATCCTTTACTGGTATAGAGTGTGTACTTTGACTCTGGCAAATATGTTTTGACGAATGATCCATACTCATCCATTAATTCTTTGTGGGTCTTTGATTCACTTACTCGGCACGTATCACATAGTGTTCGAACAAGACGTTGCCCAACAACGAGTTCAAGCGTTGACGCAAGTAGAAATGGTTCGATTCCCATGTCGAGCAATCGAGGTATTGCTGTCGCGCTATCATTGGCGTGAAATGTTGAAAACAAAAGATGTCCGGTCAGTGCTGCGTTTACTGCAATTTCAACTGTCTCATCATCACGAATCTCTCCCACCAAAATAATGTCCGGATCTTGGCGCACGATCGAACGTAATCCTTCTGCAAAGGTGAGGTTGGTTTCTTCGTTCACTTGGATTTGATTGACACCACTCATGCGATACTCTGCCGGGTCTTCGATTGTGGTAATGTTCACGCCTGGCTGATTGAGCATCTTGAGTAATGCATAGAGTGTTGTTGTTTTACCACTTCCTGTTGGCCCAGTGACAAGGATCATCCCAAACGGTGCCCGTGCTGCTTGTTCAAGCATTGTTTCGTATGTGCCAGAAAGTCCAAGGTCGGCAAGCGTCAATCCTTGTACGTGGGTCGACAATACTCGAAGTACCACCTTTTCACCTTCAAGTGTTGGAACGACCGACACACGCATGTCCATTGTGCTTCCACCAGGTAGTTCGTGCTGGAGTGCACCGTCTTGGGCAGCAAAGTGTTCGTCAATTCGCATGCGAGCACCAACCTTAATTCGGTTGATGATCATTTCAAAGTATTCTTTTGGAATTCGTCCTGTTTCGTGCAACACGCCATCGACACGAAAACGCACAATCACTTCGTGTGCACGCGGTTCAATGTGAATATCAGATGCGCGCAGTGTTCGTGCGTCTTCAAAAATCTCATCAACAATTTCAGGTGCGACACGGTTCCCTGTTTCGATAATCTCGGCAAAACGAGTTTTGAGTGGTGGTCGATATTTAATCAATGTTGCGTCGATGTCATCACTCAGCGAATATGCAAAAGTGATTTTTTTATCCGGAAACAATTCCGTCAACGCCACTCGCGATGATTCAATCCCTTCAAGATTGTCAGTTGCAAATGTCAACGTATCGCCACGACGACTAAACGGAATGATGCGGTGGTGACGTGCAATGTCTTCACTAATTCGCTTCAGTGTCGCAGCTCCTGGCTGTCGTGAATTAAGATCGGCATATGGCAAATCAAATACTTCAGCAACCGCTTGTCCGATAAGATCTCGAGTCAGCATTCCTTTTTCGAGAAAATATGTGACGAGCGACCCATCAGGGCCGACATTTTGTTCTGCAATCTTGATGTCTTCATCAGTAACGTAATTTGCGGCGCGCAGTATTTTTTTGATTTGATTATTTGAAATTCGCATGTACGGTATCAACTAGACTGAACGCAATGTCGCAATATAACTCACAATGTCTGACAATGACGTATTAGCTTTGATAAATACATCTCGAGCGCCAAGCTCTTTTGCTTTTGCGGTGTCTTCTTCTTGACTGAGGTTCGACAGCACAATAGTCGGAGTAGTAATATCGTTTTCGCGCATAAACATCAGCACGTCAAATCCATTTTTTCGTGGCATTACTAGATCAAGAATGACAACATCGTACTGTGTGTCACCGGCAAGCGCCGCACACGCTGCTTCACCGTCAGTCACGATCTCGGTTGTGTATCCTTCGTGCTGCAATTTCAAGGAGAGTGCACGAGCAAGCGGTCGCTCGTCTTCAACAATAAGAACAGAAGGTTGTGCTGCGTTCATATTGTATTAACTATAAATGCTTTCCGTATGCCGGGCAACGTACTTCTATCCACGTCAATTTATTCTTGTTCACGAATGTACGTTCGTGTCGCTGCATCGTATACTCCTGTTGCACTTACCCCAGCACTCGCTTGATATTCTCGCATCGCCGCTTCGGTAATCGGTCCATAATAGCCAGTTGCACCTGCAGCAGTGAGTGCTGTCGCACTCGCTCCAGACTGTTTAATCATCAAAAACAATTGCAGCACCTGGACTTCAACTCCAGCACTTCCGAGGCGCAATTCGTTGCGTAATAATTCTCCAATCACGCTCAATGAAAATGTTTCGAGCTCAGCCGGATCTGACTCAGTAGGTCGAGTGACAGCCGTCTTTTCTTGCACGTGATCTCGTGTCGCACGATCGTACACTCCTGTTTCGGCAAGATCTGCCCAGTCTTGGTATTCAAGAACTGCGGCTTCGGTGATTGCGCCATAATACCCAGTCGCACCGGCTGCCGACAAGCGAGTTGCGGCACTACCAAGATTGAGTTGTATGAGATAGCGCTGCAGCGCGACAACCGCGTCACCGCTACTTCCCACACGAAGTGTTGTATCAATGTCCTCGACGTCACCAGTAATGTCGAGATTGCCGAGCTGGTCTTTAATGTCTCGTGGCAAGTCAATCCCCGCTGCTTCTGCAGTAAGCAATTCACCAAGATAGGTTGCAACGATAAACTCGACAAAATCTTCTCGATCGTCAACATCACCAAGTGCACGTTCTAAAAATTCTATCTTTTCTTCAAGATCATATTCTTTGGTGATACGTGGCAATGGATCTTGTGCACCACCATCGCGCATCTCAAAATGCAAATGGTATGCACCAGGTGCTGCATTTCCTGTATCACCGACAAGCCCGATCAAATCTCCCTCATCAAGTTCGTCACCACTACGGAGGCCCTCCGCGATCTCACTCAAGTGCATATAGACAAATGTTTCGCCACCTGGATTTGCTGTGTAGACATACTTACCAGAACTCGAACCTTCACCAACACGGAGCACAACAGCTTCCGTTGGTGTCACAATTGGTGCACCTTCAGGCGCATTCATATCGAGCCCTTCGTGCAAACGTGTACCGCCGCCACGTGGATCACCAAAATTATCCTCCAAACCATCAAGCGTTATGCCAAACAAAACCGGAATTGCAATTTCGTCCACGCGATCATCATCAAGATCATTAATTGCATCACGAGTTCGACGAGAATCTCCCCACCACTGTCGAATCTGATCACTACTATACCCCTGCCCTTCATTTGTACCAGAACGATGATCTGCATAGAGTGTGCCAGGTAAACACACTCCTAGTGCCAGTAGAACGAGTAAGAATCGGTTCATATCTTACGTATATGATCTGTTAGTCGAGCTCATCGAGTGCCTCGTCGATCAAATCTTCTGCTTCGTCAACAAGATCAAATACTTCATCGTAATCTTCATCGTCAAGCGCGTCTTCTGCGTCATCAAGTAAGTCCTCTGCATCGTCGAGCAGGTCTTCAGCATCGTCGACATCTTCACCATCATCATCTGCCTCTTCTACTTCTTCTCGCGCATCTTCAAGTTCGCCCCACGCATCTTCGAGCGCTTCTTCTGCACGATCTTCTTCGCTATCGGCGTCTTCAAGATAATCGTACGCGTCTTCTACTTCATCCAAGCCATCTTTCGCAAGATCATATGCATCGTCGTATCGTTTTTCGTCAAATGCTTTGATTGCATCTTCGAGATATTCTTCAGCAGCACTGAGATGATCTTCTGCCTCGTCAACGTCAATGTTGTCATCTTCTGCGTCATCAATTGCATCTTCGAGATCATCAATTGCGTCGTCAAGCTCATCAATTGCATCGTCAGCATCACCTTCGAGCGATCGCCCGCCAGCTTCCTCTTCAGCTTCACTTGCTTCATCGCGCGCATCATCTGCCTTGCTGTATGCAAGATCATACTTACCATCTAAGAAATACTCGATTGCAGCAAAAAAGTCATCGTACGCATCTTCAAGGTCCGCCATTGCATCGTCAATTTGTTCAGCTGTTGGATTACCATCGTCGATCTGGTCACGTGCATCGTCGATTGCATCGAGTGCAGCACGGATCATTGCCTCTGCATCGCTCTTGCTGCCAGTACTTGCCGGCGTTTTGGTTGGTGTCGGTGTTGGTGTTTGTGCTGCTGCCAGTTGTTTTTTGAGCTCTGCAATTTGTGCCATCACTGCAGCCGAAACTGCGTCGTTTGTACTGTCAGTTGGTTTCGTCGGATTAGTTGTCTGACCATCAACAAGCGCAGCATATTTTGCTCGAGATTGTGGACCAAAATATCCAACCGCAGGAGAAAGGTTGTGTGCGAGTTGCCACTTGATCACCGCTTTTTCAGTCAATTCTCGAAAGAGCGATGTTTCATTACCAGGCGATCCAACGCCTGACTCCGCAATCGTAAATCCTGCACTATTGAGATACGTTTGTAGACATCGAATGTCTTCGCCTTGCATGCCAAGTTCAAGATCACGAGTGAAATCGCATCGTTCGACAGCGTCAACTGATAATGGACCTAAACCGAGCGCAAGTGCAACAGCTACACCAAACACAACAACATTTTTCATCCTGTTTACAATTAAAGATTGATAAGTCATATAATTATTACCTCACCCCGCCTAATATCAGCGGGACTCATGTACTTTCAGTATACCGCACGGCTACCACTCACCAATTCACAGTGTGCGGTAATAATTGAGAAGTGCCTCAACACCCGCTTTGTTTTGTTCAAATTCGATTGTTTCGTGAGTCGTAAGCTCAACAGTGATCGCTGGAATACCGATCGATGCGAGCCATCCTTCTGCGTCTCCTGTTACGGGATACGCATCAAACGACGCAACTGCACCGTATCCTGCTGCCGTTGCATATCGGTTCATAATGTCGAGTGTTTCTGGGAGCACACCGTCTTCACATTCAGATGCGTAGACATTGCTTGCCTGACTATGCCAAAAGACAACAGCGTCTGGTTCCTCGGCACGTACAAAGTCACGAAGTGCAACCGCTTCTGGTTCTGAAAATGGAGCCGTACCCGCGTTTACCGTCTCGCCTCGCCACGTACTTGTTGGCTGCCATTTGCAATCAAAGTTACGATTGAGATCAACTCCGTTGCTGTTAAATCGGCCAGGGATTGTTTCTTCGACACTTGCCGTGACATCCGCCTCGGTAAATCGTCCCGTAAGCCCTGTCACCTTAAACACACCGTCAGGATTAAGGTTTGGAATAATCGTCACCCGCATGTTCTCAGGCAATGCATCGGGCGAGAGATCAAAATAATCAATCATTCTGTACGCAAGCACCACGCTGTTCCATTCGTATCCACCATGAATGCCTCCAACAAACACGATGTGCGTGTCATCTTCTGCACCTACCTGCGCAGACGAGAATGTCACACCATTGATCGCGCGCCCTTCAACCGACGCTCCGATTGTATATTCTTCAACAAGTAGTTCCCCACTATCTTCAACAATTGGTTCATTTATTTCCTCTGGTGCATGAAGCACAAACCACCATACTCCACCGAGTATGATGAGTGCCCCACCAAAGAGTAGGAGTAGTCGTCGCATTATGCTTCGTCAGCGTAGAACGCGAGTAGTGCTTCGATACCAGCACGGTTCTTTGTCCATTCGGTGCTTGTGTGGTCGGTCAACAGTACACTAATCGCTGGCGTGTTCCGACTTGCCAACCAATTTGCAAAGTCGCCAGTGATCTCGTAAAAGTCATACGATTCGTATGGCGCGTATCCACTTGCGTTTGCGTACACATTCAAGATCTCGCGTGTTTCTGTCGAAACGCCATCGTGACAATTTGAAGCGAATACACCACCGGCACTACTGTAAAACACAACCGCTGCGTCCGGTGAGTATGTTTCAACAAATGTTCGCATTGCTGCTGCTTCTGGTTCTGAAAATGGCCCCGTACCTCCGCTCACTGACTGTTGTTGCCATACACCCTCTGCTTGCCAATCACAATCAAAGTTTCGGTTGAGATCAACACCATTACCATTAAATCGTCCTGGCACAGTGTCGACACCGGCTGGCACATCGTTTGCTGCAAACTTTCCGGTCGTACCGACCACTGCATCGAGTCCGTCAGGGTTGACCACCGGTACAACAGTTACTTCAACATCGTCTGACAATGTAATGCTTCCTGCTTCAAGCGCGTCAATTAGTTCAAATGCAAGGAGTGATGTGTTCCACGAATATCCACCATGAATGCCTCCAACAAAGAGTAGTTTAGTATCACCATCACCAAATGTGTATGCGCGAATTTCGTTTCCATTTGCAGATTCACCAATACTTCGAATTGGCTCTTCGTCCTCGTCTTCATCATCTGCTCCATCATCGGTTGATGTCACCTGATCGTCGTCAGTTGGACCTGTTACATCTGTCGTGCTCTCTCGCATAAACAAGAACCAGCCGAGTAAAAGAAGTGCTGCGATTACTAATAGTGTTAGTAGTGTTTTTTTCATAGCAATTAAAGAAGGCTTACCCGTTAATATACTTATAGTAGCACGTGAGCGTCTATTATTAAAAAATAAAGCGAAAACACGCTGGGGACGAGCCCTCAGCGTGTGTTTTCGGAGATTGAAGAAGAGGCCTTACGGCGTGGTTTCCGTCCACGCCGTGGTATCACCCGACTCGAAGCCGTCCCTGAAGAACGGCAAGTCCAATTCGAGGATGGTCTCGTTGAAGTTGCCCCGGATCAAGTAAAGACACGTGATCTCGAAAACGTTTTCGTAGATGTAGTCCACGGCGTCGTTGATCTCGGGTTGTCCAGCGCTCGGATTTCCAGCGCCAGGCCAGAACGCGTTGCCGATACCGACGTAATAGAACGCGTCGACCGGTGTCGCATCATCCTCGCCCGACGTATAGTAGATGTCGTCGACGGTACCTTTGATCCGATCGGGTCCGTAGTCGAGTCCGATCCGAGTCGTACCGTTGAACGTCGTCCCGGCGAGCGATCCAGCGTAGTCCAGAATGTGATCGCTCGACGCCATCGAGAAGTAGACGTCAGCAAGCGTGAACTGCACCGTACCATCTCCTTCTGCGGCAAGTCCACAGTGGAGTCGATTGCCGAGTTCGGCATCGAACGGTTCTGGCGGATCCGCCTGCCCTCGCCACGAGTTGAAGCTCGTGACCATGATGTCTCCTGGCTGGAAACGATCGGCAAGTTGCCGATACGCAGCCGGATCGGTTGACATGTCGCCGATCGCACTCATCTCGGTCTGGAGTGCCAAGAGTGTGCGCTCGGTGTAGAGCGTCCAGCTCGGTGATCCGAACACGTTTGGAGCTGGCGACATCAAGACGCCGATCGTAATGTCCTCGAAGGAACGACCACCCGTCTGATTGATTGCTTCGTCCCGTACCTCTTCGGGAGTGAGGACGAGCTCCCCACCACCGAACTCACTGGTCACCGAGTACTGCGCGAACGCAGTCCCTGAAGTCACCAACGCGAAGATGGCGAGAACCACGAGAATTCTCTTCATGCTATTCTCCTTTGAAAGAACCCCTCTGCAGCGAAATGCCACAAAGCGTAGGCAGACTACCACACACTATTTCATTTGTCGAGACTATGTCGACTACTCAGAATACCAGTCAGCAAGGCGTACCGTAATCGCTGGATTGCCCTCGGTCACCAATTCATAAAATCGAGATATATCGCTCAGGCCGTCTTGGCCACGATAGTGATATGGATACACAACCGACGGCGCGAAATCAAGCACCGCGTCAGCAGCTGCTTCAACGCTCATTGTGTACGGCAAATTCATCGGCACAAACGCAAGATCGATGTCAGTCAGTGCGCGCATTTCTGGCGTATCACCAGTATCACCTGCAATGTAGACTCGGTATCCATCTCGCTCGACGACATATCCGTTGCCACGCCCTTTTGTGTGTCGTACATCGTCACTTTCTGGCACGTTATACATCGGTATCGCAGTAATCCTTAGTCCATCAACTTCAATTGTTTCGTCGTTTAGAAGTACGGTAATGCGCGACGCAAATGGCTCACTCAATTCATCAACTACTGCTTGTGGTGCAACAATGGTCGTTTCCTGCAATACAACTGCACCAAGTGTTTCTTCGTCGAGATGATCGCCATGAATGTCAGTCAATAAAATAAGATCGGGAGTTGCTCGTCCAGCGAATGCATCCGCGCCACCAACTGGATCGGTATAGAGAGTGTACCCATTCCAGTCGAGCACCATTGTCGCGTGTGAAATTGGATAGACAGTAACTGGCAATGTGTCACCATCCACCATGACCGCTTGATCATCGGTGTCTGATACTTCGTCGCCCTCATTTCGGGCAATAAAATAGTACACGCCGCCAAGCACAATAATAATGACAATAAGTGTGAGAATATGTTTCATTATCTGTATATAGCTTTAAGGATTAATCATTCTACTTCGACACTAAATCCACCGTACGCAAATCGCTTCATATCAAATGGCATTTCCTGTGGTCCGTCGCCGTATTTTTCTTCAAAATACTGCATCACTTCTTTGTTGATCCGATTGCGTTCCTTTTTCGATGCAAAAACAATGTACGAAAACCACACTTCCTCATCTGGTTTTGCTTTTGCCATTTTAGGGAATGTGAACGTCACAAACTTTGGTTGCGGATCATTCATGCGACACTCTTTGTAATCAAGTGCACCGAACTTTTTCCAAACAACTGCGGCTTCGCTCGCCAATTTTTTATATTTCGCTCGATTGTTCTTAGGAACGCAGAGTACAAATCCGTCGACGTACGTTTTTCCGCTTTGTGTCTTGGTGCGCTTTCGTGGTGATGCCATAGTGTTGTGTGTTAGATACTAATTGGACACATTATACTACAAACTTCTTTCCAGTTGCGATCTGTTTCGTCGCACGTGCGACACGTTTCTCTAGTTCTTTGCTACTTGTTGCCGCCTTAACCCAATCAGCATAATCTCGTTTTTCATCAGGCGACAATGCTTTCCATTTGTTCTGTGCTTTTGGGTTCTTTTTGATCGCGCCCATGAGGTCGAGTGGAAAAATTGCATAGCAACATGGTCGCCGCTTCCCTTCTCGAAGCTCTTCGATTGCTCGCTCGACGCGGCTCGCTCGTGTCGTTTTCTGTCGCGCCTCTTCTACCCAACTACCAAAATCTCGCCGAGCAACAGGTGTTAATGATTGCCATTGCCTCGTTGCTTCTTCACTGGCGGTAATCGCTTTTTTCAAATCTGAAGGAGTTCGTTGCATATGTTCAGTATATCTTACAACTCACTCCGCAATTGCATCCACAACTTCCCCATCATGTTTTTGCCAGTACCATCTGCTCCAGTTCCCCAAAAATAATCATGTTCGTGTACTTTTATGAGTTCCGCGTCACCAGTTTCTTTTAAAATCTCTGCAATATCTTCGTGCTGTGCCAACTTTGCACGAAATAATTCTTCCATTACTGCCAACTTATCAAAACCTTTCACCTTCAGACGTTCATCATTTTTATACTTTTGCCCTTCTTTCCACGCCGCCAGTGGGCTTGGCGCATTGATAATCGCTTCGCGCTCTGGTCCAGATATGACACGCGATGCTTGGTAGGCATGTTCAACTGTCGCAAAATGTTCGCCCCAAATCTGAATCTGATGCGCTGAAAATGGTGAAAGGTACTGGAAACGATTTTCGAGGATATTAATTTGAGCCATAGTATTCCCAATGTTACCTATCCGACCACACGGCTAGTTCGTTGCCATCGGGATCTTGAAATTGGAATCGGCGGCCGCCAGGAAATTCAAAAGTATCACGAGTAATTGTTCCACCAGCTGCAGTGACCGATGACACACATGCTTCAAGATTGTCAGAATACAGTATCACGAGCACGCTTCCCTGCACTGGAGTACCATGCGCAAAACCACCCTCGATATACGTTCCTGCAAATGCAGTGTAGTTGTCACCGTAGTCAGTAAATTTCCAACCAAAGGCCGCACTATAGAAATCTTTAATCCTCGCGAAATCGTTTGACACAAACTCAACGTATTGAATCTCGTTTGGAATCAACCTTGCTGTCATGGTTTGAGTATATCAGAAAGTGATTGCTGCCGGACTAGGACTGACGCAGGTTACTAAGCATAATTCTCCCGATGGTCGAATTCTGCAAAGTACCTGCTGTCCCGCCTCGCTTCCCACTTTCGCTTCGCTTCAGTGGGTCCCGCTCCGGCTTTCGAGTCCCAACCAGCAGAGATCAGCAACAGTCTCGACGACATGCGTCGAGACTGTACTGCTCTAGCTGGCAGTCACGGTCTCAAAAATGTGACACCAAGCAGTATAAGGACATATTATCAATTCCATAGACTCTTTAACAGCCGTCTCGGTCTGAAGGATGTATTTATGGCTTTCACAGATACGACACAAAACACCTGTCTCGGTCTGCTCCAAATGCCAACAAATGCCAATTTTTTGATACAATACAGAGCATGGCAATCAACGAACTAGCACGTAAAGAAGCAATAAATTCTATATCTAATCAGGCTTTGGCAACAAGGAGCCTTATTTCTCCATTGACATTAAATAGAACAGCGGAGGCATATAAAAAGGTTATGGAGAATATGGAGGGGCCTCTCAGAAGTTTTAACTTAGCGGTTAAATCTCTCAGACCACAAATAGAGGCAATAAATAAGATGCGTATCCCAGAAATACCAACAATGCTATCACCTCTATACGAACAAGAAGAATTAAGCATTCCTGCCACACTAACACGCCCCATTCAAGATGTAAGGATTATAAATGCAGAAGATATTGTGATTCCAGCAGTAAAAGAAGAAAGTAATCCGATGAGTGTATCACACACTCTTCCTACTACAAAAAACGCCATCTTTTATTTAAAAGGTAATGACATTTATCATTACAAAATTGGCAGATTGACATATAAACCAAGAGGCCTTAATGATCCTAAATATATTAAGGCATTTAAAAATGTCATTAGATACATGCCACTTGATAGAAAGATTATTCGTATCAAAGAGTTGGAATCTGTAATGGATAAACAGGATAAAATCGGACAAAATTATAGAATGAATATCGGTAAAAGCGCTAGATCTTTTAAGGGCTTTCTTATTAAAAATGGGGTGATAAATTCTCACCCTGTCCATAAAGAAGTTATCATTGCTGCCACCGACGAATACATTACTTTTCATAATTTTCTTGAGTCCGAGTAAACCCGTGCAAAAAAGATAAAAACTAAATCTAAAACAGCCTTATTTATAAGGCTGTTTTTATTAATTACACGTATTTACACGTCTGTTTTGGTGTTGTCATATATGGCAGCATGGACACTGCACGTAACCACCGTGTGATTAAGGAATAATCAAAATTATTATGACAAATAAACAAAAGATACATTGGTCTGTATCTAAAAGAAAGACCAAAGATCTCATTAAAAATGGATACAATCCTCGAAAACTAGAGAAAAATGAGAGGCGCGACCTTGAAAATTCAATTAAAGAGTTTGGAACAGTCGTTCCTGTGGTTCTGAATATTGGATCAAGAGAAAACGTCATCATTGGTGGTGAGCAAAGAATCAAAATCTATGCCGACCTTGGTATTACAGAAATTGAGTGTATGGTACCTTCTCGAGAACTTGCTCTTGCTGAGGAAAAGACCCTGAACCTCAGATTGAACAAAAACACTGGATCGTGGAATGAAGAGCTTTTGAAAGAATTCGACATGAACATGCTCCTTGATGTTGGTTTTGGAGATGAAGAGCTTCAAAACTTCTTTGATGATATTGAGCTGGTCGACGATGGTTTTGATTTAAATAAAGCACTCAAAGAAACTCCCGTTGCAAAGGTAAAGACTGGAGAAATATACCAGTTGGGACAACATAAATTATTAGTTGGAGACTCAACAGACGAGAAACAGGTAAAAGAACTCATGAAAGATGAACTGGCAGATGTTGTCTTCTGCGACCCCCCATTCAATATTTTATGGAATTATGGAGGAAAATATGGCGGCGAATATAAAGACAATAAAAGTGAGAAGGAGTATCAGAAATTTATTGATACAAGTATTGAAACAGCCAAAAAATTCGCAAAATCTAACTCACACTTCTTCTACTGGTCAGATCCTAATAAAATCGGATTAATCCAGTCCTTGTATGAAAAGCATGAGATCAAGAAGCGGAGAGTCTGTCTTTGGATCAAGTCAAATCAAAATTGTACCCCTAAGATTGCATGGAATAGAGTCTACGAACCATGTACATACGGGACAGTCGGAAAACCGTATCTAAATCCTAATTTCAGAAATGCCAATGAAGTTCTCAATCAAGAGGTATCTTCAGGAAACCAAGTGCTGGATGAAATACAAGAAATGATAGATCTGTGGTTAGTGAAAAGAGATAACACTCAAAGCTATCTACATCCAACTCAAAAACCTGTCACCTTAAACGAAAAACCATTCAAAAGATGTTCAGCACCCGGACATATTATTCTCTCTGGTTTTGCTGGTAGTGGCTCAGACTTGATTGCTGCCGAAGAATTAAATCGTGTTTGGCGAGGGGTCGAGAACGATCCAATTTTCGCAACCATCGTAATCGAAAGATGGGAGAAATTTACCAATCTTAAAGCAAAAAAGATCTATGAAAATAAATAAAGGAGACATCTTCAAAATCGGAGATCATATCGTCGGGTGTGGCGATGCAACTGATAAGGACTTTGTTAATAAGGTGATCGGAAAGAATAAAATCAGGGCGATAATTTCAGATCCCCCGTATGGAGTTGCATATGTTGAGAATAAAAAGGGTTTTGTAGAGCTTGGCACGACAGACACAAGAAAAATTGAAGGAGATCATCTCCAGAGTGAGTCAGAATATACAGACTTCACAAGCAAATACCTTGGTGCTGTTATTCCCTATCTGGAAGAGAGCAACGCCTGCTATCTCTTTAACTCCGACCTCATGTTCTCTTCACTGAGGTCAGGGATTAAACAAGCTGGTTTCTACTACAGCCAGATGTTGATTTGGATCAAGAATCAACCTGTCATGAGCAGAAAGGATTATCTCTCACAGTATGAGTTGATTGCATATGGCTGGTTTGGAAAACACAAAATAGAACGGTCAAAATCTAAAAATGTCATATTCTATCCCAAACCTAATAGATCAAAACTGCACCCAACTCAAAAACCAATAGGGCTTCTCCGAAGACTTATCCCCGACAACACAAAGATTGGAGACATTGTCTATGATCCATTTCTTGGAAGTGGCTCAACTGCTATAGCCTGCGAACACTTGGGTCGAAAGTGTATCGGTATTGATATTGATGAAAAGTATGTGCAAACAACGATTGCAAGACTGGAAAAACTGACTGGAAAGAAATCGGTAAAGCTATAGGACTATGCATGAAGAAGATTTTTCTAAAGAACCATATAAGAAACAAACATACGAAACGTATGCTCTTTGGAAATCTCTTCCTTCATTTCTCAAAGGCCAACCAAAACCAGCTCTTGAGAAGTTTGGCATTGAAGAAGATCTATTGTTCGAGCTACTTACTATAAAGACTCAGTTGGATTTCTCAAAAAAGTACAAGGTAGATACAGGAACATTAACAGATTGGAATAAGAGATTAGAGAAAGACGGGTTGATTACAGATATCAATTCTTGGGCACGGAAACTTACACCAAATGTCATATTTGCACTATACAAAAACATTATCAAAAGTGGTCGAGCTCATGAAGTGAAAGCGTGGTTTGAAATAATCGAAAATAACTAACATGGATGAACCAATTACATTAGACGAAATAAATACCATCCTCTCAGACACTATCCGAAAAGTGATGAATAAAGAGATATCTCTTAAAAAAGCATCGATGATCGCACGGCTTGCTTCTACGCTTTCTAAAAATATTGTTAATACGGAGCTAAAAGAAAGAGTCGAGTTTTTGGAATACAGACTAAAGATTAAGAAATAAAAATTATGAAGAGTATATCTAAGATGTTAGAGCGGAGCGACTTATCTGGAAAAGACAGGATCCTTTTGCGTATTCATGACGATATCAATGAAATGCAAACGGGCAAATCAATTCTGACTGAATCTGAAATATATAATCTAGGTGAAGGATGGACTCCTGAGAATGATTTTGAAGCCATAGAATACAACAAGTATCTGAATATCTGGAAACCTTTACGGTTTCTGAATACCGATATACAAACTATATTCCTTAATGCTGTTATTGACATTAGTGCCGTTGAAAAAGTCTTACTGTATTTTGTGTTGAAGGATCCAAAAGAATACAGTCGATTTTTAACTGATGACTTACAACAACAGGAACAAGATGAGGCTGTTTCGCTTCTCTTAGAGAATACAGGATTTGAATATGAATCTGTGCTTCACAGAATGACATTTGATTCATTATCTGCAGATATTCAGGAAGACCTACTTGCGCTCCATTCAGAAGCCGCATATGAGCCATCATACCTCAGAGATGAAGAGCATCTATCTACGATCTTAAAAGACAAAGAGTCTCTTAATGCTACAGAAATTGATGAACTGACAGATATCATACTAGATACTATTAATTGGGAATTTGAGCATGAGATTGTGTTGAATGAGAGATTCTTTGTTCGCAATCTCACACATGGTTATTTTACGGGTGTACCAATGAATATATTTGTCGAGCGAATGGCACATAATCTGAAAATTACATCTGGGAATGAGAAAGAGCTCATTCAGAAAATTTCAAAGATAGATGATATCAAAACTCATTTTAGGCAAGCAGTAAAAGATGAGATTTCAAAAGGCATTTTCTTTTCTGAGTATGTTTCTCTTTGCAATAGCACTGATACAGCAACGTGTTATGGAACAGATACCAAACTACCTCATAATGAATTGATAGATGCTTGGATTAACGAAAAGGATAAAAACAAAAGATTACTACAAGAACACATAAACTCAGGGAAACTTATTTTGAAAAGTAGAAGCAAAAAGATATTTTCAGTAGAGACATATGAAGAAATCATTACCGGGGAAAGCATGTATCATAGTGATGTAGACCTCCCTTTTGTTACAGAATACAAAGAGCAAATTGAACAAATGATGTTTTTTGGAGATCTTTTGTATTTAGTAAGAAACAGAAATTTTGTTAAGTGTTACCAAAATGTCTTGGCATATCACGAGTTGATCAAAAAAGTTTCCCAAATTATCGAGAAAGATATCACGTTTATGTCTGAAAAATACCTCAAAGATCTCGATGAAGATATTGATGTTTTAAATGAACACATTAATACAATTAGTGAAAAGATTACCGACTTACTGTATGTGGCAAATGACTATCGATATTACATGAATATATATGTCGACGACATGACCATTGATACAGAAAAATTAAAGCCAAAAAAGCACACGGGGCAAGATCTCTACGAGAGAGAGGTGTCTAACAATTTTGGAACTGGGTGGAAAAGATTATAAAAAGGAGAAAAAACCTCCACAAGCAAGATTCATGGAGGTTTTCTTAATACCGACATCTCATCCTCTTCTTTAGAGTAGATAAATCTAATTCACAATTGAGCAACCCCTTACGATGACGTTTCCAATAAGCTCTCCGGAAACACGTCCTCTGAGTGTTATTGACTGACCTCGAGATAGCTCTGCAAGTTGTGCTTCATCATTTCGAGGGAACATGCACTGAATTCCAAAGAATGTTGTCGTGATTCCTTCAAGAGTAACGTATGGCTCATCAAGGATGTCTTTTCCAATGTCATCAATGACACCAGCTATCTCAACGATCTTATCTTCGTATTTGGCATCAGCTGCAACCTTGTTGTTGTCATACTCACGACTGAGTTCTACAGCAGAAATAACAATGGCTTCTTCTTGAGTTGCTTGTTCGCTGTTGTTGTTTGCAACTCCTTCAGCACTATCTCTAGCACTGCCAAGTGAAGAGAGGCCAATAATAAGGATAGTTACAGCAAGAATGCCTGTCATGATTTTATGTCGGGCGAACCAATTACGTAGATCACCCTGACAATGAGGACAACGTTTCGCTGTCTGTGCTACTTCTTTAGTGCAGTGTTTGCAAGTATGTTGTGTATTTTCCATACATATATAGTTAAACGCTAATATATGTGACAGACTCTGGAAAACACAAAGCCCGCCACCAGGAGGACCGAAGTCCCTATGTAAGGGTTTCCCCCTACATAACGCACGACACGCCCTGAATGACGGGTTTTCTGTGTCGTGCGATTTCACCCTTTCAAACCATGCCTCAAATGAGGTTTAGGCTCTCAAGACGAACGAATTGTTAAGAACATAATACCAAATTCTTTGATATTAGTCTCGTACCCTAGCTCATATGTGGAGATTTGTGTAGCGAAAGTTACCAACTCGGTAAAAAACCGTCTAGATATATCTGTGGTTCAGCGGTACCTTGTCTCGTCCCATGGACGATATTGATGAGGTATTACAGCGAGCCAAGAAGCTCCACAAGCAGGAGAAGCGAGAGTATATGTATGCGAATAGACTGTCTGATTTGGGAGTATCTAAGGATGCAATGAAAGAATCGATTAAGGAAAGGATACAGCTTCTATGTGGAGCATATATTTCACTTGCAAGTTATGTGTGTGACGAGGACTTCAAGACGTTGATTGCTGGGAGCAAGAGACAGAAGAAGAAACTATATAAGAGGATGCTTAAAGAAATAGATTTATTGCAAAAGGAGATACATATATTTGATCCATTTGACATAAAACATGATCCCTGAGTTCTAGGGTATATTTTTGCTTACCGCACCAAAGGTTCTGGAGATTTGTTGATATTTCGTCGTATGTATTCTTCAATACGTTCTTCATCAACACTTTCAAGTTTCATAAGTCTCCCCCAAGAAGCCACCGCTATTGGTGCATCATTAGCACTACGTGGGGTCAATACAACACTTCGTGGATGTCGCTCGCCAATTGTTTGAAGTTGAGTAATTTCATCATCACTAATTCCTGTATAAGAAATCCAGATGCCACCATGCTCAAGGTTGTGGACAAGGTTTTCATCAAGCAACTCCTCTTCATACACTCCAAAAGCAACAGGTGCCCCGTGTGCGCCAGATGTTGGTGGATTGGTATTGTATGGATCATGGCTTTGCCCTGGCGAGATATGCTCGACATTTTGTATTGCAACCTGCTCGCCTGGTCGTGAAGCATTGGATCTTTCTAGTGCTTGAATACCCCAATAACCAAGCGAAACGATTACAAGAAGTGGAATACTCCATGTAAGAGTCTTCTTAAGCTTTCTTGTTGTACGTGCTTTCTCACAAGCTTTTTGTTTTTCTCTGCGTTTTTGTTCTTTTTGCTCCTTTTTTGACTGATATGTTTCTTGTTTCGTATCCATGATAGATGAATAGTTAATAACCAATAAATTCCTCTGTATGTATCTTATCTGCCCAAACACCAAGCGACTCAATCATGTATTTTGTATCGGTGACCATCGTTGGTGGGCCAACGATCCACCAGTGGAGATGAGATAGAGATGTGTCTGAGTCTATATATTTTGTTAGATGTTTTTGTTCAACATGACCATAGATCATATCCAGATCAAACCAGTCTGATATCTTGTCCAACTCTTGTAATTCTTCAATAAAAGCAGCGAGTTCTTCTTTTCTGTTGGCATACAAAAGAGTTATATGCGCTCCATTACTAACATCTCTATCCTGTGTAAGCATACTCACAAACGGAGCAATCCCAATACCCCCAGCAATAAAAAGATGTCGAGCGTCTTTTGATTCGGGCAAGGTGAAAAAACCAAACGGACCTTCAACCAAAACATTTTCCCCAACTTGTAATTCAGACAAAGTTTTTTTGAACCCACTTCCTGTCTCTCTAAAAACAACAGAAAGAGTTTCTTTGTTTGCTGGAGAAGAACAAATCGAAAACACCCTCGATCGACCCTTTGGGTCTGAGTAGTGTAGTTTTTCAACCACAAGTTGTATATGTTGCCCAGCTGTAAAAGAAAAATTCTTTGGGCGCTCAAATGACACTTGTGTCGTGTCTTCGGCCATGGATTCTTTTGCAACAATTCTTGAAGTATATATCTGACTCATAGTTTTAGTTGGTGCCCACAGGAATGGTAAAAATTTCGTCTTCAAGTGGTTCTTCTACGCTCATAATGGACACGGGTACAGTTCCGTTTGCTATAGGAATCTGCTGTTCGCCTGGTCCTAACTCCAAAGCCCATAATGCAGGTCCAGCTATAATATTTGCGAGACCAAGGTCCTCCGGTCTAATATTCTCGTCTTTAGACCAGGTAAAGGTACCATCAGGATCCAGCTCTCCCGTATAGAGAGCCTGCTCATCATAACGATATATCTGATGTGCTACGGGAGAATCATCGACATTAATGGTTTGCCGGAAATAGGGCTCACTATCTATATCTCGCACCCAGAGATAGACATCCTGTGTTTCTTCTCTGATTACCATGTGAAATGATCGGGCATAGTTTTGTGGTCTTTGCTGAGCAACTCTCTGATCCTCGGTAATAATACGACTGTCAAGAAACGCTACTGACCCGAGCACAAGAGCTACTGGTGATATGAACAGTAAACTTATTCCTACAAGTACCAACGCGTGTATTTTGTTTTTTGTAGTATTTCCACCACTTCTTTGTCGAGCTATCGTTTTTACAAACGCAATTGCTTGTACTATAACCACACACAACGCCATCCAGAGAAACGGATATAACGGCCAAACTGGAGGATACGTCCTAAGATCGGGTAGCGTCGGTTGAAAGAAAAAGAATGCATAGAGTACCCAGCGAAGAACCACTACGTAGAAGATGGAATGAATGAGGGAATTATGTAACCATTTCCATGACGATATACCAAGAAATTGCACCGCTCTGTCAGATGAAGTGATTGCAAGTAGTATAATCATCGGGAATATGACAACTGCCATCATATTCATAATCCCCACTTCGGGCCTCAATAACGCATAGCCCCCCAAAGCTTCTATATACTCAAAGCCAAAAAATCTTTGTATATCCCACAAGGCCCAGCGATCCCATATTGCATATCCGTGACCAACAGAGAGAACTGCGAACCATATGCCGAGTTCTCTTCTCCAAGAAATGAAACGATTAAAGAACGGCCATATTGTAGCTAGTGGACCAATGATCAAGGTTACAAACAGCAGTACGAATGCAGCATGAGCAAAAGATCTCCAGAAAGCATGGTCAACATTCCACTCAGGCCACAGCGCTGGAACCACACCCCAGCTCGGATAGGATAGATAGAACAGATATACCAGCACTGCACCCAAAGCAGCTACGGACAGGTGGCGTATCAAGATTACCTTTTTACTTCTTATACCTAATAACATACGTTGTGTGTATTACCGAACAATCACTGTTCCTACCTGACTTGCATTGACGTGGTCATGGTAGTTCCACGCTCCCGGTCTATCGAAGGTATATTCATAGCTTTCTCCAAACCCTGACACACCAAACTGATCGAATGTTGAGAGGATATTGTGTGCTGGATGGTCATCTGAGGCTACCCACATTGGCCGACTGCTTTCATTGACGAACCTGACAGTCTCTCCTTGAGTAATTTCGACGGTCTGTGGTGAAAAGCCGTCATCACTATATGTGACTGTTGCTGCGATTGGTGCATTTGTTTTCTGAGAGGCTCCTCCTGCAAAGAGCTCGTCAGGCACAGGCTCACCAGTGCGAACATATCGTGCAACTCCTTGTACAGCAGTATCGAGGAATGGATTAAAGCCTTTATCCCCATCATCGCTATACAGCACGGCAACAAGCTCTACCTCCACTGGGAATTCACCACTAATATCAAGTGCACCCATAGCGTCAGCGCCACCAACAAAGATTTGCACGTCTTCATGTGTGCCCGCTTCGAGATAGTCACTTACCTCAATAACTTGTCCTTGCTTGTTGTTTACCACTTCATGAATTGCAACAAACCCTGGATCATCAAGCACGACTCTGTCGAGAATAAACGTATTGGGTTCTTTTCGAGCAGAAACGACTAACTCTGCATTGGTCGCTTTCTCGCTCTCTTGTGTCGCTACTTGTTCTTCTTCTCTTTGTGAAAAAATAACAAAGGCGAGAATTAAGATGATGAGAATAACGGATATAGATATAGTCTTTTTCATAGGCACTAGATTACTTCGACAACAAGCTCTTCACCATGACCATCGCTTTTGTCTTCTGGTTTTGGCCCCCCACAAAGTGCTGCATCGGTTGTTGTTTTTTGGTTTGCAACAAACTCCATGCGTGCAGTCTGTCCTGGGAACACATGTCCTTGTGGCACCGATGCTCCAAACACAGGAAGCGCAACGCCATGAGCAACCTTGTCTTTATTAGTAATATTAATTGCAACTTTGTCACCGAGGTTGACTGTGATCTTTGATGGTCGATATTCATTGTTTTGCATCACAATATCGAACTCTTTGACACCTGCGACTGCCTGTGGAGTGTCACCTCCACGTGTCATGATAAGTGCACCAACTATGAGTGCAGCAGCGATAAGACCTGCTGCCATGGTTGATTGTGTTGATTCTGATTTCATATGTTGTGTTGTTATGTATCAAGTATTAGTCGACGGAACATACTTGAGGACTGTTAATCTTTTGTGCTGTTATGCCCACAGCATACAGAAGCAATATAACGCCGAGTATGCCGAACTCTTCACCCCCAAGTGGAAGCACTGACAGTAACCCTGCGGCTCCAACAAGCCCGAGTACCCACGTGAGAATAAATGTCCCACATGCGGCACAGCCTATTCCGAAAATGCCACTTACCAAGCCCCCGATGCCTGCTGCAGAATTTGTGCCTCCAAGTGCTCCTCGTTGTGCACGAATGTAGTACACAAAGAGTGCGATATTGACACCAAACAATACTGCAATAGCGATGGTGTAGCTTGCTGAAAGTAATGTGAAGTTTGTTTGAATAGCGCCAAAGAGGCTTCCGATGAGTGCGAGCTTTGCGCCAAGTGGAATACTCATGTCAGGAATAACTTGTGCAAGAAGTTTCGTGTTAGGGAGAAGCACAGCAAAGGCAAAGACGACAAAAGCCACTCCTAAGGCAAGCAGGATATACTGCACGTTTCTGAACACTTTTCCTAAGCCACGCATCATACTTATTCGCTCGCAAGTGCGAGTTCAATGAGTTGTTTTACTGCCTCATACGGTTGTGCACCAGAGAGCGGGTAGGTCGTGCCATCAGGACCAATCACAATGCTCCATGGAGTTCCACGTCCACCTGTTGCAATGGCATTTTCTACATCCTCTTGAATGTGGGTATCATATCGATCACTTGCCCAACACTCATCAAATGCTGCTCCTGCCAAACCAATCTCTCCAACAATTTGAGGGATAAGGGTGTCAACGTCTGTTCTGTTGTTCGACGGAGTCAGCTCATAGAAGCGATCAGTAAACTGCCAAAAGGCGTCATTGCCACCGAGCTCTTTCACACACTCTGATGCAACGGCTTCACGCATTGCCTTAACTGGGTGTAGCTGCTCAAGTGGAAAATGTCGATACACCCATGCCACTCGTCCATCCTCACCATATTCATCCATAACCTGCTTCATTGTGTCATGGAATCGCTTACAAAATGGACACTCAAAGTCGGAATATTCAACGATCTTTACAGGTGCATTGATGTCACCACGAACGTGATTCTTTTCAGTGACCGGCCTTACCGCATCTGTCGACCCACTTGGCTGTGGTGTGGGAGCTTGTTGTGCTGGTTGATTACCTGTTGGTGCTTGCGCCACTGTGTTTGAATTTCCACGATTGCTTACGAATATCGCCCCTGCAATGATGACTCCTGTAATGATAACTGCAACAGGCATTGATAATTTTTGTTGATTCATAGTTGTAGATGTTAAAGATACTAAAAACACTCGTATAGAGAGTATCTACACGAGTGCTTAATGAATAATACTGTAGATACTCTAAAGACGTACGAGTGCGTGTCCGTATAGTTGTGTGTGAAGAATACCTTTACGAAAGGCTTCTCTGAGATGATCTATGGTTATCATAGTATCAGTGGGTGGTGCCTTTTGTCTGAGATATACTCGCGCTAATTGCGACATAGAAAATGTCTTTCTGCCAAAGAAAGCAACTCCTAGTGCACTCACAAGAAGCAAGAGTCCCGCTAAGCTTCCGAATATCTTTGAAGCAGTTGGTGCACCTGAAAGCATCAATGAGCAATGGGGTATAAGAGAATGATCCTCTCCATGACCAAAGGGCAGTGCATGACTACATGCCAAAAAACCAACAAGCAGTATCAGACTGACTCCTATAACAGCTATGCGACTTTTCTGGGTAGAAAGCATGGTGACCTTAGTATACCAATACTACTTCGCCACATCAAAAGAGAGCATCATGCCTGCATGCAGGTGCTCGGCAATATGACAATGTGCCATCCATGTTCCTGGATTAGACATTTCCACCAGAATATCTATGGTCTTTCCTTGTGGCACAAGCACAGTATCTTTCCATTGCAGATTATTATTTGCTACACCATCTTTTGAGAGTACGACGAATCGCTGTCCGTGGAAGTGGATAGGGTGTTGCATAGGGTGCATGGTGCTCGGGTCATTGAAGATACGCACTTTTATCATATCTCCTTGCCTGAACCTCCAGTCAATATCCATGTTCTCCTTGCCCGTGTCTTCATCGATGAGTCTCCACGTTATATTTTCATCATTCGACATTTGATTCATCATTCCCATATCATCTTCCCATTCAATACCATCTTCACTGCCATGTTCTTGCATCATCATGCCTCCATGTTCCATTTTCATTGATTCGTCTGTATATTGTTCACATCCAGCCATCTCAGGCATCACTTCGCAGTGCTCTCGCATTGCATCATCATCCATTTGCATGTTCATCATCATGTTTTCACCTTCTTCCTTCACCATCATACTTTCGTGATCCATGTTACCCATCATCGTTGTATGGAGTTCATCTCCCATTTCTATATCTAGACGAAGCGTTTTATCTGGGCTTTGTGCAAGGTATGCATCAAAGTCTGCTCGAACATCCTCGTAGCTATGGTCATGTGTGCGAAGTGTGTTGAAAGTCGTCTTTTTATCTACACTCGGCGCTACACCTTCTCTCACAATAATTTCTCCAACGCGTTCTCCTCGATGTTCAATCGGGAAGGTTCCAACTTCTTCAAACAATACCTCTACAACATATCGCTCTGCAGGAGCAATGATTTGTGAATCTATGAGCGTATCTTTCTCAATGCGTCCCACATCACCACCCACAAGCTTCATTTGGACGTTTGGTATTGCAAAGTCAAAGGTGCGTGTGTTAGCTACGTTAGTAATATACAAGCGAGCACTTTCTCCCTGTGTTACCTCTAACATGTAGTTGTCTTGGTCGTTGATAAGCATCGTATCTCCAAAACGACCCATGAGTGTGTGCGTCACTACATCCGTCTTAAATTTTTCTCCTTCAAGAAAGTCGTCGAGAATAATGAATTCTTTTCTATCGACTTCATTCCAATAATTTTCGTCTGTTGGATCCACAAGAAAGTTGCCATAAAGTCCTAACTCCTGTGTATAGTCTTCTCGAATATGTGGGTGATACCAGTAGATACCTTCATCAGGAAATGTGAGTTCATAGGTAAAACTTTCACCAACTTCAATTGGTGGTTGGGTCACATCAGGTACACCATCAAATTGATTATCAAGACGAAGTCCATGTGGGTGGAGTGTTGTTGGCACATCAAGGTTATTTGTGAGTGTTAGCGTAATGGTGCTGTTTTGGTCTACTTTAAGGAGTGGTCCTGGAATTTGTCCATTATATGCAAGACGCTTCACACTACGGTTACCAACTTCTTGTCGCACAATGCCAGCTACCATTTCATAACTGTCACCATCTGAGAGTTCTACAACTTCAGAAGTTCGAGCCAATGGCACATCGTCAGATACTTCGTGTGCAAAATATTCTGCTTCAACTGTAGAAACAGTATCTCCATTGTCATTCCTTTGAAACGCAACATACCCAATGCTGAGAAAAATAATGAGGCCGATAAGTGATAGTGTTGTTTTGTTCATATTATTTTTTTACTGTGTTAATAACATTGGTAAGCTTTGTTTCGACTTGTTCTGCAATACTCTGTAATTCGTCATTGTCAATCATACCCATAGCAACAGTCGGCATAATTGCTGAGACAAAGATCGAATCATCTTTTTCATACACGATTACGTTGCATGGCAACATTAATCCTATTTCGTATTCTGCTTGTAATGCCCTGTGCGCAAATGTTGGGTTGCATGCACCAAGAATGATGTACCGGTCATACTCGACATCAAGCTTCTTTTTCATCGTTGCTTGAACGTCAATTTCGTTGAGGATCCCAAACCCTTCAGCAGCAAGTGCTTCTGTGACACGTGCAATTGTATCTTCAAATGATATCTGTACTTGTGTGGTGTTGTTATATGTCATAGTGCTCTATGGTATACCTATACTATTAAACTGTTGATAAATCTATTCGCTTGAGCATTAGTGCATTGATAACAACAATCACTGTTGAAAGGCTCATCACCAGTGCACCTATTTCAGGACGGAGAAAGAACCCCCATGCCGCAAATATGCCTGCCGCTGCAGGAATAGCAACAATGTTATACCCAAGTGCCCAAATAAGATTCTGAATCATCTTTGCATACACTCTCTTAGAAAGTGTGATAAGCCGCACAACGTCACTGGGATCGTTGTCCGTCAGTACCACATCTCCTGCTTCAACAGCCACATCAGTCCCTGCACCAATGGCAATACCTGCATTGGCTTGTGTAAGCGCTGGAGCATCATTCACACCATCGCCAACCATAAGAACTACACTTCCTTTCTCTTGGAGGTTTTTGATATGAGTATATTTATCCTCTGGCAAGACATCAGCAAAGTATGTATCTATACCAAGCTCTTTCGAAACAGCTTGTGCAACTGCTTCATTGTCACCAGTAAGCATGGCCACCTTAACACCCATATCATGCAATGCTCCCAAAGCTGTATATGATGCTTCTTTTATTGCATCGGCAAGCACGATATATCCGAGAAGCTCTTTGTGTGTGGCAACAAAGACTAGTGTCCCCTCAACATCTCTTGGTGATACATAATCGAACCCGAGGCTTTGTATGAGCCGCTCATTACCCACAAAATACTCTGTGTTGTCTATCTTTGCGGTGATGCCTTGTCCAGCGACATTTTTAAACTCGGTAACTTCAGAGAGTGGAACATTCTTAGATTGTACATGCTCCAATATAGAAAACCCTATGATATGTGATGAGTGTTGTTCTAATGACGCTGCCACACTCAGAACCTTTTCTGTATCTGCTTCACCAGCTGTCACGACATCGGTTACGCCAAATTCACCCTTGGTCAGAGTTCCTGTTTTATCAAAGACAACGTAGTCTGCTTTTCTGATAATCTCAATCTTTGAAAGGTCTTTTATGAAAAATCCATTTTTGATTGCGAGTGATGTCGTGATAGTTGTCACGGTAGGGATGGCAAGACCAAGTGCATGCGGGCAGGCAATCACCAAAACGGTAATCGCAAGTGTGATAGCAAACACAAATGGCTCTCCAATAACCGCTGTCCATACCACAAGGGTTAAGAGTGCTGTAACACCTGCAACAAACGTTAATACTGCTGCAGCCTTATCAGCAATACGTTGTGATCGTGGTTTTGTTTTACTCGCTTCGGCAATCAGCTTTTGAATTTGTCCAACAGTTGAGTGTTCTCCAACGCGAGAGAGCGTAATAGTGAGTGATCCATCAAGACACACTGACCCGGCAACTACTTCAGCAGCTTCTTTTTTCTCTACAGGCTTTGATTCACCACTAATGAGTGATTCATCAATATGTGCTGACCCGCTAACCACGACTCCATCTGCGGGAATCTTCTCTCCAGGTTTGATACGCACTATGTCTCCTTCCGTCAATGTGCTTATATCGACATCAACTTCTTTGCCATCGACAAGCTTATGAGCTTTCTTTGGTAAGAGCTTTGCAACTTCTTGTAATGCATTGCCTGCAGCACTCCCTGACTTTGCCTCTAAGTAATGTCCAAAGAGCAACACCCACACAAGGGTTGAAATCTCAAGATAAAACTCCACTGCAAGTGCTGGTATAAATGTTGAAGCAACAGAGAAAAGATAACCTGCAGCAACTGCAAGAGATACCAATGTCATCATGCCGTACTGTCGTGCCTGTATCTCGTGCCATGCATGCTGGAAGAAGACAACCGCAAAGCCAAATATGATTGTTGCGATACCAAATTGAATCCATGTATTAAGCTCCAATCCATCGAGACCGATAAAACGTGAAATCGTTTCGTTGGTAAGGACAAGAGGTATAAGAAGAGATGTCACAATCCAAAACCTACGGAGGAAGCCTTCTGCCGAGCCGTGTCCTATGCCTGGGGAACCATGTGACGTGTGTGCATTCCCACTATGACATGACATTTCTTTTGTATGATGTGTTGCGTGATCCATAATAATAGTGTGCTACATCTTAAACATATTCGTCGCTAAAAGACGAGAAGAAGCAACACCTGCCAGTAGGCCACCAATAAAGCTTGCAATAAGCACAACAGCAACTTCGGCAAAGCCATACCGAAATGCCGGTTCAATAAAGAATGTTGAAAAGCCATACAACACTCCTCCTGAAATCAGCCCTGCACATCCAGCAGACCATAGCTGTGGAGCACGTCTAAAATCAAGGAAAACTGCTGGGAGCAAAAGAGAGAGAATAATAAGCCATCCTGGAGCATGTGCATGAGGAAGAAAATCAATGGCAGCAGCATTCGTCGCTTCTGTAAAACCAATTGAGGTAAGTACGATGAGGACAAAAGAGACAAATGTTGCTCTACCAAAGCCAGAAAGATACTGACTTGAGAAAGAAAGTGCTACTACAACCACAAAGCTCATAATCCCCGCACCCCAAAATCCTACCAAATGCCATGGGCCAAGTGGTTCAAACGGCTGTACCAAAATAGACATGAGAGAAAAGATGCCAGCGAGGCTGAGTGCGCTGAACAATCGACGTTTTGTTATATCCTCATACTTGCGTAAGAGAGGTAAAAGTAATACAAAGGCTACTAGTATCGAAAGAATAAGCGCAACGTGTGGTGGACTCCACAATACCAAGACACTTGCCGTTTCCTCAACACCAAACACACGATGCCACAACTCATCGAAGGGCGCAGACAGCGGAACAAGAAGCAATACCAGACCAAGCCATTTCCACAGTCCTTTCTTGTGTATTCGCCAAGCAAAGAGTCCTGTTACAATCGCAATAATCACAGAGAGATAGAGCAGAAGGTGCGGTGGAGACCAAAAACTCTCTCGACCCAAAAATCCATGCCACCAGACATCCCAAGCACCAGCAAATACAGCGATGAAAAGAGAAACCGCTACAATGCTTGCCGTAGTATCTTCTCTGTGTAGATATGCCTTCAACATAGCTTTACTCTTCTTTTACTACCATTGCCTTAATGCGCACTTCTAATTCAGGGATGGCATGTGAATTGGTTTTCAAGAAAACAGAGCGTTGAGCAAGACCTGTCCCATTTGGTCCATGAGCAAGTGGGTCGTAGATAACCGTAAGGTTTTTTGTCTCACCTGCGGGAATAATAAACTCTCTGCTCATTTTCTCATGCATTCCAAAGCTAATTCCTCCCAATTCAGCATTCGTGCAACCACAACTTGTCGTTCCTTCACTCACCACAATGTCATCAGATCCTTCATTGGTTAGAGCAAATTCCGTGGTTACAACTCCGCTGAAAATATCTATTTCACCAAAATCATGTAGTTGTTTATCTACGGACAGAGTCGACGCGCTTACCGTTTCCACTATTTTTACCTCTTGAGCATTGTCACCAGAAAAGAACATGATTCCTCCTCCTATGACAACCGCTGCGATAATGATTAGTAATGCTGTATTTATTTTCATACTTTTGTATTGGTTACTTATTCACCTTCTAAAATATCCACCATAATTTTGACCTCAGCTTCTGGGTTGCTCGAATCATTAGTTGGAATAAACACCGTTCGAGTAAGTTTGTCGGCAGGCTCTTCATGGAAGTCAGGATCGAAATACACGGTTAGTGTTGCTGTTCCACCTGGCTGGATATTTTTGTTTGAGATTTCTGCTGTGGTACACCCACAACTTGTGCTCAGTTCTCCAATCTCAAGGACACTTTCACCTTCATTTCTCACCTCAAACGTTGTCTCCAAAATACCTTGTGATTGTGGTATGTCACCAAAATCATGTGTTGTGCGATCAAAAGATATCTGAGCTCCATTTGATTCACTTGTAGAGGTAGTGTTATATACATCCCCGTCATACTCACCGGATTCTGTATATGGGTAGCCATCTTCTTGCCAGTGGACCATTCCGCCAGAAACGCTTTTAATGTTTGTGTAGCCCAAGGAATCCATGATGTCATATGCCTGTTTGCTTCGTGCCCCACTACGACAATAGATAATGATTTCTTTATCTTTTGCCTCCTCACCAAGACCAATCCCAGCAAGTGTATTAGCAGATAGCTCTCCAACAGGAAGTAGCAGTGAGTTCTCTAAATGAATTTCCGCGTGTTCTTCGGGAGTTCGCACATCAAGTAATATAATGTCCTCTCTTCTAGCTATCTTGTCTGCAACATCGCCAGGATAGATTTCATAGGAAACAGCTTCATTATCATGTCCGTGACCATTCTCGTTATCCACTATTTTTGAATTAGCATGATCGTGTCCAATATGAAATCCCGTATGCATCACATTATTCATAACAAAAAATCCAACAATGATGACAAGAAGACCTATCAGCACTATAGTGGTCGTATTAGTCATAGCTATCTCTTTAACTTATATACTTTTAAAATCTCTTCTACGGCTTTTTTCTCTTTACCCGACTTCACTTGAGTGACGACACATGCAGCAAGATGCTTTTCTAACAGAGCATCTTCTACAGATTTCAACGCATTACGAACAGCCGAAGTCTGTGTGATAATATCCACACAATACTTCTCCTCATCAACCATTCTTTGTAAGCCTCGAACCTGCCCTTCAATACGCCTAAGACGCTTTTGAATGTTTTCATTTGTTTTAGACATATACAATATATAATACCCCATAGGGGTATATTACACAAATTACCTTGCTATAAAATTATTCTTTCGGATCACTTGATAATTCAAGCTGGATACTGAAGTGTTTTAATTATCCCAAAACTCCCTTACAAAAGCATATTCACACCAAAAGTTACCAACACCCTCCCTCTCAGACGCTCTAGACTCCTCCCTGATACTGCGTCATCCATGTAGGTAATGGAAAAGACAGTAAAAAAGAAAGAAACCAGTGTAGAAACACAACCAATCAAATACTGCCTCTACGCACGCAAATCAACAGAGCAAGAGGATAAACAAGCGTTGTCCATTGACTCCCAAGTTAATGAAATGCAAGAGCTTGCAGAAAGAGAAAATCTAGAAATTGTGGAAATAAAGCGAGAATCACATTCATCAAAGGAGGTTGGACAACGCCCCATATATAACGAACTCATCAATGAAATCAAACAAGGAAAGTTCAATGGCATACTCACCTGGGCACCTGATCGACTTTCTCGAAACGCAGGAGATCTTGGTGCAGTCGTTGACTTGATGGATCAGAAGCTTTTGCTTGAGATACGCACCTATGGACAGAAGTTCACTAATAATCCCAATGAGAAGTTTTTGTTGATGATATTGGGATCACAAGCAAAGCTTGAAAACGATAATAAGATGGTAAATGTGAAGCGAGGGCTCAGGGCACGATGTGAAATGGGACTCTGGCCCTCAGTACCTCCGACAGGATATCTGCCTAATCCAGATAGGAAAAAGAAGTGTGTCGTCATTCTTGATGAGCATAGAAGTCACGTGATTAAGCAGATGTATGAGAAAGTTGCATATAACGGATGGTCTGGAAGGAAGTTGTTCAGATGGCTAAAAGAAGAGGTTGATTTCAGAACAAAAAATGGCAAACATCTCACACTAAGCAATATCTACATCATTCTCAAGAATACCTTCTATTACGGAGAATTCGAGTATCCCAAAGGAAGTGGAAACTGGTATACCGGCAAACATACGCCAATAATTACTAAAGACTTGTATACTCAAGTACAGAGAAAAATAACGAATGAGCATAAAGTACGCACACAACGAAAAGAGTTTGCTTTCACCAGAATGATTACCTGCGGACTGTGTGGCTCAGGGGTCACAGCAGATGAGAAGTTCAAAACGCAGAAGAACGGGAATGTACATCGCTACGTATACTATGGTTGTACAAAATTCAACGACAAAAACTGCAAATGTGGCTATATTCGAGAAGAAGATTTAATTGAGCAACTCGCTAACATATTAGACACCATCTCACTCGATGAAATTGGTATGAAAGGAAGGATCAAGAAAGAGATACAGTCGCATAATGAATTCCAAGAATCTGTGCTTGGGCGTGAGGTGAAAGAGAAAGTGAAGATCAAGGAGATAGATATCAGGAACTATGCGAAACACATTCTGAGAAAGAGACCGGTTTATGAGAAACGAGAGTTATTGAGTTGTTTGAGGAGTAAATTGGTACTCAATAATAAATGTATTTCATTAATTCAATAAACCTTTACTTATTCTTTTCGTCGCTTGCGCTTATGTTGGTTCTCTAAATCTAAATGATACTTGTGAAATTCATCATCATCTCTTTCGTTATCAATACTCATGGCATGAAAAGTTCTTCCACGACGATGCGGGCCAAAAAGTCGAGCAAACTCTCCTTTGAAACGATATAAGGTATTTGTTTCATTACTTGATTTACTCTCTTGTTCAAATTCAGGGTCCCAAGGTGTGCGGCCATATTCATCCATTGCGCCACCAGGGCCTGGGCCACCACCCCACATGATTGTTCCCCCCATATGTACAGCTCGTGGGTCCGGCATCAATAAGTACCCATGACCATATTGATACCACTCTGACTTTGAAACATGTTTTTCTGGATAGAGCCATTCCTTTTTTGCTGCTGCAATATATCTATTTGCCAAATTTTTAATAATGAAATTAATTTGTCTAACTTCTTCCTCGTCCAAAAATCTCAACGTCTGTATGTCTGTAATTTTAAAGATAGCGTTTCTTAAGGGGTTTGGATGTGGACGAAAGCTTCTCTCCTTTTGATACGGATTCCTAACCCAAGAAAGATTCGTCATGATTAGAATCTTATCTAAAGACAACGGGAAAATGGTATGTGTACCATTCATCCAAATATCGGGATCTCCATTTCTGTAACACCAGCGCGGTCCGCATGCCCTGTTATATACCGTCACAGGGTGATCTGAGACAATAAACTTTGTATTTGAGTTTGAAGCATCAGCTATTAACCAAACACATTCCGCCCAAATAGCACAATAAAGTTGTCTCAGTTCTAACATCAGGCGTAGTGTCTCGTTCTTATTTGAAGCACCAATATTTTTACCAAGCCAATCGAGACCTTTGGGAGTACGGAGTTTCTGTGTACTCATATACATCATCATATCTTTAAAATGATCACCCCCATCCCACGGATGTGAAAAATTTGCATAATAATCAACCGCCTTTTGCCCTCTAGTATCAATCTCTCCAAAGAATATCTTTTCAATATCTTTAGAACTCTTTCCTTCAAATTCAGTCTTGTAAAAGTCATCCTCAGAAAAACACTTTCTAGGCCCCTGTATTGTGACTTCATTTGCCTTATAAATATTACCTTTAGAATCAGTGAAACTTCTAGGATCTAAATCAAGATAAAACAATTCATTATCTTTTTGTTCCGGAAGCATAAAGCGCTTCTGATACCAAATTGGAACATAGTGATTATTTTTATATTCATTCGACATGACTAAAAATTACATTTTCTCCAAGCAAAAAGCCATCCATAATGGTGACCTTTTGTTTGGTATTGCTCTCAGCAGGTGTGCAATTTGCGGAATAGTACCTTGGAGACTTTGACCGAGATTTGAGGAGTCTAGGACACCTCTCTAGAGAGGTTCGTGTCCATGACTCATTCTAAAAGTAGCTTGACGAATATAGCTATCTTCTAGACCTCGGTCGGTCTCACATGGCTGCTGCCGGACTAGGACTCGAACCTAGATAGCCAGGACCAAAACCTGGAGTCCTACCATTAGACGATCCGGCATTGTACGTATGCGATACCTCTAGTATACCGCACTATGGTACACGAAATACCGAGCTTTCTCGGTATTTACTCAAACAATGTACCTGATTCTGCTTCGCCAAGCAACTCAATCAGCGCAAGTTCAAAGACAACGTGTGGATGACGTGCAAAACGCATTGCCGCACTTGCCGAAAGAAGATGCGCGAGCACTTTTGAGTTGACTGCTGCTCCTTCGGTACCCGCCAATTCGGTGATCAACGTTTCGGTCACGTCACTCACCTCATTCAAAATCTCTTCGCGTAAATCTGCAGCATGACGAACAAGCATAATCTGTCGCACTCGTTCAATTACCATGTCGAGCAAAAGCGATACCGCCTCGGCTTCTTGCACGTGACGCAGTGCGGCACCAACATCTTTCTGTGCAATCGCAGTAACGATATCATTCACCACTGATTCGGTCGGCGCGCCAGTTACTGCAGCAACATCATCCGATGATACTGTGGTGCCACTAACTGAACTGAGTACTTTTTGCAATATACCAAGCCCATCACGAAATGATCCATCGGCAAGGAGTGCAATGATGTCCGCAGCCCCGTCGTCGATCGTGCGACCTTCTTTGGTGCCGAGCTTTTGCACGTGCTCTCGCAAAATACTTTGTGTTGGTTTTCTAAATTGATGCGTCTCGCATCGCGACACGATCGTATCAGGCACTTTATGCAGTTCGGTTGTCGCCAAAATAAACATGACATGCGTTGGCGGCTCTTCGAGCGTTTTGAGGAGTGCGTTGAACGCTTCTTTGGTAAGCATGTGCACTTCGTCAATGATGTACACCTTTTTCTCTGATTCAAACGGCAACGCATGCACTGCTTCGCGGAGTTCGCGAATGTCATCGATCCCACGATTACTCGCTGCGTCTATTTCGTGAATATCATTTTCACTAGTGCCGAGTTCAGTTGCAATAATTCGCGCAACACTCGTCTTTCCGATACCGCGCGTTCCGGCAAACAAATATGCGTGCGCGGTTGTACCGTCCTTGAGTGCAGCTCCGATAACCGAAACGATGTGGTCTTGGCCAACGACTTCAGCGAGTGTTGTTGGTCGATATTTTCGATAGAGTGTTTGCGATTCGTTCATGGACTCTAGTATACACGACTAGCATCCTCAAAGATCCCAGCGGCAAGGTGACTACCCCCTTTGACACTACCAGCTCTGAACGATACGATTGAAGCCAATGGCCTACGGAGTCGAATTTGAAAATGAACAAGAATCATCGGTCCTCTACGCACGCATCCAACGTAGCGAAGAAGCACCAAAGATGATTCAAAAACTCCGCGAATGGGGTTTGGCAAAAACTGACCGACAAGCAACATATATCTTGTTTGCGTTTTCAATGGTGGCAATTTGTGCCTCACTCATCTTCTTTATTATTGGCGGATCAGTTCCCGAACCAACAAGCGGACGTGTTCCTCCTGGACAAGTTGTGCCGACATAATTCTCGCGGTACGATAGACCTATATGACATCTCGCCGATCATCAATTGCTGGTTTCTCGCTGATCGAACTCTTGGTTGCGGTTGCTATTATTACACTCCTAACGAGTATTGTGCTCGCAACGACACAAACCGTACGAAGTCGTGCGCGCGACACCCAACGTATTTCGGATGTGCGACAAATGCAAAACGCACTCGAATTGTTTTACACCAGCAACTTCCGATACCCCGATTCAGACAATTGTGGTGCGACTCAACCAAACACATCGTGGTGTAACAGTGCCGAATCACAAGACGCATTTGATCATTGGATCCTTGACGACGGTGGTACCAACTTGAGTGAATTCATCCGAATTACGCCGATTGATCCGCGACAAGTTGGAACACCAAACTGGACACCCGAAAATGGCGGTACCTACTATTACTATTCATCAGATGCCGACAACAACCAGTGGTACATGCTCGTCTTTGGACTCGAAAACTTCCCGCACGATCTTGAGACACAAGATGGCGTTACCAACTGTTCAGATGTTACGAATGATTACGGCAACAACAACGGCGTGATTACTGTTGGCGTTGATTGTCCGTAAGATACTCGGTGATGTGAGCGATCGCTTCCCCGGCAGTCGCTGCCTCCATTAACTGCTGCAGAAGCGCTTTTGTGCGAATGCGCTCTCCTTCGGCTGGCTTCAAGTATGACTTGAAGTGTTTTTTCATAATATGGAGTGGTTTGTGATCCCCCAATAACTCATCGTAAAGCTCGATATGTTGAATGAGTGTTGTTAACCGCTCGCCGAGAAGTGGTCGTTCTTTGTTTGCAAACAACCACGGATTGCCGTAGATGGCACGTCCGAGCATCACACCGTCGCATCCCGTTTCTGCGGCAAGTTCACGTGCGTGTTGAATGCTCGTCACGTCACCATTGCCGACAATAAGCGTGTCGCTTCCCATTTCGTTTCGAATCTCGACGGCGCGCGCAACATGTTCCCATTGTGCTGGCACTTTCGACATTTCTTTTTTGGTTCGTGCGTGAAGTGTCAGTACTGCTGGATCTGTCGAAAGCAGTGTCGGCACCCATTCTTCTATTTCAACGCGTGTGTACCCGATCCGTGTTTTAACCGACACTGGCAAGCGTGTCGCCTCTTTGGTGGCGTGCACCAATCGCTTCGCGTGTTCGGGGTCAGTAATCATGGCAGCGCCTGCTCCTTGCTTGCACACATTTTTGTCAGGACATCCCATGTTGATGTCGATACCATCAAACCCAAGCGCTTCGCCAAGTTCGGCTGCCGCTGCCATCGTTGCCAAATCTCGACTGAAAAATTGCGCTACGATTGGTCGTTCGCTTTCGTCAAACGCAAGATCTTGAACTAAACGATTATACCCAGGTCCCGGCTTCCCCACTTCCTCACCACCTTTGAATAATCCGTCAGCGGAGACGAACTCGGTGTACATCACGTCCGGCTTGCCGCACGAAGCAATAATGCGCCGATACGCAGGATCGGTAACGTCGGCCATGGGTGCCATGACAAAAAACGGTCGCGGTAATGTATTCCAGAAATTTGCAGACATAGGGTTGTATGCTACTATCCTACACTAGACGTGTCCACTGGAGGGCGCGTTGTGATACGGGAGGTTTGAGTTTGGCAAAAAACTGGCAGCAGCGAGCCAAGAGAGCCGAAAACCGAGCGGCAAAAAAAGCTGCTCGACGGAACGCGCGCAAGAACCCCAAGAAGCAGAAGACCAGGAAACGCTGACACAACAGACCCTCCAGAAAACCAGGCGAGGTCCTTCGGACCTCGCCCTTTCTGCTTTCTACTCACTACTGACCGCCCACTAACTTATAAAACACTCTATCACCAAACCGCAAATCAAAATATTCAACTGCAGCAATGTTACCACCTGTTTCCTCAGCGTACTCTTTTGAATTCAGAATAGTTTCAAGATTTGCAAATTGTCGCTCGTGGCCATCAATACCAAAGCGCACGCGCGTACCATTTCGAAGTAGCAATGACATCTCATCCGAAAGCAACGTCAGTGAAATCGCATGCAATCCTAACTGTCCGAGTCGTTCACGCATGCTACTGAAATATACAAACTCATCAGTTGGTCGCACGTAGTCCCGCAATCGCGGTTCGGTATGATACACAAATAGATTGCCCCGCAACTCTGCCGGTGCAAATTGGTACCCTGTACTATCAACGTAGAAACACCCACTAAAACTATCGATCGGGCACGAAACAGCAACTGCCTCTCGCTCAATGAGGGTGATAACGAGTTCTCTATTCTTTGATTCGACCTTAACTGACGCAGCTCGTGGCAATGCATCTTGGATCACCTCAGCTGCTTTTGCATCATTAAAAAAGAATCTATTTTTGCCATCAATAATTCCCCAGCGACGACCATCAAAGAGCGGCGTCACAAGCTCATACACATCGCGCGGTGACACATACTCGTGTCCGGCAACACGCACGGCACGCCATGCTAGTTGGTGCATACTGCTGACTTCTCGAACCCCAAGAATAAGCACTATGACAATGGCAATCACCAAACACAATCGCCATACAAACAATCGTCGGTACCGAGCACGAACCGACTCAGATTGAAACTGCCGATAGCGGAACATACAAATTAACGTGCCGGACTAATACTGTCGTTACCAAACATATACGGTCGCAACACTTGTGGTACGGCAATTGATCCATCAGCTTGTTGGTAATTCTCCATGATCGCAATCAATGTTCGGCCAATTGCAAACACGGTCGCATCATTCATGTGCACGTGTTCTTTTTTGCCATCCGCACGCTTGACTCGCGTATTCAACCGACGGGCCTGATACCCACCCATAAAGTCTGATGTTTGTGTTTCGCGATATGCATCTTGGCCAGGCATCCATGTTTCAATATCAAACTGACGTTGATCCGGACCACCCATATCACCGGTACAAATTGCAACAACCTGATACGGCAACTGCAAACTCTGCATCAAATGTTCTTGGACTGCAACAATAAAGTCTTGTTCTGCATACGAATACTCAGGAAGTACAAACGTCTCGATTTCTAGTTTATCAAATTGGTGCATGCGCAAAATTCCTTTCGTGTCCTTACCATAACTCCCTGCTTCTCGACGAAACGATGTTGAATAGCCAACATAGCGAATTGGCAGCTCCGCCTCATCAAACATGGTATCCATATGCATTGGACCTAACGTGTGCTCAGCACTACCAACCAAAAAAAGATCGTCGCTTTCAATATAAAAACGATCTTCACGTGGCTCAAGTCGTGCCATCCGATTTAATACAGCCGGCTTCACCATAACCGGTGGAACAACTGGCGTGAATGCGGTAACCGGTACTTTGATGCCAGCACGTGATGCAATATCTTCAAGAAGTTCTTTGTTGGTGAGTACAGCAAAGGCATGTTGCAGCAATGCAAATTGTAGTAGTGCAAGATTTCCTTTCAAATATGTAAAGCGTGCACCACTCACCTGTGCTGCCGTTTCGTTGTCAATAACACCAAGTGCTGGTCCAAGATCCCAGTGCGCCTTCGGAGTAAAATCAAATGTCGGTTTGTCGCCCACCTGTCGCACCACCACATTGTCTTCCTCACTCGCTCCAATAGGCGTATCGGGCGATGGAATGTTTGGTATCTTCACCATGAGTGCAACAAAATCTTTTTCAACTTCACGAAGTTCTTCTTCGAGTTTTTGTCCGCGTGATTTGAGTTGTGTACCAGCTTCAATATCGCGAGTTTCTGCAGCTGCCTTTCGACCACGATTTACCTCATCAAGTTCTTGTTGTAGTTTTTTGCGGTCATCAAATAACTGAAATAACTGATCAAGATCAACTGGCTCCCCCTTCTTGTTGGTGATTGCTGACTCAACAATCGCCCGATTTTCTTTAATAAAATTAATATCCAACATATGGAACCATCATACCAGATTTATAACGGACAAAAAGAAGGCGACCTTGAGGAAGGGCCGCCAGAGAACAAAGTATACTAGTACCGCCGCCAAGCCAACGAGGACGACCATGTCCACGACCTAGCAGCTAGTTCCCCAGTACCATGAGGAAAATCAAACTTCGAATAGATACGGTGCGTGCCTGCACGAAAGGCCACTCTCGCGAGTTGCAAAACCGTGACGTCGAACATCTTCCGCGTCTCCCCGCAATCTCGGTTGAATGCTAATCCCCGCCTCGTAAGCCGCGTCGAGGTGAGGTCGATTGGTCACGCGTGAAGAAGTTGGTGAGGCCGAGACAACTATCAAACCCCTGGTGTGGTTTCGTTTTCTTGGCTTTCTCATTTCTTATTGTTTCCTTTCTTTGTTGAAGAACCAAACTCTATCTCACACTACACGAAATTCTTTCTCTATGCTAGACTGACCTCATGTCCTACGAAGTAAGGCAACTTGCTTCAGCGGAATTTCCCCCACTTCTGGCTGAAATTAACGATCCGCCAACACAATTGTTTGCGGCGGGCGATGTGTCGCTTTTGGTTCGCGATATTCGCTTTTTGGCTGTTGTCGGATCACGCAAATACACCACCTATGGCAAGCAAGCATGTGAATCGCTCATCGCAGGACTCCGCGGTGCGCCTGTCTGTATTGTGTCGGGCCTTGCAATGGGCATCGACGCAATCGCTCATCGTGCAGCACTTGCCGCTGGACTTACAACAATAGCAATACCCGGATCGGGCCTTGGTGAGCGCGTACTCTATCCGCGAAGCAACCGCACGCTTGCAGACGACATTATTGCCGGTGGTGGCGCATTAGTATCGGAATATGAAAACGATTTCAAGGCATGTACATGGAGCTTCCCACAACGAAACCGCATCATGGCAGGTATGAGTCACGCGACGCTTGTCATCGAAGCGACCGAAAAGTCTGGAACGCTTATTACGTCACGTCTTGCAAGTGATTACAATCGCGATGTACTGACTGTGCCGGGTTCTATTTTTTCTGCACACACCAGCGGGCCGAATATGTTGCTTCGACTTGGTGCAACGCCGATCAGAAATAGTGATGATATTCTCGAAGCACTTGGTATTGCGGATCACAAACGAGAGAGCGCCGATCATTTAGCATTGACTGAATCTGAACAAGCGGTCATTGCTCTTTTGGCAGAGCCGCGCACCAAAGATGAACTCATTCGTGCACTCGATCTTCCAACACACGAAGCACAAATTCTTTTGACCAAGATGGAGCTCAAAAAGATAATTGTTGAGCGTACTGGAAAAATACAGGTGGTATATCACTAATGAAAACGGTATACTGAGGGAGTGTCTGCGTATGCAGTCAATTACTAGCTAACTCGTTTTGACTATGACAGAAGACATGAACAACAACGAGGGTACTCCAACAACGCCAGAACAGGAGGCGCCTATGGCACCAGCTGAAGGACAACCAGCTCCTGCTGCTACTCCTGAAGCACCGGCAGATGGAGCTCCAGCTGACAACGAAACTCCCACAGAATAATGTGGTGACGGGGATGGCGCGCGAGCTTCGCTCGCGCGCCATTTCGATTACATTTAAAAAAGCACCCAGCAAGATGGTATTTCTTGCTGGGCACAGTGACTGCCGACAGTGGCTGTTACCTGGTGCGCTTGGCGGCGCGTCTCTCGGCAGCGATTCGCTTATTCACGCGACGCTTCTCCGCAGGAGAAAGCGATGCGTAGTTAGACGGTCGCGACACCGCAGCGTATGCACGTGCTGCACCAGCTCGTGCAGGATCGATGCGGCGGCGAGTCCAACCGCCCCCACCCCGCTGGAGCACCTGCTCGGTCACCACATGCTCACGCTTGAGCACGTCGCCACCCGTGAGCGCGTCTAGTCTCTGGATCATCTTCGCTTGATTGTGCGAAGATGGGTGGGTGTGCGCCTCGTTCGCAATCCGTCGCACAGCACCCAGCACTGCTGAATGCCGAGACCCCAGCATCTCCCACTCCGAGGCGACTAGTCGCACCGCTTCGGGGTGCGTCAAGTTGGCCACGATGGCTCGGGCAATGCCCATGGGATCCTTCATGATATTCAGCCCAATTCCATCGACACGCTTCGTGTCGAAGCTCTTGTGCCTCGATAATGGCTCGTTCACACGAACCATGGCCATGACGATCGACATCGTCTCTCCTTTCCCTTGTTATAGAACTGCTGGAGGCACTTTACCTCCCTATTTTGAGTGGAAAGATACTATCATAGATAAAATAGCTTGTCAACCTCTGCCTTGCATTATCATTATATATATAGTACAAGTGAGCTGTTATGAGTTCAAAAAGACGGGACAGAGATATGTTATTAGGTAATCATTTCTAACGGGATGAAACATTTGGTTATTGTTGAATCACCAGCAAAAGCAAAAACGATCGAGAAATATCTCGGCAAAGACTACACCGTGAAAGCGAGTGTTGGGCATATTCGTGATTTGCCAAAAAGCAACAAAAATGCGATCGACATTGATGCAGGGTTTGTTCCCAATTACGAAATTGTAGCGACCAAGCGTCCCGTCATCACTGAACTCAAAAAAGCAGCGTCAAAAGTTGATGAGGTTATTCTCGCAACTGACCCCGACCGTGAAGGTGAAGCAATCGCATGGCACGTCGCCGAAGCACTCGGACTCGACAACCCCCGTCGGATCGTCTTCAATGAAATCACCAAAGACGCAGTGCACGAAGCGCTCAAGCATCCACGCGCAATTGACACTCACTTGCTCCGTGCTCAAGAAGCTCGACGCGTTCTCGATCGGCTCGTCGGATACGATCTTTCTGGATTGATTTGGAAAAAGGTTCGCTACGGACTTTCTGCGGGGCGCGTACAATCTCCTGCACTGCGCATCATCATGGAGCGCGAGCGCGAGATCCGCAGTTTTATCCCTGAAACATTTTGGGTCATCGATGCAACAGTAACTACCAAGGACGGCGATTCGCTCACCCTCACCTGTAGTGACGAACCTCGAGACGAAAACGAAAAAGATCGGATTGTTGCTGCCGCAGAAAACGGTACGTGGAGCGTTGCGAATGTTACTGAAACTGACCGCAAACGAAAACCGCGTCCCCCATTTACCACATCAACACTCCAACAAGCAGCAAGCTCTCGTCTTGGATTTACGCCAAGTCGAACGATGCGCGTTGCACAACGACTCTACGAAGCAGGATTGATTACTTACATGCGAACCGACAGTACGAACCTTGCGAAACAAGCACAAGCACAAGCTGCTAGTGTGATCGAACAAAAGTACGGTGCTGACTATGTCGAGGTTAAAAACTTTGCACGCACATCAAAAAATGCACAAGAAGCTCACGAAGCAATCCGGCCAACCGATCTTTCAAAGTCAACTGCTGGCGCAAATGACGAACAGCACCGACTCTACGAACTCATCTGGGCGCGCACCGTTGCAAGTCAGATGCAATCAGCAGCCGTTAAACAAACTCGCATTGATGCAACAACAGGCGATGATTCCGTACCACTATTCAAAGTAAACGGATCTCGCGTTATTTTCCCTGGCTGGCTAAAAGCTGATCCTGCCGCTCGCGGTGAAGACGTTGAGCTGCCACATGTTGCAACTGGCGATACACTCACCAAACAAGCAGTCGATGTAATCGAAAAAGAAACAACTCCTCCACCCCGCTATTCAGAAGCAGGATTGGTCAAAGAGCTCGAAAAGCGCGGCATCGGTCGACCAAGCACCTATGCGGCAACAATTAAAAACCTTGAAGATCGTGGCTACGTCACCAAAGAAGGTCGTACACTCATTCCAACTGACACCGGTGACGTAGTGAGTTCATTTTTGGAAGAATACTTTAGCGACTACATTAGTGACTCGTTTACTTCTGAAATGGAAACCGAGCTCGACGATATTGCAGCTGGTACGCGCGAGTATGCCGCGACATTGACCGACCTCTACACACCATTTCATGCCGATGTTGCCAAGAAAAGCAAAGAGGCGAAAAAAATTACTGACCTCGGACCAGCTCCAGAAGAATGGGATTGTCCAAAGTGTGGCAAGGCAATGAACTACAAACTTGGTCGTGCTGGTAAGTTTGTAAGTTGTTCTGATTTCCCAGACTGTGATGGCGCTCGAACCAAAGACGGCGAAGCAATCAAAGATCCTGAAGCGCTTGGGAATGATCCTGAAACTGGTGAACCGATATATGTACTCGAAGGGCCTTACGGACCGTATGTGCAGCTCGGCAACAAACCACCAAAAGGAAGCCGAAAGAAAAAACCAAAACGTGCAAGCATTCCACCTGAAATGAATGTGAGCGACATTACACTTGCGGAGGCAGCAAAGTTACTATCACTCCCTCGGGCGCTTGGTGAACATCCTGAGACTGGCAAAGAAATTAGTGCAAGCATCGGACGCTTCGGTCCATTTATCGTGCACGACGGTGATTTTCGATCGATCAAAGAAGACGATCCGTACACTATAAAACTCAAGCGCGCACTCGAAATACTCAAAGAACCAAAACGCGGTCGACGCGGTGTCGAAGTAGTCAAAGAACTCGGTAAACACCCCAAAACCGGTAAGCAAGTCAAAGTCTACAAATCGAAGTCCGGAGTACATATCAAGCGTGGTCTCAAAAACATCTACCTCCCCGAAAAAACAAATCTCGACACCTTTACGCTCGAGGACGCCCTTGCACTTCTCAAAAAATCAAAATAACACTTCCCTTTTTAGCGTAACTACGTACTATTAGTAGTACGCTATGAAACTACACGAATCGGACAAAAAACGATTGAAGGCAATCACTGATCATTTGCCAAATATCAGCAAACAAGAGCGCGCTGATCTGACTCGGGCATATCTTTTTGCAAAAAATGCGCACCGCGGCCAAAAACGCTTTTCAGGCAAGCCGTACTTCTTTCACGTGTATCATACCGGCCTCACGCTCGCCGAACTCCACATGGACGTCCCGACTATTATGGCAGGACTCTTGCATGACACCGCCGAGGACACCGATGCAACATTCAAACAAATCGAGGAAGAGTTTGGAGCCGAAGTGCGCTTTTTAGTGCACGGCGTTACCAAGTTGGGAAAAGTAAAGTACCAAGGACTCAAACGACACACCGAAAGTTTGCGAAAACTTCTACTTGCAATGAGTCGGGACATTCGAGTCCTCATCATCAAACTTGCTGATCGACTACACAACATGCGAACGCTTTCGCACGTGCCCGAGCATAAACGCAAACGGATTGCACTTGAGACACTCGAGATTTACGCACCACTCGCCCACCGACTTGGTATTGGGCGACTTAAAGGTGAGCTTGAGGACCTTGCGTTTCCACACCTCTATCCGGACGAATACGAAACAACCAAGCAATTACTCAAGGAAAAAAGTCGCGAAAACATCAAGCGTCTCAGGCGTGTTGCACGAATCTTGCTCCGACTCACTGCCGAAGAAAAGATCGCTGTTGACAAAACAGACTACCGGATCAAGCGACTCTACAGTCTCTACAAAAAACTTGAGCGTTACGATATGAACATCGATCAGATTTATGACATCGCGGCGCTCCGCGTCATCGTACCAAGTATTGGCGATTGTTATCGGGTGCTCGGGATCATCCACAATCGCTGGACACCGCTTCCCGGTCGTATCAAAGACTACATCGCTGCTCCAAAAACAAACGGCTACCAAAGTTTGCACACGACCATTTTTACCGGCGATGGTTCAATTGTTGAAATTCAAATCCGAACACCTGAAATGCATGAAGAGGCAGAGTTCGGTATTGCGTCCCACGTCTCATACAAAGAAGGCGTGCATGCTGATGATCAGGCGTGGCTCACTACTTTGATGCGAACCATTACTCGAAGTAGTGCTGAGGAGCCGGATCGAGCCGACACCTCATCTCCACCGTGGCTTCGCGAAGCTGCTGAACTCCAAAAAGATGTCGAAGACCCTGAGCAATTTCTTGATAACTTGATGAATGATTTTTTCGACGAGCGCGTTATTGTTTTTACACCAAAAGGAGAAGTGATCGACTTGCCGCGTGGTGCAACTGCAATCGATTTTGCGTACGCCATCCACACCGACATTGGTCACACGTTGAGTGGTGCAAAAATCCACGGCAAGCTCGTATCGCTTGATCAACCACTCAAGCACGGTGATATTGTTGAAATTGAAACGTCAAAAAATGCACGACCACGGAGCAAATGGCTCGACCATGCAAAAACAACGTCTGCACGGCGACGCATCAGACAGGCCCTTGAGGATAATTGACATACACCTCTAGTTTTAGTATTGTGTCGGCAGAATCCCGTCGTGCTCGGGATAAGTGGTTAGAGCGCGAGTTCGTCCTGCGCGCCGCTCCACAGCTCGTACAAGTTGTGTGCCCCCACAGCCACATGCACAGTCGCGGAACTACCGCATTCACAGCCGACGCTTCTCCTCGTCGGCTCTTTTTTATACGCTATACACTAAAGTGATCGAGCGAATACCATTCGTCGTCTTCTTTTTCTTCTTTTTGTCGCTCGGTATTATGCGCAACTGTTTCTGCGTCAACAGCAGCGACCGCACTATCCGGTAGAGCTTCAATTGACGGCGTGTCAGTCACACGATCAAGATCGATTTCATCTTCTGAGTGAGTGACATGTGCTCCCGCCATTGCTGCATGTGTTTCTACACCTTCATGCTGCAATTTTTCAAGAAGTGTTTTGAGGTCTTCGTCTGAACTAAATTCAATCATCAGACGACCACCGTGTGCACGTTTTCGGATTTCAACGCGTGTACCGAGCCGCTCACTCGTCTCTCGTTCCATGTCGATAATATCAGGATTGAGTTCCCGTTCTGGTTTCCGCACTTTTTCAATCGCAATTCGTCGTGAAATCTCTTCGGCATCACGGACAGTCAATTTTTTGAACTTAATTTCCTTGAACAGTGTTTGCTGCTCTTCAGGTCGGTCATTCAACATCAACAATGGTCGTGTATGCCCTTCGCTAATCTCTTTGCTCATCACTGCCTGCTGCATCTCGTCTGGCAGTTGCAACAATCGAAGCGAGTTTGAGACGTATTCTCGACTGCGTCCCATCTTTTTGGCAACTTCAGTGTGTTTGTATCCATAATCATCGACTAGCTGCTTAAAGGCCTGCGCTCGATCGATCGGATTGAGATCTTCGCGTTGTAAGTTTTCGATAATGGCAAGCTCGAGTTTGAGACTGTCACTTTCTTCCCCGCTTCGGATAACGACTGGCACCTGCGCAACACCCGCTATCTTGCTGGCACGAAGACGTCGCTCTCCAGCGATCAATTCATATCGTGTCGTCATCCCACCGTTTGGTGAATAGTCTTCTTGTCGTGTTACTACAAGCGGTTGCAACACACCATATTGCCGAATTGAATCAGCCAAGTCTTGCAAGCTTGCCTCATTAAATACTTTTCGTGGTTGAAATGGGTTTGGACTAATTTTGTCAACATCCACCCAAAAAATTGCATTGCTGTGAAATTCTTGCATATAGTATTCCACTCCAGTAATTGCTACTCGCATCTGCTGCGGCACACTCCCTCGTGGTCGTTCTAGTATAGCAGAGCAGGTTGATTTTAGGCTGTTAATTAAGTATTCTTGGAACACGCCGAGGTGGTGGAATTGGTAGACACGAGGGACTCAAAATCCCTTGCTCCTAGAGCGTGCGGGTTCAAGTCCCGCCCTCGGCACACTATAAAGAGAAGCCGCTAATGACATGCGAACATGGGGACCTCAAAACCGAGATTAATTGCAATTGTTGGCCCAACAGCAACGGGTAAAAGCGATCTCGCAGTTAGGGTCGCGCTCTTGCATAGCGGCGAGGTTATTTCAGCCGATGCACGACAAGTTTATCGTGGACTTGATGTTGGCACAGGAAAAATAACACCTGAAGAGATGCGCGGCATTCCCCACCACCTACTTGATGTTGTCGATCCGGCAGACACGTACACCGTGCAACAATTTCAACTTGACGGACGAACCCACATCGACGACATTGTGCAGCGTGGCGCACTCCCTATTGTTGCCGGTGGAACTGGTCACTATGTTGACGTACTTCTCTATGATGGAACTATTCCTGAAGTACCACCAAATGAAGCACTCCGATCAACACTCAACAAAGAAACCCCCGAGGCACTCTTCACGCAACTACAAACGGCAGATCCTCGACGGGCCGCAACAATCGAACCGAATAACAAACGTCGACTCGTGCGCGCCCTTGAAATCGTTGCTGCGCTCGGTGTGGTTCCCGAAGCTACTAAACCAGTTTTACATTATCAAACACTTTTCATTGGTATTGATCTTCCCGATGAACTCCTCAAAGAACGAATTAGTGCCCGAACAGCACAACGTCTCGAGCATGGATGGATTGAAGAAGTAGAGCGTCTTATTGACGAAGGTGTTCCAGCCGAACGATTTAATGAGTTTGGTCTTGGCTACAACTATATCGCCCAAAACTATTCCAGCATTCGCACGAACGCTAGAATAGTTGAAGACATCGCTGCTCTTGAGTGGAAATACGTAAAACGCCAACGCACGTGGTTTCGCAAAAATACAGACGTGCGCTGGTTTGATGCACGAGATAGTGTTGGCGCACTTGAATGTGTTGCCGACTTTCTTAGTGACGAATAAGCCCGCCAAGCCCAAGCAAGAAAAATGCTGAACCACTCAAGACGGGTGGCGTCATCACACCTGCATCGCCAAACGAAACAACCATGTATGCTCCGATTGCAAGTACTGCAATATCGATAATTTTAAGTGCTATTGTCATAGATACTCTGTAGCGTTATTTAGTTTAACTCGCACTGAACTCAATTCCTAATGTTACCGTATCAGCAACTGTGTACACGCCAGCAGCGCTTGGTGCCGACAATCCAAAACCAGACACCGCTACTTCAGCTTCACCACTTCCTGTGATGCTCGTGCCTGACACCGTACCACCCATTGCAAATGATGCGAGTTGTGACACACCACCGATGGTCATTGTTACTGGAATACTAAATGAAATATCTCCATCTGAACTAATTCCAGGAACACCAACTGCCTGCGCCGTTACTCGAACGTCACCTCCAAGAAGATCCGCCACGTCACCATCACGACCACTCGATCCTGAATTAAATGTCGTTCCGTCAACCGTCACATCAACCGACACGCGGTCATCGGCACCAATCGTAATTGTTCCTGACACATCGTTGGTTGTTCCAGTCACTGTTTCACCTGGCTTACCAAAATATTGTTTTTGTGCGACATAGTATGCAGATGACCCAGCATCAATCGTATATGTTGCTGCTTCTCCGGCCGTATGATCATCTTCTGTTGGATTATATGTTTCCGCAATAACAAGCATTCCTGCCTCAACCATCAACACTGTTACTTGTGGTGTGTTTGGATCTTCAGACATTGCCTGCCCTTCACCGTGTACGTCATACGCAATTTCAACACCACCATCGATTGCGCGAACACCCGTCACGTCAACTCGATCACCAAGATATTCCGACGTCGCAATGTGCTCATCCCCATCAAACAACGCAACATACATGCCTTCACCAGTGCCACCAAAGCTCACAGCAAGTGGCGCTGCAACATATTGTTGATCGACAATAACGGCAAAATCATCGAGCACAACAGCCGTCCCCCGCACACTAGTATCTTCACTTCCTTCATAATCCGCCATTGGGTAGTCGTTGATTGGCGCCATTTGATCAAGCGTTACCACAATTCGTTCGTTAGTATCTGGCACAACAATTGTCCACTCTCGATCAGCGAGTGTCGGCGTGGTGTCAGCCTGATCATCACCGACTGGTGTTTGATCTGGAGCATTACGAAATACCAACCACCCCAACAAAATAACGGCACCAATAACAATAATTCCGGCAAGTTTTTTCATACTCGTTTACACTTATTTATTACTAATTACTCGCACTTTCATCAGACACAATCTCGCTCCAACGAACAACCGTGTCTTTGCCGCGACCTGTTTTTGCTTCATACATTGCCTTGTCCGCGTACCCCACCAGTTCATCAAGCGTATCAGCATCTGATGCATCAAGGCTGGCAACACCAATACTTGCAGTCATAACTCGATCCGATGCGCCGGGCACTTTCACCCGCTTCGAAATTGCAGCGCGGATTTCTTCTGCCTTTTCCAGCGCACTATCTTCAGTTGCTCCAGCAAGTCCAATAACAAATTCTTCGCCGCCAAACCGCGCAACACAATCAGTATCTCGAACGAGTTCACCGCATACACGACCGAGACTCTTCAATACTTCGTCTCCTGCATCGTGTCCGTACGTGTCATTTACTGATTTAAAATTATCTGCATCAATAAACAACACAGCGTACCCGAGTGCATCCCCACCTCGTTTGGCAGCGCTTGTTTTGGTGCGGAGTGCATTTTGAAAGACAAGTGTTGAGCGACCATAAAACCCTCGACGATTGTATACTCGCGTCAATTCATCGCGCGTCACGAGTTGTCGAAGTTTGGTAAGTTCTTTTAGAAGATACTGTGCAACCACTTCTGGATCTTCGTTACTTGCAACATCCATGTCTGATTGATCCACAATTGCTTGCACCATTTGTCGCAATCGCTGCAGCTCTTCTTGCAGTTGTTCCATTTGTGTACTCATGATGACCCTATTATTGCATTGATCGAAGTGCCTGCAAACGCTGTGCAACTGGCGGATGTGTCGCAAATAATCCTGCAACTCCACGCCCAACACTGCCAAATGGGTTTGCAATAAACAAATGTGCCGTTGCAGCGTGTGCATGCTGAAGTGGTCGCTCAGCTGCAGCACGATGAATTTTCTCAAGTGCTGACGCTAATCCTTCAGGATACCTCGTTAAAAGTGCCCCAGACGCATCCGCCAAAAATTCGCGCCTGCGTGAAATAGCAAGTCGCATGAGTGTTCCTGCAATCGGCGCAAGTATGATGAGCGCAATACCAATGATTGCCATGATGCCTCCGGCTCGATTGTCTCGGCTACCACCAACCATCGTTGATCGCAGGAAAAAATCTGCAAGGAGTGAAAGTGATCCGACGAGCACAACCACAACGGTTTGGATAAGTGTGTCGCGGTTACCTATGTGCGCAAGTTCGTGCGCCATAACACCTTCGAGTTCAGATCGATTGAGAAGCGCGAGAAGGCCCGTCGTCGCAGCAACTGCCGCATGCTCTGGATTTCGACCTGTTGCAAACGCGTTTGGACTTGGATCGTCGATAATATACACCTTTGGCATTGGAAGTCCTGCCGTAATCGCCAAATTCTCGGTTACATTCCACAATTCTGGCGCCGATTCTCGAGACACTTCTTTGGCGTGTGCAAGTCGAAGTACCAGTTTATCTGACTGCCAGTAGCTCCATACATTCATCACAATACTCACTCCAACTGCAATGTAGAGAATGAACGGTGATTCATAGACGTAACTCAGTGCCCACCCCACCGCAATCAAGAGTAGGAAGAAGAGCGTCATAAGCATCCATGTTTTTTGGATGTTTCGATCTTGATGTGTATATAAACTTGCCATATCTAGTTTGTTCGAATATCTCGAATTGAGATGGGTTCTATGTCTGCCACGTAGGCAGTATTGCGTGCAATTTCTTCAAGACTGGCGTATGTATAGTGGCCGATCCACACGATTGCGAAACAGGTCATAAGCACCACCCACCACACCTTACTGACATTCCGATTATTGTGCGAATGCACCCCGACCATGATCTTGTTTAGAATTGAACTGCAACAGGATCACGCGCTTCGCTTTCGGGATCGAGTTCAAAGAATTCTCGCTTTCCAAAATGAAATGTGCCCGCAACAATGCTTCCTGGAAACATCTCAACTGCGGTGTTCATGTCGCGCACCAATCCATTGTAAAATCGTCGCGCTGCTTGGATTTTATTTTCTGTGTCAGTGAGCTCTCGTTGTAATTCAAGAAAGTTTTCGTTCGCCTTCAGATCAGGATAGCTCTCTGACAATGCAAACAGTCGCCCGAGTGCTGCGGTCAGCCCTTGTTCAGCGTTTGCCGCTTGTTGCATTTGTTCGTGCGAAACAGTGCTCGGGTCAACCGTGATTTGTGTCGCCTTGCTTCGTGCTTCAATCACTTGCTGCAACACCTTTTCTTCATGATTTGCATACCCCTTCACTGTTTCAATCAAGTTTGGAATAAGATCATATCGGCGCTTGAGTTGCACATCGATGTCTGCCCACCCTTCATCAACTCGATTACGAAGTCGCACAAAACCGTTGTAGGCCATGATTACCCACAAAACCAATGCCACCAAAATTGCCAACACAATATATACGATTGTCATATACAAATATCTAGTTACTTACCTTGCTAGTATAACACGGTGCGATTAGAAATTTTCCATCTTTTCTGTTAGAATTCCACTCGTATTAATATACAGATCTTGCCGGGGTGAGGTTCAGAGACGTGCTCTTCACTTAGTTAGAGCTACGACTCGATTATCACCTTGGTACAATACGTTATAGGCATACGCCGGGGTAGCTCAGTTGGTTAGAGCGTAGGACTCATAAACCTAAGGTCGGCAGTTCAATTCTGCCCCCCGGCACAAAACAAAGAAGCTGAATGCGAAGCATTCGGCGACTTTTGTTTTGTGCGCGGAGGCAGAATTGAAAGGCGGAGGCCGCAAAGCCAGTTCTGACTCAATGTCAGAACTGAGGCCGAGCCGGGGTCGACAGTACTTGGCAGTTTTTATTTTCCCAAAAAATAAAAACTGCATAGTAACTGGTGACCAATCTGCCCCTTTTACCATTATTAGCGGGGATTCATTTCTATGCTTCGCATAGCCCCGGCACCAAGCAACCCTTGAAATCCTTACCCGACCTGGTATACTGTGCAGGTATCTTTGAGGGGTACATTTAGCAGTTAAAAAGCCCATAATCCGTACACGTATCTCGACGCTTCGGCTGGCAAGATGCGACAACAACTTGAGGGCAATCTGCGTATGCGGGGCCTTTTTCGTTTCTCATACGCACCACATATATTTGTATATGCCAGAAGAAACAAAGAAAACAGCAATGCAACGATTCTTCCAAGATTCTGTTGTATTACCAAACACCGGAGATCTCATCGAAGGTAACGTCATTCACATCGACGCTGGTCGTGTGTATGTCGACTTGCCACCATACGGAACCGGTATCATTTACGGACGAGAATACATCAACGCCCGTGATCTTATCAAAAAACTGAATGTCGGTGACACTGTCAGCGCGACAATCGTTGAACAAGAAAACGAAGACGGATATATTGAGCTTTCAATCAAGGAAGCGCGTCAAGCACTGGTTTGGGGTGAAGCAGAAGAAATTATCAAAAAGAAGACGGTGCTCGACATTCCAGTCAAAGATGCCAACAAGGGTGGTTTGATTATGGAATGGCAAGGCATTCAAGGATTTATTCCAGCAAGTCAATTGAAGCCAGAACACTATCCTCGTGTTGAAGGCGGTGACAAGGATCGTATTCTTGAAGAACTACAAAAGTTGGTTGGCAAGGTCTTGTCAGTCACTATGATCGCTGTCGATCCAAAAGAAGGCAAGCTCATTTTCTCTGAGAAAGACCCACAAAAACAAGAACGACTCGAAGTGGTTGAGAAATTTGAAGTTGGCGACGAAATCAATGGAACTGTTACTGGTATCGTTGACTTTGGTGTCTTTATCGAAATCAAAGACGGTCTTGAGGGACTTGCCCACATTAGTGAACTTGATTGGGGCTTGGTGGAAGATCCACGCAATCTCTTCTCTGTTGGCGAAAACGTGCGCGCAAAAGTGATTGAAGTAAAAGATGGTCAGATCTCACTCTCAATCAAAGCGCTCAAACAAAACCCATGGGAGAATGCGAAAGACAAGTATGCTCCTGGTAAAGAAGTTGAGGCTGTTGTCATTAAGTTCAACAAACACGGTGCGCTCGCAAGTATTGAGGAGGGTGTTGCCGGACTCGTACACAATTCTGAGTTTGAATCACCAGAGCAGTTGAAGAGCACACTCGAACTAGGTAAGAAGTACCCATTCAAGATCAATCTCTTTGAGCCAGCAAGTCAGCGCATGACACTCTCGTACACGGGAGAAAAGAAATAACAAGCTAAAGAGCATCCAGAAAAGCGCGGTTCCGGCATGCCGGAACCGCGCTTTTCCTTGTCCACAGAGCACTTGACTCACAAAAAAACGAGGAGTAGTATGGCAGGTATGGTTCTCAAGGCAGCGCCGTAGAGAGCCGGCGGGCACGCAAACAACGCGTCACCGCTGTATAAGCCCTCCGTTCGAGGGCGCTCCCAGAGAGGAGCACAAAGAGAACCGCTGCGATTGGGCGTGAATGAAGCCTGATCACTCACAATCTTTAGAGACGCGGGCCAGAGTAGTCCACGCCCAATCGCAGCCTCTCAAACAGTTCTTTGCACCAAAAGCGACACCTCCACGGTGTCGCTGTTCTCGTTGTGTTTTTCGTATCCTTCCTTACAGTGCCTTCTCAAATGCCGGATAACGATCAGGATCAATTGTTCGGGTAAAGCAATGCACTCCCATACCGTGTTCCCATCGTTCACTGTCCGGAATGATATATATGTCATGAGAAGGAACTCGGCGTTTATCATTAACGCTATCTGTGGCGAACTCCGCACACAACTCAAATGTCATCTCGCCGACAACACGATACTCATATGCCTCACCTGTTTCTGGATCAACCGGCACACTGAAGTATCCGAGGTCATTTTCAAGATCACTCAACATGATCGGGAGCGCTTCTTTGGTTTGCCAATAATTGATTATCTCCCACTGCATGTTTTGAAGATCATACACTCGTTCTTGATCGAGTTTCAAATCACGCTGTGCTGCTGGTGAACCAAGGACACCAAATCCTGCACCAAGTGCAACAAGCATCACCACAACCATCACACCAACAAGCCCTGTGCGAACATGCGTGTCCCCTGCTGCAACACGTCGAAGATCATATACGTAGTACCCAAAGACCGATGCTGCAACTGCTGCAATTGCAATTACCTTGTAAACAAATCGTGTGGTCAATTCACCACCCAAAAATGTAAAGACAAGCGCGACCAAATCACCCGCAACCAGTGCACCGGCAACAAACAGTGTCAGGCCAATGAACCATTTGCGAACCCAAAACGTTCCTTTTTCTGGATGTTCGACAACATCTTTTCGAATCCACCAACTCACCAACAAGTACAGTGGAAATACAATGATGAGAGACGCGATTGCAAATTGGATGCCACCACTGTATCCGCCCGCATAATAATAATTGAGAGCTGGATCAGGTGTGAGATGGTTGATAATGGCAAATAAAAGCCCGATCATGCTGCCGGCACTCACGTACAACGTGACTGCAGCCGCAAGATACAAGAAGAAATCTTTTGGTGTCATTTTCATCCCGTTACAATTTATATTGATTAAATAATCCACGACCAGAAATGCATACCTACTTTACTAAGCACGCTAATTTCTAACGGGATTCATGCAGGGAGTATAGCTTAAACCGCTTGACCAAAGCAACTAGCTTGAGTATACTGGTTTCAGTTGTTCATTGGTGGAGCTTAGTACAGAGCTGAGCACAACTGATCGTCTCTGTACTGGGCCTCCACCTCACCTCGAGAATAGCAATGGAGTCATGAACCACGCTATGAGGAGGAGGCCTAGTTTAACAACTGTGGCCTTTTTTGTATACGAAACTTGGCTCACGGCCAGCACCAATACAAAAGTGCGGAGCACACATTCTGAGAGCATCCCGCAACGAAGTGAGGACGCTCTCAGAATGTGTGCTCCGCACTTTATATATCCAAAACCCCTTCCCCTCTCTTCTCAAATACGAAATTCTATGACGTCGCCGTCCTGAACGACATACTCCTTCCCCTCAGTTCGAACCCACCCTTTCTCGCGCGCAGCTGCATAGCTCCCTGCTTCAAGCAATTTGTCCCAACGAATTACATCTGCGCGAATATACTTCTCTTTAAAATCAGTGTGAATTGCAGCGCCTGCTTCAGGTCCCGTGCTATCGCGCTTTACTGTCCATGCCCGACTTTCTTTTTCTCCAGTCGTGAAATAGGTGATCAAATCAAGCAACTTGTATCCTTCAGAAATCAAATTATCCATACCGCTCTCCTCAGCGCCCAGTTCGCTCTTAAATGCCTGCTTTTCATCACCCTCTAGTTCTTTGATTTCATTCTCAACATGTGCGTCGACAACAACATACGTTGCGCCCTGTGACTCAATATATTGGATGAGTTTTGCGTATTCTTCATCTCCTTCTCTCACATTACTTCCACCAGATTGTATGTTCAAAATAAACATCATCGGTTTTTGTGTAAGCAGGTTCAAGCTCTTGATACGTTTTCGCTCATCTGCCGAAAGACCAAGCGAACGAACTGTCTTTTCAGATTCAAGTGCACTCTGGACACGATCAAGAATTTCTTTTTCTACTTTGGCATGTTTGTCGGCAGCGCGAACCAGTTTTTCAACTCCGGCTTGACGCTTTATCACTGTCTGCAGATCTGCCAAAATAAGCTCAAGCGTGATAACTTCTACATCGTGCAGTGGATCAATCGTTCCGTGCACGTGTGTGATGTTGTCGTTTTTGAAAATACGCACCATTTGTGCAATCGCATCAACTTCTCGAATATGCTGCAAAAACTGATTTCCCAAACCTTCCCCTTGTGATGCGCCGGCAACCAATCCTGCAATATCGACGAACTCAACTGTCGCCGGCAAAATTTTAGCCGAACGTGACAACGCGCCGAGCTTATCGAGTCGATTGTCAGGCACGGGCACTACACCAACCGACGGATCAATCGTACAGAACGGGTAATTTGCCGCATCCACCGAACTTTTGGTGAGCGCATTAAAGAGTGTTGATTTTCCAACATTCGGCAATCCGACAATTCCAATTGAGAGACTCATGTTATTTTTGGAGACCGTGTGCGAGTGCTTTCAACTCTGCTTCGTATTTTTTCGACACTGCCATCATTGCAGCCATTTGGTTCTCTCCTGCTTTTACTCGCTTTTGTGTTTCTTCAGCAATTTTCATGAAGAGATCAGGGTTTTTGTCGAGCATTGCCATTAGCATGTCTCGTTGCCCTGCTGGAGCGTTCTTGAGTTGGCGCTCCATCATCTTTTTCATGAGCATTTTTTTAATTCCCATAGTGTGTTCTGATTATTGTACGCAGACTACTGTAGCACAAAAGCGCCGCGGCCTCTAGGCCGCGGCGCTTTTTGGCTTACTTATTCTCCGCCCATTCGAGCATTTCCGTGACTCATGATCCGTGTCAACGCAACCTTCACTCCATCAAGTGGCGAACTGTATCGTCCATCAAGACTTCGAGTAAGACCGGTGATGATCATTTCAAGATCATGCATTGGCACATCTTTGAGTTGTGAACTAATTTCTGGATCAGTATCAGGTCGAACATTGTCGAGTCGTGCTTGATACACTGCATCGAGTTCAGCAATTACTTGTCGAATAAAGTGCTCTGGCGCAGTTCCTTGGGTACTCAAGTTTCGCAAGAACGCAAAGAGTTGTTTTTCGTTACCAGCAAGCATCCAACTAATAAAGAGTGGGATTGTTGACATACCCTGCTTCATCAACACTTGCGCGACTCGTGACTGGTTCAAGAGGAGCCATCCGTCTTCTCGAGGAAACCGTTCTTTTGCTGCTGTAACAACGTCATTCATTACTCGTTCAAGCGCTGCGGGATCATTGTTTGCTTGTGCAATGATCATCTTTCGCGCTTCTCCAGAGAGCAATGCCTTGTGGCGTGTTGCATATTCTTCGAGTTCCGCATTCAGATCAATGCCTTCGGTTGGAATGTTTGTTGGAGGTGCTACTACTTTTGATTGTGGTGCGGCAGCTGTCTCTGGTCGTGCCATTCCTGGGATTGGTGGCGCGATTGGTGTGTATCCTGCTCGCGCTGATGCCTCATTTCCACGACTGATGTGCACCGTACCTGTTTCAGTACCGTCATCAGCAAAGATGTCTCCTGAAAGCCGTGGTCGCGCTGGAGCATTACCTCGCTTCTTCAAAACAACGTAGGCAATAAATCCAGCTGCTGCAAGCAATGCTCCGAAGAACAACAGTACCGCAACAACATCACCCACTCCAGTATATGGTACTTGGTTGAGTGACACTGTACCTAACACTTGTGGAGTTGGTCGTTCAAAGAGAGTGATGTCAGGGTCACTTGTTCGTCGTGATCCACCGCCACGTCGTCCGCCACCGTTACCGCCACCGCCACCGCCGCCACAGTTGGTACAGTCGTCATTGTCAATGACAATACGTTCATCATCTTCGTTGTTGTCTGGATCTGAATCATTATCAGCCGTCAAAATAACGGTATTATCAATTGTTCCTTCAACACGCGCTCGTGCAGTGTAGGTAATCGTACCTGATTCACCAGGAAGCAAATCGCCAAGATCACACCGGAACCCTTCACCACCACGATTAATCGCACATGTCACCCCACTTGGTGTGCTGACAATATCAAAGTCGTCGAGCTCATCTTCTTGATCAGGCGAGTCGTCGAGCACAACATTTCGTACTGTTTGGTTGCTGACGTTTTCGTATCGCAGTGTGTAAGTAAATACATCATCAACTTCTCCAGTTTTTGGACTCACATTTTTGGTTACCGCTGCATCAGCATCGTCGCTGTTTTCTTCACGAACAGTAATTCGTGCATCGTCACTGTTTGGCAGGAGCCCAGTTGGTGCTGGCGTTTCGTCAGTTGATGTGTAAATTGTCGCCGTGTTATCAACAACACCAGCTGCAATCGCATCAACTCGATATTGGATCATTCCTGATTCACCAACAAGTAAGTTACCGAGTACACACTCAATTTCATTGTTATCAACCGTACATGTGTTGCCGCCATCGTTAATGATTGTCACGTTGTCGATTCGAGTACCAGGAGTCAAGATGTCGACAATCGATGTGTTGATTGCACCAACAAATCCAGCGTTTCGGTATTCAAGTGTGTAAATAAATGAGTCACCAACAATACCTGATGCCGTATCTGACACATTGTCAGCAATTCGATTGTTTGCGTTTCGAACAAACTTTTCGATGGTGACATCGGCAAAGTCTGACGTGTAGACGATCACTCGTGCGTCATCTTCGTTGTTCGCAAGGTTTGTTTCGTTAGTCGTGGTTTGGATGCGTGCAGTGTTGTCGACTGTTCCAGGATTATTACCGACCGCGCGATAGGTGATCGTTCCTTGTGCCCCTGGCGCAAGTGTTCCGAGCGTACAACTCAAAATCGCACCACCGCGAAGTGCAGTTGTACAACTACCGTGTTGTGGACCGCTCACCAGTGTATACGAACCGAGACCGCCAAATGGCTCTGGTACGTCACTAATAGTCACGTTTTCCGCTGGCGTCTTCCCTTCGTTGCTGTATCGGAGTGTATATGTAAACTCAGTTCCAATTGGCCCCGTTGCTTGCGGTTGTCCATTAACGAGTTTGGTAATCGCAACGTCTGCTTCACCTTGTTGTGGTGGCAATACGGTCAATGTTGCGTCACAGGTAATCTCACCGAATGATCCGCTAAATGTACCTGTGTAGACTGTTGTTTGTGTAACTGTTTGTACTGGCGATGTGCCATTGAGTGGCAAACCACTTCCGATGCCGTTGTTAATCGAAACTGTTTGCACGCCGCCGCCCGATGTCCATCGAACACGACCGGTTGATTGTCCGACGCCAACGTTGGCATCAACAATTTCCATCGTACAGTATGGCAATCCATTTTGGTTGACTTGTACTGTGACGACACATGTGTCATCGAGATTGTTTTGCGCATCATACACCGACAATGTGTATCGTGTTGGAATACCTGGTCGGACAGTATACGAACCATTTGCAACTGGTGTTACGTTACCAATGCCATTATCAATACTAACTCGAGCCGCATTACGCGTTACCCACGAGAGCACTGAAGTACCTCCTTGGTTAATTGTTGTTGGATTTGCAGTAAAACTCACACACTCAGCGTTTGCCTGTGGTGGATTGTCGAACACGACAACGCTTGCACTGTCACATACTTCATCGACACCAGTACCGTTGATACATGCCTCATTAACTGATGTACCGACAACAACACCGGTTGCGATGTAGCGTACTTGTCCGCTCGCACCTGGCTGGAGTGTCCCCAAGTTACAGGTAATTCCTGCACTGTTTGGTGTACACGAACCATGTGCTGGTTGTTGCGTAATAGTGATTGGCCCAAGAATGTTTGCTGGTGTTGCAACGTCTTCAATTGTTGCGTTTGGTACTGCAACTGACCCAGCATTTGCGTAGTTTAGTGTAAAGGTAAACGTAACTTGATTTACCAAACCACTTCCTGGCGTAACTGATTTTTCAATTTCAACTTCTGGCTCTTCAGGATCTTCACCACAAAGCTGTGCTTGGGTGAGTCGAGCAGTTGCTGCGTCGTAAAGTGTATATCCTGGCAAATTTGCAAAGTCAGGATTTGTTTGTGGTGTTGGCCCGCCGGTAAAGAGGTCAACTTGTGTTGCACACACTGGTAGATCTACCGTAAGCGTACCGACTTCTCCAGGAGAAAGTCGTACGGTTCGCGTTTGAAAGAGTTGTTGCGTTTGAATAAATGCTGGCATTGCAAGGTCAAACACTTCGTATGATGCAAGTCGAACGTCGTGCGTACAATTACTTGATACGTTTTCAATCTCAATTGTTGCACGATTGCCACTGATAAAATCAATGTTGGTTGCACCACTTCCGATAACCGGCCACGTACCACCAACTGGTTGCACATCATTCTTTGGATTACATGCTTGTGGAGGAGGGGGTGGGGGTGTATCCGCTTCAACAATCACTGTTACGGTGTTGCTTTCTACTGTGACAATAGTGTCACCTTGACTTGCGCTCCCATTTCGAATGTCCCCTTTAATAACGTAGGTTCCTGGTGCGGTATATGTGTGCGTACGAGTATTTTGAGTTGATGTAATCAACCCAGCCTGTTCATCCCATCCAGGATTTGTGTTGAAATCCCAATCCCATCGGTGTCGCCATTCAGGATCACAGTTTTGTGTGTTTTGTGCGCGAAGTCGTGCACTAACCGTGTCACCTGCAGTAATGGTAATTGAGTGTGTTTGCCCATCGACATCAAGTGCCGCAGTAAATGTACACGCAGTTTGCGCATGCGTTGCACCCGTGCCGAGCAGCACAAAGAGCGCTCCAAAAAGAGCGGTTCCGAGTCCAATTCGTGAAAACATATAGTGTGTCAGGTTCATACTGCGTATATTACAGATTTATAGCCAATTGATAAGCGTTCCGAGTGATTCTATCATAGGATTGACATAAAGTCAATATCATGATGTTAGGGCAAATTCTCCGATCCATTCTGCCTCGACCACAAAACGATCCTGCTTGCTCCCGAAGTTATTACATGTCGAAAGGGTCAGTTTTTTGATATTGCTCGCAAATTCAACCCATGCATTGTCGGCCGACACCAGCTGCACATCAGTCACCCGATAGTGATACTCGGCGGTGGCTGTCTGTACTCGAATAAGATCCCCCGGCAAGACATCTTCGAGGTCATTAAGTGCTTTGTACGCTTGGTTATTAACAACCGGCAAGTGTGAACTGTGCCCAAAGATAAACATATTGGTAATGTTTTCTGGCGTTCCTGAACCAGGATACCGCACTGCCCCACTATTGAGTGCAGTGTTGAGCGCATCAATGTCTTGCGAATCAGGATTGACGATTGGCGTATCAATGCCAACCGAACTCACAATCAGACGAACTGGTGGCTCACCTTCAGTTGTGCCGAGCACTTGCTGATTGATGGTACGCTCGTCAACAACATCAGGCGGCTCACTATCAATGAGCGTTGCCTCTTCGATTGGTGCTGGCTCATCAATGACCTCATCATCGGTATCAACGAGTGCATCGGGGCCAATTCCTAGCGCAACCAAGCCAAGTGCAAACACTACAAAAAGTGAAAGAGTGATGCTTACAAACAATCCTGGCTCTTCAGATAAAACTGTGCGGACGTCACGGATGAGCTGCGAAAAATACTGCATAGAGCCATATTATACTATTCAAAAAGATAGTCGTCAAATGTTGACCCCTCGCGGAAAATAAGTACTATTGCGGCACTAGTACCCGCGCCACAGAAGATATTGACAAAGTATTATTTTCTGATATAATGGCTCCGTTAACGTAATTTATCGATTTTATGGAACAACAATCAACAACCGTCATCGAGCAAAACAGCGCACCCCGATCACTTAAAGTGCTCGCTGGTGTTGGTGTTGCCGCACTCATTGTTCTTGCCGTATGGCTCGGTACCCTTCTCGTAACTGGTGCACCAAACGCATTCCAAAGTTTGGCCGCAGTATTTACGAGCTTCACAGACGATGAACCAGCTGAACGACTTACCCTCTTTGCAGATCCTGGTGTTGCACAACCTGGCGACACTATCGCATTGAGCTGGACCCACACTGGTAAATCAGATGGTGGTTCGTACGCGTTTGAGTACCCATGTACTGCAGATGTAACGCTCGCAGTTGCTGGACAAGATGTCTTTTGTAACAAGCCATTTGAAGTGCCACACACAACAACCAATCTCTCGCTTGCTATTGCAACTGAAGAATCATTTGTTGTCGTGCCACTTGAAGTACACTTCACTGCAAACGGTGCCGACGAAGCAACGCTCGTTGGGCGAACCAGCGTGACCGTAACCACAAATGTTACCGCAACCGCAACAACAACTGGAAACACCACACCAGAAACACCGACTACTCCGGCCGTGCCAACAACTCCAACGACTCCTGGAACACCAGTGACGGTAACCAGCACATTTGGTAATGGACAAATCTCTGATCCAAATGGGTTCTCAGATCTCTACGTACGCGTGATCGAAGTTGGAACGCTTTCAAACAGCGGCGCATTCCGCGCAACCGATGACCGAATTGATGACGACGCAACTATTGCAATTAAGTTCGAAGTAACCAACCTTGGAACAAAAACAGTCCCAGCAGGATGGCGACTTGAAGTCGACATGCCAACTCGCCCAGCAGGTATCTACACTGCACCACGACAAGACGCACTTCGACCAGGCGGACGTATCGAATACATCCTTGGATTTGACCAAGCTGCCCCTGATCGTGATGACACTATCACCGCAACAATCCGCATTGATAGCGACCGAGATGTTGCTGAAAGCAACGAATCAAACAACAACCTGAACGTCACGATTGAAACTAAGGACTAATCGTAAAGCGCGCAGCACGTAACTTGTAACACGCAACGCCGCACCTTTAGGTGCGGCGTTGCTTAATGGTATGTGCTGTGTGCGTTGCGTATCTCGATATTTAAAAAACCGCGTAGGCGGTTTTTAAATGTCGAGATTTGCCATCTTCGCGTTGGTCTGAATAAAGCTCTTTCGGCTCGCAACATCAGTCCCCATCAAAGTATCAAATACCCGATCGGCAGCTTGTGCGTCTTCGATCGTTACCTGCTTCAATAGTCGTCGCTCAGGATCCATCGTCGTTTCCCACAACTCGTCGGCATTCATCTCACCAAGACCCTTGTATCGCTGCAGGTTCACTTTCTTGGCCTTTGGTGGTACTGGTGTATCTTCGTCACCCTCTTCTTCAACCTCCTCAACATCTTCGTCAACAACTCCTAGTTTTTTAAGAAGAGCATCCTTTTCAGTATCGGTGTAGACATAGTGCACATCTTTGCCTGATTGAATTTTGTAGAGCGGTGGCTGCGCGATATACACGTATCCGCCTTCGATCAATTCCAAGAAGTATCGATAAAAGAGCGTCAAAATAAGTGTTCGAATGTGTGCCCCATCAACATCGGCGTCGGTCGCGATAATCAGTTTGTGGTAGCGCAGTTTTGACAAATCAAATGTGTCACCGATTGCCGTTCCGAGTGCAATGACCAAGTTCTTGATCTGCTCACTTGCAAGCATGCGATCCAATCGTGCACGCTCAACATTCAAAATCTTTCCACGAAGCGGCAGAATGGCTTGCGTCTTTCGATCACGACCAGTTTTTGCAGTACCACCAGCCGAGTCTCCCTCCACAATAAATAGTTCAGACTCTGCTGCGCTTCGACTTGAACAATCTGCCAACTTTCCGGGAAGTGTTGCACCTTCAAGTGCCCCCTTTCGCAAAACCGAATCCTTTGCTGCTTTTGCTGCTTTACGAGCCCGAAGTGCCAACACTACTTTGCTAACGATCGCTTTGGCTTCTTGTGGGTGCTCTTCGAGAAACTCTGCAAACGCTTCACCAAATACTGACTCTGTCGCACCACGTGCTTCAACTGATCCGAGCTTACTCTTGGTTTGCCCTTCAAATTGAATTTCTGGAAGTTTAACTGAAATTACCGCCGTAATACCTTCGAGCGCATCGTCACCTGAAAACGCACCATCAGCATCCTTCACTAATTTACTATTCTTTGCAAAGTTATTGAGCGTTCGAGTGAGCGCCGTCTTGAAACCGGTCACATGCATTCCCCCTTCTGCCGTGTGAATGTTATTTGCAAATGCAGTCAATCGAGGCGAAATATCATCGGCATATTGTACCGCCACTTCAACCGTGACGTTTTTCTTGGCGTCATCAGGATGCGGTACTTCTTTTTCAACATAGAAAATGTTTTTGTGAATTGGTTTGAGATGTTCATTTTGATACGCAACAAATGACTTCAATCCACCCTCAAAATAAAACGTCATGCTTGGCGCTTCGAGTCCAAGTTCTCGCAAATAAAATACTTCAGTGTCAGCAATATCACCTGCGGTAATCTCCCGCGCATCAATCACCGTAATGCGCATACCCTTCACCAAGTATGCCTGTCGACGAAGGTGCCCGGTGATACGTTCCCAGTTAAACTCTATCTTTTCAAAAATTTCTGGATCCGCTTCAAATGTAATAACCGTACCAGTTAACGACGAACTGCCAAGCTTTTTAACCGCCGCTTTTTTCTTTCCTTGTGAATACTCTTGCACAAACCGACCACCATCACGGTGCACTTCAGCGCGCACGTATGTCGAGAGCGCGTTCACAACAGATACACCAACACCGTGCAATCCTCCCGACACTTTATATCCTTCGCCACCAAACTTACCTCCGGCGTGAAGCGTTGTCATAATCGTTTCAAGTGCCGATACTTTTGTCTTTGCATGTTTGTCAACAGGAATACCACGTCCGTTGTCGGTTACTCGAACTCGGTTCCCTGGCAACAGTGCAACTTCAACATCGTTTGCATACCCGCCCATCGCCTCGTCACGCGAGTTATCAAACACCTCCCAGATCATGTGATGAAGCCCCGCGAGATCAGTTGTACCAATGTACATTCCGGGACGCTTGCGAACTGCCTCAAGCCCCTCAAGGACGGTGATGTCCGAGGCGCTATATCCTGCTTTTTTTGCCACTTTTTTAGCTGCCATAATTAGACTCAATTATAGCAAAATACGGCTACATTGCAACGTATTTTCTTCTTTGTGTGAATAGGATTAGAGCCCCAATAGTGCCGCAATTTGGGCTTCAATTTGGGCGATTTGAGCTTGCAATAATGAGATCTGATTTTGTTGTCCTCCAGCCTGTGCTTGGCCGCTGATTGAGACCGATGCTAACACCTCCGCAGTCGTGCTGTCGTATACTCCATATCCAGTTCCACCACACGTGATGTTGTACTGACATTGAAAAGCTTTGAGTGCCGCTTCTGTCGCTGATCCAAAGTACGTCGTTTCAAATCCTGGTGCTCCTGGACCACTCACCGCAACCTGCACACCAGAAACGGTGTTGAGTTGTTGTTGCAGTGATCGAACCGCTTCACCTGTTGCTCCTCGACGAAGCGTGTCATCGTTGGTGTTTCCAGTAGATCCACCACCACTTGCTGCTGCCCGCTGTTCGGGTGTTTGGAGCCCGTACTCTGCATAGAGTTCGCTCAGTGAGAGTTGTGTAAAGAGTGATGCGAGTGACGATCCGCTACCACTTCCACCTGCAGATGGAATATCTTCCTCAACATCACCAGACGGATCATCAATGATTACCGTACCGCCTCCACCTCCGCCGCTACCGATTTCATACAAGTAGAGTCCTGCAAATGCATCAAGATCGTCCGTCATGACATAACACTGCGCACTGCTGCCAAGTGTTGTATTACCCTGACACTGCCCTGTCCATGGTTCGCGTACAATGTCTGGATTACCACGAAGCGCGACCATGATCGTTCCTGCTGGCGAAATACTGACGCTGTGAATAAATGTTGTGTTGCTGTTATTAAAGTCAACCGCTTGTGGCAATGGCTCAACCGAAACGTGCTGACCATTTTGCATCACCGCAAGACGACAATCTCGTGCGTTTGATGGTCCACAACTTGGGTATGCGATCGTGTCCCCCAAAATAGCAACTGGCGAAACATTGAGCCCTATACCTGAGAGATTTCCTTGTGGCGTGTATGACGCTGTTCGACTAATGCCGTTTGCGGACGCTTCCCACACATCCATTTTGTAATTTGATGCAGACAAACTGTAGGTAACTACCACTCGATCAAGATCGGTCGGATCGTAACTGACTACTGCTGTTCGTGGGATTTCAGGAAGATCACGAACGTAGGTCAACGAACCGTCTGATTGATCAACTTCGTAAAGCTTTCGTGTTGCAAATTCTGTTTCTCCTGCAATCAAGAAATCACCAAGTCCAAAGTGTGGTGTAAATCCTCCTGATTCAACAACACCAATCGCGCTCATGTTCGGCAATTGATATGCCCATGTCGCATCATCCGCGATCGCACCACCATTATTTGATTGACTAGTTATCCGACGAGCAAACATGATGTCGCCAACAACCGCAACATTGGTTAGTGATCGAACACCACCAGGATTAAAGTTTACGCCTCCCCAATCATTGAAAAATACTCGCCCCAATCGACTCACACTACTTGCACCAACACGATACGCAATTGGCGAACGAGGGTACCCGCTTCCTCCAGGGTGCAAATCGCGAACAAATTCATTGTTGCTGTATGGGATCATTGCGCTTCCTGCCGAACATCCACCGAGCTCAAAACATCCTGGCGCACGAACCGACGAGTCAAAACATACATCTACTTCATCGATAAGATCTCCGTCACCACTAAACACGTGCATTCCTTTGTCTTCGTATCCGCCAATACTGTATGAGTATGGCAACACATTCCCTCGAACAGTTGAGTTACATTGTCCACCACTTACAAAGTTGCCGTTTGGAAGTGCTATCAGATTAGCAAATGGTGTGTTGGCAAATGGCGTCGCTCCATAGTGTGCATCTTGCCAACTATAGACTGCGTCGTCGCTTACGAGCGTCACGTCATAGCTCGACTGTGCAGATGCTGGCATCACCGGCAGCAACAATAGCAAAATGCCAAAGAGTGTGAATAATCGCATGATGTATGTCTGATTAATGATATCCACTTTATGATACTACTTCATCTTAAGCTTCGCGCTGTGCATAGGCGAGTGCTTTTTCTGCCGCTTTGATTGCACCCTCTTTTGTTTTGGTCACCATCATAAAACCTGTTTTGTGGCAAAATACTCCATCAGAAATACCCGAGACTTGCTGGAGTGCTTCATCACGCAATCCGCGCCACGGTTCTGGCAGAGCAACCCGCGACCGATATTCAGGTTCCTGTACCGCAACTGTCTGCCACGTGCCATCAAGATGCTGTCGCACAAAAAAGACCGTGTCAGGAAAAGTGTTCAGTACCATACTGATGTAGCCTCGTGGCCAACCTTTGGCATCATCGAGCACCAGTAGATCCTTTCGCGACGCACCTTCATACGAAGCAAGAATGTCGTCACGCAATTGCTCTTCGTACGAAGCTTCCTCAATCACCCGAGCAAGATGTTCGGTTGCAAATTGAACGGCGTTTTTAAAAGCACTCAAGTACTCTTTATCCGAAGCAGTACCAACCGGATTAAATGCGCCGATCACCTGACTCACCGAATATACCCGAGCAGTATCAAGTTTTGGTGTCATCAGGGTAAATCCATTGTCACCAGCATCAATCGACGTAACGAGCGTTTGATCAATAACTTCTGCTACTGCTTTATTCCCGCAAATTGATTCACCAAATTCTTTCCACAACAAACCAAACGATGCGTACGGAACGCCATTTACGCGTGTCTCAGTAAAACTTTCTTGGTGATGATCAAAACGATTACGAGTTGGATCATATTCATTGCCAACATCGAGCACATACTCACCAGCCGAAATGATCGCATCGTCTCGAGTACGAATAATTTCAACAGCACGAATATCTTTTTTGAAATAGTGCAATAGTGTTGCGACGCCAAACACATCATCTGCATGAAAACCACCACTATGCGTAACGATCCGAATTTTTTTCGTTCCGAAACCGAACATGTCTATTCGTTGATGAGGATTTTCTCACCGAGCCATGCAAATGCTGAAACAACGAACGCGCCGAGCACTGCCCACCAAAAGTTTGCTACCGAAAATCCGTCGATAAACCGAGCAGTTACCCAAAAGATGAATCCGTTGATGATCCACATAAACAAGCCGAGTGTCACAATCGTTACGGGCAACGTAAGCAATGCCAGTAATGGTTTGAGTGTGATGTTGAGAAATCCAATGATAATCGCGACGATAAGTGCGACGTAGAAATCGTCGACCATCACTCCAGGGAGGACATACGCAACCGCAAGTAGTGCGACTGCAGTGATTAAAATTTTACCGACTGCTTTTGCTCCAAACATATGTTAGTAGATAATACGTAGTAATTAGTAGGTAGTAAAATACAAATACAGTATAGCAAACGTTTCAGAAAATACGTGGTTTTGTGCTTACTCCAACACTGCTTTGATGCGGCGCACCCCCTTCGACGAGCTTTCGTCTTTGGTTATTTTGAAGGTTCCTAGTTCAGCTACCGACGAAACGTGCGGCCCTCCACAAAACTCTTTACTGACCACCGTGCCGCCATCATCAGTTTCCACAAAATACACTGAAACAACATCTGGATACTTTGCACCAAATTCCATCTCTGCTCCCAGCTCTTCTGCCTGATGGAGTGGCATTTCTCGTTTGACAACTTTGAGTCCCAAACCAATCCATTCGTTGACTTGATTTTCAACTGCCGCGCGCTCGTCGTCAGTTAATTTGCGATCAAAGGCAAAATCCATACGAAGTCGTTCAGCAGTAATGTTACTTCCCCGCTGTTTGATATCTTTGCTCACGTGTTGTTGAAGTGCCGCAAGCAACAGGTGATGTGCGGTGTGAAGTCGCACTGTTTCCTCACTCGCGTCCGCCAAGCCACCTTTAAACTTCCCTGCTGACGCCGTTTGCGAAAGTGTTTGGTGTTTGTGCAGTTCAGCTTCGTAACCTGTTCGATCAACTGACACTCCTTTTCCGCGAGCAAGTTCTTCGGTTACTTCGATTGGAAATCCATACGTACTAAATAATTGAAATGCATCACTTCCTGAAATGTCGCCCGAGAGTTTTTCGAATTGTTTCATTCCTTTTTCAAGAGTCTCCGAGAATTTGTTGATCTCCCCATTTATTTCTTCATGAATCACGGTTCGCTCAGTATTAAGGTTCTCGTACACACCATCGTATTTTGCAACAAAGAGATCGATTAGTGTTGAAACTTCGTTGAGATCGAAATGTATATTTCGCATCTGGAGTGCCGCACGCCGAATGAGTCGCCGCAACACATATCCTTGATCTTTATTGCTCGGTCGTACGCCGTCAGCAATCAAGAACACGGCTGTCCGCATGTGGTCAGCAATAATACGAAATGCCTGCGTGTGCTCATCGTACGACGCACTACTTATTGTCTCGAGATGCGCGATGATATCAGCAAATAAGTCTGTTTCGTACGGTGACGGCTTTCCTTGCAATACTGCTGTCAGTCGTTCAAGTCCCGCTCCTGTGTCAACATTTTTGTGTTCGAGTTGCGAAACAACCTTCCCGTCCTTCTTCAAATACTGCATGAACACGTCGTTCCAAATCTCGACTACTTTTTGTGCGTCGTCTGCTGCCAAAAACTCTTCGTGCGTCAAATCACCAAGCCCTTCGTCAGTGAGATCATAAAACATTTCACTGTCAGGACCACATGGACCATTCTCGCCAGGACTCCACCAATTGTTTTCAGCTGGCAAATAATAGATACGATGTTCGGGCACAAATTCTTTCCAAATAGTTGCTGCTTCATCATCTCGGGGCGCGTCATCGTTGCCCTCAAACACCGTTACGTAGAGTCGGTCTGGGTCAAGTCCAAGCCCTTCTTCTTTGTCTGTCAAAAATTCAAAGCTCCATCTGATCGCATCTTCTTTGAAGTAATCACCGAGCGACCAGTTGCCAAGCATTTCAAAAAAGGTGAAGTGCGTGTTGTCGCCAACTTCGTCGATATCATTTGTGCGAACACACTTCTGCGCGTTTGCAAGTCGTACTCCTTTTGGGTGTGGTTCACCAAGCAAATATGGCACCAAAGGCTGCATACCGGCAGTATTAAACAATACCGACGGATCATTCTCGGGCACCAATGATGCACTTGGAATAATCGCGTGTCCGCGGTTAGCAAAAAAGTCTACAAATCGCTTCCGAATTTCGTGTGACTGCATAGACTGCCATTATAACCGAAAAAACACCTTGATTTCATCTTTGACACTCTGAAGTTTTTTGTCTGAAATTTTTCCTTCTCTATTATAAATTCGCTTATGCGAAATGACCCTAACTTGATTTATGCACAAAGCACCAGAACGATACCGCATAAAACCGGGTATGTTTTTATTTTTTGATGTGAGCGGGATAACAAGAGCAAGTCTATTGCCAATCGTGTGCACAATCAAAACAGGGCGAGCGTACAAAACTCCCTTTCCGTCTATTTCACTACCCAAATTCACTCCAACCGATGCCCAACGAATTTCACCAGCCCGTATATCCTTCCGAATTCCACTTTCTTCAACTCGCTGTTTAACTCTATTCCAGTTATTATAATTTTTGATATACATCCCCCAATGTAATTTATATTTACGTGCCCCGCATTTTACTGCGGGGTCGTTGACGCCTAACGGCGATGGTACTTCAATCCTACGCCCCCTATACATTCATGTCAAACGATATATTCTCGTGCCCCGCATTGCTGCGGGGCCGTTGTCGCCTGACGGCGTAATGTAACCCGATACTACCAGACTGATATTTTTGACGCAACTACGCACCAAAAGCAACGAAATCAATGCCCATGTAAAAGACAATTTCCATAATGTAGCCGACGATGATAGCTACAATTCCCAAAATACTGAGTAATCGCTCTTTGTTGATCTCATCAATGACAGCATCATCAACCGCGTGCTCTTGTGAGATACGTGTGTGCACACGAATCACGGTAATCCCCAAAATTACTTTTCCAAGCGTGCTAATGGTAAGTCCAGCGACGAGCAATAACGGCATACTATTTCAGTATACGCCGATACGTTCAATAGTGGAGTGGATACTATCGCTCCCTCACTAACCGCTCCAAGCGTGCAATATCTGATTCTATCTGCTTAATGCCATCAGTAAAAAACGAAGGGTCTGTCGTGTCGACTCCAATGGCTGCAAATATCTCATCAGGCGACATGCTACATCCTGCACTCAAGAATGTTTTGATCTCTGCTTTAAAAGTAGGATCCTGTTTATACCGAGCATACAAAGCCGCGCTAATGAGTTCACCGTATGCGTAACTATATACATAGAAATGATTTCGAATGTGGCTCCATGCGGTAAAGAAATATCCATCATCCTCGTGGATAGTGACCGCTTTCCCAACGTACGATTGCATGTGCGTATTCAACAGCTCGGCAATATCCCCTTTCGGTACAAACCCACGTTCACGAACACGCATGTGGAGATCGTACTCAAAATTGAAACATGCAATTTGTCGAAATACTGTCGCTATCGTTCCGCTAATTTTGTCGTGGAGCGCGATGATCTGTTCTCGTTCGGGCAGAGTCGCAATGACATGATCAAACACTACTTGTTCAAAAAACGTACTCGCTGTTTCTGCAACCGATGTTGTATACCCCTGATATTGGAGTGGTTGCGTATTCGAGAGCTCGGTATGGATTGCATGTCCCATCTCGTGCGCAAGAGTTGTCATTGATCGAAAATCGTCAGTATGATTCAAGAGCACAAATGTTGGATTGTTTGTTGAACCCCAACAAAACGCACCCCCACTTTTGCTTGTTTTAGGATACACATCAATTTGTCCACGCGATGCCATTGATTCAAGAATAGCGGCATACTCTTCGCCAAAATAGCCAAACGCTTCGTGCACCTGGTGGTACGCCGTCTTGAAATCAAACTGCTTTGTGATCGTACCAACATCAATACCGCGATCACAATACTGGAACTCTTTGAGCCCCGACATCTTTTTCTTCAATCGATAAAACCGATGCGCCACAGGAAAAGCGTCTGTCACTGCGGTTACGAGCGCTTTGATACTTTGTTCGGTGTTTTCATAACTAATGACAGTTGCACTATATGGCTCCGCAAAACCGCGCAGCTCATCTGTTATTTTTTTACGAGTATACAATGCATTTATTTCACTCTCCGCGAAATCTGCTACCGTATCCCGATACATCTCACGGATTGCCTTCCACAGTTTTCGTCGTTCGCCAGTTGGCAGCCGATGGTATCGCTCTTGTGCTTCGGTAATTGGCATCCGCTTCCCGTTGTGCACTACTTCTTGTCGGCTGCGGAGCTTCTTGACTCCATCAACCCACATGCCACCACTTGGAGCGCCGAGCAAATTGAGCAACTCTTCTTCTTTGGCAGTCAAATTGTATTGTGCATTCTCAAAAATTTTTGCCAACATATACTGATACTCTGACAGTGTCGGCGATTTGAGAAATGTGTGTTGTTGTTTGCGCGGAATTGTTCCGAGCGCAAGCTCAAAGAAAACTATTTTGTTGTAATACGGCACCAATTCCTGCTGATACTTATTGATGAGTGCAGTGATCGTTGTATCTGCATTATCAAGATGCTGACTCAAATATAGGAACATGAGTTTTGACGAATGTGCATCAAGTGCAACATACGCGTCGAGTGCCTCTTTCAGCTTCTTGGCAGATTGCAAATACGCAGTCTGTGTCTTGTATTTTTTGGCAAACGCATCCAGTCGACGCTTTTCTGCATTCACGTAGTTGCGTATTGCTGAATCATTCGGACCATCAACACCAAAAAGCGCTTGGAGTTTCCACTTTGTTTTAAGTGTTGTGCTCATTCTTGAATTCGCTTAACTGCATAAAATCGTCTTTCAGTGTATCAATGAGCGAGCGGTTGTAAATGGCAGCAGCAGGATGATAGAGCGGAATGATGATCGTGCCGTCGTCTGCAGTGTAACGTTTGCCATGTGCTTTGCTGATAGGCTCAAGCTCTAGATCGAGGTCATACTTTTTCATAATGTATTCCATCGAATACCGACCGAGTGTTGCGATCACTTGTGGTTTGATAATTTCGAGTTGTCGATCAAGAAACGGCCCGTAGATTGCAATCTCTTCTGGTGATGGATCACGATTTTCTTGCGGTCGGTCTTTAACAATGTTGGTGATATAGACATCTGTTCGAGGAATTTCGATTGATGCGAGCAGTTCGTCAAGGATCTTTCCCGCAGCACCGGCAAACGGCCGACCGGTTTGTGCTTCGTTTCGCCCTGGTGCTTCACCAATAAATACAATATCGGCATCGTGACTTCCCTCACCAATCACCGGTAAATAGTCATTGCTCGTGCGATAGTCATAGAGCGGCGACGTGGTCAACGCCATCACTTCATCACGAATTATTTTCATCTCATCATGTTTTGTCATTGGTCATTCTCGTCTAGTGGCGCAAGTGGTTCGAAAGTAAATCCTTCGTGTGTTGTGGTCGTCACTATTCCACGATCATCTTTTGTAACGCGGACAAGTCCGTCGTCGGTTGGCACAACAGCTGTTCCACCATTTCGTACTTGCTCGACCAAAACATCAGGTACGTCTGGCAGACTTCGAGTAACGATCACTGTGTCATACGGCCCAAGATCAGACAGACCGACTGTGTTTTCTCCATGAAAAATTTGTAGATGCTCGAATTGGTAGGGCGCAAGATGTGCTTCTGCCGCGTCGATGTTTGCTTGATTTGCTTCAACCACATATACATCACCATCTTTTCCGACTGCTGACGCAGCCAATGCGGGCAACCATCCGGTCATCGTGCCAACAATCAAAACTTTCTGCCCTGCCCCAATGTTACCGAGTTCGAGCAAATACGCTGCCGCTGTTGGCTTCATCAAGCGCATTCCATTACCATAATGAATTGCATAATCTTCGTACACCTCGTCTGCATATGCTTCGGGGACAAAATGCGCCCGATCAATTGTCTCAAACGCAATCTTCACGCGCGGATTTTGAAACACGCCCGTCTCGTGTTCTAAATAGTTGTTGAGATCCTCTCGAGTAAACATGTCCTCATGGTATCATTCTTATTCGATTCTCCCCAAACCCAGATTATTTCACGGGCAATTCGTGCGAATTGCCCGTGAGATTATTTCAGTAGTTGTATCATAAACCGAGTAATTATATCTAGGTGCGCAAGAGAATATCGTCTCATGTTTCCATCGTATCGAGCACAGATAATATCTGCCTTTTCAAGTTGTCGTAAATGTCGCGATGTTGACTTGAATGAAAGTCGAATCTCGTCAGCGATCTGCCCCACATTTTGATCCGATTGCTGATTGAGAAAAGACACTATTCCCAATCGCTTATCATTTGCAAAGCATTTAAGTTGTTTTGCTAGCTGCACGTTCGTATATTTTGTTTGCATAATTACCCCCATAATTATTTGGTAAATTCCCCAAACGGGCAATTCGTGCGAATTGCCCGTTTGAAAACCTAAATTGAATTGTAGCTGAAGTGTAGAGTAAAAACTATTTACAGTAATAGCGGAGTGTAGCGTTCAGTGTGATTTAGTTTTTCGGCTACGTGATCGCGCGTTCTTTTTTGAGTAATGCTTCACGACTTTTTCCTTGCAGTCCATTGTAGCCCGTCACCTTGCCATCGCTCCGCACTACTCGATGACACGGAACACCCTTGTTGTCATTCCCTTTCATAATGTTGCCGACTGCCCGAGCTGCGTTTGGTGAGCCTGCAGCGGTCGCTACTTGTTTGTATGTGCGCGTCTCTCCTTTCGGAATTGTCCGCACATATTCCCGCACTTTATCCGCAAATGATGTTCCTCGTGTACGCTTCATACCGCTATTATACCTCAAGTGTTATCAGTTCAGTGCTTTTGAGTTCGGTGGTTTGTGGTTCGCTCGGAAAACCACGAGTAACATCTCGAATAAGCGCATCACGAATTTCAACCGGAAATACAGGAAGTGTCCCAAGGCTCTGAAGTGGCACCCAACACGGCTCGTAGTAGGTATCTCGAATCTGCATGTCCCAATACTCTTCAGATGTTTTTGAAAGTGACGGTTCACCAGACACATACATACACAAGAAAAAGAACGACCGTGCATCAAGGTCAGTGTAAACGTGTGTGTAGAGAAGTCGATCGATTGTCACCTCAACTGTTGTCTCTTCCTTGATTTCGCGCACCGCCGCTGTCTCTGGATCTTCGCCAGCATCAACACTACCGCCCGGAATGACGTAGTAATCGCCACTGCCATTTTTGCGACGCTTCATCAGCAAGATTTCATCTCCCCGAATAACAATTCCCGCACTCCGCATTTTCTGAATCCGAAAACTAACCAGCATATCAAAACAGTGTATCTTGAGAATCAGTGTGTTGTGATGACGCTCGAGACGACGAAGCCGGCTTTTTTTCGTCCTTTCCGTCCTTTCCGTCCTTTTCCTCCGCAGATCCTTTCTGTTGTTTGTGGATCTCAATAAGTTTTTTGCCTGTCAATTCTCGGTAGGCACAGTACTCGCAATTCTCTCCAACAGGCGGCACTGCTTCCATAAGTAAAATTTCTTTGGCACGGGTAAGCGCATCTTCAACCCACGCATCACTTCCCGTGTGTGAAAGTACATCAGTATCAAATTCGAGTTTGCCATCAAATGACGGTAAATCACTCTTACCGTTTACATACACAAAATAACCAGTGTCATCGACTGTAAAACCGTTTTGGCGGAGCAACCACTGGTACACTTCCATTTGTCGTTTGTATGCTTCTTGCCAGTAACCGTCGAGTGTCGGCGCATCTTGTTTACTCGTTGATTTGTAATCCACTACGATCAATTCACCATTTGGCTTCACCCATATATCGTCAACCGCACCAAACACCAAAAAGTTTGTTGGTTTGTGAATCGCCTGCACACCAGTGAAGTTGTGCCGCCATGTATCGAGATCTTTGTGCTGAAATGGTACTGCATCAATGCCATGTTCAACCATCAAAGGGTGCGGTTTCCCTTTTGTTCGATATTGATCGAATTCATTTTTGAGCAAATTGTCGACCGCTGAGTTTAGTGTGAATGCAGGAAATGATGTGCGCGGTAATCCGTGCCGACGATCGAGATAAAAACATCGTGGACATTCGCGCGAAAGATCGATTTTGGTTCGCGATAGTTTAAACGGTGCCGAGTCGTGCGGTGAAAAAATTCCTCGCTTGCGTTGGTAGTATCCGTACGGAGCATCAGCCATAGACCTGCATTGTAGCATGAAAAAACAAAGCGCCGCATCGGGAATACCGATGCGGTCTAAAAGAGAGCAGCCTGACGGGCCGGTGGCGGAGCGGAACTCATGCGAGAGCGCTCGTAGCGCTCGTATGTGCCACGCATGTTGGCGACGATGTCATTCCAGACCCTGGCGGTCACCCGACGACCCGACACACGCTGGATCTTGCCGAGTCCTCGGGAAGCAATCCTGGCGCGAAACGTGCCCTGCCTGCACTCCAGAGTCACCCAGACCGTCCCGATCGTCACCTCACCTTTGCCGAGACCGATCCGAACCGTTTCTTTGTAGGGCATATCACCCTCCTTTCTGGCAAGAATAATACACTTTTGGTCGGATTTGTCAATACCGACCACGCCTGTGCACAATTATTCCAATTCCCCGTTTTTGTTGGGGATCATTTTTTGAATGTCATGCTCGACGTACCAAAAGAGTGTGAACACCAACAATGTAAGCACCGTCACCAATATCGCGAGCACATATAATTGAAAACCAACTGCAATACCGATACCTGCTGCAACCCATAATCCCGCTGCGGTCGTCAAACCAGTGACTGTTCCTTTTTGATCTCGAAAAATAATCATACCGGCGCCGATAAATCCAACACCTGTAATGATACCCGAAACAACACGCATCATGTCGAGACTTGTCTCACCGGCAATACCAACCGACGTCACGCCAGCCGCGATCACAAACAATGCAGACCCCATCGACACCAATCCATACGTACGGAGTCCGGCGGTTTTGTGTGCAAGTGACCGTTCAACACCGAGGATCATGCCAAGCACGAGTGCAACAACGAGCTGCACTGCCATCGTGCCATATGAAAGTGTAAATAATTCTGCAAGCGACGCGTCCATATGTGTTTAGTGTACCACCATTTCAGGTGTCATCGGTACGCATAGCTTTTCTGCTTCGTGCAAAACATCAGTTGCTTTAGTACCTGTTACGCCAATCCGTCGCAACAATTCACCGTTCCCTTTGACTGCACGACACAGCACATACCCATCGCGCATCAATTGCTGCTTTTCGTTTTTTGAAAGTGTCGTCAAACACGTGATCGGATGCAAACCAGTTTGTTCAATCAGCGCTTCAAGATTGCCTTCGTGCGGATAGCTCCACGCAATGAGTTCGAAGCCGCCATTACATGATACAAAGTCGCGAGCATTTCTTGTGAACTTTGTGTTGGTGATCAAAATATAGCGCGCGCGTTTGTTCCCCAAGCGTCCACCAATATTACTTTCTTTGAGATCTCGAAATCGCGCCTCAACATAGAGCGCTACTTTGAGATCACTTTTAAAGCCGGGTGTGTTATGAAATTTTGCTTCGCACACAACAATCTCTTCGTCGTTTTCTGCAACAACGTCGACTTCGTGCTCGGCACATTTGCCGCGAAGCATTGATCCTGTTTCAGTGCGATACCCTTGTGCCTCAAAAATCCGCGCGACAAAATGCTCAAACGGAAACCCACTCGGACCAAGTTCCATCAGTGCTCGCTTCAATGAATACCGCGCAGCGCTTGGCTTGCTGCCGTGCATCTTGAGCATGTCAAATGCATGGCGATAAATTTCGCTCGTCGTCATGCCGTCTTCAAGTTCACTTTCAATGTGCGAAACAATAACGTCGCGGAGTTTGCGATCAACACCCGCGCGCTTCAACGACTCATCAAGTTTGGTCGTCTTGAATACTTCTTGTTCACCATTTCCTTTGATGACGTACACCATGTATTCAAGTGTAGCATGACTACGTGACAATACCGCCGCCGATACACTCTTCCTCGTCATAGAGAACGACTGATTGACCGCTTGCAATACTTTTTTGTGGCTCATCAAATGTTACTGTGTCGCCACTAACGGTGCATGGTCGAAGTTGCTGACGATACCGAAACCGCGCCATGTATTTTTTGTCCACAACTGGTGTAGTAATCCAGTTAGTTTGTTTGAGGCTCACTGTTTGCTTTTCAAATTCAGCTGGAAGTGCGTTGCTTCGATAACTAGATTCAGGGACAACGGTGATTGTATTTGCATGAATGTCTTTTCCGACAACAAACATTGGTTCTTGATCAGGACTTTGCACCGTAATTGAAAATCCAGTGCGCTGACCGAGAGTGTAGAATAACGCGCCATCATGTGTACCAATAACCGCGCCGTCGACGTCTAGCACGTCACCTGCTTGTGTATCAATGTAGTGTCCTAAAAATTCACGCATATCGATCTTTCCCAAAAAGCACACTCCTTGACTATCTTTTTTCTCCGCTACTGGCAAAGCATAGTTTCGTGCCAGCTCACGAACGTGCGACTTTTCAAATTCTCCAATCGGAAATAGTGTCCGCTCCAAAATATCCGGAGTAAGTGTCCACAAAAAATATGACTGATCTTTGTTTCCGTCTTTGCCGGCAAACAATTTTGCACGTTCTGTCTTTGCATAGTGCCCCGTCACGATCATGTCAACACCTTGCTTCAGTGCCCACTCGTAAAAGCCTCCGAACTTCACATGCTTGTTGCACATCACATCGGGATTTGGTGTTCGGCCTGCCGCGTATTCAGCAATCATATAATCAGCAACGTCGTGCTTGTACTCGAGCGTAAGATCAAGTGTCTTAAAATCAATACCGAGGTGCGCCGCAACTCGCATCGCATCTTCACGTTCACGGCGCCAGTCGCATGGCAACCAATCCGGCTGCCACGTCTTAATAAAGACACCCGTAACATCGTGCCCTGCTTCTTTGAGGAGCGCTGCCGAGACCGAGCTATCAACGCCTCCTGACATGCCAACATATACTCGCATGGCCTGCATGATACCTTTAATTTCCCTCTTCTGCACGGTATACTGCAGCAACAATGACAGTCGACATAATCCAAAAAGATAATCCTATTTTGCGAGATGTTGCGTCTGAAGTAGACGTAACGACACTCCCTAATGCAGAACTCTCACAACTCGTTCGCGATATGAGCGATGCATTGGCGGCAGCAAAAGATGGCGTTGCAATTGCCGCTCCACAGATTGGTGTTTCGTTGCGTGTGTTTGTCGTCGCTGGCACAGTCGTCGGTGAAAATGAACCAAACAAAGTGTTCGTGAACCCTAGAATTGTAAGCGCATCGAAGGAAACTGAAGTTGTCGGCGAAGGATGCTTGTCGGTTGTCGGGCACTATGGCAGCGTTCCCAGAGCAACACGAGCAACAGTCGAAGCGTACGACGAGAATGGCACTAAATTTGAACTTGGTGGTAGCGGACTTATGGCACAAATTTTTCAACACGAAATCGATCACCTCAACGGTATTCTCTACATCGACAAAGCCGAAGAAGTTCACGAAGTGCCGAGTGAATAATCTATGAACGACTTTATTTTCTTTGGAACACCAGAGCTTGCGGTCACTATTCTTGAGGAGCTTGCTGCTGTTGGACTTGTGCCGTCGATGGTTGTCACTGCACCAGATCGCGCGCAAGGTCGTGGTATGCGCATGACTGCACCACCAGTAAAGACTTGGGCTCTCGAGCGAAACATCCCCGTACTCCAACCAACCGACATTTCCGATGAAGTGTTTTTGAAGCAACTGGAAGCCAGCACTGCTACAGTATTTGTACTTGCGGCATACGGAAAGATTTTGCCAGAACGTTTGATCGCCATTCCCGAGCACGGCATCGTCAATGTGCACCCGTCACTCTTGCCGCTCTGGCGTGGCCCATCACCGATTGAAGCCCAAATTCTTTCAGATAATCAAACCGTTGGCGTATCGATCATGTTGATTGATGACAAAATGGATCATGGGCCACTCTTGGCGCAAACCGAAATTGAAATCGATGATGCTGATTGGCCGCTCCGCGGTAGCGAGCTCGAAAACATTTTGGCGCACGAAGGAGGAGCGCTCCTTGCACACGTGTTGCCACTCTGGGTCAATGGCGAAACCACCAGTACTAAACAGGATCACGACAACGCAACGTATTGTAAGCTCATCCGAAAAGAACATGGCTTGGTAAATCTTGACGATGATGATCCTCGAGAGATTTTCCTCAAAGTACGAGCGTATGACCGCTGGCCACGCGCATACTTTTTCGATCAACATGGCAAGCGTGTTGTGATTACCGAAGCAGACTATGTTGACGGCAAACTTGTAATTCAGAAAGTAATTCCTGAAGGCAAGAAGGAGGTGAGCTTTGAAGCGTACAGAGCGGGTCACTAACAAGAAAAGCGCGGTTCTCCGGTAAACCGGAGAACCGCGCTTTTCATATACCTCTACTCAAGCACCGGCTGATCGCCAGCGTTTGTTGGCACTGCTTCGATTGTCATGACGACATCCATGCCATTTGTCACTCGACCAAATGCAGTATGCTTTCCATCGAGCCATGGTGTTGCATCGGCCGTCACAATAAAGAATTGACTGCCATTGGTGTTTGGGCCGGCATTCGCCATTGCAAGTACTCCCGCCGTGAGTGGCACATCGTTAATTTCATCTGCAAATTGATACCCCGGGCCACCAGTTCCCCATGACGAGCGCGCATTGTCGTCACGAGAGTTTGGATCGCCTCCTTGGATCATAAACCCAGGAATAACACGATGAAACCGTGTGCCATTATAAAATCCTTCGTTTGCAAGTTTGATAAAGTTTTGAACTGTTTGCGGTGACTTATCTGCAAACAATTCAAAGGTGATATCGCCAGCATTGGTGCGCATCACTGCGACGTTGCCATCAATACTGATTGTTTCAATAGTAGGTAACATATCGAGTTCGTACGTGTGTCCATTATCTTCTAGTGTATAAAAATCTGATGCTTCATTAACTTCGATGCCCTCGTCATCCGTTCGTTCTTGTGGCGGACCTGCGAAAAGCTCATACCCAACCCACAAGGCCACTAATATAACGAGCGCAATAATTAATTGCGAATATGATTGTCGTGCCATACCGGTTATTCAATCTCTCCTCGTCGGAATAATCGCTTGATCGCGCGCGCGCCTCGTCGAGTAAGATCGGTGTGTTTCTTTTTACTACTTCGTAATTCTCTGCTGACAATATCTTGTACTTTATCAATCGCAGCATACAGATCTTCTTCTTCGGCAGTTGCGTAAAAATCGCTGAGTGCAGTGTGCAAGTTTACTTCCGCATAAAACACTTCGCCGTTGTGGTGATGTTTAGTCGTGAGACCGACATCAACTGCTGCATGAACGCTCGTATCGGCACCATCGACAAACTTGTCGAGCGCGTCCATTTTTGATTGGACATACTCACGAATTGCATCAGTGAGATCCATATTGGTTGCTTTGATATCAATGTGCATAGAATGACGTGTTGTTATCTTGATAATATATCCATTTTAACACAGTCCCACTATACACAGATGAACAGTATTTCTTTGGTACAATACAGACAGTTGGTCAACTGACCACATTTATCCATTAGTTCTTAATGTATGCATCACACTCATTCAGCACACACAGTGGGACGAATTTTGTTTGGTCTTCCACTTATCGTGTTTGGTATCATGCACTTCACTAAACTTGAAGGCATGACTGGAATGGTTCCTGGGTTCGCGCCTGGTGACTCATTCTGGGTAGTACTCACTGGTATTGTCCTTATTGTTGCTGGTGTTGGTATCGTGGCACAAAAGTTTACCCGAGAAGCAGCAATGCTTGCAGCGCTTTTCCTTGCGCTCACGGTACTCTTTGTGCACTTGCCAAACTACCAAAGCAACATGCCAAACTTACTCAAAGACTTGGCACTCCTTGGTGGCGCACTGATGTTGCTCAGCCGCTATCCAAAACACAGTAACGAGTAATAGTGTTTTGATTACGAAGATTGGTAATCCAATCTGAGAGCACCACAGTGAATAAAGTGCTTGAATTACGAAGGCTAGTAATCTAGCCTGAGGACACCATTCTTCAGAATAATGTGTCGTAATTAAGTTCATTTGTAATCAAATGAGCTGGCACCACAGTGAATAAAGTGCTTAAAAAATGCGCAGTCCCGGGACTGCGCATTTTTTCTTTTTCGTATTCCAAACAAACATGGCCGTCGCTTCGCGACGGCCTCTCTGTTCCAAGCATTCAGCTCTCCGACATCCGAAACACTGGGTGCCCGAGAGTAATCGTCCTCGCAGTTTGTCGACTGATCTCACGCCTTTTGCTTGCACTAGTGGGGTTCGTCAAGACTGCGATTGCCTCCTCTTCATCAAGACAATACGCTAGAACTGGACTTGTCTGAATTGGAGCTAGTCCTCGAAAACGTACCCGCAAGTTTCCAAGTAGCTCAACCCAACCAATCAGCATGTTAGCTTCATTGTCCCAAATATCGACTACATGCCACTCCATCCAGACGCCTCTATCGCTCCAAAACTTGCAGATGCGAATACGTTCTGGATGTTTTTCTCCTTCGATTTCGAACTTATACAATGTGTTGCGGGTGACGACAAACAGTGTCGTTACTTCTTCCATCTCGGACTCCTTGGGCACGTGTAAAGGTACATTCGACTCTCACACTACTTATTTTCACGCGTGATGTCAATCAGAGACGTCTTCGCCAAAAACCAAGTAGGCCAAACTTCTGATACTTCCCTATTGCAGTTCGGCGAATTGAAAACGCGAGTGCAGGTGCGCCAATCTGTCTTCCAATATGTTCCGCAAGTGTGCGCATATATGTTCCTGAACTACAAATACATCGAAACGTCGCAATTTGAAACGCGGATTCAGTAGTATCCCTAAAAAACGCATCCCACGCTGCTCGGATTTCCTCTCGTCTGAAGTCAGCACCAAGTCGCTTTGACTCTTCCACTACTTCTGGTAATGAATCAACCTTGCTTCGTATTGTTTTTTCTAATTCTTTGGCGTCCATGGTTCGTGTACCATGACACGTCAGGCGATAGATCTCCGACGCTCGTGTCGGTATCTCTATTTCACTCAGTCGATCTTCGAGCTTCCAAAGAAAAAGCGGCTTACCGTCGACCGGCTTTGATGAAAATACTGGATACGGAACCTCAATCGGACCAATTAATGTTCGTGCGGTAGTGCGGAGCGTGTCGAGCGAAACGCTCGTCGCACGCTCCGCACCCGAAACCAACCCCAGCACATCACCAGAATCACTCGAACACCCAAACAAAACCTCAAACTCATATTCTTTGTCGAGCCCCAAATAGTCATCTTGCTTTTTGCATTCATCACCAATCAAGATCAAGAGCTTCCCACTCGCCATCGGATCCAGTCGCCCAGCGTATGCCAGTGACACATTGTCCGCGACTCCATTTTCTTTCCGCCACCGTTCTTGCACTTGAAGCGGCGTCTCTCCCACCTCCTTTGTGAGCACCACGTATCTAGGCAATTGCTTCATGTGTGTGGTGACGCTTAACAATCAAATAACTCACTACAAAAAAGAGTGTACCGGCGATAAGTTGCCCGAGTGTTGCGATCGCAAGAGCAGTTTTTAAGTTGTATATATCTGACAACCACCCAACAACCGCCGGAGCCGTCGCGCCACCAAGCAGATGAATAATGAAAACGTACACAGCAAATGCCGTTGCCCGCGCATTCCGAGACACGACATCCTGCACCACCGCTGCGACCGGACCAAAGTACGAACTAATAAGCAAAATCCCCATACCAAACGCAAGCACAAACACCATATTACTTCCTGTTGTCAGAAATCCAAGAAAGAAAAAAGGAATCGAGAGTAATACCGAACACGCAACCAACAAACTTCGTCCTGCTTTTGTTTTGGTGTACCAATAGTCTGCAATGTGACTTCCAACCAATACGCCGATCGTTCCGGCGATAAGCGTCACTACACCAAGAATGATCGATGCATCAAGCACAGTATATTCGGTATATCGTCGAATGTATTCAACACCCCACGACACAAAAGCATTCGTCGTAAACGCCGCTGCGGTTCCACTCAACACAACCAACACAAAAATCGGATTAGTGCAGAGTGGCAACAGTCGAAATGAATGGTCACTATGATCGATATGCTGTTTGTCTTTGAGTGCGAGAATGATGAGTCCCAAAATAAGTCCAGGGATCGCAACCAACACAAACGCTAATCGCCAACTTCCAAAGTAGTGCACGACTGCGGCACCAATCATTGCGCCAAGCGTTCCGCCGATAAACATTCCGATATGAAAAATCCCCTGCACGCGCGCACGAATACTCTGATCAAAATTATCAGCGATCATTGCGGTCGCTGTCGGTGCGTAGCTCGCTTCACCAAGCCCGACAAATGTACGCGTTATCAGAAGTGTTCTGAAGCTTTGTGCAAGTCCCGTCACAAAAGTTGCAATGCTCCAAAACATCACACCGCAAAACATAATCGTCTTTCGTGAGTACCGATCTGCAAGCACTCCAAACGGCACGGTCGTTACCGAAAACCCAACAATGAACACCGTTCCGATGAGTCCGAGCTGAAAATCACTCAACCCAAACTCAAGTTGAATTTCATGAAAAAGCGGAAAAATAATCTGTCGATCAATATAGTTCAGCAAATTAATCACGGCCAACACGCCGATCATCCATTTTTGATTACTCGTCAATTCCTTCCACATACACGCTTAGTGTAGCCAAAAAATGCCACTTGTGCACATCGCCTGCCGGTGCTATGATTGTAAGTGGAAGTTTCTTTGTCCTGTGGAACGAAGTGGTTCGCCGCTTCTAGAAATCGATCACCACCAAGACGTGCGTTCTAAACGTACGCCATCTCGACTTGGGCTTTTATTGCAGAGCAAGATGCCCACGAGAGATCGATACACCGCAACGTAAGGTTTAAGTGCGAAAGCCACCGATCGTGCGGACATCAGCTCGACTGTTGTGTACACAGGAACGTGGTAGCGAAACGAAATGGGACTGAAAGGACCCACTGATCGCTCCATGGTGATCTTCCACACAGAGCGCCTCGGCGCTCTTTTCTTTTTCCTTAATCAAAAATCTCGAGTAAGTATTCGTCGATGTCGCGTTGATCCATGTCGTAAAAATAGAGGTCACGACGATCAAGGTACCGAGCGAGGTCACGACCAACAAAACGCCAGTGCCATGGTTCGTACTGATAGTACGCATTGCCGCGCGGATACGACAAAACAAATCCATACCGATACGCATTGTCTTCAAGCCACTTGAATGCATCTGTATTTTCAAATCCAACCGTGAGTGCGCCGTTTAATCCTTCGGTTGTAAAATCAACTGCCGTTCCGAGTTGGTGCTCCGAATAACCTTGTTCTGCAGAAAACTGATTTGCTGTTCCTGCGCCATACGTCACGACGTACCCAGTTTTGATTGTTGCTTGTGTTCCAAATGAACGATACCCCGATTGCACCCACAACTGCACATCGTCATCAAGCGCATCCTCGAGCATATCAGTCAAGAAGTCTTCAACTTCTTCGTGAATTTCAATTGTGCGACTTTCGTCATATAAGTATCTGTCGCGAATAGTAGCGAGATCAGACGGAACATAGTTTTCATTGAGGAATGAGACTTTTGAATATTTCTTCAAGAGTTCTTCGTCGAGTTCTGCCAATTTTTCAAGATCAGATAGTGTGCCTGTCACCTCTTCGACTTGTTCACCAAGTGCGCGTAATCGATCCTGCTCTTCTTCGAGTGTTTCGCGGAGTTCTTCGTTCGTCTCGGTGGCTTGATCAAGCTCTGTCGTCAGTAACGAAACGCGGTCGAGAAGATCCATGCGTGCCACTTCTTTTTCTGCGAGTTCGTCAACAAGTTGTGATCGATCGTACCAGCCATAGAGAACAACAACGATCAACACGACGAGTAATACTAGTGTTTCTTGCTTCATGTGAGCATTGTAACACAGGAGAGACATTGTTGACATATTTTGTCAAGTTCGGTAGTATTGGCGGAGGAACAGTACACCTGCCAGGCACTGCTTGGCACTCATGATGGAGGAAAAAATGACGATCGATCCGATGGAAGACGCGCTCGCCCACATCAGGCAGGCACAGCTTCAGAACCACGAGGTCGGACTCTCGTTCGGAACAACTGAGAATGGTGAGTACAGTGCAGATGCCACTATCGGCATCAACGTGCACACCGTTCCGTGCGAAAGCATGGAAGAGGCCAGGATCGCTTTCGAGAAGCTCAAGGCGGCACGCGACGAGATCATCGTCGCGGCCTGAGGCTCTCTACATCATCATCCGCGCCCGGCCAGCAATGGCCCGGGCGCATCACCTTGGGGGTATCATGAGCGCACCAGGAAAACTCTGGATTCGAAAGATCTTGACGGTCTTTCGAGTTCAAGTGAGCGATGAACACGCACAGTGGTTCTACAAGAATGCTCAAGATCATGCGCGTGAGCGAATGTTTGCCGAGCAATTTTCGATCACCCCACTGCCAGGCGTCAACGTCAGTTTTCGGTTGACGGTATCCAAAGCATACCGACAGCAGCTGATCCAATTCTTGGATCTCACGAGAAGAGCCGCCCCGAGTTGTATTCTCGAAATGCGACAATTTACCGCATGCACAATCCAATGTACCCCGGTGTTCTCGTCACAACTGATGCTCGACATCAACGAGAAGATACCGGAATCGCGACAGGACATGCGTGAGATGACGCTACGGTATGAGGGACCAGTTCCCGGAAGGTCGGTTGACGGAACGATCTTCTGTGAAGTACCGAGCCAGAGAGAGGATCAGTTGTTTCGACTGATCAGACGATACGCTGAACGTAGGAAGTTACGACTGTCCGGCATGCCGTAACACGAACAAGAAAATGCAGTAATGCCCGAGCGCTTTGCGCTCGGGCACTCTTCTTTTAACTACGACACCTCGATCGAACCGAGCTCACCACATACCATCCGATCAACCCCATCATAATTCCAAACAATGCAATGTATGGCGCAACAAGAATAATACTCATAAGCGGCGCCTCTGCATCATCAACAATATCGTACGTGCTCGGCAATTCTTGAATCACATGTGCATGTGCAACCTGCGCAAACATAGCTACTGTTTATCTGCTTCTTTTAGGTGTTCCATTTCTTCTTTGAGCTCGATCATCTTTGTCTCACGCCCCACCATAAACTTGTTGAGTTGTTCGAGCTGTTCCGTCTTTGTCTCAAGTTCTGCTTTTTGTTGTTCGAGCGCATCTGCTTTTTCTTTATAATCAGCCGCGAGCTCTTGCATTGTGTGTGCTTGTTCTTTGATCTGATCTTCTCGTTCTTTGGCAACCTGTGCGATATTAACCAGCTCAAGCGCTTTTGGAATAAGTGGTGGGATTGCAACTGCCGTTCCAACTGACACTATCGCAGTCAACCATTTCACCCCTCCAGCAACCCAATACACTGGCTTCCACAACAAAAACGCAGACATGATATGGGTTAATCCACACGCAACGATAAACACTCCAAAGGCAACAAACGCCCACAGAAACGGTACTGCTCGACCTGCCTTGTACGCAAAGTACGAGAGCATCGCCGTGATCGCTACATACGCGAGACCAATTGCAACATCAGTAAACAAGTGGAGTGCGAACAAATACCCCGACTCTTCATATACATCACCAAGCGGCGATCGTTCTGCAACACTAAAAATTTCATAAACAAATGGAGTCGCGATCAGTGCTGCGACGACAACCAAAATGGTGAACGAAAGAACGGTGTGCTCACGGTGCCACTCAAACAACCACAAATCGAGGTTCTCAATTGAAAATGAGATATGTTGATGTTTGGACATACGATATTATTCCTCCATCGAATGGATGGCGATGCGATTCCCCTCACTATCTTCAAGTATCGCAAAAAATCCATGCTCGCCGATCGACATCGTCGGCATCAGGACGGTGATCCCCTGCTCTTTTGCTTTCGCGACCGATGCATTCACTCCTTGTGAAGGTGCAGTGAAATACACCAGCGGACCTTCGTGACTTGGCGTATAGTTTGGACCTTTAATCAACGTCGTCGCTGCACCATAACTTTCCATGTACATCGGGAACCAACTCATTGTGTGCCCGTTCATTTCTGGCTGACGCGCGCACTCAAATCCAAAATAGTCATGATAAAACTTTTCTGCTCGATCAAGATCGGTAACCGGAATCTCGATCCAACCAATAGGGTTCATTTGTGTCATACAAAAAATAAGTTACTTCGTATGCAATTAGTATACCGTGTTAGGCACAGACCGACAGTGTAAAAGTGATCTGCTCTCCCGCCTCAATTCCTTCCCGGCGCCGTATGTCAGCCTTGAGTGGCAAAATGTACGTTTGTGATTTGGCGTGCCAAAACAGCGATGTGTTCCACTCAGTCTCGCCAACCGTAACAACTACCCGCACTGATGCTGTGGTGTTTACTTTCCGTATCTTGTTCGCAATAGTTTGAGGTATATGCACAAAATGCCACGCTGCATGTTCGCTTGGATAAATCCACACTTCGCCCGACATCGTGTAGACATTTTTCATACCGTTATTTCTCCGTTACTTTGTAGACCTCCCCATTTGTGTCATACGTGGTCCACGCACCCACCGGTTCACCATTTTTGAATGTACCCGATCGCTTTAATGTTCCATCAATTCGATACCATTCCCAATATCCATCAGGCTGGCCATCTTTTATTTTTCCTTTTGACCACACTGTTGTTCCATTCGCGTGGTATTTAATTGTGTAGCCATCAATCACTTCTGTCCGTACGTCTTTCATGTGACTCAAATCAAATTTTGCTGTTGAGATATTTTCCTGCAACGCTGAGCGCAAACGATGGAAGAATAACGAACACCGTTGCAAACAATAATCGAATAAGCGTTTCGTCGAGCACTGTGTCCGGCGTGTCCGATCCAGACGCCGTTAAAACCAACGTAATACCGACAAGACCAAACACAATGGATGCGTAGATAAATACTCGCGTTGCTATTTTTTGTACTTTGTGCATACCTTATTTTTGAGAGTTTTAGAAAATTTAGAATTTCAGAACCAAGCACACATACTAATCTTTCTCGCAAACTTCTTTGAAAAATCCGAGCGCCTTTGGCCAAGTACCATCAAACATTTCTTGAAATGCTTCATCAACTGTCATGTTCACCTCTACTAGTGTTTGCTCGTCACCTTCTTTCGTGAAGTGGTATTCCTCCAATGAACCAATCCACTTTTTCATCATCTCATCTTGTAACTCTACTTCAACATTCTCGGGATTGACCATGGCAATGTGTCGTGCTCGTATGTATTCATTAGGCCTAAATTCTTCAATTATTACTTTTGTCCCACCTTGTGTTGTATCAAAAAAAGATATGTTTTCGCCAACTTCCCACACGCCCTCATAGGTCATTCCTTCTCCCCAAGCTTTTGCCCAGTCAGCATACACAGACTTATCTCTAATTTTATTGAAGACAAACTCTTGTGGCCTATTAATTTTTATCGAATATCTTAGTGTTTTCATACACTATATTTTACCAGAATGGACACCACCACAACACCTTGTTTTTCTTTATACTGGCCCTCCGGACGAGCCCTGCCAAATGGTGGGCGAAGGAGGCTGAGTTTTATCAAAAAGAAAGCTCCGCCAGATAGTGACGGAGCACAACCAAAAAATGAGAAACGAGTGCTTCTAGACGGCGCGAGTTCCGTCGGGTTCGGTATTGACGGCAGCCAACTGAATTCTGAGCACAGTGTCAGAGTCCAGCTCCCCGTTGTCGCAATAGCACCCCTTGCAACAAATGTTTGCGAGGCGGATTGGTTGCTTGTACCGCTCCGAAAAGAACCGCTCGATCATATCACGCGCTACGATGTCACCGAGCACATCATGGATCAGCTCTGCTACCGGATCATCGTCTTCGGCGTGGGCAGTGAAAAAACCACCCATCCCGACCTCTGCTCGCACTGCCTCATCGAACGGATTGGTCTCTCCGTCGACAAAGGCTTGAACCACGCCCTCGAGACGCTCCATCACACCCGGAAGGTGCTCGTTCAAACCGGCGAAGAACCCTTCGGGATGATTCCATACCAAACGCGCTGTCGAACAATCCATCGCCTATTTCTCCTTGGTTGTTTCAAGAACTGTAGTGACGTCATCGCCACCGCAGAAAGCACACTATACTCTCTGCGCTATCGACAACTACTGCAGACTAAACTCTTTATTGCGCTTAAACTTACGCATTGTTCGCAAGAGTCGATCATTCTGGTTGCGCTGTTCCGATGCGTCAGCAATTGCCTGTAACTCATCTGACCACTCTGTTACTAAAAGCGATGGCGTTCGTTTGATTGTTGTCGTTTCAGTTACAAATGCCACCGGCTCCTCACCGAGTGCTGTGGTTATGAAATCTTTATCTTCGTTTGATCTAATTTTATTCCCGACAAACATGTATGGCGTTTCGTAAAAAGCCATCAGCTCTGCAATTTGCTGTGCCGTTTTAATGCTGTGGAGCGCCGGTTCACACACGATTACTCCTACGTCAATGCCAGTGACAATACCAGTTGAAACACCATCAGCACCCGCCTTTTCGTCGACAACAACGACGTCGGATTCCTGTAATTCTAAAAGTGGCAAAAGGATCTTGAGTGGTGTCGTCAAGACGTGACTGCATGCCTGACCATACAAGACACGATCAGTTTGCTCGCCCGCCGTCATAAGACGAACCCCATTTGCTAGTACGGTTGAATATTGCTCGATTTCCTCTGATACTGGATCAAGCGTAAATCGTTTTGAAACATTGGCGACAAAAGCATCTGCATATCTTTCGGCTTCTGTGAGTCCAACTGATTTTTCTATATCCTTCAAGCTCTGCCCAAAGTAATTAATTTTTGAAATATTTCCACCCGTAAGGTTGTACGAGAGGTCCATGTTATGATCTGCGTCAATTGCCATCACATTTTTTGTATTGGAATGCAAAAAAAGTGCCATCTGTGTCGACAGTGACGACTTACCGCTCCCTCCCTTTCCCAAAAACCCAATTATCATACGAGGAGCCTATGGTAGCAGATCGTATTTCCAATTGCAAATAATTAGCATTTAGAATACCCCTTGCCACTTCTCCTGGGAGGGTTGAGACTATATATCGTCCTTTGTTGCATCAGTCGTTATCATCTCCCCTTTCTTAATCGGAACCAATGCAACATCAGCACCATTTTCCAAATCCTGATACGTGTTTGGTGTATCAGAGTGATTTACGTACCGTTCTGGCTCCGAATATAAATAGATCGTACTGTGGTGAGCATGAGTAAACATCTTTTCGCTCTCTGGCAAATCTTCAAACTCGCTCTTAGTAAGTGGCTTGAGATTATACTTAACCACCACTTCTCCTTTATCAAAATCTCTGTTTGCGTACACACCCTTACCTGCAAGATTCCCTTTTCCGATATATACGTTCTCCATGTTTCAATAATACCAAAGTTCTACGTCCGGTTCGGACACACAAAACCCTGCGTTCACAAGATCTCTTTGATGGCTCCCACTGCTGGACGAGTTGCGAACACTTAACTGGTATGCAATCGAACTAAACTTAGCTCTATTCACGATACTCCACCAATAAGCTATAGTTAGGATATGGACAAAAAACAACAAGTCATTGTTATACACGGTGGAACAACATTCAATGACCCGAAAGAATACGATGCCTTTTTGGATTCTTTTGTAGTTAACCTTGACAGACTTCGCTATCGAAAAGACTGGAAAGACGTTCTCCAGGAAAATCTAGGGGAAGGTTTTGACGTACTCCAACCAAGAATGCCCAACAAAACAAATGCCCAGTACGCAGACTGGGAAAAGATATTCAAAAAGATTATGGAGAAAGTTGATGACAGTCTCGTACTTGTTGGCCATTCTCTCGGTGCACTATTCCTTGTAAAGTACTTGTCTGAAAATACACTAGAAAAAAACGTCCCTAGTGTACACCTGGTAGCAGCGCCGTTTGATGATGAGGAACAAGAGTCACTGGGCTCGTTCAAAATCGACACTAACAAGGTTGAAAATATCCAGGCATTGACCAATAATATTTTCCTGTATTTCAGCACAGACGATCCTGTTATTCCTGTCTCAGAATCTCAAAAATATGCAGAAAAACTACCTCAGGCAACTTTAAAAAAGTTTACTGACAAGGGCCATTTTAACCAAGAAGCTTTCCCCGAACTTGTACACGACATACAAAATATTTCCTAACGTATTCAAATAGAAAATCTTTTGTGGTAGTATGCGCGGAAAGCGTTCTTTCAAAAAATACCTAAAAGGAGTCTGACGTGAACAAAGCTCGACGCTTGGCCATAGGTGATACAGTTGCATTGGTCAATCCCGCAGGAATGCCACCAGAAAGATTCAGGGAATTTATCCCTCACATGAAAAGATACCTTGTCGAAGAAGGTTTTCTGGTAAAAGATTACCTGGCCCCAGAAGACGCCCCGACAAAGGATCTTGCTGAAGAATTTACCAAAGGTTGGCTTGATCCAGATGTTCGTGCCGTTTTCCCAATCTGTGGAAGTGAAAAGATATTTGAAGTAATTCAATATCTTGATCCGCTTCCACTTGCTGGAAAACCAGTGATATTCTGTGGCTCAAGCATTCTTTCAGCACTATCGCTGTGGTTGAATACTTATGCCGACCTTGTTACCTTCTTTGGTCCCCACCTTCCCTTTATTCATTCCTATGCACCACAACGAGAGCCTGAATTCACAGTTCAGAGCTTCTGGAGCATGGTTCTGTGGCGAAGCGGAAGAACAAAAAGGATTTCTTCAGCTCACGAAAGGTATAATTTCTTTTCAGTAAGAGATACAAGCCTTCCTAGGGTCACGATGAGGAATATCTACCTCCAGAACCATCTGATCAAAGATGCGAAGAAACGGGATGTTTCATTTTTCACCAACCTTGAAGATTCAGTAGAGGGAGCAACTTGCTGCATCACCCTTGGTGCGATGCTAGCTCTTCGTAAAATGGGCTCTCTAGAGATTCGACCTGGTTCAATTGTCTTCACGGAAACAATGGATTGGTCACTAGAGCAAGTGTGGGACGCGCTTAACGAACTTACCCAGGCTGGAGTTTTCACGAACGCGAAAGCACTCTTCTTGACCGCACTAACGGAGCGGACAGACAGAAGAGAACTCCAATATCCTGAACTGAGAGATCCAAAAAGGATACAGGAGTTCTGTAAACTTATTTCGAGTCTACTAGGGCTACCTGTACTGTATGGTTTTCCTTTGGGGCACACAGCATACAAACTGACCGTTCCTCAAGGTGTACGCTGTACAGTCAATCCTATAGATGGTTCCGTTACCTTGTCTGAACCACCAGTCAAGTGAAGCCCCCGAGCGCGATTGCGCTCGGGGTTATTTTATACTCTTTCCAGCTCAGCCAAGATACTCTCATGCTCGCCAACGGGCAACCCGTAGTCCCTGCCAAGAATTCGGATACAACGATTGTAAGTTTCCTGATCAGTGGCCAACCTTTCTCCCAGCTCCACAATCAGGCCCTTGGTCGAAGCCTTGTACTGCAGAGTCTTTGTATAAACAATATTTCTCAAGAGAATCGCAACCTGCGGATCTTCAGAAATATTGCTGAATTTCTCCAGATCCAACTGAACTGCTAGAGCGTTACGTATTTGCTGCAAAACAGCAATATACAAACGATTGGCACCAAGTACATCAGGTCCCTCAACTCGTGCAAGCATCTCGTCGAGAAATGATTCCGACACCAAAGCGTTGAGAGTAGAGCAACCGAATGATACATCGGTAGCAGACACATCTTCTCCTAAACCACACTCGACCAGGACCTCTGGTACTGATGTGTCTCTCAAATGAGAGAAGAGCTGCTTTGCAATATCTTCATCAGCACACGTCCCTAGGATAAACACCTCTTCACCAGCTGGTAAAAAGTGCGATTCATAGAATAGGTGTGGGTGGTCAGACATGAATTGATAGAACAGAGACCCAATTACTCTGTTATAACTATCGACAACGACCTCTGCCTTCGCCCTCCCATTTGAAGCAACATAAACACCTAGATTATCTAAGTCTCCCGTTACTCCAAACAAAACGACATGTGGATTGGATCGATAGTATCTCAAAACCGAAACGATTTTCTTACTCCAAATGCGAATCGGCACGATTGTGCTCCTATTCTTTTTGTATGAACTTTTTAGTTGTCAGGATTGACAGCCACTTTTTCCAAAAAGACCATATCACGTAGATATGGTCTCGTCAAAATGGCTCCGCGCCTGCCTGCCGGCAAAGGCAGGGACAGGGCTGACGCAGGTTACTAAGCAGAATTTTTTCAAAGAAAAAATTCTGCAAAGTACCTGCTGTCCCAGCTCGGCCACTGCTTCGCAGGCTTCGCGGCCTCCGCCCTTCGGGCCCTGTCTGCGGAGAAAGCACAAAACTCGCAATGCAGTGCATTGCGAGTAAGTGCTTTAGGCTCGCATGGCAGAACACATTACGAACTACAAATTGGCATATGCTAAATCTGCACATGTCCTCCCTATGATAAAAGCAGCCCTAGGATGTGTTATCTTTGAACAAATGAAATCTAGCAAATAATTCAAAACATCATGGAACAAATCTTCAATCCTATACTTAATGGAGCACTCAGCGTAATCGGAGGTCTAATTCCATTAAGCATAACCTTATATATTGTCTTTATTTGGGCTCGTTCAAACTTTCAAAACATCATATCTAAAGAAAACGAATTGATAAAAGCACATCAAGATTATATCAGTCAGAATCATAAATACTTGAAAGAACTTCGTGATGGAGTGAACGCAGGCAATATTGAATATAACAAAGAAGTCCAGCAGGCTATGTCTCATTATCAAAGCGAGATGGTCAAAACACATAATTTTGTCATTTTAAAGAAAATATGGATAAAAAGAATCGAGGACGCCACTTTCTTAAATTGGCTTGGTTATTATTTCAGCAAGAACTATTTTAGTGATTATTTCAAATACGATAACCCAGAAAATGAATCCTAAAACTAAAAACCAAAGTCTGAGCTTTGCAAAAATGGTTACTCTACTTCTTTTGCCACATCCAACAACCCTTTGAGCAGTTGCTCTTCCTGCGTTATCCAAAAATTGTAATTGCAAACGATAAACAATCGCTTTTTTGCTCGACTCACCGCAGTGTTTAATACATTCTTCCCACGCGACTTTTTGTTCTTACTATCTGTAAACCACATCTTACCTACACTCGTATCAACAACACTTAAAATAACATCATCCCACTCTTTTCCCTGTGAGCCGTGTACCGTCATTATTTTTTGATCTTTTCTTGCTTCAACCAGATTGCTCCCCAACAGTGAGACTTGCTTCTTGTAAGGAGTTAAAATTGCATATTCTTCGTTGAAGATGTCAAATATCTGCATTATCTTTGCAACCTCAAAACGATTTTCTCGGTGATGTGCTGTATAGCCTTGAATTTCTGGCGCGGGACGAATGATTGGGGCGTGGATAAAATAAATTTCCGTCTCTCTGTTTTTACCTTGTGCAACAAAGCCATTCTGATACACGAACTCATCCAATGTGTCGGCGAGCGCAGACCCAAATCTGTAAGTGTGTTTCAAATCAACCTTTTTTGTTTTTTGAAATACGAAAGGTTCATTCTTGAAATAATCCAAAAACGCTTCTTCTCTGTTTTTTACGAACATCCACTCAGCGTACAAAGCGGATTGTGCCCACATGAAAACACCTCGTTTCCCAACTTCATCACGAATTTCCATCTCACAAACAGGCGGAAGTTGCATGTGGTCGCCCAAGAAAGTGACCGGGGCGTTCTTTCTAAAAAGTGTGAGGGCTTTTATTAAACTTGCATAGCCTGCTTCGTCGAGAAAATAATGTTGCCCGGGAAGTTCTTTATCCTTATATCTCCCTATATAACAATCAAGCGTAAGAGCAATGACATTGGCGTCTTTGATTCTGTCCTCTGTTTCTGACTCCAAGAAACCTTTTTGCTCTTCCCAAGAACGCAGCTTTTCTTCAAGTTCTTCTATCGTCAGACTGCCATATTCAGGCGCTATCATTTGTGTTGAGGCAAGAACGTCGTAGCGCTCTTGCAGATATGTATTCAGACTACTTTTAGTGTTTTCGTAATTTTGCAAACTTGTATCAGAAACAATCTGCTTTGCTTTTTCGTCGTTCGCACAAACCCCTTTCAGAATTCCGATAAGTTTATTCGCTTTTGACTCATCATCATAAAGCGCTTTAAATTCATCATGTTTTTCTTTGTATCCCCGCACCGTGTTCTCTTGGACTTCCGCTTCGTTTTTCTTGGTTTGGAGTTCTATTTTTTCTTTCTTTAGCGCAATTTCAACATCAGTATTTTTTGTCAGCTTTTTCTTTAAGCCGTACAAGAAAGACAATACCGTCTTTTTTTTGGCTCTTACGCTTTTCTCAAGTTCCAAAATCTGGAGTTGTACTTTGTCGAGAGTGAGCTGTCCGCGTGCCATATCCTTTTCTACCGCCTTCATTGCCAAAAGCATTTCTTCTTTGGAACCTTGTAGTTCATCAAGTTCAGAAAATATACTTTTGCTTTCTCGTTCAATTTCCACAAGCTCTCTCTGCACTTTTCCATGTTCCAAAACGTCTTTGATAATCTGAATTTGATTTTCAACCTCACCAATTTTTTGCTGTACGCCCATTGTTTCGCAGGAGTCTGGGTGCGCCTGAGCAAATTTGCTTGACGGCGTACCAAGGCGAAGAATCTTACTGTCTTCAATCCCAGCCTTTTCAGTCATTTCAAAAACTCCGTGCAAAATTTGCTCCAGTGCATTATTTGTTGCCGCGAAAATTGCGACTTGTTTTCCCGCGCGTATGTAGTGAATGAGTGAGTAGGCGAGTACTAATTGAGTTTTACCTGTCCCCGGCGCTCCCCATATATAACTTAATGGGTTATTGAAAATTGCCTCTATGCCCGCCTTTTGGTCTGTTGACGGTTCCATATCTTGCAAAAAATCTTCTGTTTTTGGTGGCTGAAGGAGTGATGTGGCAGTCGGAAGTTTGATTTTGTTGCCGTTTTCTTGATACCAATCTTCCACACGTTTTACCAAAAATTTCAAGTCAGAAATAATTTTTATTTCGTCGGAATGAATCTTACTAAACTGCTCTTGTAGTTCTGGAGCAGGTTTGATAAGAAGCACATTCGTATCATTGTCATACACTTCAATTTTAATTTGATCGGGATTGATTTTTCTTCCAGACAACCAAAACTCAATGGCTTCAAGATTAAACAACTTCTTGTTTAGAGTGAGCTTAAACTTTTCCTTATTTTGGGATATGGAAAGCACCTTGACTTCCTCAACGCCACCTCCAGCGTCGGTAAGAAACCTATGGTAGGTTTGCGAACTATTTATAGCTAATGTTTTAATTTCCTGCGCATTCATAAAATTATTGGAGAAGCCTGTTTAGAAACCAAGGCCTGGTCTTTGCAAGAAGACCTTGCTATTACAAGATATTTTGAGACCTAAAGTAATGCTCGAACTGAAATTATCTAGTATGAGTTATATTTTTTAAGAATAGTGGGGTACATGAGATCTAATAAATTTTCTGTCATTTTTTTCATTTTCTTTATTTCTTCTTTGATTAAACTACGCCTAATAGATATATAGACTTTATATAACCCCAATGCAGCTTTTTTCATCTCGTGTCTCTCTCTAGCTGAAAGTGCATCAATTTCTGTTTTTGATGACCATTCTAACAAAGACGGTTTATATAACATTTTATCTTTAAGTCTCTCTTTGTGTTTTATTCTATTTTGTAGTTTTCTTTTTTGATTTAGGTTCAAAAAATTATCGAATCTTCTTAAAACCCTTTTCACTGAAGCGGGGACACGATTATTCCTTACAATTAAGGAATGCTTAACATTCGGGTCATCAAGCCCGATCTCGTATACAAAATTCACAAGATGTAAAAGTCTATCAAGAAGGGCAACTTGAGAAATCATATAAAATTCCAAATTGTAAATAATATAATCTTCTCGAGTAAATTTCTCTCTGTAAATTTTCCCTATTGGGTACTTACTTAAAAGAAGATAAGCATGTCTAAAATCATCAAATTTATTTTGAATTTCAAAACACGGATACATCAATTGACTCACAAAATACAGTTTTGAGTCAAGCTCAATCATCTCTTCATCTTTTTCCCCAATGGCTTGTTGAGCAATGGTTACGACATCGTCAGATATAAGCTGGCCAACTTTATGATCTTGAATTATAAAAATATCACGCCTCACTAAGTACCCATTATACTATAGAAACCGAGGCCTGGCCTTTGTAAGAAAGCTGCTTTCTAGGATTTAGTCAAAATTGAATGGATTGAAAGAGAGTTAAGGTTGGTTTATGTGGATTGAGTTTTGTATATAAAGAGGCCCCGAACGTCAGAGGTTCGTTGCCTCTTCCGTTGGGGCCTAGTGGTCAAAAATCAGCCGTATCGATCTTCTAACTCCTTCATCCTTCTGATCTCTGCATCTGAGTACACTCGCTCTGTGTAGCCTTTGCCGTTACAGTAACCACAGCGCTCCGAACGAGGAAAGGGGTCGACGCGCCCTTCGCCCTCACATCCCGGGCACACTTTTATATCGCTACCGAAAAACTTATCGACTGACCCAGATCCATCACACCTAGAGCAAGTCTCCTGATCTCGAAGAACACGGCCACTGCCACGGCATGAACTACACTCATTTCGAACAATTTGACCCATTGCCTCATTCTCCTTGCCTGTTTTGGCGCTATGCCTGAATCTACACCTACACTACTCATAGTGACGGATGCAGGCCAAGCAATTAATGTCTGTGTAAGACTATTACACAAAATATTAACTATTACAAATATTTTTAGTTACAATTTCGGGTACACAAAAAGACCCTGTATTTATAAGGTCTTTCTGATAGCTCCGCGGGCAGAATGACTGTTGAATAAGGACTGCCCAATATTAACAGCGGTGACCAGCACCTTGAGTACTGGCCACCTCCACCTCTTTTGATTTCAAAATAATACTATATTTCGCTCCGCGGACAGAATGGTTATTGAATGCTACGCATGCTGTTGGTGCTCGGTCACGAGTTACTAAGTCTTTTCTCACTCTGGTCGAAAAGTCTAAGTACTCTCGACCCCGACTCGCTTCCCACCTTCGCTTCGCTTCGGCGGGTCCCGCTCCGTCTTTCGAGCCCTGTCTGCGGAGAAAACAGTAAAGTCCTGACGACATGCGTCAGGACTAACTGTTTAGGCTCCGCGGACAGGGCTCGAACCTGTGACATCTTCGTTAACAGCGAAGCGCTCTACCAGCTGAGCTACCGCGGAATGACGCCCCGGCGAACCGAGACTTCAAAAGCATACCGAAATTCTTATCATAATTCAACCAGAGCAATTCGATAAACGGGCAATTCGTGCGAATTGCCCGTTGGATTTAGGATAGCTGAGGGCTATTGCGTTTTGGAGAATCCAGCGTATACTGCAGGGGTAGGTAGAAACTTGTGCGGTGTTGTAAGAGACAACGTAACCAAGAGGTCGTCCTACGGCTTACAACACTAGACACGAGAACATCCATGATGAAGCTTTATGTCAGCAACCTTCCCTACTCAACGGGAGACGCTGAACTCGAAGCACACTTTGCGCAAGCAGGGACTGTTGCTTCAGCTACGGTGATCACTGATCGGGAAACTGGTCGATCACGAGGATTTGGTTTCGTTGAATTCGAGAACGACGACGAAGCTCGAGCAGCTATTGAGAAACTCAATGGCCAAGAGCTTGACGGTCGAATGCTCACTGTCAACGAGGCACGCCCTAGAGAATAATCTCGGGCACAGTCCGCGCGAATAATTTCGCGCCACTACGAAAAGCGTGGTTCTCCGGCTTACCGGAACCACGCTTTTCTCGTTCCATGATTCAAGTTACATGTCACGTGCTATGTGCTAAATGCTACGTGTTATATGTTACGCGCTACGTGTCCTGCGCTACACCCCCACAAACGTTCGGAGCAGTGCTCCAACATAATACGAAATAGCTGCTGCAACTCCCCCGATCGCAAGCGTCTGTAGTGCCGCGTACACGACATTTCGTCCGACAACAAACCCGCGCACTCCCCCAATGATTGCAAATGTCACTCCCGTAATACCACACGCAACTGCAAATGTATGCGCTGCAATAAATGAATTAAATGGTGCAAGTACATACGCCAAAAGCGGCATGATCCCCACAACAACAAATGACACAAATGTAATCAATGCAGTAATAATTGGTTCGTTACTGTGCTCCCGATCATCGATATCTCCCGCCGCAACATCAAGTTCTGATTCGTGCGCCAAATAATTAGACGCAGCCATTGAAAATCCGTCCGCTAACACATTTGCAAATCCAAGAATGAGTACGATTCCCGGTGCGAGTGCTGCTCCAACCGTTCCTGATACAATCGCAAATGTCGTCACTGTCCCATCAATACTGCCATACACAAACTCCGCCAAATATTTTTTGATATGTGATTCCATAGGTGGTTAGTATAGCATCCCGAACACCTTCCCACTCAGCAATAATTTGTTACGGGTCTTTGCAGGAATCGCTCACCAGTTACTAATCCTCACGTCGCCTTTCAGGCTTGTTGCGGATAAGTACTGTCGACCCCGGCTCGAATCACTTCGTGATATACTCCGCCTTCCGATTCCCGACGAAAGTGCTTCAAAGCACTTTCTGTCCCGCACAATCGAAAATGACCCCAAAGGGGTCATTTTCTCTTGTTGCGGGACCGGGAATCGAACCCGGGCCTGGAGGTTATGAGCCTCCCGAGGTACCTCTCCTCCATCCCGCTGTGTATTCAGCTATTGTACGTTTATTTTTAAGTGATTTCAAGTATTTTTCGTTTTTCATTGCTTCTGATCGATTTTCGTACATATTAAATCGAAATAATGTCCATGGCTGGCCTCTTTTAGTAAAGCGGGCCTTTGGCCCATTGTGTTCGTTTATTCGTCGCGAAAGATTGTTCGTTTGACCAATATAAAAACCATCTTTCGATGGGCTATACAAAATATACACAAAATATATATTGAATTATTTGAGTCCCGGCGCGCCGGGATACCTCTCCTCCATCCCGCTGCGTTGACGAAATTTTTGAGCGAAGCTCTTAACGAGCCTCCCGGTGCAAAGCACCCTCTCTTCCATCCCACTACCTTTTCGGTACAAAAGGATTATATCTTATTTTTTCTTGTCTTTCAAGACGTCTTGTAGCGCGCTCTCAATGTCAGTGAAGCGGAAATTTCGAGTATACAGCGACGTGACGCGCTGGCTACTCGTCATCGCATCAGCAAATTCGCCGTACCGAAATCGAAGTGCCCATTTTGGAATTTTAAACACATGTGGTCGACGCATTGCCCGTGCAAACGATCGTGAAAATTCTCTATTGGTGATTGGATTACCGGCAACGGCATTTCGGATCGGCTGCATCGAATGTGTGGTAATCGCTCGAAGGTAGAGCGCTACGCAATCATCAATATGCACCCACGGAAAAAATTGATCGCCCATCCCGAGTGACCCACCAACTCCCCACCGATAATACGGCGCAAGTACTGGCACCATGCCCCCTGTACTTCCAAGAATGTGCCCGTTTCGAATACACACAACACGAACACCGTGCGCGGTTGCCTCCTGTGCAGCATCTTCCCAATCGCGGACAACACGCGCAAGAAAATCATCTCCCCACGATGATTCTTCTGTCAGTAGTTCGCCACCTCGATCTCCATACGCGCCAACCGCCGACGCAGACACAAGGACTTGCGGACGAAAACGCGCATGCTGAAACAGTGCGATCAAATTTCGTGTTCCCGCAACTCTTGTGTCGTAGATCAACCGCTTGTGCTCTTCTGTCCATCGACCGAAAATGTTTTTCCCTGCCAAATTCACCACCGCATACGGTTCGCGAAGTAATTCGTGTTGTGGTAATGGTTTCAATATATTTGCCTCGACATATGACACACCGGCAACCTGTGGTGGCTGCATATCAAGTGAGACAACCGAAAATCCATTCGTGAGCAATACCTCAGAAAGGCGCGATCCTAGAAACCCAGAACCGCCAGAAATAATCACTTTCTTACTCATCTTTGTGTGGGCGATCAAGCTCAAGAGTTTCGAGCTCCGGCGATTCGCCAGTAATACGGAGTACATCCTTGTCGACCTTACCAAGTTCTTTGTGTGCTTTGTTGTAGTGGTTTACCGTTGTCGCCAGCGCATTACCGAGTTTCAACATGAATTCATTGTACGCTCCAAGATGCTTCCCGAGTTGACCAACCCGTTTTTGGATATCACGTGCCTGCTCTTCGATCTGAAGACTCTTCAAGCCTTGCATTACTGTTTGGAGATACGCAACAAACGACGTTGGTGACACGATGATCACTTTTTTCTCAAATGCATAACTAATAAGATCACGTGTCGCTGTTTTCACCGCACCAATTTTATTCGCCAGCAAATCATAATAAATTGCTTCAGACGGAATAAACATGAACGCAAACTCCATCGTGTTTTCTTGTGGTCGTACGTACTTTGCGGTCTCATCAATCCGTTTTTTTAGGTCTGCTTTGAACGCGCGCTCGAGTGTCTCTCGTTCGCTTTGCTCGCGCGCCTCCATCAACCGTTCGTAGTTCTCAAGTGAAAACTTTGAATCGATCGGGAGTATCTTGTCTTGCAAAAAGAGTGCTGCGTCAACAATCTCACCGTTCTCAAATGAATACTGCATTGTGTACTGACTTGGCGGAAACACATCGCGCAAAACCGTCTCAAGATAATATTCTCCAAGTGCACCACGCTGCTTGGTGTTGCGCAAAATGTCTTGCAGGTGCTGCAATTGATCGGCAAACGAAACGACTTGCCGGTTGGTTTCATCGAGCTTGGTCAATCCTTCGGTTACTTCTTTGACGATGCGCGCTGATTCGGTCAATTGTGCCCGCATCGAATCTTGCATCGACTTTGATCCTTCACCAACTTTGGTGTCGACCGTTCGTGATAATTCTTCAAATCGTTGGTTTAATTGCTGGCTTAAAAGTTCGAGCTGCCCTCCTTTGTCCGACTGCTGCCCTTTCCCTAATCGAAGCAACATGTACACATTGAGTGCCAACAAGAGCAGGATACCGATGCCGAGGATAATTTCGATCATGCAGCCATTGTAGCACGACGCGGGTAGACAAGGCGTTTTGCAACTTCCATGATGACAATATCAAGAACAGCAACGCCGGCTAAAATTTCAAGCGCCGTAATTGAAAGCGGTGTCAGTGACAAAATATCTCGGAGTGGTGCAAACGTGACCGACGCCACCAACACTGCGCCGCTCAAGCACAATGCCACGACCAAGTATCGGTTTGAAAAAGGGTTGATCTTCCAGATTGGCGCGTGAAAGTTTTTGATCGAGAATGCGAAGAAAATTGCGTCGAGTGACAATGCAACGAAGATAACTGTTCTGATTTCTTCAATCGGCATGCCGATGTGCGTGAGCCACAGATAGAGTCCAAACACCAATAGTCCTGTTGCAACACCGGCACCGATAATGAGCTTTCGCACTGGGCCGGTCAGAATGTGTTTGTTTTGCACTTCGCGCGGATTGCGTTGCATGAGATCGGCTTCTTTTGGTTCAAACGCAAATGCAAAGTTGAGGAGCCCTTCTTCAACAATGTTTAACCACAATATTTGGATCGCTAAAATCGGCAATGGCAACCCCACAATAATACTTCCCGCAATAACAAATACTTCACCAAAACTTGTTGCCAATAAATGTGTCACCACTTTTTTAAGATTATCGATTATCCGTCGCCCTTCTTCGATCGCCGCAACGATCACCGCAAAACTGTCATCAATAAGCACCAAGTCAGCCGCTTCTTTCGCAATCTCTGTTCCCGAACCAACTGCAACACCAATATCGGCGCGCTGGAGCGCTGGCGCATCATTTACGCCGTCTCCTGTCATCGCCACCACATGATCATCGGCTTGCATGATCTGCACCAAACGTAACTTATGCTTTGGCAGCATGCGCGCGCACACTGCAGTTGTCGCAAGACGTCGACGAAGCGCATCGTCAGAAAGTTCATCGATCTCCTTCCCCATCAATACGTCCGTGTGATCACGATCGACAATCCCCGCTTCACGCGCAAGTCCGAGTGCTGTTTCTTTGTTGTCACCCGTAATCATGATGATTCGCGCACCTGCACCACGGGCTTTTTCAATTGCCGCTGGTACATCCTTGCGAAGCGGATCAGTCAGACCAACGAGCCCCACAAACACACTTTCTTCTATCACTCGCTCTGGATGCGCATAATCAATTGCATCCGTGTGTGGCCGCTGACTTACTCCAATAAAGCGTAGATCACGAGACGAGTCGAGGATTTCGCTAAAGTATGCACGAACTTCATCGGTCATCGGTACTTCTTGCTCGCCATCAAAATAGTGTGTTGCGCGCTCGAGCAACAGCTCCGGAACTCCAGCAATATAGTGTGTGTCGTCATAGTGCCCTGCAGTAAATCGATTGTTTGGATCAAATGGCAAAAATGCATGTCGTTCGCCTTTGTCGCGAGTCACGTTTTGTTCTTCAGCATATGCCAAAACTGCGCGTTCGATTGGATGACCCACATACGAACCATCTTGTTCTTGAAATGCGTCGCCCGCGCGGACTGCAGCATAGAGCACGCGATTTCGAGTTGTGTGCGTGTCGATGTGTGCAACTGCTATATTTGATTCGGTAAGCGTTCCTGTTTTGTCGGTAAAAATAATCGTGGTGCTCCCCAGCGTTTCTGCTGCCAATAATTTTCGAACAAGACCACCTCGGTTGAGAATTTTTTCCATTCCAATTGCCAAGACTGCTGTCACCGCTGCTGGCAGTCCTTCAGGAATAACACTCACCGCAACAGCAACAGCGATCAAAAACATTTCGTTGATCGACTCGCCACGAATGAGCCCGAGCACAAAAATAACAAGCACGATCCCGACAACAATGACTGACAAAAATCGTGCAAGTCGCCGCACGCTTTTTTGGATTGGCGTGCGAACTTCTTGCACGGTACTCAATCCTTCGGCAATTTCACCAATTTGTGTTGCTCCTCCTGTTGCAACGACAATACCCGATCCACGACCACTCGCAACAAACGTTCCCATAAATAACATGTTGTGTTGCTCGCTCACGAGCGTTCCCTCGGGCACTGTACCGAGCATTTTGTCGATCGGTAGTGATTCTCCGGTTAAACTTGCTTCATTAACTGTCAATTCTTCAGCGTGCACGAGTCGAATGTCAGCAGGAATATTGTCTCCTGGGGCAACAACGACCACATCACCGGGTACTAATCCTTCTGTTGGCACTACGTGTTCCTTACCATTTCGAATTACCGTTGCGGTGCGTACTTGTGATGCTACAAGCCGATCAAATGCTCGAGACGCTCGCCCCTCCTGGAAGAGGCCGATTGCGATATTAACAACAACCGCAGCCAAGATAACGAGCGCGTCGACGTGTTCGCCGAGCCACCATGTCGCACCACCTGCAATAATCAAAATAATGACGAGCGGACTTCGAAGCTGGCCCAAGAGAGCCTCAACAAATGAAAACCCTCTTCGCTGCTCAAATGTGTTAGTACCGTATGAATTTCTGGCTGCACGAACCTGCACATCGGTTAAGCCCTGCTCGGCGTCAGTGCCAAGCTCTGAAACAACCGAATTGAGTTCACGAAATGCTGCCTGCATAGCCTTTAGTATACCGCACTTCCTCTGTGCTACACTTGATAGTATGAGCCTACAAACAGATATTAAAGCAGCGTCAATCGACGCGCTGAAGAATAAAGACGAGGTGCGATTACAAGTGCTTCGCGCAATTACAACGAGCATTACCAATGAATTGGTCGCGCAGAAAATGAAGCCGGACGCTGAACTTCCGGATGACCAAGTGATCGCTGTTATTAAACGTGAATACAAGAAACGAAAAGATGCGTACGAGCAATTTAGTACTGCAGGACGCACTGATTTGGCGGCAACCGAACGCGCTGAAATGGACATTCTTGAAGAGTATTTGCCTGAGACAATGGATCTCGATGCCATTCGCGAGGTTGCCACGAAAAAGCAAGCCGAACTTGGGATCACCGAACCAAGCGACAAAGGCAAGCTCATGGCCAATCTCATGCAAGAATTGAAGGGCAAAGCTGATGGAGCTGATGTAAAACAGGTTGTTGATGAACTTCTCTCGTAGAGCACACCGTACAACACAAAAGCAAAGCGCGGTCCCGGTATACCGGGACCGCGCAATTGCGTTGTCACTATTAACTCTCGAGTTCAACAAGATCAGTTTCAAAATCTCGTTCTGGAGTAAACCGAATTGAAACCGTATCATCATCTTCATCATCAGTTACCCAGAGACGGACCAACTGCAACCGCACTTCCCCATCATGATCATCGTCGTCACCATCTTCGTCGACGTCAACTCGAATGGTAAATGTTTCTGTATCACCATCGTCAACAACAAAGAAGTCCCCGTCTCGTGATGCACTTGATGTCACTCGAACATTGTTGAGGTTGTCCTCAATATCATCAATCTCATCATTGTCTTCGTCCTCAATCACAAACTCAATTCCACCGTCATCGTCGTCAAAGGCAGCATCTTCGGGAATGTAGATGTCTTCCCCTGAATCGTTTTCAACCTCAAATTCAATCTCAAATCGAGCTCGGTAGGTATCACCACCACTGGTGAAGAATTCGAATGTTTGCTCTTCGAGCCTGATGTTAATATCGTTGAGATCAAAATTACTTGATCCACCTGCATCATCAATTTCATCGTACGCTTCGTCAATCAGATCGAGTGCTTCGTCGACAAGATCAAGTACTTCGTCATAATCTCGATCGTCAAACTCATCTTTAGCTTCTTCAAGTAATTCCTCAGCGTCACTGAGCAATTTTTCGGCGTTGCCAACAAAATCACCATCATCTTCAGCTTCTTCAATCGCGTCTTCGAGATCATTAATTTCATCTTCAAGATCATCGATCGCATCTTCGGCGTCATCTCGATCTGCATTATTGTTGCTTCCATCTCGATCAAGTTCGTCGTACGCTTCGTCAATCAGATCGAGTGCATCATCAACTAGATCAACAACCTCGTCGTAGTCTCGGTCATCAAATGCGTCTTCAGCGTCATCATACAGGTCTTCTGCCTCGTCGAGTAAATCTTCTGCCTCGTCGACATCGTCACCATCATCGTCCGCATCGTCAATCTCATCTCGCAAATCATCCAGCTCGTCTGCAAGATCGTCGAGTGCATCCTCGGCGTCATCTCGATCTGCATCGTCGTCATCATCGTCATCTCGATCAAAGTCACCATAGGTCACCGTAAAATTGCCACCGCTGCTACTTCCACCCTGCACAAGTGCAATCTGCTGCTGCAAGAGTGCAATCATTTGTCGGAGCGTTGCAATGAGCTGTGCCTCTACTTGTGATGCTGATTGCGCCCGCACTAACGGTGCGTTGCCAAAGAAACCAATAACGATCGCACCGATCAATGCTCCCCGAATAATTGTTTGTGTAATGTTCTTCATACGTTTCATTTCGTTATGATTATGCATCAATGGTTACAAAGTCTGTTTCAAATTCATTTCGTGGTCTGAGATCAAAGTTAAGCATTGTGTCATTTGGATCATCAGCAAACCGAATCGACATCGCCTGCATGCGCATCGCGCCAGTGTCTGATCCACCATTTGAATCAACTTCAACCGTCAATGTAAATGTCTCTGAGTCATTTGCATCAATTCGGAAATAGTCGTCGCTTCCTTCGGTAATTCGATCAGCTGTTGCGGTAAAGATTGCACTGTTGATATTGTCCGCCGTAATGCCACTGATTGTTTGTCCATTAGCACCCTCAATCACATAGGTGATGCCGTCGTCGGTGTCGTTTAATGATGCAGCTGCTGGAATGTACATCGTGTCACCAAAGGCTCGAAGTTGGAATGAAACCTCAAAGATCGCCCGGACAGTGTCGCCGTTGCTGTCTTGTCGCCCTTCTGCTGAAGTTGTCACTGCTGAAGTCGTGTCCGTATCATCGTCATCGTCGTCTTCTTCCTCCTCCTCTACCTCTTCATCCTCATCGTCAGTATTTTGGGCAGCTTCGAGCAAGTCTTCTATTTGGTCTTCAATTCGCTCGATTAGTTGTTCAAGTGTCTGTATGATTGCTGCTCGCAGCTCATCAGCTGTCGCTGCGTATGTCACGCTTGGACTCATCAAGGCAACCATCAGAGCGCCTATTGCAAGATATTTCATGAAAATAGTGAATTAATACCAGTAATACACTGTAGTATAGACGGGAATACAGAAATACGCAAAAAGCCCAGGCGGTTACCCGCCTGGGCTTTTGCTAGGTAGTACAACTACCTTGAGTAGACATTAGTCTCCTATCAACAATGACTATGCGTCGATTGTGATTGATCCTGATTCGTAGTCTGAAGCAGGTTGGAGGCTAAACGCTTCTCGTGTTGTCGCACCAAGAGTGCTTGAGTAGTAGAACTCTTGAAGCTGGAGTCGCACTGGTCCTGAGAATCCGGCACTGTTGTCAACCTCAACTCGAACAGTGAAGGTTTCTGTGTCACCAGAGTCAATTCGGAACCATGTGTAATCCGCAGCATCCTCTTCCTCATCTGCTGATGATGAAAGGATTTGCGACACAATTGAACTTGAGGCGTTTGCGCTTGATACCGCACCAGTTTGTGGGTTTTCAAGTCGGAACTTAACACCTGAAGTCGCACCTGTTGTGCTTGATGTTGTAGCAGCACCAAGTGGGATGTAGAAGGTGTCGCCAAATGCGCTTACCTCTACCTCCATCTCAAAGATCGCCTTTGTAGTGTCACCGTTTTGGTCGACAGTACTGTCAGTCTCTGATGATGAGAAGTCAACATCGATTCCTTCCTCGAATAGTACGTGGAGGTCACCGGTTGCTGATCCTGAGATTTGTGAGTTTCCAAGATCCTCACCTTGTGATTCTGCATCAACGAATGTTGAGTTTACAAGGCTTGAAGCAAGTACGGCACGAACTTGTGTTCCTTCACCGTAGTTTCCTTGGTATCCCTTGAATTTAACAACTACTTCAAGTTCTACTTCTTCGTCCTCGTCAAGCTCAAGCTCATCACCGTTGTCTTGAAGGTCAAAGTCATATCGAACTCGAAGGTCATCTGATACACCGTCGTTGTCAGCGTCAACAGCTGATGTTGCTGCTCCAGTTGGTGTGTCGGTGTCTACGTCAACACCTGAACCTACGAGGTATACGTCGTCAACAACATCTGACGCGTCGTATGTTGTTGTAGCTGCGACTGTTGAAGTTCCAACGATGTCAATAAAGATTGACATTTCGTTAAGTACTACAGGCTCGTCTTCAGCTCGTACATCAAGCACCATCACTGTGAACTCTTCCTTCGTGTTTTGGCTAACTCGAAGTGTTGTTGAGTCTGGTGATTCGCTTGAAAGTGAGAATTCAAGTTCAGCGTCGCTACCAGCTTCACCGAGATCAACTTGTGCTCGATCACTGTTTACTGATGGCTCGTATGCTGTTACACCGTTTGGTGAGATGAAGAGCGCACCGTCAGTACCGTTTCCTGGTACGAAGATGTCCCATTGTTGTTCTGTAGTCTCAACTCCATCAAGACCGTTTGCGATGTCAGCAAGTACTGAGAACTCGTGCTCACCCTCGTCGAGGATAAGATCGATCTTTCGGAATCGGATTCGGTACTCATCTGTTGAGTCTGAGTCGTAATCTTCTTCCTCCCATTCGTCATCGTCACCTGCATCTACTTCAGCAACAACGTCACCGTCGTACTCAAGGTAGAGTGTGTCAAACGCCTTCCATGGGTCGTCTTCAGTGTTTGCTCCTGATTCCTCAAATACAAGGTCGAGTCGGCTCAACATTACTTGTGCCTCGTCAACTTCAAATGAGATTTCAGCAACTTCTACTTCTTCGTCACCTTCATCAAGGTTTGAGTCGTCAGCGTCGTCAACTTCAAAGTCTTCAACGTCTGCTTCCCCATCACCACTGAATCCACCGGTTGTTGGTTCAAAGTCATCGTCGTCATCGTCATCCATGCTGCCGCCACCTTGGGTAGCACACCATGCGTTGTACGCTGCGCGTGAGATTGGACCCCAGTAACCAGCTGCTGGTGCTACACCGTTAGCTGCTTGCCATTGTGCAAGAGCTGTTTGTGTGATTGGTCCGAAGTATCCTTTAGCACCCGTGTATGTGAAGAATCCTTGTGCTTGAAGGAATGTTTGTAAGTTCACAACTTGGTCACCTGTTGACCCAATTGTGAGATCGGTAGTGAATGTAAAACATGCACCACCTGATGTGCTACCTCCTTGAAGAGCTGCAAGTTGTGCTTGAAGCGCTGCAAGTTGTGCCATAAGTTGCTCAACTGTTTGAGCTTGGGCACGTGATGGAGCTGCAACAACAGCAACCATCGCCAAGGTAACAACACCTGCGAAAAGTTTCTTTGTAATAGACATAACTGTAAGTGTTGTCTGTTAATTTAGTTCTAAGTTTTTGTACTGCGACAAACTTATAAATACTGCAGTGATAGTCGTGCCGCGCGCATCTACCACGCTCCCCAAGTTTCTGATCCAAACGCATCTCATCTTATGCACTCACCTCTAAAGTGTGGCGTGTGCAGAAGATCGACTCGAGCTGCATTTGGCTTGAGAACAATGTTGTAAGGTCGTTCAATCGTAATCGTTGTTCGTTTCGGTCCGTATGTAATTGTCAACGTTCATTCGCTCTGTCTCGTTATGATTTGGTGTATCTATCACCAAACACACCCCGTCATTCGTTCCACCATTATAGTCCGAAGAGTCGATACCAATCTAGTGGATAACACCCCTTCGGATACGCTTTGAAGTATACCACGGAGGGTCTATTTTTTCAATGCTATTGCGAGAGAGAATATGTCGCCCAACGACGAGTCCCCTCTCGAGTTACAAGACCCTTTCTGATGAGCCATTTGAGGTCTCGTTGGATGGTTTTTTCGCTCACTCCACGAACCACCTTCTTAATGTCTGTTGTTGTCGCTGGGCTGTGTTCCCGCAAGAATGCAACGATGCCGTCTCGACGTTCTGACGTGTCTGAACCATTAACGACATGTCGTTTATTAGAGACATTTGGCTTTGTTGCGGTCTCTACTGGTTTTTCTGCTACAGGCGCAACTGGCTTTTCTTCTGGTAGTTCATTTTGTGTCTTAAAGAAATCTGCAGGCAATGAGACATGTCCTATATGTTGTTCACGGGCAGTCCGACATGCTTGCTGAATAAGCCGAACATTCATATCAGAAAGGACACCGCCGATATGTGCAATCGACAATAATTCTTCGATAAACGACAACGTCGTCACACTACCATGAGAATCCTGTCCAATAAGATCGAGTGCAGACGAGCGTAACTGCCACTTGAGGGGTTCGCGGTTATTCACGTGCTCCGTGACGAAGTAGATTGCCGTCGCGATTTTCTGCATCATGTTGGAACCGAGTATACGCCTCTCATTTTTAAAAAACAATTGACACCCGCCTCGAGTCTTCGCATGGTAAACTAGTAGTCACTATGGGAAAAAAGAAACAGAAACGATCAGGCTTTGATCATGGGCTTCAGACTGAAACACTCTACGGCATTGTTGCTATTATCTTGTTCGTCATTGGAGTCTTTTTAATTGTCGCCGCAACAGGCAATGCAGGCATTGTCGGAAACTTCACCTTTACTAGCTTTACGTCACTCCTCGGGATCGGATACTATCTCCTTCCTGTTTTGGCGTTTATTTTAGCCTATGCATTTTTTCGAGCAATTCATCACGCATTGTTCGGTATTACCAAAGCAATTGGATCTATTGTGTTCCTCATAAGTGGTCTCGGTATTATCGAGCTGTTTATGAATGGTCGTGGTGGTCTTGTAGGCGCATGGACAACAACTCCATTGATTGCGCTTTTTGAAGCATACGTGACCGGAGTCGTGCTTATCGCTTTTTTTGTTATTGCTATTATTGTTTTGTTTGAAGTTCGATTGAGCGACATGTGGGCTCGTGCAAAAGAGCGACGCGAGGAGCGACGACTTGCGGCAGATGAAGATGATGACGATCTGTCGATTGATCTTCCTGAATTCGCCGAACTCGAAGACGAAGGTGACGACGAAGAAGATCCAGCTGACATGGCAGACGAAGAAGGAGCTGAATACGAAGAGGAACCAACAGCGCCTAAGAAAAAAGGACTCTTTGGGCTCGGCGGCACTACTGACGACGAAACACTCGGCTTTGCCCCAATTGCAAACGCGTACACTGGCGAACCATACGAACCACCTCCCCTCTCCCTCCTCCAGAAAGATAAAGGCAAGCCGCGTTCGGGTGACGTTAAAGCAAATGCGAATATTATCAAGCGTACACTCGCAAACTTTGGTATCGACACTGAGATAGAAGAAGTGACTGTTGGACCATCGGTAACTCAATTTGCGATCAAGCCAGCTGAAGGAGTGCGTCTCTCGAAAATTCTCTCACTTCAAAACAACCTCGAGCTTGCGCTTGCGGCCCACCCTGTTCGTATTGAGGCGCCAATTCCTGGTAAATCGCTTGTTGGTATCGAAATTCCAAACTCAACGAAGACTACAGTATCAATCGGGTCGCTCATGGAATCGAAAGAATTTAACAGTTTCCAAAAGCCGCTTCCGTTTGCGCTTGGTAAAGACGTCACTGGCAAAACACACGTCGCCTCAATTGCGAAGATGCCGCACGTGCTAATCGCCGGTGCAACAGGTGCTGGAAAATCGGTTACTATTCACGCGCTTGTCACTTCACTTCTCTACCGCAACGGACCCGAACACCTCAAACTTGTCATGGTCGACCCCAAGCGTGTCGAATTAACGCTCTATAAAGGTATTCCTCACCTCCTCACGCCGGTAATAACCGACCCAAAGAAAGCAATTATCGCACTCAAGTGGCTCGTCAAAGAGATGGAACGACGTTATGACGTGCTCCAAGATTATCAAGTCCGCGACATTAGCTCATACCACGAAACAATCCTCAATCCTGCACTTGAAAATAGTACTGACGAGGATGAAGAGACTCCAGAAACGATGCCGTACATTGTTGTCGTTATCGATGAATTGGCAGATATTATGAGCACCTATCCACGCGAGCTTGAAGCTGGTATTGTGCGACTGGCACAAATGAGTCGTGCTGTTGGTATTCACCTCGTGCTTTCAACACAACGACCGAGCGTCAACGTCGTTACTGGTCTCATTAAAGCAAACGTACCGTCTCGTATCGCCCTTCAAGTCGCAAGCCAAGTCGACTCAAAAACTATTCTCGACATGGCAGGGGCTGAAAAGCTGTTGGGTGCTGGTGACATGCTGATGCTCTCTGGCGAAATGAGTAAGCCTGTACGTATTCAATCTGGATTTATTTCAGAGGATGAAGTGAAAAAAGTAGCCAAATATCTCCGCAAAGAATACGGCGACAGCGAACCAGACCTCGATCTCGATATTGCAGAGGAAGACCTCGGCGGTGGTAGCGGTGGAGGCGGCGGTTTCGATGACGATGATGGCGATGAGCTCTACGAAGATGCCCGCATGACTGTTATTGAAAATGGATCGGCAAGCACCTCATACCTGCAACGAAAACTCCGCATTGGATATTCTCGAGCTGCCCGCATCATGGACATGCTCGAGGAACGCGGCGTGATTGGACCACAAGAAGGTTCAAAACCTCGCGAAGTGCTCGTTGAAAATCCTGACGATACGTACGACGAAGTCTAGTATGCAATTAGTTCACCTCCACACACACGGCACGCTCAACAAAATGCTCCATTCTGATTTTTGGCTTTTCGAGCTCTCGGTGTGGTTGCATGTACTGGCACGAAGTTTCATTAGTATTTTCGTGCCGATCCTTTTGTTCCAGGCAGGCGTAAGTATTCCGAGCATTCTCATCTACTATGCGATCTATTGCGCGCTTGATGTGCCGCTTAATTTTGTCGCACGTGCACTCCTTCGCCGTATTGGTGCACGCTGGTTGGTAGCACTTGGAACTGTGTGGGTGGTTGCTTTTTTTGTTACCTTTTCGTTGATTGTTCCAGGTAGCTGGGTCCTTCTTGGCGTTCTTGGACTTCTCGCCGCGCTCTACGATGCGTTTTATTGGGTTGGTCATTTGTATCTCTTTATTGAGAGCAATACAATGGGCGATCAGCAAGGCAAAACTGAAGAAAATACCGGTCTCTTGTGGAGCGTCAAACGACTTGCCCGACTTATTGGGCCGGCAGTCGGTGCGACAATTCTTATTCTTTTTGATAGTACCGCTCTTATTTACACGAGCATTGTCGTCTTTTTACTATCGTTTATTCCACTCTATTATGTTGACGATTTCAAAGATCGGCCGACACCGAACGATCCGCGGCTTACCTGGAAACAATTTTTTACATCGACCGAAGAACGGCGCGATTATGTTGCGCTTGCGCTTCGCTCACTCCACGCCGAAAGCGAGAACGTCATTTGGCCCCTCTTTATCTTTATTACGCTTGGCAGCTTAGAATCCGTTGCGCTCGTCCCGATTATTGTTTCGCTCACTTCAATTATTTTTAGTTATCTTGCCGGCAAACTAGCACACACGCATAGTCAATCGATGATTGCACTTGGTGCAACCGTGCTTGGTATGTTGTGGTTGGTGCGACTCACTGTGACCAGCGAACCGGTGTATTTCATCAGCATCTTTCTTGTTGGGCTCTTCGCGCTCTTGGTTACTATTCCGGTTGATGGTAGTACATTCAATCGAGCCCAACAAACCGACGCACTTAGTGCAGTCACCTATCGCAATGCAATTAGTATGGGCATGAAAGTTCCGTTTTATGTCGTGCTTGCGCTTCTCGTTGGTGTTTTTCACATGAGTTTTACGATTGCGGCGATTGCAATGTTTAGTTTGGTGCTCATTATGTATTATTTCAACTCTCATGCGCAGCACGCTTAGCACAATCGGCATTATACTTCTCGTGCTCGGGCTCGCATGGTACTTGTATTTTGGTGTTCGTGTATTTCGTCGAGGCCCCGAAGTCATCATCACCAGTCCGGCTCCCAATAGTTTGATCACTGAGCCGCTCGTCACCATAACTGGTGCCGCACCTGGAGCAACACACATCACCATGAATGGACGTCAGATTTTTATCGATCCATCTGGCCATTTTGAAGAAACCTTGTTGTTGACACCTGGATACACTATAATAGACGTAGCAGTTCGGGACCGATTTGATCGCACTGCGACGAGCACGCTTACGCTTGTCCATGTCCCATCTCCCCCGCCAGAGCCTATTGCAACTGAAACCGTTGCGACAAGCTCGTTAGAAACTAATATCGAAGAATAATATGGTTGCAAAAAAAGCAGCGAAGAAAGTAGCGAAGGCGGACACTCCCACAAAAGCAAAAGCGACGATGGATGATCTCAAAGACACTCTTGCAGAGATCAAGACCAAGTTTGGTGATGAATCGATCATGACGTTGGGCGAGAAGCCAAAGGTTGATGTCGAGGCGATTTCGACTGGATCAATCGGCCTTGATTATGCGCTCGGTATTGGCGGTTTGCCACGCGGTCGTGTGGTTGAAATTTATGGACCAGAATCATCGGGAAAAACAACCCTGTCACTTCATGTTGTTGCCGAGGCACAAAAAGCAGGTGGTATTTGTGCGTTTGTCGATGCCGAACACGCGATGGATCCTGAGTATGCCAAAAAACTTGGCGTGAAGGTCAGCGATCTGTTGATCTCACAACCCGACACTGGCGAACAAGCGCTTGAGATCACCGAATCGCTCGTACGTAGCGGCAAGATCGATGTTATTGTTGTCGACTCAGTTGCCGCACTCACTCCAAAAGACGAGATCGAGGGAGAAATGGGTGCACACCATGTCGGAAAACAAGCGCGACTCATGTCACAAGCACTCCGTAAACTGACTGGTATCGTTGCGAAGAGTAAAACGGTTGTCATCTTCATCAACCAAATTCGCATGAAGATTGGTGTCATGTTTGGAAATCCTGAAACAACACCGGGTGGAAAAGCGCTCAAGTTTTATGCATCGGTTCGGATTGACATTCGACGCATCGCGCAAATTAAGAAAGGTGATGAAGTGATTGGTGGCCGAACGAAAGTAAAAGTCGTTAAAAACAAAGTCGCAGCACCGTTTAAAGTTACTGAATTTGACTTGGTGTATAACGAAGGTATCTCACGAACTGGTGAGCTACTCACTCTTGGAGAAAAACTCAAGGTCATCCAGAAGAATGGTGCGATGTATAAATTCCAAGAAACCGAAGACGCCGAAGAAATTACTATTGGTCGCGGATACGACGCTGCTCGAAAGGCGCTCAAAGAAGACAGGAAGCTTGCAAACGCTATCGAAAAGCAGATTAAAGCTGCACTTAAGGCACGAGACGCTGACGCGTAACACGCAACTCACAACATGCAACATTAATACCCAGCTGCGCAGGCAGGTCTCCGGGTATTCTTGACTCCACATTCAAAATAAGTAGCATTGAGCATGGAGCTTAGTTCTACAACCGGAGATAAATAATGCACTGGATACAGACCATTCTCGTGGCGTATGTCTGTATTGGCTTCCTCCTCGCAGTCTACGACTTTTTTCTGGTATACAAACACGAAGTATTCTTGCGCAGACTCAAGGGTGCTCCTACAAGAATCCAGACTATCGTAGTGCTTGTATATATTACGTATGTCTTACTAACCAGAATCTTTCTGTGGCCAATGTATCTGCATAATAAATAATGCGGTAGCCGTCGCACCACCCCGCAGAAAATCCTTCTGTGAGGGATTTTCTGTTTCTACCTGCTCGGTACTACCTACTCTCTACTTATCTTGCTATACTCTTCCCTGCTAGTTAATTTTTGATATATGTTAGATTACAGTTCAATCAAGCCACGTAAGCGTATTATTGTTGACGGAGAACCGTACGAAGTATTAGATGCACACGTTTTTCGCAAGCAACAACGAAAACCAGTCAACCAAACAAAATTGAAAAATATGATCACCGGCAAAGTTGTCGAGCGATCATTCCACCAGTCGGAAACGGTTGAAGAAGCCGACATAGACAAGAAAAATATACAATATCTTTACAACAAACCAGCCAGAGGCGCCCAGGCCGAACGTGAGTGGTGGTTTTGTGATCCAAATGACCCGAGTGATCGATTTGAAATCGGTGAGAGCGTCATTGGTGAGACCGCCAACTGGATGAAAGAAAATATGGAAGTCGAAGGCTTGGTATTTGATGATGCGATCATTGGTGTCACCGTACCCATCAAGATGGAGTTTGAAGTCACCGAAGCACCACCAAACATCAAAGGCAATACGGCAAGCGGTGGAGACAAAAAAGTCACACTTGAAACAGGTGCGGTGATTGTGACGCCGATGTTTGTTGAAACTGGTGACGTCATCGAAGTTAATACCGAAACCGGTACGTACGTAAAACGAGTAGAGTAGCACTTCGACATACAAAACGTCCTCACTTCGTTGCGGGATGTTTCAGAAGTGGTGTATGTACTCCGTTAAGATAACAATACGCCGAGACTGTTAAGTTTCGGCGTATTCGATTTCAGTAATTATTCTACCCAACAAAATGGAGCGTCAAAATCTGAGTGCAGTTCAAGGCACACTTGAGGCTCGTAGTGAGCGGTACTTTCTGTACCGTGAACGAGACTCGAAAGTGTAACGATGAAATGTGCCAGATTTTGACGCTCTATCGCCTATTGGATGATGTAGGGCAAAAGCGCCATCTCACGAGCCCGCTTCACCGCTCGAGTCAACTGTCGTTGTGCGCCAGCACTCAAACCTGTTCGCTTTCGTGCAATAATTCGCCCGTGCGGATTGAGAAACTTACGCAATGTGTCAGTGTCTTTGTAGTCAATGTATTTGATACCGTTTTCGGTAAAGTAACAAGATTTTGGTTGTCGTTTCATAGCTAGTCTGAAATGTAATGATTAATTTAGAATGGAATGTCGTCGGGATTGATTTCTTCGCTTGGGTACTCAATTGTTTTTAATTCTTCTTTGTCGGGTGCTGGCGCGTTCTTACTGCCACCATCCGCACCACTTCCTCCAGCTCGTGGACCAAACTGTACTCGATCAGCAACAATTTCTGTTCGGTACCGTTTTGAGCCATCATCAGCATCCCAACTTCGTGTTTGAATACGTCCTTCAACAAGCGCGCCACTTCCCTTCTTTAAATACTGATTAACCGTCTCTGCTTGGCGACCAAACACCACAATGTTGTGATAGTCGGTTTGTTCTTGCTTCTTGCCGTCCTTGTCGTTATAAACTCGGTTTGTTGCAAGACTAAATGTGGTTACCGATGCGCCACTGGGGAGTGCTTTCATCTCGGGATCCCGAGTGAGGTTGCCGTAGATGATTGCTTTATTGAGATACATATCGTTTCGCTTATTAGCTGTTAAACACTATCGACGAGGGAATCGATTTCTTTGTCGATGTCTGCCTGACTTGCTTTTGACGGTGCTTTCTCGGGAGCTGGAGCATCTTCGGCATTCTCTGGAGCTTTGTCTTCTGATTGTGCGCGTCGAAGTTTTTGCGTCACTGCATCTTCAGGAAGTTCAACAAGCAAATGTCGAACAACGTCTTTGGTTGACTTGACGTGCTTTGCAATTGCTGCAACTTCCGCAGCATCCGCAAGTCGAAATCGCATCCATCCAAAATAACTCTCTCGATAGGTAACATTTTTACTTGCTTCCATTCGAATGATTGGATACGCAAGTGTCATGCGCTCGATAGTCCCCTCGCTGACCGGTGTTCCACCAGCTTTGTGAAGTGCTTTTCGAATAGCATCAACAACCGCCCCTGCTGCGTCTTCAGGAATGCGATCGGTAATGTGGTAACTCAATTCGTATAATGTGTCGGTTGTCATACAGGGTCGAGAATAGCAGCTCTGAATAGAAAAAGCAAACTTTTGACAGTGTTGAGGCAAATGTTGTGTGATTATATACCAAACATCCGATTGGCATTCTCGCGAAGCTCCTCAACAAAGCCGTCAATCTCCTCTCCACGAATGCTCGCGAGTGCTTCGATGATCTCGATCACAAATGGTGGCTCGTTTCGTTTCCCGCGGTTTGACTTCGGCGCTGCAAACGGCGCATCCGTCTCGGCATGGATCATATCGCTCGGCATAAACCGAACAACATCATCGTACTCACGAGTAAACGTAATCGGTCCATCAAACGAACATGAAAATCCAAGATCAAGAAAACGTCGTGCAACATCTTCGTCACCAACAAAAAAATGACTGTTCCCTCGGAGCTTCTCCCCCACAGTCTGCGCTCGCGCTTCAAGTATGTCGAGGCCGTCGTGGTATGCGTCCATGCTTCCACTGCTTGGTCGCATGTGAATCATGAGCGGTAGATCGTGCTCAAGTGCAAGATCAATGTGTGCTTCAAATAATTGCTTTTGTGCTCTTTCACTATCAACCGTGTGTTCGTGAAAGTAATCAATACCACACTCACCAATTGCGACTACTTCATCGCGACCAGCAAGTTGTTTCTGCACATGCGTTAAGCCTTGATCATAATCACACGGATGCGTTCCAACTGTTGCATAAAAATGTTTGTGTTTGGTCGCTAAATCAATCGACTCCTGCGAAGTTGTTTCGTTAGTGCCAACAAGAATAGTACCGATCCCAAGTCGCTCCATATCAGCAATCACCCGATCACGATCAGCATCGAATTGCTTAAAATTTAGATGTGAATGAATGTCAAAATATCGAGGCGACATAGCTACTAGCCTATCGCAAAATATACAAAAGAAAAGGGTGCCACTTACATGGTCACCCCTTCGGGAATCTCTTCCCAGCGCTCGATCATCCGCCGAATGACTTCGACAGGAACTCCGTGTGTCGTTCGACGAGCGCACTCCTCGGTAGGGGGATGTCCAATCTCAATGAACACCACACGATAGCCGTAATCCCGCGCTACCAAGTAGTACCGCTCCCACTCCCAGGTCTGAGAATTGGTGTTGTCGCAGATGACAACTGGCACACCCTTGCCGAGACTTTCCACAAAGGAAGCGTAGTTCCTGTCGTGGTACCTCCCCAACATTGCGGGATCGAAGACATACTCTCCATCGACCATAAAGAAATCGTCGGTTGAGTGGATGGCGCCGCACTCTCCCGCGAGCTGAGCGGCTCTCGTGGACTTACCAGAACCTGGCAAGCCGCGCATGATGTAAACCGTTCCCAAAAGATCACCTCCTTCTAGAAAATATTATACTGATCAATTTATAATTGTCAATACTCTACTCTCTGCGGAGAAAGAGTGCTTCTTCTGGTGCCTTGCCACTCTCAATCGCTGCCTCAATCTTCTCGGCAGTCTCTGGCATAAATGGTCGAAGTAAAATTGCTACTTCGTACAGTCGTTCGATCAAAAACAGTAAGTCTTCTGTTGCTTGTTCAGGATCTTCTTTAATAACCGTGAATGGTTTTGTTTCTTGAATGTAATTATCCATAAAACCAATCAATCCCCACACAACATCCGCAGCACGATCAACTCGAAGCTCTTTAAATGCGGAATGGTACTCACTCACATCATCACCATCAAGCACATCGTACTCTGATGGAAATGTCATGTCTTCGATATCGATCTCGTAGTTTTCGATCATTTTCATAATGCGACTGGTCAAGTTGCCGATCCCATTGGCAAGATGCGCATTGTAACTTTCCTTAAAATGCACTTCCGTCATGTCGCTGTCTTCAACTGGATTAATATTGCGAGCGAGATACATTCGAAGCGCATCGGTCCCGTACTCAGTAATAAAGTGCTGTGGATCAAGCACATTACCAAGCGTCTTGCTCATTTTTTTACCATCAGAAATGATCATACCGTGTACAAACAATGCCTCAGGAAGTGGTAATTCAGCAGCCAAAAGCATCCCCGGCCAGATTGCAGCATGGAAGCGTAAAATGTCTTTCCCGATAACGTGATACTGTGCAGGCCAAAACTCTGCAAACGTACTCTCGTCCTCGCTTGCAAAACCAAGTCCTGAAATATAGCTCACGAGCGCATCACACCACACATACATAACTTGCGAATCGTCTCCGGGAACTGGAATTGCGTGTGGCACAATTTCTTTTGGTCGTGAAAAACTGACATCAGCAAGACCTTGATCGATGACTGACAAAATCTCTTTCCGCCTACTTGCTGGTTCAATTCGAAATTCTCCTGATTCTATTTTCTCTTTGATTGCATCGCCATACGCTGAAAGTTTGAAGAAGTAGTTTTCTTCTTTGATGTGTTCTGGTTGCTTGCCGTGGTCAGGACATGTGCCATCCGCATCGAGTTCTTTTTCGGTTTTGAAGCTTTCACATCCCGTGCAATAGAGTCCTTCGTATTCCCCTTTATAAATTGCACCTGCTGCTTCAAGTCGTTTCCATAATGCAATCGCAGCAGCGTGATGTGACGAGACATCAGTTGTACGCACAAATCGGTTAAGGCTTACATCGAGATCGCCATAAAATGTCTGAAACACGACTGCTTGCGCATCGAGAAAATCGGCGACACTCTTCCCTGCTGCTTCAGCGGCTTCCGCAATCTTTGAAGCGTTTTCATCAACACCTGTTAGCAAGTACGCGTTTTCACCGAGCAATCGATGGTACCGCACCAATACATCACACAAAACTGACGTGTATGCGTGCCCCATGTGTGGTTTACCGTTGGGGTAATAAATTGGAGTTGTGACGTAAAACGAGTCCTTGGTCATGATGTTACGTTGTCTGACGAGCCTGTTCACGACGGTGAAAGTCTTCCGTTAATTCCATCAAGACTGTCGCGATCGGAACCGCGAGCAAGATCCCCAAGAAGCCGGCGAGTTGTCCACCAATAATAAGGGCAAGAATAACAAGAAGCGATGGTACCCCAACCACTTTGTTGACCACAAGCGGATAGATAAGGTGGTTTTCAAATTGTTGAATAATCGCGTACACACCAGCAACAACAAGCGCAAGTGTTGCACCCCCATCAACAAACGAAATGATAATTGCCGGAATACTTGCAATGATTGGACCGAACAATGGAATGAGTTCCATTAACCCTGCAAGAATTGCAAACAACAATGCGTGCTTTACACCCAAAATACTCAAACTCAAATATGTCAGCACACCAATAATGAGTACCAGCAGTAATTGCCCCTGCATCCACTGACCGATTTTCCGTTGTGCTCGTTTCCAAAGATTGACTGCATATTCACGGTGCGGTGCAGGTGTCACGATATTCAAAAAGTTTTCAATACCACGCTCTTGCACTGTGAGATAAAACGAGATCACGACGATCAACATCAGTGAAAACGCACCTCCAAACACTGTACTCAGTGTACTAAATGCGCCGGCCGGAATTTGTGAAATGCTATCAAGTAGTTCGCTGACGGTCATGCCACGTGCAAGTGTTGTAATTGCCTGTCCTGATTGACTTGGATTAAACTCGCTAATACTTTCAACACCTTGCAACAATGGAATTGATTCGATGTATTGAGGAATTTGTCGCAAAAATGACGACGTATCTTGCAAAAGTGGCGGCACCATAAAGAAGAAGATGCCCGACACAATAATCGCAATACCAAGATAGATGGTGAGCACTCCAATAATCCGAGGTACTTTGTGTCGAACAAACCACCGTGCGCCCGGCTCAACTGCTGAGGCAATCACGACTGCAGTCAACAGGACTAATACGAGGTCGCGCAATAAATAAACGACATACAAGCCAATCAATACGAGTGCGGCCTTAAATACCGACGTTGCGCTCAGATGAATCTGTTGCGATTGTTCCATATCGATGATTGTACCATATTCGGTACTAGTTGGTGACGGCGTCACGAAACGAGAACCCTTCGAGCCGTTCAACGATGCTCTCATTCGTGAACGCGTCATTTCCGCTCAGTGTGATATCCCGCAAAATGTCTGGCCGAGTACCCAGCTGACTCAAGCTCGGTGTCACGATGACATTCATTTCTGCACTTCGTGTTGGTGTGGTAAAGCCAGTACCAGCAGGAAGTGTTCCAATGTCCCATGAAATTTCTCGTCGCAGTGCGTTGTACGTAACACCAGCATCGCTTCCGACCCAGGCAACATACGATGGTAATGAAGCAGTGACACGTGCATTCCGAACATCATTACTTGCGGTCAATGCACCGAGCTGTATTCGAAGTGTTGATGGTTCTTCAGCAGTCGGCGGGTTTGGGCCACTCACATGACTATACTGCGCTGTTACTTCTGCTTCGGTCGTTACGACAATGCTCCCACGTGTCTGAAATGAAACCGGTCTCTCTGAATCAGAATCAACACCGGTTACTGTTACCACGACATCAATAGTACCGTTTTGTATGTCCGTCGTTGTGACATCGGTTGGTACAAATGAAAATCCAAGTGTGCCTCGTCCGCCCGCTTTGACTAATCGAAATGAAGTGAGCGTCGACGCATCCCACGTAATCGTATTGTTTCCAGAGTTATAAAAACCTTGTGGTGCTTGAATAGTACCTTCATTCAACACATTACCTTGTAGTTCTGCGGTAACAACAACATTTGCAACCGATCCGGCAAGATTATTAAACCACCCAATTGCACCATCAACGCGTGTGTTGTTTGGAACAGCAACTGGCGAGTCTTTTGACGATGCGAGCGTTAGGTCAGCACTCACAAATGGTCGAGTGATGGTGACCGTGTGCTGTGCAGCGAGAAGTGTGGCTCCGATACGGTCCGGATCAAGCGGATCAGCAATACCGCCACTTACCTTAAATGTTCGCTCTTCACTGTTTTCACCTTCAAGTGTTCCCTCCACAACAATAGTGTATCGATCCCCTGCCGACAAATCTCCAATGTTCCATGTATTGTCATCAATTGCGGGCGCTGGATCCGCCGACACGAACTCAAATCCAAACGGATATTCAATTGTTGCCAACATACCGCGTGTTGTCGTATCGGTGTTTGAAATAAATGAAACTTCAAACGTAATATCATCTCCTGACACCAGTTGGTCTGGCGCATCGGTTTGCACAATAAGTGGCGCATCTCCAATTTGAATTGAATACTGACTTTCTTTTACAAACACCGCATTTGACCCATCAATTCGATATTCAACGGTAATGATAATGTCTTGCGTGTCACCTTCTGCACCAAAGAGTGCTGCTGACGCTGATTCAGTTATCTGACTTCCTGCCGCAATGTCACCAAGCGGAATACGCAAGCGCGTTTGTTCGGTATCAATTGCCGCTGGATCCCGCGTACCTGGTGGATAGTCAACCAAAATATCTGCATTTCGTAGTGGAACGGTGTTGCGGTTGATAACGCTGAGTTCGAGCGTGAGCACGTCCCCAGCATCAACAGCAACCGGTCCAGTCACTGCAATTTCTGGTGGTTCAACGATATTCGCACCACGGAAAATAACCAATGCCGCGATCGCCAATGACACAGCAAAAAATCCCAACGCAACCATGAAAAATGTTTTTGCTCGGTTTGTTTGTGTGCGTCGCATAGGTTGTGGGTCATCACCGTGATCGTGTTCGTGCTCCCAATCATCAGGCACATCTCCTGCTATTCGTTCATGGAGCGGTGTTCGGGTAACGCCTCCTGGTGTTTCGGTTCGACTATTGAGCTTATCTCGAAGTCGATCAATGCTACTGTCTGACATAGCTTTAGTATACTACAACTGTATTTCTCGCATCGAACGATTAATCTGGGGGATGAGTCGAGTGGTCAGCCGCATTGCCTCTGTCAAAATGATGTCGGTAATGTATGGGGACGCGATGATGTGTTCGTAGTATCCACCGCCGCCAAAATATCCAAGGCGTTCAAGCACACGGATCACCAACACCGTTTCAAGCGCTGCGCATTCGTGTGTGCCAAGTGCGTTCGTGTGTACGTAACGCAGACCCTCTGCATAGACCGCAAACACATCTTCTATTGGCTCATCGTCTGATACTAACCGATGCACAAGGGCACCAACACGACCAAGCAACTGCTGAACTGGAAGCGGCAGTGTCCCCCCTACTTCACACACAACGTCAGTGATTTTCCATTGATTACCATGAATGCACCCGATCCGAAGTACGGCGTATGGTTGTAGTGCACCTCGTAGTTTTGATTTTTCGAGTCGCACTGATTGTGCACGAGCAACAATAACACCGTGTGTGTCAGTCAAGAGCGTATACATTCGATCTGCTTCGCCGTGCTCATGCACATCAAGAATGACGGCGCGCATGTAGTGTTTGAGATAGGTCATACGGTAAATGTGTGCGTGTCACCATCTGCAAGCGGCACAAAATCAATATTCGCTGCTGGCAATTCCCGCACTGCGTGATTGATCGACACTTCAGGATACCGCAACATGCCATCGTGTACTGGAAATGCACATGTTGGGCGCACTCGTTTGGCATAATCAATCGCATCTTTGATCGTGCACCATGGTCCCGCAACCGGCAACGCCAAAACCGGTACCTCTTTCTTCGGCTCGGTAAAGGCGTCTCCTGGGTAAAACAACACTCCTCCGATGAAGTACCCGGTATTGTGTACAATACCAAAGTCGCCGTAAATCTCTTCGTGCGGACCATCATAACTTTCAAAAAGCACGTCCCCGACTGTGTGCGTGTCGCCATCGTCAACAACGGTGTATGGAATGCCTTCAGCGTGCAAAATATCACCGACATCTGCGTTGGTGAGCACCACTGCATTTGTGTTGTTCGCTACAACTGTTTTGAGTGACTCAACATGCAAATGATCACCATGCTCGTGCGTGATGAGAATAACATCAATATCTTTTTCTGTACTGTGTGCCCCTGCAGTCCATCGGCCCGGATCAGTCATGATGCGTAATCCGCCAAGCTCGACGAGCAAACAACAATGTCCTATTTTTGTTACCTTCATTGTTTGGTGACTGTTACGGTTAGTGTGTCCCCTTCGACAAAGGTGAGCGCGCTACTGTGCGTGCTTTCGGTAATGTGTTCGAGGAATGAACGATATGTGTCGTGTTCGTTGTGTGGTGCGGTCACGGTCACGACTCCAGTTTCGCCGATCGCAAGTCCTGCATTTTTTCGTTCTGCTTGGATTGCTCGGATCAAATCGCGCACTTTTCCTTCGGCGATAAGTTCGTCAGTCAGTTCAGTGTCGAGCACCATTTTTTCAATCATGTCTTTCCGAACAACAACTTCTTTCACGTTCACTTCGTCAGCAATAATGTCGAGATATTCCTGTGGCAATGCTTCAATAATTGTAAGTCGCTGGAGCGGCTGTCGGATTTTCAATCCTGCACGAGCTCGTGCTTCAAGCGCCCGCGATACAACATCTCGAGTGAGCACCATTGCTTCAAGTACCTCTGTGTTTACCTTTTCGCTCTGTGGCCACGGAGACAAATGTACACTTTCATATGTATCATCAACTGCACGATACACGTCTTCGGCAATAAATGGCATGAACGGTGCGCATACTTTTGCAGACATTACCAACACGTGTCGAAGCATCGCAAGTGCATTATGATCTCCATCCTTAAAGCGCTCTCGACTGCGTCGCACATACCATGTTGATAAATCGTCAATAAAGTCAGCAATCGGGCGGGCAGCACGATCAAGTTCATACGCGTCCATGGATTCTGTTACCTCTCTTACTAGCTGATCGAGGCGGGCAGCAATCCAAATATCAAGCACGTCTTCGCTCTCTCGACTTGATACAACATTACGATCTGCATAGAGTTCGTAGAAACTTACAACGTTTTCAAGACGTCCGATTACTTTTCGCGCAACCTCAGCAACTCCACTTTCAGCAAAATTGAGATCTTCTGCGCGCATGATGGCGCTCGACAACATGTAATATCGAACTGCATCAGCGCCATAACGATCAATGAGCACTAATGGATCAGGATAGTTTTGCAAACTCTTGCTCATCTTTTGTCCATCCTCAGCAAGCACAATACCGTTTACAATTACGGTACGATATGGTGTCTCGCCAAATAATGCTACGCCAAGTACGAGTGATGAATAAAACCATCCTCGTGTTTGATCAAGCCCTTCAGCAATAAAATGTGCTGGAAATCCACGACGCGAGCTGAATAATTTTTTTCGTGGCTGGAATGTATCAGTTTCAAACGGATAGTGTTGCGAAGCGTAGGACATTGAGCCTGACTCAAACCAACAATCAAACACATCTTCAACCCGATGCATATCGCTACCACATGAGCAGACAAGCGTCACCTCGTCGATGTATGGTCGGTGCAAATCGAGTTCAAAGTGTGCGTTGTGCGGCAGTGGAACAAATTGCAATGGGCGCATTTCTGCATTACCAAGATTATACTCGAGCGAGATCTGTACTGACGTGTCAAAATCAGCACCGCGCGCAACCATCTCGAGTGCATCTGCAATCATTTCGTGGGCAACAATCAAAATGCGCTTGTTGCTATATGTGTGTTCAATATCGTAGAGAAATTCTCCTACTCGCTCCCGTGCTTCACTTCTATTTTCACCACCTGGATGTTCGCGAGTAAACTGCTCTTCATACGGCACTTCTTCGTGATACTCTGACCATGTGCGACCGTGAAAGTCAGTTCCCGGATTTAAGTCGACGATACGCTTGTCGGTAATAAGCTGCTCGTCGGTCATTTCGAGTGCGTCTTTGATAATTTCCGCAGTTTCTTTTGTGCGCGTAAATGGCGATGCAATAATAAGATCAAAATCACCCTTTCGCATACGCCCTGCAAGAGAGCGCACCTGATCTCGCCCCGCTTCGGTGAGCACATCTCCCTCGTCATTCTGCATACTTACTGCGTCTCGTGTGTTTCCTTCCGACTCGCCATGTCGAACGACAAAATATGTGTTGCCTGAGTGTTTGGTGTGTGTGCGAAGTTTTTCGATTGATTCAATGACCGATTTGCGCGGACATGATTCACATTCCCACACTGGTAACGGTGCTCCCCAATAACGACTTCGTGAAATCGCCCAGTCAGGTGCTCCCTCGAGCAAATTATGAAATCGCTTGCTTCCAATATGGTCGGGAACCCAATCAACTTTTTTATTTTCTGCAATAAGTTGCGGTTTAAGTTCTTCAACACGCACAAACCATGAATCCGCAGCGTAATTAAGTAGTGGCGTATCACATCGCCAACAATGCGGATAACTGTGTTCAATTTTTTGCTTAGCAAATAACAATTCATTTGCGGCAAGGTACTTGATAATTGCAATATCCGCCGATTGAGTATCATCTTTTTGCTTGACGTGCATGCCAGCAAAATCGACCACCTCCCCTGCAAATGTTCCATCCATTCCAACATGGTGAATGATCGGCAGTTCGCGTTCGCGCGCAAGCTGCATGTCATCTGCGCCAAACGCTGGAGCAATGTGCACAATACCAGTCCCATCTTCCGTCGTCACAAAATCTGCACCATACACTTTCCATCCGTTATCATGGTGCTCAACATCTGTGTTTGCATGGTAGTAGTCAAATGGTGGCTCATATGCAAGGCCAACGAGCTCACTACCACGCACAGTTGTATCGATTGTGTACTCATGAGAAGCGAAAACACTTTCAACTAATTGTGCTGCCACAATATATGTCGCCCCTTCGCTTGTCACGTAGGCGTACTCAACCGCCTGATTGACTGCAAGTGCAGCATTTCCTGGAAGTGTCCATGGTGTTGTTGTCCATGCGAGGAAATATGTGTTATCGGCATCTCTATGTGGCATGCGAACAATCACCGAAATATCTTTTACGTCTTTGTATCCTTGTGCAACTTCAAAATTTGAAAGTGTTGTCTCACATCGCGGACATAGATGCATCGATTTGAAATCTTTGTAGATAAGCCCTTTGTCATACAAGCGTTTAAATGCCCACCATACTGACTCTGAATATGATGTGTCCATGGTTCGATAGTCATTTTCCATGTCGACCCATCGGCCAGTACGTGGAATAATTTCTTTCCAGTCATCTGCATACCGAAGCACTGCATCACGAGCAATCTCATTAAATGCCGCTATACCGTATTCTTGAATGTCACGCTTTGATTCGAGCCCAAGCTCTTTTTCAACTAAATTCTCAAGTGGCAACCCATGGCAATCCCATCCCCATTGTCGCGGCACATGATACCCGCACATTGTTCTGTACCGCGGGATAGTGTCTTTAATTGTCCCTGCAAGTAAATGCCCATAGTGCGGCAATCCCGTCGCAAATGGTGGGCCATCATAAAACACAAATTCACCGCGCGGGGCGTCTTGTTCGAGGCTTTTTTCAAAAATGTTGTGTTCTTTCCAAAATGCGAGCACCGCTTCTTCAGCCTCTGCTCGCTTGCTTTTCTTACCATTCCCTTCTGTCATAGACACTCAGTGTAGCATTTTTGCGTATGTGCCGTCGATGCGCCATGATGAGTAAAATACAAACAACAACAGCGGCAAGCGGTAAGATCCAATACAGCCAGACGAAGCGTTCAAATTTGGACTCAGAAATAGCAACAATTCGAACATTTCCTGCTGCATCAATCGCCTTTACAAAAAATGTACTACTCAATGTCTGATCTTGAATGATGTACGGGCTTTCTGCCACGCTCCAGTTGTCGTTCCCCAGGCGCCCTGTTTTGCTTTCTTGTACTTCATAATGAGAAATACCGTGCCCTGTATCATCTGCTGCAAAAATAAGTGTTGCCTGTCCATCAAACATGTCATCAGCTTGCACAATGGCGAGTTCAAGCCATTCTGGTGGGTCCACATCAATATCATCGATAGCGACATGCGTAGCATTCTCGATCACTGCAATGTTTGTCGGAACGACGTTAGATCCTATTTCGGTTCCATAGCCGTCGTGTCGAAGCGTGCGCATTGCTCGCGCATCAATACTTGCTATACCGACTTCACCTCCTTCAACAACAAGTGTCATCAATAAACCAGTCCCCGAAAACCCTCCCGGAATAATTCCCGCAAATGAAATACTGTTACCGGTGCGAACCGCTTCTTCCATCCAATAGCTCACGATTGAACCACCGTTATACACCGTGACAATACTTGCTGCATCACCATATAAATTAATGTCGCCCTCAATCGCGTTAATTGTGTCTCCTTTTGTGTTGACCATCACATCAATATGCAAGCGGTCACCCACACCAACTTCACCCCGGTGTGAAAATGAATATTCAACCGCACTAGCAGTCCCCGCACCAAAGCACATCACACAGCCGATGATTATTCTCCATGCACTAGCTTGTCGATTAGTGAAAAAAATCATGTTATGTATTATCCTGACCAATAAAATGAGAGCACCGATAGGTCTGACAAATCTAATATACCATTGCAATCAAGATCACCGAGTGCTGTAAAAGACCCCTGACCAATCCAATACAAAATGATTGACAAATCAATAATATTTGTAGCACCATCCGCATTCACATCAGATGTTTGGCGACAAGTTGGTCTTAGCGTCAAAGGATTACTCCATGGGGTCCACCCAGATTCAAGGAATGTGCGAGTTTGGATAACGCCCTCAGTATCAGTCAGTAAAAATCGATAGGAACCAAATGTGTCCGCAATCGTTCGGGCAACCTCAACTCCTTCGACATACAAAACTACAGTGGCAAGCGGATGCGTCCACCCCTCAACATTGTTACCGGCACCAATCGTAAGTGTCGGTGGAAGTACGATTTCACCAATGTCTGTTTGAGATTCTGGCAAAATAGTTACCACAAGTGGCACTGTTGCTGACCGCGTCTGGAAAACATCAACCGCATACAAAGACAACATATAACTCCCTGCTGTCATTGAATCAAAATAAAACGAAAATACGCCACTGAGATCGGCAGTTGTTACTTGTTGTACTGTTCCATCTCGTAAAAGATACACATTACCAGCAGGAAATGTGCTCCCTTCAATCCATAATGAACCTCCTGATCCCTCGCTGGCATTTGTTTGTGCAAAATCGGTAACAAATAACACATCAGTGTCAACGCGACCAGTAGTAACCACTGTTACAACGTTATTTGGTTCTGTGTCTTCACTTGTATCAGCCGACGAACTACATCCTGGATCATTCGGATAATCAATCAATCCATCAGCATCATTATCGAGGCCGTCCCCGCAGTGTGGCAGTGGATCGGTTTCATCAGCATCACTATACGAATCACATCCTGGATCATTTGGATAATCAATAAATGTGTCGCCATCGTTGTCGATTCCATCGCTGCACGCTGTCGGTGGTGTCACATCAACTGATGTTGTTGCATCAAATGCTTCACCAGACAATGGAATTCCTACGATCACCAGAACTATGAGTGTTCGTACAAGCACCCACATAGAACACTATCGTAATCGTCGTATTGCTACGAATCCAACAATGCACAGCAGTAGTGCAGTAGCAATTCCTACAACCAATGACGTGCGTGTGCTTGATGCAGCCGAACCGGCCATAAATCCGCTTGGCAGCTGTGCAGCCGACGTCACATTAAAAACCGTACGCAGTTCTTTAATTTGCTCTCCTCGTTCGGTATACAGTTTGACGTGCCCCCAGTACTCACCTTCTGCAATAACAAGATCGAGGGGAAAACTGAGATAGTACGTGTTTTCTGAAAATGGTGGCGTGGGTGTCGCCGCAAAATCGACCTGCGCAAAACCAAGTCGGATCTCGCCAAATTTATCGAATAATTCAAATGATGCCGAATCAGGTGCTGCTGGCACATTGCCGGTGTTCGCTACTGTCGCCTCAACCAGTGGATCTATCTTTGGCGGTATATCTAAAATGCTAAGCTGCGTTACTTCGTACTCCTCAACAACATTGTCGCCAACTGTTACAGTCATGTCCACTCGGCCACCAAGCGCAATTGCCACCTGTCCATCTTCGGTACGTGCTTCCGGAACAGTGCTCACTCGCAAAAACCCACGATACACACCAAATGCAGTATCCGCCGGCACACGAACGGTAACTGCTAGTGGATATTGTTGTACTCCTGCCGGAATAGTAAATGTTGAACCGTCTGCGATCGTCACCCAACTACGCATGTCTTCAGACTCGATCGTAGCATTGATCGTTACCGGTACTGTTGGGTTTCCTTGTACCAAATAAATAGTACGAGTGAACTCGGCTCCTGGAACAGCATTTTCCTCACGAATTGTTGGTGGTGATACACCAAAACCAGCCAACGCAATCATCGGCTGGACACTGAGAATTGCCACCACCACTATCCCTTGCATCCATGCATATACTCTCATGGTATTCAGTATAGCAGTTTTCGCTGATATTAGTCAGCAACTGCAGTAAAGGTGTTTACACCCGTATAACTTCCTGATGCTTGTGCGCTTGGAATTGCAATACCCCAAAATGTATCGTCGGTAATATCCGTTGTTGTTGCGGTTGGTTTACCAAGCACAGTTTCTCGAGTTGTTGGTGTATCACTAAGCGTAAAGGACAAACTGCCATATGTCTCATCGCTCAAATCATATTTCTGTTGCGTTTCTGCGATTGTATCCCCTGCACACGTTGGATAGTCAGTACACATATCGACACCCGAAATGTCAGTATCGAGTGCTGCATTACCGGTATTAGTAATCGTTGCGATTTGGTTTGTTACGCCAGTATTTGCACCTGCAGAAATAGAACCGTACGCAATGGTTGCGGTTACATCATGTGCCAACAATGTGTTTACCTCTATCGTCTCTGCCGAGTTAGTCGCCGTCCCTGTGTTTGCCCCGCTGTCAGTTGCGGTTGCAGCAACAGCCCATATATCACTCGCAAAGGCACCGCTGTCGGTTGGATCAGCAACATACCAAAGTCGAAATGCACATTCATAATCTGCTGATGTATCAGCACCTCCTGAACACGTGTTCCCTGAACTGACTACTGCACACGCAACAAACTCGTTGTAACAGTTATTGTCATCTGCTGCACATTGCGTGCCAGTTGTACTTGGATCTGTCCGGTAGAGACGCGCCTCGACGGCACTAATGTCTGAACATCCATTAGCATCACTCACCGTAAATGTCGTCGTTGCAATAACCGAACTGTACTCAACAAGTGTAATATCCGAACCACCATTGAGTGAAACTGCTGATACAACTGGGGCCGCGTCCGATACGGTCACCGTTGTTGTCGCGACGTCAGCACGCACTGAATGTGTGATCGGAAACTGAAATACAACCGATGCCACAATCACTCCACATAGGAGCACCCCCGCACTCAAAACTCGATCAGAAGAATGCCATTTTTTCATACCTGTACAGTTTGTAATAGATGATTAGTAACGTTAATAGTTAGTATAGCTGCACGTAACAAATAGTGACTTTGTTTATCCACAATACACACTAGTATATTGCCACTACACTACAGTTCAGTAACTGCCGTCAATACAACTGTTCCCGTATACACACCCGACGGCTGTCCATTTGGAATGCCAATCCCCCAATACACATCATCCGTTACGGTGGCTGATGTTTGCTGTGGAAGTGCTAGGTTGAGCGTCGTCGGAGTAGTAGTGAGGTCGGTACCGACACCATACGTAAAAGTAGTTGCACTATATTCTTGGTTACCTACCGTTAGTGTATCACTACCTGAGGTCATATCAACACCTGAAATCTCAGGATCAATTGCTCGATTGCCTGTATTGGTAATTGTGATTTGTTGATTTGATGCACCAGTATCTGTATTTGGCAACAATGTACCGTAATCAATTTGAGATGAAACACCAAGCGCTAGTAGCGACCCCATTTCAATTGTGTCCGTTACTGTCGCGCTTGAAGTACTAGTGTCCGTCGCCGTCATCCCACATGTCCAATTATCGGCAGCGTAGTCAGATCCAACATCAGTTGCGTCCGCATAGTACAGCACTTCAAATGTGCAGGTGTAATTCTCGCTGGTACCAGCACCGCCCGACGGAACACACTCACTATCGCCCGATTCGGTATATTTATTGTTCGGATCATCAGCGCCACCCGTACCATTACCAGTTCGATATAAAATAGCCTCGACACTCGTAATGTCAGCATATCCATCAGCATCGGTTACGGTTCCCGCACACACCACATCTTTTGTTGTCCCTTCGTTCAATACAACCGTTGCGGCACCACTATCAATACTCACGGCCGATACCACCGGTGTATTATTGCCACCAGAAACTACCAATGAATCAAGGTTAAGTGCACTAATCCCACAAGCGTTGCCAACCGTTTGGTCGTCCGAACCATTATCGCCATCATCAAATGATTCAACCTGTATCGAATCACCACTACTTACTGAAAAAATACTTGCATTGTTCAACGATGCATTATATGTATCTTGACTTCCTTGGTCACCACGCAAATAAAACCCATGCTCTCCACGCGCTTGATTAATACCCTCAATCTCAAACCGAGCACTCACCGATCCACGTGTTCCGCTCGTATCTTGTCGTTCTACAAGACACGCAATACTGCTCAACATATCCATATCTTGCTCAATTTGTATAGACGTAGTGTTTTCTTGTGTAAATGATGCCGCGTCATTAAATGCCACCGTGCGCATGAGATTAAGATCAACTGACGCTACGCCCCCGATATCTTGTCCACCAGTTTGATCGTACGATGCAAATACTTCTGCAGACGATGGAAGTTCCATAACAAATATTCCAGAATTACCTGACTGGAGTCCGCCACTTCCATCAACATCTGCATTGCCTCGCTGCACTTGGACAGCAATCCGATCGTTACCACCCGAGTCTGTTTCAAAAATAAACATGCCGACCAAAGCACCAAGAGAGTTTGACGAGTCACGCATGTACGTGTATCCGTGAGTTCCTTCAATGGCTGATGAGTTGGCACGAGCACGAGAAATACGCTGCGTTCGACCACCAACATCAAGAGATACTCCGTACAGCACGAGAAAACGAGTATTGCCAGGTTTTAAAATAATTTCTCCTGGATCTGAAACACTTGGAAAGGTGATCGAGTAAGTATATGGCGGTGAATCGTCAGGTCCCTGAATAGTATCGGACGTGATCCCTGCTTCCCAGTCAACACTATCCATTGATCCTGTTCCACGCTCAATTGCAACCCACCCAAGATCAGTCGCTGCTCGACTACCTGAATCTTGGCCAGTGTGTCGTCCGATTGAAAAATTCGATGGTGTCGGTGTTCCGGTTTGGGTTCCATCCGACGACCACCCTTGCATCCACGCTGTCTCATTGTTGTCATGCACTTGCACAAATGTTGCAATGTCCGTAAACGAACCAGTAAGCGAGATGGTCTCCATTGTTCCCGGGAATGATGTGCTGAGTGCAGTTGAACTAGATACGATGCCTGCCTCTACTTGGTCACCACCATGAAGTGTGTGTAGCCCTGATTCAATAACAATGTAATGGACGTCGGCACTTGTTGGTGTCGAGCCACTTGGATTTTGCAACTTAACATCAAATGACGTTGATCCCACCGCATCAACACGCACGACGGCTGGGATGTCTGATGCTGACACAAGATTGTGCGTTCCAATAACCACTGGATCCGTGTACGTATTTTGAAGCGTCACCGTTTCAAACGACGAACCAACACTCGCTGCGATACCATATTCTCCGATAATAGTATTACCTGAGTTTCGAATATCACCTCCACTTCCATCATTAAATATCCAATATGATAGATCTTCGGTGGTGTGGTTACGTTCTGTATCAACAACTTGATCTTCATCAGCTAACAATGAAATGATACCGCCACTTAATGGAGTAGCGCCAAACCACGTCGGTAAAAATCCATCTCCGCCATCTTCTCCAATATGTCCGGCAACACCAATATATGACGTACCTGCTCCACCAGCTAAATCACCTTCAATAACTGAACTATCGGTTTCTCGTACCAACGTATCAAATGGCATCCCCGACCACGTAGTACCTCCCATTGCATCAATTCCCGAAGCCGAGTAATGCCCGTACGCAACGTCATCATCATCTGGCAAATGGACAATCATCAATTCAGATACTCCTGCAACCGATGCACCGATACTTGCCCCCGAATCACGCCGCCACTCAATACCAATCTCATCGTTTGCACTTACGTTGAGCACAAGCGCATGACCACGCACGTGAATTTGCTGGTTATTCCCGTCACGCTTGTACCCCGCACCATAACTTCCGGCTACTGCAGAACCGTTAACCGTCACACGACCCTCAATGTTGCCACGATTCCCACTTGTATCTTCATTGTGCAGATAATACAAAACCAAATAGTTTCCACCAGCACTTACGGTGACATCATTAGTCCCTGCGTTGTATGTATACTCACCATCGTTTCGAACTTCGCTTCCTGTTCCTTCAAATGCAAAACTCGCAAAACTTGTGCCCGGACTTTGGTTACCATCTTGATCAACCCATATACCGATATCGCCAGTTGCCGCGGCTACTGGCATACCCAAAATACCGATCAAGCTAAATACAACTGCACTCGAAAGTGCACACTGTGCGATCCGTCGTATCATGCCATAAATATACTACATTCTTTCTGGCACATCGATACCGAGTACGAATAGACCGTTCTTGAGGGTGTGTCCAACTGCCTCAGTAAGCGCAAGATAGTATGGTGCGTACGGATTATCTGTGTCCAGAATTTTAGTTCCTGCATAGAATGTATTAAATGCGCTCGCCAGTTCAGTAACGTACGTAACTATAGTGTGCGGTGCGTACTTCTCTGCCGCCTCTTCAATGACGTGCGGAAATCGATGCAGCAATCGCTCGATGTCGGTCGAATCCTCTGGAAAAGTATCTGTCGATGCGGTTATGCCTGCATCGGCTGCTTTTTCTAAAATCGACTTGGTTCGCACATAGGTATATTGAATGTACGGACCAGAATCTCCTTCAAATGATAGTGCCTGCTCAGGATCAAACACTACGTCTTTGCCGGGCGACTGACGAAGAATTGCATATTTCAAACCAGCAACGGCAATCATTTCAGCGATATGTTCATCTGGTTCTTGCATAACCGTAAGCGCACGATCACGTGTTGTATCAAGTAGTGCTTCTGCAGTAATGACGTCACCTGTTCGCGAACTCATTTTGCCACTCGGGAGTCGGAGCATTCCATGTGATTGGTGTATCGTCTTCACGGCAAGTTCAGGGTAGACTTCGTTCATCGCAGCCAATAACACTTTAAAGTACTCGTTGATCTCGTTCCCTGTTATCACAACCGACACATCGTATGGATACCAATCGTGTTTGATGCGTGCGAGCCCAAGTTCTTTCGCTTCGTATGTCGGCAACCCTTCACTGTTAATAAATACTCGAGTATGCAATCCGTGTTTTTCACCTTCATACACAATCGCACCATCACTTTTAGTAAAAATATCTGGATGCTCTTCAACTAACTTTTTGCCAATTGGTGCTGATTCACTTTCAAAAAAGTTGTAATCAAAACGCGAACCAAGACGCTGATATATTGTTTCAAAATACGCAAGACTGAGTGCGCGCCCTCTGTCATACAGTTCATTGATCGCATCATCCGATCGTTCATAAACGTGTTTGTTGATAGCTTGGATCTCCGCCTTAATAGCTGCATCTTCTTTGAGTGCCGTTGCGCCGCGTGCATACGCTTCGCCAAGTGCCTCCATTGTCTCGACTGACGCCCCTTCAGATTGCATTTGTTGCATGCCCCAAATCGCAGACGCGACGTGCATTCCCACATCTCCTTGGTACGTTACTCGTTTTACTTCCGCACCATTCCATTCAGCAAGTCGACTAAACGCTTCACCAATTGTGTTGCTCATGAAGTGGCCGATATGAAATTGTTTGAATGGGTTTGGATCAGTGTATTCAAAAATATATTTTGTTCCACCATACGTCGCACCTTTTCCATATTCATCGCCCGCGTGAAGTGCCTGCGCCACTGCACTCGAAAAAAAGGTACGCTCCATCCGGAAGTTAATAAACCCCGGGCCAGCAATTTCAATTGTTGCAACGTGTGGAATGTTTGCTGCACGTAGTTTTTCAACATACATTTCGGCAAGTTCACGCGGATTCTTAATAAGTTTGCCATTTCTAAGAATTCCCTGAAATATTCGAACGTTTTCACTACGACTAACGTCTCTACCTTTTCTGTCTTCTTGTTGCTTTTTTAACTCCACAACAATTTTTGAAAACTCATTCATCGCAATGTTTGTAGCAAAGTCACCGTGCGCCGGATCGTTTGGATACTCCAGATGAACACCGGTCACTCCGAGCGCTGCTTCGATTGCCTGCTTCAACGTATTCATGTCGGGTATTGTACCACGCAGCGCTTGTTGACTCGTACACAAAAATACGTAGTATTGTGAACGGATGCACATCTACAAGAGGAGGAACTGTGCCCGACACAGAGACCAAACAGAAACCAGGCACGATCACAAACGTGTGCCCGGAGTGTGAGGGGCAGATGTGGCCGCTCAATCCCGAGACGAGTACGGACGGAGCCATGGACATCGTGTGTACTAACTGTCATCACGTGATCACGCTGCGAAGCGACCCACTCGAACAAATGTTCGGATAGGAGGTTTAGGTGCTCGGAGAATACGCGTCGGATTGGATCTGGGTTGGCGTTCTCGTCCTGGCTCTGATTTCGGTATTCATCGAAGTCAAAGAAGTCACTCCCCCTCCAGAAAACCCTTCGGAGGAACCCTAGCGTCGAGATCATGCCTTGCATGATCCCCGACGCTCTTTTTTTATATAAAACTCTCTGGAATGGGATGTTCGAGTGCGAGCTCTTTGATCACTTCGCGCGCCGTCTCTGGCGTCATTTCTTTTTTCAAAACGAGCACCATTGTTTCTGCAACACGACGACATGCGTCCTCGGTACATCCCCGTGTGGTGATCGCTGGCGTTCCAAATCGAATACCCGATGGATCGAGCGGCTTTCGTGTATCATCAGCAATAACATTTTTATTCACGGTTATACCCGCTGCATCAAGCAATGTTTCTGCCTCTTGCCCCGTCAGTCCAAGTGATCCGTATACATCAGCCACAATAAGATGATTTGATGTTCCGCCGGTAATCAATCGAATCTGGTGTTCGGTAAATACATCAGCCATCACACTTGCATTAGCGATCACTTGTTCTGCATAGTCGGCAAACGACGGATCGAGCGCTTCACCAAAGGCAACTGCTTTTGCTGCAATGGTGTTCATGTGTGGACCACCTTGCAACCCCGGAAACACTTGTTTGTTTATTTTTTCGGCAAGTGCTTCGTCTTCGCGAACCAAAATCATGCCACCCCGCGGTCCACGAAGTGTTTTATGTGTTGTGGTTGTCATGATGTCAAAACCTGCATCAAACGGGCTTGGAAGAGCGCCGCCTGCAATCAGTCCAGCAATGTGCGCCGCATCCATTACGGTAATGGCGCCAACTTCACGGGCGATCTCGACAAATTTTTCATACTCAAGATTTCGTGGATACGCTGAAAAGCCAGCAAGGATTATTTTGGGTCGTTCACGAAGTGCGATTTCGCGGAGTTCGTCATAATCAATTTCTCCAGTTGCTACATCCTTCATACCGTATCGCACAAAGTTGAACACTTTTGTCATCGCAGTCACCGGATGTCCGTGTGTGAGGTGCCCGCCATGCGAGAGATCCATCCCGAGTACCGTATCACCAGGCTTATCTGCCGTAGCAGGCTCAAGCAGTGCAAAATATGTTGCGATGTTTGCTGGCGCACCCGAGAGCGGTTGTACGTTAGCGTATTTTGCTCCAAAGAGTTCGCACGCTCGACTTATGGCGAGTCGTTCGATGGCGTCCGTGTTTTCTTGTCCGCCGTAGTAGCGCTTCCCTGGATACCCTTCCGAATATTTGTTGGTCATACTGCTTCCAAGTGCTTCCATGACCGCACGCGACACGTAGTTTTCAGATGGAATAAGCTCAAGACCTTCAGCCTGTCGCACATCTTCAGCCGCAAGTATTTCAGCAACCGCCGCGTCTTGTTGTTTGATATTTCGCATAGCAGCAGTATACCAGCCAACACTATCAAACACACGACAATTGGCATACAACCGAGCACACGATACAGTGATTATGGAAGAGGTTTTTGCCTCACGCAGTACATCACAACTAGTAAGGAAACTACCATGAGGCAGTATCTTGCGCTCATGCGGGACATCCTAGAAAACGGCGTCGACAAGGGCGACCGTACCGGAACAGGAACACGAAGTTTGTTTCGTCGAGACATGCGGTTCGACCTTAGAGATGGCTTCCCGGCATTAACAACCAAGAAGCTGCACCTGCGTTCTATTTTTGTGGAGCTACTATGGTTCATTCGTGGTGACACCAACATCAAGTTCCTCAAAGAGCACGGTGTCAGTATCTGGGACAAGTGGGCCGACGAGAACGGTGATCTCGGGCCGATCTACGGTAAGCAGTGGCGACGCTGGGAACGTGCCGATGGAACGACCGTTGATCAGCTCGCCTGGGTGATCAACGAACTTCGCACCAATCCGAACTCCCGCCGACTCATCGTGAACGCGTGGAACGCTGGCGAGGTAGATAAAATGGCCTTGCCGCCATGCCACATGTTCTACCAGTTTTACACGCGTCCACTGCCAGAGGGCGGCCTCGCCCTGGATTGCTGTCTGTACCAACGGAGCTGTGACTACTTCTTGGGCGTTCCGTTCAACATCGCAAGCTATGCACTGCTTACGATGATAATTGCCCAGGTTGTCGACATGTGTCCCGGTGAATTCATATGGAGTGGTGGCGATGTGCATCTCTACTCGAACCATTTCGAGCAAGCCCAAAGGCAGCTCGACCGAGGACCACGCCCGCTACCACGAATGATCCTTCGAGATCCAACTGTGCGAGAGATCGACGATTTCAGGCTGGATCACTTCGAACTCACTGCCTACGACCCGCACCCGCACATTGCCGCACCTGTTGCGGTTTGAGTTTCCTTCTGGAGCCGCCCTCAAGCGGCTCTTTCTTATTCTTCGTCGGCTAAACTTTCGAGACGTTGTTCTACTGCGCGGACGATTGAGTGTGGGGTCATGTCGGCTTTGACGATGTAATCGTGAGCGCCTTTGCCAAGCATTTCGGCGATGACTTCCATTTGGTCATTGTTGGTCAAGATAATAACCGGAATTGATTCGTAGTCAGTCCCTTTCAATGCGTCGAGTAATTCGCGCCCATCCATTTTGGGCATCATGATGTCGAGTAAGATAAGATCGGGCGGATTGCTCTTCACTTGTTCGAGCGCCTCAGCACCGTCATGCGCATGGGTAAGTACGTATCCACGCTCAAGAAAAATGTCGTGCAGCATGTTTGCAATTGGCTGCTCGTCTTCGACAATAAGAATGTGTCGGGGGTCTGCCATAGTGTGCTACCCAAATACTAGCACAATCCCGGCAAGCCGGGATTGTGCACAATGCTTTTTATTTTTATGATTCTTATTTGACTTCCACGCCCATTGATCGACACGAACCTTCAATAATTTTCATTGCTTGTTCGACATCGTGTGCATTCAGATCTTCCATTTTTGCTTCAGCGATTTCCTTGAGCTGCGCTCGAGTGATTGTGCCTGCGCGACTGACTGCATTCTTGCCTGATCCTTTTTGAATGCCTGCTGCCTTTTTGATCAAGTACGATGCAGGAGACGTTTTGAGAATAATTTCAAAGCTTCGATCTTCAAAGACGTTAACCTGCGCACGCACGAGTGCTCCCTGCATGTCTTTGGTTTTGTCGTTGAATTGGTTGACGAATTCACCAATCTGAACACCCTCTTGTCCAAGTACTGGACCAAGTGGTGGTGCTGGTGTTGCCTTTCCTGCCGGAATCTCAAGCTTTAATACTTTTTTAATTTCCTTTGCCATGTTGTTTTTTCTTAACGAATATATGAGTTTAGAAATAACTCACACCCAGCACCTTGTTTTCTTCAAATAACTACTGGAAACAAGGTGCTGGGTCTTGGAAAATATAGTCGTGTAGAAGCCACTCGTTATTTTCCAAGACGTAACAGCGGAGATACAGTACCATGCGAGTATTAAAATAGCAATACAAAACGAAAAGGCCCTGACCTCGAATTCGCTTACGCGAATCGTTGGTCAGGAGCCAAGCACCTCGAGAGTCTAAGCGTGGAACGCTTAGCACCAGAGGGCTACATGTCGAGAACGAGAAACCGCCAGCCCAGACCCCACTGCTCATCCGGAAACAGCCGGCAATGACTCAGACCACGCACAGCTGCGCTATTGAGCAGACAGAGGCAGTGGCGTCCACCCATGTCGCCCACCCAAAACTGACCGGCTGCTACCAAGGGTACGTCATCGTCGAGCGCGGGACGAGGGAAACTCTTCGAGAAATCGATGAGTTCCTTGCCGCATGCGAGGATCCTGCCCTCGCTCGTGACCAGCCGCTCGATCTCGTCCTGACCCATGCACTTGTCGAAGCGCATGATGCGGCCGGTACGAACGAGGACACCGGTGCGGTCGTCCGGGAACTTCTCGTCGGTGGCGTAGTCAGTGACCCACGCCAGCGACTTCGGATCCCGATCGGTCGTCTTGGCGGCGATCGATTCGCTGTAGCCGACCGAAAACCGGTAGACGCCAGTCTCGGAGTCCTGCTCGAGTACTTTCTCCATCACCATCCTTCCTTTCGTTCTGGTTATGATCTTGCTGGAAAAACAAAGCCTACTCGAATACTACTTATATATCGAAATATGTCAAAAGGTGCATGCAAAAAAGAGCATCCCGCAACGAAGTGAGGACGCTCTTTTTTGCATGCACCTTTGGCTATTACTTTTTCTAAATCTTCTTTACTTGGAGAAAGTCGAGTTCGACTGGCGTTTCGCGACCAAACATTGAAACCAATACTTTGATCTTGCCGCGTTCTTCATCAACTTCGTTAATTTTTCCTTCAAACTCCTTGAATGGTCCGTCAATGATGTTGACCACGTCACCAACCTCGAGTTCGATTGCGTGCTTTGGTGTCTCTGCGTGCATTCGTCCGAGGAGCTCATCAACTTCAAGTTGTGAGAGTGGCACTGGGTGGACACCTGAACCAACGAACCCAGTCACACGAGGTGTGTTACGAACCACGTACCACGAGTCATCGTTAACGATCATCTCGACAAGCACGTACCCTGGATACACTTTCTCTTCTTCTTCAACACGCTTTCCTCGCTTTACTTTAATTTTCTTTTCTGTTGGAACAATCACGTTAAAAATTGTCTCCTCCAAACCGAGTGACTCGATGCGCTGTTTGAGGTTTCGCTCAACTGCGTTTTCGTATCCTGCGTATGTGTGAATTGCGTACCAGTGACGCTCACCTGTTGATTGTTGTTTGCTCATGGTTAATGTTACTTAGCGAATGAATGAGCGTAGTGATAGTTTCCACCCAGCACCTTGTTTTTAAGTTTTTAAAAATAAGGTGCTGGGTAAGAAATATATACTGCACTCTGTTTCGTTATATTTCTAAAAGACAAAAAGTTCAAGTATCCGACCAAAGACCCAATCGAGTCCGCCAAGATATGCGGCAGTAACAAGCGAGATCGCAACAACGGCAAGTGTATAGAGCACTGCCTGACGACGCGTTGGCCAGCTCACATGCTTGAGCTCGATACGTGTTTCTTTGATGTAGCGTACAAGTGATGTCATAGATATTTGGTTTAAAAAAAGCCCGCTCGGGCCAGACACAGACTATACTACTCAAAACAATTATAAAGTCAAGTGGCGGTGGGCCCTATCGGAACCCACCGCCTTTCACTCGCTCAGAGCCTACCCCTGAGCGACAGTCAGGACTGGACCCGGCACTCTTGGAGCACGGAGGACGGCTCTGTTGCCATCGAGCTCGAGAGACCAGGATCGTCCCGTCTCGTATCCTGCCGCGAACGCGAGCAGGATGTTCGCCGTCATGTGCCCGGACAGCCCAATGTCTGCCGGAGTCAGAGCGAGAAACATCTTTCCCGGCTCTGCGACAACCATGGACTTATCCTCACTGAGGTACGCCTCTGTCGCCGTCAGGTGAAGGGCTCGCGCCAATTGCAAAGCCCGCTTGGAGGCCTCCTCTTGGTTGAGGTCCGTCTGTTCGGCGATCAAGATCGCCAATCTCTTCTCGAGACACATACTTTCTTTTCTCCTTCTTGGGCAAATGCAAATGTATCTATCCAGATACGATTATACCACACCCTTCAAAAAAAGCAAGTGCCCTACTTCCGACGGCCAAACAAGACGAGTAATGGGCTCGCAAGGAAAATAGATGAGTAGGTTCCGACAATAATACCCACAATGAGTGCAAGTGCGAAATTGTGCACCGCGGCTCCAGCAAATACAAAGAGTGTCACGAGCACGATGAGCGTTGTAAACGATGTATTGATTGAGCGGACAAATGTTTGTTCCAAACTCTTCCCCACTGTCTCGCCAAAATCCTCACTTCGTTTTCGATCAGCATTCTCACGCAAATTTTCTCGAATACGATCAAACACCACAATAGTGTCATTTACTGAAAATCCAAGAATTGCCAAGAGCGCCATAACAAAGAGCGTATCAACTTCAAGTCCCATGAGTGCGAAAAATCCAGCAGGGATGATGATGTCATGCAAAAGTGCAATCACCGCAACCAACCCATACACCCACGACGACGGCCCTTTTACTTGTGGTCGTGCTTCGTCGTCACCACGACGAAATGCGAATGCAACATATACAATGATCACGACGACAACGAGTCCGATCGCAACAAATGCTTTGCGTTTCAATTCTTCACCAATCGATGGACCAATCGAACTGAAACGATCTTCTGTAAAGAGTGCACCATCAACTTCGAGAGCCGTCAGCACTTCTTCGCGATCGGTATCTTCAAGAAATGGCGTGCGTACGATAATACCTCGTTCCCCCGTCAATGTCACACTCGCATTTGGCACTACTGCTCCAACAGCTGCTTCGACAACATCACGAGTTGGTCGCTCGTTGGTATAGGTCACTTCAAGAATTGAACCGCCAGTAAAATCAATCGAGAGTGGCAGCCCTTTAGTGCCGATCAAAACAAATGATGCTGCGACAAGAAGTGCGCTTATTCCAAAAAATAGTTTGCTGTGCTTAATGATGAACATACTTACTTATGAATACCTGATCCGAACAATACGCTCCGTGTTTCCCCGCCAACCGCAAGGAGGAGTGTCCGCGTGACACCAATTGCAGTGATCATCGATACCACTACTCCGATCCCAAACGTGAGCGCAAATCCTTTCACCAAACTGGTTGTCGTGTAAAACAAAATGATAGCGGTGAAAATACTGGTGAGGTTGCCGTCCCGAATTGATGCCCATGCACGCTTGAACCCATTTCGAATAGCATCACGTACCCCTTGTCGATCATCTCGCAATTCTTCTTTCAGTCGTTCAAAGATCAAAATGTTGGCATCAACCGCCATACCGATCGAGAGAATAAATCCAGCAATACCAGCGGCAGTTAATGTTACTGGAATAAACTTAAACAGTGTCATCATGAGTGCGACATACACACCGAGCGACACTACTGCGATAAGTCCTGGCAATCGATACCACAGGATCATAAAGAGTGCGACGAGCGCGAGGCCCCACGCTGCAGCAGTAACACCAGCTGCGACTGTTGCCTTGCCAAGAGATCCGCCAATGTTTTGGGTACCCACGAGTTCGATCGGCACTGGAAGTGCACCAAAGTTGAGGTTTTGTGCGAGGTCGCGTGCCTCTTCCGGAGAAAAATCACCAGTAATGATTGCTTCACCGCTCGTAATCACTGATTGAATAACTGGTGATGTTAGTAGTTCGCCATCGAGAAACACGGCAAGCTCACGACCAACATTGTCCCGCGTAATTGCTTCAAAAATCTCTGCCCCTTCACTATCAAACACAAGTGCAACGTACGGCTGGTTCACCACACCACCATTGCCACCAAACTGAACGCGTGCGCTTTGCAAGTATCGCCCTGTAAGTTCGGCTCGTTTATAGAGCATGTCCGTTTGGCTCGGCATTTGAATACTGCCGTCTGAGGTTGTCACTTGGATTGGTTCCCCTTCTTGGCGAACGAGCCGAAATTCAAGGAGCGGTGTTTCGCCAAGTTGTTCAATTGCTGCATCGACATCCGTCACGCCTGGCAATTCAACAATGAGTCGGTGCGCAATTTCGCCACCAAGCAGTGCGGTTTCGGTTGAGACTCGCGGTTCACCAACACCAAACACATTAACTCGTCGTTCAATCACATCACGCAGCGCATCCATCGCGCCATCAATGTCGTCTCCTGCAAGATTTTCCGTATCAGCCTCGTAGGTCAGTAGCGCACCACCAGCGAGATCCAGCCCGAGCTTGTATTCACGTTCAGTGTCGCCAAACGCGAAAAAGCCGAGCGCAATCCCGGCAATCACGATAAACGTTGCTGCTACCCGTATTCCCATCATGTGCGGTCTACTGTATCACGCGCGGAGCGAGATTAAAAGTTCCTCAATTCCCTCCTGAAATGTGACCGACGGCGCGTATCCGAGCTCCGTCTTTGCTTTCGTAATATCCGACACACTGTGCTTGATGTCGCCAGAACGCGGATCCGCATGGGTGATGTCTGGAGTTCGTTTCGATAATTCACCAATGACTTCTGCAAGTTCATTGAGTGATGTTGCCGTCCCCGTTCCAATGTTATATACCGAAGCACTGTGCGTAGCGCTCGCAAGCGCAAGCAGGTTTGCCGCAACTACATCAGCCACGTACACAAAATCGCGTGTCGTTGTCCCATCACCAAAAATAGTGATGGGCTCATCGCGCGGTATTCGGTCGGCAAAAATTGAAATGACTCCTGAATATGGAGAGCTCGGATCTTGTCGTGGTCCAAATACATTAAAGTATCGTAGCCCGACGGTGGTCAGTCCATATCGTTCATAGTAGAGTGCTGCATAATACTCGTTCATACATTTATGCAGTGCATATGGCGACTGTGGTTTGTGTGACATCGCTTCGTGCTTGGGAAGACTTGGATCGTCGCCATAAACTGCGGCTGAAGATGCGTACACCACTCGATCTATTCCAAGCATTCGTGCAACTTCAAATACGTTCAGTGTCCCCGTAACATTCACCGCATGTGACACCACTGGATGTTCAATACTTTCTGGCACCGATGCAATCGCTGCTTGATGCACGATCGCGTCAGCTCCAGCACATACATCTTGGAGTGTTTCCATGTCCGTAATACTTCCTTCGACAAACGTGATGTTATCTCCATGGTGCGCGATATTGTCTCGATGACCAGTGCGAAGATCATCAATGACACGCACCTCGTGCCCTGCTGAGACTAGTGCGTCAACAATGTGTGAACCGATAAATCCCGCTCCGCCGGTTACTACTACTGTCGAAGATTCCATAGATCGATATAGTTAGCAAATAACATGGTAACTGCGAGTGGCCCTACGCCTCCTGGAACAGGTGTCATAAGACTACAGAGTGATTCGCACGCTGGATCGGCATCGCCAACGATGACACCTCCTTGCTCGCTTGTGCCTGCGTCAATCAAGACAACACCGCGTTTCAACATGTGTGGTTGAATAAGACCAGGAACGCCTGCACCTGAAATAATGAGGTCGGCATTTTTGAGTGTTACTTCAAGGTCTTCTTGGTTCGTATGCTCATCGACAATGGTCAGGTGTGCTCCTTTTGCATAAAGCGCATCGGCAACTGGTTTCCCCACCAGCCTTCCTCGACCAATTACCACAACCTGCGCGTCGGCAAATCGAATATCGGTAGTCGAGACAATGTCGAGAACTGCGCGCGCAACTGGTGAGAGTACAATTGGATCAGGACCAAGCGCATCTGGATCTTTTGTTCTTGGAATAGCAGCGAGCAATGATTCAGTATCGACTGCGCTCGGTAGTGGAAGTTGCACCACGATACCACCAACCGAATCATAGTTCGCAATCTCTCGTACGTGTAGGGTAGCACTAGGAGCGCTCACCGAATCGATGCGGACTGGTATTCCCATGCGCTCACCGACAGTTTCCTTGATGCGCATATACGACATACTTGCTGGGTCAGGATCGATCGCGACGACTACAAGTTCACCGCCGACATTTTGATTTGCGAGTTTATCTTGAAGAGAACGGGCTCGTTGTCGTCCATCAAACAACATACTATTTTCCAACGCGAGAACACACAATTCGGATTGTCTTCAGTACGATCGTGAAATCAAGCAGGAACGATCGATTTTTCAAATAATAGAGATCGTATGAGAGTTTGTTGCGCGTTTCTTCAACATCAGCGCCATGATGTGGATGTGCTTGGTGATAAACTTGTGCCCATCCTGAAAGTCCCGGCTTAATAAGATGTCGAATGTTATAGAACGGTACGGTTGCAACGTAGTGCGACACAAGTGCGGGTAATTCTGGTCGTGGTCCAATGAGCGAAAGATCACCACGAACTACATCCCACAACTGTGGCAATTCGTCGATCCGTGTTTTTCGCAAAAATGCACCGACTTTAGTGACCCGAAGTGTGCTTTTGAGCGTCTCGTCACCACTGTCATTTCCAGTCATCGTTCGAAACTTCACCAATCGAAAGGTGCGGTTGTGTTCACCAATGCGTTCTTGCGTAATAAAAATTGGTCCACCATCTTCGAGCATGATCGCTGCAATAACAAACGGGTACACGATTAACGACACCAGAAATGCAGGCACGCTCACCAACAAATCAAGGAGTCGTTTCAAAAACTCATACGAAAACCGACGCGTAACCGAGATGTTTTCCAAAAACCAACTGTATTGCACCAAGGAGAGTGGTACTCGATCAAACACCTCTTCGTAGACTTTGTGCATGTCGATAAAATGCACGTGTGAAAAAATAAGATTGTAGAGCTTTGGCAATACTGGTCGAATAGCGGCGTGTTCGGTATCGATAACTATTGTTGATACAGCATCGGTATGTATTCGGTCCACGATATCAGATTGAATATCAAAACCGTCGATAGTATTAACATTTATCTTACTAACAAACTTTAAACCAAATCGACGTTCACTATTTACTTTGTTGAATAGTTCTTCAACCTCGTCGCCAGCACCGATAAGAATAGCACTCTTCTGTTGCCGTCTGCTGATACACCAAAAAACAAACCAGCGCCACAGAGCAAGTCCCCCAAACGACATGATTACAAAAACAAGCAGAAGCGTTTTAGGAGTAATATCAAATACAGGAACTACATAAAAGAATACACTGGCTATTCCTGCATTTATCAACTGTGTACGAAATAGTACTGATAGGAGCTGCGATTGTAGAAGCCCAATACGATCTTCATATAAACCCGCAATATACCACACCACTACCCACACAATAAAAATGAGTGTCATCGGCAACGCGTGTTGTATATACACTTCTTGTGTTGGGATTGCCTGAAATCGAATGAACAGCGCCAAAAAAAGCGACACATACAAAACGATACAATCACCCCAAAATAGCGCCCAACGTACAGTCATATACGGCTCATTGTAGCGTATTTATGCTATTGACACTATGCTACACTGAGTGGCATATGAATGTATTCATTCTCATCACGAAAGGTGACCTCGGTGGCGCTCAAATGTCGGTTCGAGCACTCGCGCGTGCACTGGTGAATTCTGGTGTCAACGTTACTGTTGGAGTTTCCGAAGATACCTATCTCTACGATGCACTGACTGCGGAACATATCCCGTGTGTATCATTTCAAACTCTTACTCGTTCATTTAATCCGTTTCGTAACATTGCATTCATAATTGAATTCAGAAAATATCTGAACTCAAACGCATTCGATGTTGTGCATATTAACAGTTCAAACGCATTATTTGGCGCAATTGCAGCTCGATATGCTAAACGACGCCCGCGTGTTGTCTTCACGTTTCGAGGCCTCTCTCTCATTGATCCAAATTACACCTCTAACCCAATACTCAAATACTTCTTTCAGCAAATATTTCGACTGTTGTTAAAGTATGTCGACACTCCGGTATTTGTTAGTGAACAAAATTATTCATATGCATTAGCGAATAAAATAGTTTCGTCTGGTGTTGTTATTTACAACGGCATTGATCCAACTACTCTTAACTTTCTTTCTCAAAAAGACGCCCGTGAAGCGTTTGCTAGCATTCCGACTGACGTAACTATTATTGGAACAATCAGTCGACTAGCCTACCCCAAAAACCACGTCTGGCTCATTGAACAATTTGCACGCATGTATTCAGACAACCCGTCTGTCCGGTGTGTCATCATTGGAGAAGGTCCTGATCATCACACAATTACTCAAACAATTGAAAAACACAACCTGAAAGATACGGTTATTTTGCTTGGTGCCATCCCAGATGCAGCACAATATATTCGAATGTTTGATGTGTTTGTATTGCCATCTATCTTTGAGGGCATGCCTATTACACTGATTGAAGCCCTCCATGCAGGAGTTCCTGTGCTTGCAACACGAGTTGGTGGTATACCAGAAATGATTGATGCCGATGCACAACTATTTACACTTGGAGATGCAGCGGAATTCAAAAATAAATTATCTCGACTGGTAAGTGAACCTCAACTCCGAAATCAACTCGCTCTACATAACAGCGCAATAAGCGATCAATTTACTATTGCGAAAACTGCACGTAACTATATGAACATCTATGCAGCGCGTGAATAATAAGCGACCGCCACAACAAAAGATTTTGTATCTTATTGCCGATTCAAATTGGGGTGGTGCACAACGATATGTTTATAATATTGCGACAAATCTGCCGCCAACAATCCGGCCAGTTGTTGCAGTTGGTGGTACGGAACTATTTGTCACCAGGCTCGGCGCCGCACACATACCAACTCATACCGTCGAAAGTTTCCAACGAGACATTGCACTCATCAAAGAATTCATGAGTCTCATCGAGCTCATTCGTATCATTCGTCGCGAACGACCAGACATTGTACACGTGAATAGTTCAAAAGCAGGTGGTACTGGCGCACTCGCTGCACGACTACTTGGCGTTCGAAAAATTGTTTTTACCATTCACGGATGGCCTGCTGCTGAAGTTCACCGACCACTCTGGCAACGACGACTCATTGGAGCTCTATCCTGGGTCACCTGCGTGCTTGCTCACATGAGCATTACCATTACACCGTATGAATTTGAACATGTCCGAAGCCTGCCATTACTCAAGAATAAAATTGCATATATTCCAAATGGTATTGAGCACATCGATCACTTGAGCAGAGCAGCCGCACGAACACGACTCACGAGCTTCCTACCAGTCACCATTCCTGATGGTGCACTCATCATTGGAACCATTGGTGAACTCACCCACAACAAAGACCACGCCACCATGATCGAAAGTTTTATTCATGAATACGAAGACGATGACAATACATTTCTCGTGATTGTTGGTGATGGCGAGCTCAAACACGAACTGACAGAACAAATCAAAGAGCACGGAGCCGAGTCGCGAGTTATTCTTGCTGGCGCAATTCCCGACGCATATACTATTTTGCCAGCATTTGATATTTTTCTCTTTGTATCAACCAAAGAAGGGCTTCCGTACGCACTTCTTGAAGCAGGTTCTGCATCGCTCCCTGTTATTGCAACACCAGTCGGTGGTATTCCAACGATTATTACGCACGATTATTCAGGACTCTTAGTGCCTCCTAAAAATATTATTGCAATCCGCGACGCACTTCGACGCTTAATCGACCATCCAAAAGAACGTGATATTCTTGGTCATCATTTACATCACACGGTTAGCAGCACATTTCAATTGTCTCGAATGGTGAGCTCAACACTCCAAGTGTATACTGAAGAAACATGATCAAACACCATCGACAATCTGGTTTTTCACTCGTTGAAATCCTTGTCGCAATTGGCATCATTGGTAGCTTGTCTTCAATTGTCATTGCGTCTGTTAACTCTGCACGCGAAAGTGCACGAGTTGCACGCACCCAAGCCGACCTTCGAGAAATCCGAGGTGCCGTTGATCGACTCGCGATTGACACCGGAAGACAGCCAACATACGGCGCAACCAAGCGCTCTGAAACCGAGTGTGTCGACACATCAGACGACAACGAACTCTACGCCGACGATCCGGCAGCCGGCCTGACCGCAACGGACGGTAATTATGTTGGCTGGAATGGTCCCTATTTTGAAAACCTGCCAAATGATCCGTGGGGCAATCGATACATTTATGATCCTGATTACGATTGCAACCAAGCATCGGTCGGATGTGAACCATTTACTGACGGCCAAACGGTCTTGGCAATTCACTCAAGCGGCCCAAACGGCAGTGCAATTAATACCTACGACGAAGACAATATCGTACTTGTTTTGTGTTCATAAATCGTATCTCGACTCACGTGCGGTGCGTATCGGCGCATCCCGAGCACGATCCCAAGCGCCAAAAACTCCATCATCAAATGACTGCCCCCGTATGACAGAAACGGCATCGTCGTACCAGTAACCGGCAGAAGCCCAACATTACCGCCAATATGCACGATCAAGTGCGCAAGAAAAATCATAACCACCCCAAGCCCAAAAAATACTTCGAAGTTGGTTTGGCCGTGCCGAGCACTCGTAATAAGACGCCATAGCACCACACCAAACAGACCGAGTAGCACCATCACACCGATAAATCCCCACTCTTCAGCAAATGCAGCAAAAATAAAATCAGTTTCGTATTCTGGCAAAAAGTCGAGCCGAGATTGTGTCCCATAGCCAAAGCCTTTTCCAGTTACTTGTCCAGATCCAATCGCAATTGTCGATTGATACACGCTATACCCCGTTCCTTGAATGTCAGCCATCGGATCAATGAATGTCATGATGCGTGCCTTTTGGTAGTCTGCAAATACAAACATCCACATAAATGCAAACGCAGCAATACCAACACCCGCAACAAACGCAACATGTTTTTTTGAAATACCTGAAACCAGTACCATCCCAAACCACACCAAGAACAAAATGATAGCCGATCCAAAGTCTGGTTGAATTGCGACAAGCGCAAACAACACAAACGCATACACACCAGAAATAAAAATGTGTTTGAGTTGCGCAATCTCAACATGCCGTCGCGAAAAATACTTTGCCAAAATAATGACAAGCACAAGTTTAATGGGGTCAGATGGCTGCACAAACAACACACCAAGATCGAACCGACTGAGTGCGCCTTGCGTCACCGTACCAAACACAAACAATGCCAAAAGCGTTGCCACTGATACTCCAAACAAGATCACAATCACTCGCGAGTTTCGCAGAAATCGCCAATCAATCTGACTCGCAACGCCCATAACCGCAACACCGATTGCAATCCATATAAGCTGCCGTTCAAAGAAGATGTTTGCGTCACCAAATGAATACATAGTGGCAAGCCCGGCTGCCAAAAGTGGCACCAGTGCACCGACCAATATCCAATCAAAATGCATTATTCGACGTCCCATGACAACGGTGTTCGAACAATCACGTCAGCGCTCACTGCACTCAAATCAAGTGCCGTCGGCCAGGTGAAGACAATTGTTTCATTTGCTTCAGCATCAAGATAGGTGAGCTTACTTTGTGAAGCGGCAATAACTGTTCCGTTGGTGTCACGTACAAATGCCACAAATGTAAGATCCGTCAGCGGCACGAGGTATGGGTTCGTAACAACAGCCGTGACTCGATTGCCGGCAAGTGACTCTACAGCAACACGCGGCATACGTGGCGCACTATCAACACGTTCCCACACTGGAGTACTCGTAATTTCAAGATCGGTACGAATTGGCGTTCGCAATCCAGTGTCAATGGTATGAACAAAGAGTGGGATTTCACGTTGCGCGGGAATATCTATCTGACCAACTTCTTCTGCAACTAATAACCCTTCCGCATCTCGCATTTTGATCGTGTATTCAACATTTCGTGCAATCGCTCGTGCATTCGGGTTTTCGAGTACCGCAACCGCACTATAGAGATTGCCAGCAAGTGGAATACTTCGACTGAACAATACTTCAATAGGTGCTGCACTAAAACTACAAATACGTTCGCACGTGCCACCACAGTCAACACCTGCTTCATCACCATTCTGTGCGCCGTCAAAACATGTTGGTGCTTCGTAGAATATCGCGTATGCAATAAACGCGAGCGCTGCCAACACTATTGTCAGTGCCATGGTTACGTATACTAGTCGACGTCGTGATGCCCAACTCATGGCAATCAGTGTACCATAATCACGAAAAAAACCGCCCGAACGGCGGCTTCATTCTATGACACTATCATACATGTTCGTTCTCTCAATAATGAGAGTATTGAATATTTAATTTTGGCGACCAGTTGAAGTCCTTTGTGACCAATTCAAGATTTAGTTTTGGCGACTAGCTACTTTCCCCGTAAAGAGTATCATCGCCACTACAGTGCTTAACTTCTGGGTTCGGAATGAGACCAGGTGTGACCACTGCGTCGAGTCACCAAAACTAAATCTTGAATTGAATTTGATTGGCTTCAAACCGCTCTGCCAGAGGCAGCGGAAGTGAGACCGGGTGTGACCACTCTGATCAAGTGACCAAAATTAAACATTCAATTATTAACTTATTTGTATGAATAGTCTGATGTGGTCCCCACTCCCTAGAGTGAGGAATACCGTAAGAACAAATCTAGTCCCACCACGAAAAGGGTGAATGGTCGGGGCGGAGGGATTCGAACCCTCGACTCCTAGGCCTTTTAACCTAGTGCTCTACCAGACTGAGCTACGCCCCAACAAAATGAAGTGGTGGACTCTCCAAAGTTTCAGTTTCCTCGGAGGGTAAGGAGTCCCTAAGGAGAGCCACCACATCAGACTATTCATACACGACATCAATCGATACACACGCATCACAGCAAACTCCGCTGTGTACACATCTCCTCCTAAGAGATGTTAATGAGGGATTAGTACGTCTCGGCTCAACACATCACTGTGCTTCCACCTAACGCCTATCAACGTGATCATCTCTCACGACTCATAATGATTCCTAATCTTGAAGCTGGCTTCCCGCTTAGATGCTTTCAGCGGTTATCCATTCCCGACATAGCTACCCGGCGGTGCTTCTGGCGAAACAGCCGGTAGACCAGAGGTCAGTTCATTCGGGTCCTCTCGTACTACGAACAACACTCCTCAAGAATCAACGCCTGCAGCAGATAGGAGACCAACCTGTCTCACGCATGTCAGTTCACACATTACTGTGTGCATTGGACTATACCTTCATCTGTTTCCGGTTCTGGAACGAAGATGGTTGACGTGTAGTCTCTACGGGCAGCAAGATATTGCTTTCCCTCGGTATCGACCGACGCATACATGCGTTTAGGTTTTCACCGATATAGTCAACTTGCGCACACATATATTTCTACATGTGGCCGCCGTGATGATGTCTTTCTGATTTCTCGTTGGTAAGTAAGAAATCTCCTCGGACTCAGACTGCTCAATCCATGAATGTTCATGTGCTGAACGGTCTGAACCCAGCTCGCGTACCGTTTTAATTGGCGAACAGCCAAACCCTTGGAAGTGGCTCCACCTCCAGGATACGATGAGCCGACATCGAGGTGCCGAACCCCGCCGGCGATATGGACTCTTGGGCGGGACTAGCCTGTTATCCCCGGGGTAGCTTTTATCCGATAATATCCAGCCGCATCTAAAGCGGACTGTCCGTTCACTAAGCTCTGCTTTCGCACCTGCTCGAGTAGTACCTCTTGCAGTCAAGCCGGCTTCTGCCTTTACACTATTGGCACGGTTTCCATTCGCGCCTAGCCGACCATAATAGGCCTCTCCGTTACTCTTTAGGAGAGAAGCGCCCCACTTAAACTACCCACCAGATACTGTTCCTATGCGGTTTTGCCGACACGGGTTGAGAATGCACGCAAAACAAGAGTGGTATTTCACTGGCGACTCCACAATTCCCGAAAGAACTGCTTCAAAGTCTCCCACCTATGCTACGCATGTACCACGTACACCCAATATCAAGTTGTAGTAAAGCTCCCGGGGTCTTTTCGTCTAGCTGCAGGTAGCCGGCGTCTTCACCGGCATTGCATTTTCACCGAGCTGTTCCTCGAGACAGTACCCCAGTCGTTACGCCATTCGTGCACGTCTGAAATTACCAGACAAGGAATTGCGCTACCTTAGGACCGTTATAGTTACGGCCGACATTCACCAGGGCTTGCATAGCCTAGCACACATCACACGAAGCACGACGTGTGTCATGATCCATGTGATGTGCACCTTCCATGTTTAACCTTCTGGCATTGGTCAGGCGTCACCCCCTATACATCCTCTTACGAGTTCGCAGGGAGCTGTGTTTTTGGTAAACAGTCGCCAGGGTGTCTTTCGCTGCGGCCCATGTACATCACGCTACGCGCGATGCACAACATATCATTAAACACATAACTCGTATCACCGCACCATGCCATGGTACGTGCTATGCGTTACGTGTTCTGTTGTGCGTCACATGTAATGTGATGCACACGGGCGGACCTTATTCCGAAGTTACGGTCGCTGTTTTGCCGAGTTCCTTGAGGAACACTCACTCGTTCGCCTTGGTCTACTCGACCTGACTACCTGTGTCGGTTTACGGTACGGTTTACTGCTTATTATGCTAAGAGGCTTTTCTTGGAAGCGTGCTCCTCCGTGTTCCCTTGCCCGAAGGCTCGGTGCCATGCGCTGCTTGGAGTTAGTGTGACGCGGATTTACCTACGTCACCTCCTCACAGTACAAACACGAATCCGATAACGTGCACGAAGTACAACACTCCGTCACCCCATCGCATAAACAGTAAGTCATGGAATATTAACCATGTGTCCATCGCCTCCCCCGTTCGGGATCGGCTTAGGCCCGACTAACCCGTCTCTGATAACCATTGAAACGGAAACCTTAGTCTTTCGGCGGGAAGGGTTTTCACCTTCCTTGCGGTTACTTGTGCCAACATTCTCGCTTCCCAATGCTCCACAGCTCCTCACGGATACTGCTTCATCGCCATAGGAATGCTCTCCTACCACGTACATTTTCCGAAGAAAATGCACATCCGTAGCGTCGGTACGATACTTAAGCCCCGATCATTTGCGGCGCAAAATCTCTGAGTGAGTGAGCTGTTACGCTATCTTTAAAGGATGGCTGCTTCTAAGCCAACCTCCTCACTGTCCGAGAAATTTCACCACCTTACGTGCACTGAGTATCGATTTTGGGACCTTAGCTGACGGTCTGGGCTGTTTCCCTTTTGACCAATGGACCTTCGCGCCCATAGTCTAACTGCTCGTGTATTAACCTACGGTATTCGGAGTTTGATAGGAAAAACGAGATTTCTCCCTATTTTTTCCTTCCAGTGCTCTACCCCCGCAGGGAACCACGAACGCTAACCCTAAAGCTATTTCGGAGAGAACCAGCTATTACGAGGTTCGATAAGCTTTTCACTACCACCCACAGCTCATCCCAGCGTTTTGTACAGCGCACGGGTGCGGGCCTCCAGAATCCTTTCGGACTCCTTCACCCTGGCCATGGGTAGCTCACCTCGCTTCGGGTCGTATACATGCGACGAACGCGTTATTCACACTCGCTTTCGCTGGGGCTCCGTCCGATAAGGACTTAGCCAAGGCCACATATATACACTCGTTGGCTCATTCTTCAATAGGCACGCCGTCGCGCTTTCGCGCTCCGACTCTTTGTAGACATATGGTTTCAGTTCTATTTCACTCCCCTCTCCGGGGTGCTTTTCACCTTTCCCTCACGGTACTGGTTCACTATCGATCTCTGTACGTATTTAGCCTTAGCAGTTAGTCCTGCTGGATTCCCACAAGCTATTCATGTCTCGTGGTACTCAGGAACAATAACAAAGAAGTGAAAAAGATTTCATGTACAGGACTATTACCTTCTTGGGTTCGTCTTTCCAAACGATTCTATTATCTTTTTCATTGGTAACTTCTCTCATCACGAGGACGACGTTACTGTCCTACAACCCCCGAATCCGAAGATTCAGGTTTGGGCTCCTCCGATTTCGCTCGCCGCTACTGACGGAATGTGCATGTATCCACATGCTTTTTTTCTGTTCCTCCGGGTACTGAGATGTTTCACTTCCCCGGGTATGCTGCCATCCAATATTATTTGGACAGATGATTGAGGTTTACTCAAACGGGTTTCCCCATTCGGAAATCTCCGGTTATAACGGTTGCTAGGCACCTTACCGAAGCTTATCGCAGCCATGCCACGTCCTTCATCGCCATACAGAGTCAAGGCATCCACCATACGCCCTTACAAACATCTCTTATGAGGAGATGTATACACCGCTTGTAAAGTACATTTTATACTCTACGAGTTTTTATTGTAATGCGTTTAGTTTGGAATGTGTCTCACAATAAGAAACACATTCCTAATTGTGTTTCGTCCTGACGAAAAGACCAGGTGCCGATGTGGCACACATTGATCAATAGAACGAAACACTACCTGCGTATGATGCGGTGTCTCTCCGGACACGCATCATACGTTTTGTTGATTGATGTCCTCACACCACTGCCTAGTCAGTCAGCAGCATGAGGTATGTATGATATTGTCAACGTTCTGTCAGACTTCCGTATCTCTCATTTCAGTCTCTGAGGTGAACAGTGTGATAAATCACGCTATTCACCTCGGAAACAAAAAACCGCCACTCCGGCGGAACCAATCGAGCGCATGAAGCGCACTGCTTAATTCCGCAATTTCGATTGATTAAACCCCTGCATAAATGTGCTGAATAGTATACGCGTGGCAATTTGAAAGTCAAGCAATTGTCCCTATTTTTGGTGTGGAAATGGGGACAATCATGAAAATGTCATAAAAAATGTAAAGGGCGCCCTCGCAGATGACTGCTCGGGCGCCCGTGTTTCGCTTTCTGCTTCTCCGCGGTAGGTCCGTAGACCTACCGTTCAGGGTCCTCGACTCCGATCGAAGTCTAGACCCTGAGCTGCCTCTTGAGATACCGCTGGAAGATGCGGTCCGTCACGTCGTGGTTGGAGGTCTTCACGATCTCGTCCGCGAAGACGGCCACCTCCAACGCCGTCGGCAGGGTTCCGGTCACATCCGTCTTGTTGATCTCGGTGGGCAGCCCTTCATTGGCAGCGCCCACGAAGATCCGCATCACGGTATCGAACTGCTCGGCCGCCATCTTCGTGCCGCCCGGATCGTGGAGACCCTGGACGACCTGTTCGAGGATGGCGTGGCGCCCCGTCTCGTGGGCCACGCCGGCTTCGAGGTAGGGGAGCAGCATGGCCGTCGCTTCGATCGTGCCGAACTGCGGGACGACGTGGAACGTCGCCTGGCCGTCGACCGACATCTCGGCGTTGGCCATCACCTCCTTGTTGACCGTGTCGGTGCCCGGGAGGGCGAAGGCGCTGTTGCCCGACATGATGAGGCAGGCGATGGCCAGCGCGACGAGGATCTGCGCCGCCCTCTTCTTCTTGGCGCTCTTCTTAATGTACTTGTCCGCCGGAAACGGCGAGCCACGGTGTCGGGTCATCATATGACCTCTCCCTTCTCCTCCTCATGGGAGGTATGGACGGGGTTTCCCCCAGGAAAGGAGTGCCAGCACGATGCTAGCTCCCCCAATTTAAAAACGAAACTGTAGGCACTATGCCACAGCAATGAATTGCAACACATCTACATTTTGTAGCGCTTTGTAACCCTTTGTTGTGACACACTGCCAGTATGGCAATGTACCTCTAAAATGAATACTACTCCTCATTTTTCTATTGTCAATAGGTGTGGGGATAAGGAGGAACGGGAAAAGGCCAGCAGTGCGTAGCACTGCTGGCCCAAGTGGTCGGAGTCGACTAACTAGTCGTCGCTGTCGAGAAGGCTCTGTACCCACTCGACGACGATCTGCACGAGTCCTCGCGGAGGTGCCGAGCTCTGATCGATCTCCAAACGCACCGAGGTTGAGGTCGAACTCGAACTTGTCGCCACGTACATGGGTGGAGGTGGGGGTGGAGGCGGATTGCCACCATCACCCGCTGTCCTGCACTTCACACATGCCTGCTGATTCGCGCTGATCGGAACTGCCAGCACGAACAGAAGTGCGAAGGCTACGACCATCGCAATCATCTTTTTCACTCTACATTCTCCTTGAGAAAGGTACCGACATGGCACCAAGGAACACAAAAAACGCCACGATGGCGCTTTCAAACCTGCCGATAATTCTAGTCAGTGCCAAGCAAAAGTCAAGTGCTTACACCAACTTCTTTTTCTTCTTTCGAGTAAATGCAAAGTGTGCGAATGCCTTGTTTGCATCTGCCATTGCGTGCATAGTTTCTTTCTTTTTGACTGCGTCACCTTCTTTGTTTGCTGCAGCAACGATCTCGTCAGCCAACCGCTTTGACATTTCTGACCCTTTTCGTTTGCGCGCTACTTCAAGCAACCATCGAAATGCAAGTGATCGTCGGCGCTCTGGTCGTACTTCAACTGGTACCTGGTAGTTTGCACCACCGACTCGTCGGCTGCGCACTTCCATTTGTGGTGAGAGGTTATCGATTGCAGTTGCAAATGTTGCGAGCGGATCGTCCTTCGTTTTTTCTTGTACGATAGCAAACGCATCGTCGAGAATTTTTGCAGCAACTGTCTTCTTACCATCAAGCATGAGGTAATTGGTAAATTGCGCGACAAGTTCTGATCCGTACTTGTAGTCTTTACCTGGTTTATTGCGGTTTTTTACTGGACGTCGCATATATCAAATTATTCACCTTTCGGTTTCTTCGCACCGTATCGACTACGTGCCTTCTTACGGTTTTGTACTCCCTCAGCGTCGAGTTTACCTCGAACAATCGTGTAGTTTGCACCGATGTCTTTCACGCGACCACCACGAACCAACACAACTGAGTGCTCTTGGAGGTTGTGCCCCATACCTGGAATGTATGCCGTAATCTCAAGACCGTTGGTCAATCGAACACGTGCAATCTTTCGAACCGCTGAGTTTGGCTTACGAGGGGTTGTTGTTGTCACTTTGGTACATACACCACGCTTAAATGGTGAGTTGTAGTATGATGGGCGGTTTTTCAACACATCAAATCCACGTCGAAGCGCCTGCGTGTTACTCTTCTTCACGCGTCGGTTTCGTCCTTTTCGAATGATTTGGTTGATTGTTGCCATTGTGGACTAAAAAATGCCCTTGTTGAGCTCACCTACTCTACTATACCGCTCTCAAAAAAGCAACAATTTAGAAGCTCTGTCCGGTAAAGAGCCAGAAGAGGAGATTGACGAGTGGGTGGAGTAGCTGCCAGAAAAAGAGAACGAAAATAAGGACGAGTACGAGCCCGTATTGCGCAAGCATGTCGCGGATACGAACAGCATGATACGGCAAAATACTAAAGAGAATTTTAGATCCGTCGAGTGGTGGAATTGGAACAAGGTTAAAGAGCGCAAGCACAATATTGATGATCACCACATACGCAAGAAATGGGAGCAGCACTTCGCCACCAAGTCCAAATCGGAGTGCGAGCCCAGCACAGAGTGCAAGTAGCAAGTTGACTCCTGGCCCAGCTGCGGCAACAAGTGCTTCGCCCCACCGCTTGTTGCTCAGATTATATGGATTGAACGGAACCGGCTTTGCCCATCCGAACACGAACGCACCACCAAACAACGCGCTCCCAAACACGACTGTCATAAAAGGCACAATAACAGAACCGACGAGATCGAGGTGCGCGATTGGATTGAGGGTCAATCGCCCAGCAAGACGTGCCGTTGGATCACCCATCGAATCAGCCGCATAACCGTGCGCTACTTCGTGAAGCACAATAGAAATAAGTAGAATAATGATGCCAAATACGATCCCTGTCATACCCTAGTTGCGAAATATATACCCTATGGTATCATGCTTGTCGCAAAAGACTATGGCAAAAGAATGTGCAATAACTGGAAAAAGCACCAACGTCGCAGGCGGGTACAGCAACCGGACCCGTGCGACGCAGTTTAACCATACCGGTAAACGACGACAGCGAGCGAACATCAGTCGACGTACATTGTATGTGCCCGAACTCGACAAAAAGGTGCGGATTGACGTGTCGGCGCGTGGACTCAAGACAATTCAAAAGAAAGGTGTTTACAAAGCATTGAAAGACGCCAACATCATTTAAGCACACCCCTGAGGAAAAGTGCGGCGAGCAAGACTCGCCGCACTTTTCATTTTCGGACCACAGTCTTTCCGTCCGATACAAAAGTGACTGTTCCTTCTTCGCACGTGGTGAGCACCGTAACATTAAATCGAGCAAGTGTGTCGAGTGTTTCTCCGTGTGGATGACCATATCGATTGTCACACCCCGCCGAAACCACACCAACATCTGGATTAACTAATCCAACAAACATGTCGCTCGTTGATGTCTTCGAGCCGTGGTGCCCTACTTTCAATACGTCACTTCGCAATGTTTCAGCGTATACAAAGCTTATATATTCTTCGACAGACTTTCCCGCGTCACCCGTTGCAATAAATGCAGTTTTGCCATACATCACCTGTACAATTATCGACGCGTCATTGGGATTACTATCAACAACATCGCGATCAGGAAACAGTATTCGCACGTATGCACCATCGCCAAGGTTGATTACGGTACCAGCTCGTACAATCTGTACATGTTCGGCACGTTCGTGAAAAATATCCTGCACCACTTCTCCCGACTCATTACCCGACACCAATACATGGTCGATTTCAAAACGATCAAGCACATCAGGAAGTCCTCCGATGTGATCGCTGTCTGGATGTGTTGCAATGATGACTTCGATTTCGCGATCAAAAAATGACAGCTCGCGACCAAGTGCCGCAAGCACCGAGCGATCACGACCACCATCAATCAGTACTTGGTTGCCATTTGGTGCAGTAATAAGTGTTGCATCACCTTGTCCTACGTTTAAAAACGAAACAGTGAGCACCCCAGGTGGGCGCTCACTTACTACTTGCATACCAACCATCACGGTTGTCAGTATGAGCACCCCCAGCACATACCATCGAATTTTCATGAGGGTACTATACGTGTATTTATGTGGCAGTGCAAAAGCGCGGTTCCGTAGGAACCGCGCTCATGCTCTATGTTTTGTGCTACATGTTTCGTGGTATGTAGTACACCCTTACTTCACTCCTTGGTAAAAGGCGAATCGAACACCACGCTTTCCATAGAATTCCTTAACCGGTGTAAGTCCAATTGCCCATTCAGGAGTACCAACTGCAACTGGTGAGTAGAAGTGCATCACGCCAGCGGGCACAACTCGTTCGGTGTCATCTGCATAGTAGACTGACCGAGCGATTGCAAGTGCTTCGTGCCAAATAGGGTCTTCAGTATCGAAGTCTCGAGCCATGTTTCGCTCGTAGTGATAGTCGAAGTCGTTTAGTCCCGAGAATTGGTATGGTTGTAGTACCACTTCTTCGTATGTGCTCGGGTACCATTCATTCTCAACTCGGTTACGCACTGTCCATGCGATTGCCGACATCTCCCCTACGACATCAGTCTCTGAGTGTACTGCTCGAGCAAGCCAGAGAATTTCTTCACGCTCAAACGCCTTTTGGATATTTTCAGCATGCACTGCTGCTGCGTGTTCAATGTGCTTTCGTCCGAGGAACTCCCCGAGGCTGAGTGCAATCTGAGGATCAGTACCAAAGACACCAAAGGTCATGAATACTGCTGCGGCACCACATGAGCTCATCCGTTTGATGACCCGTTTCCATGCATCAAGCGATAGTGTGCTTGGTGCAAGACGGAAACTTCGCATCATCGTGGTGGAGGGAACGTCTGTGTTAACTGCAAAAAGTGTTTTCATATATTGAAGCTAAATATTAAATGCCACCTGCTAGGGGTGACATTGCGGAGCAATTATAGGGAGTTGACACAGAAAAGTCAAGTGTTGTGTAATATTTTCTCCCCTGCCCAGCATATGGCTTAAATTAAGGGTTTTTAGGCAAAATATGCTATACTGGAGCTTTAGAAAATTATAACCACAACTACCACTATGACCCCATATACAGCTCAAACATTTGACCTCCCCGAGCTCTCTGGCATCTCGAAAGGGCAAATTGACGCCCATATTGCGCTCTATGAAGGATATGTGAAGCATACCAACAAGATCGGCGAGCTACTTGGCGATGCTAACCTCGATTCGTATGCCGCTTCCGAGCTCAAACGACGGTTTGGATTTGAGTTTGATGGCATGCGCCTCCATGAATACTACTTTGGTGCACTCGTTGGTGGCCCGTCAGATTTTGATCCAGCATCGCCTCTCGGAAAGGCACTTGTTGATCAATTTGGCAGTTACGACAAGCTGGCTGACGCACTAACCGAAGCTGGTATGACTCGTGGCTCGGGATGGGCACTCCTCTACTTTGATACTCACGCACAGCAATTCCTCATTCACTGGGCAGACGAACATCACCTAGGGCACCTTGCAACACTTCCTGTTGTACTTGCCCTTGATTGCTGGGAACACGCATACATGATCGACCATGATACGACCGGACGAAAGCAATACATCGCACACTATCTCGCCAACCTCAATTGGGAAACTCTCAATCAGTGGTTCACGAAATACGAGTAATGGTTTGAGGAGGCGCGGAACGCTTCGCGTTCCGCGCCTTTTCCTTTTCTACTCGCAGTATTTGGAATGCATACACGCTGTATACAACGATCACGATCCACACTGGAAATGCAGGGAGAGTCACTGTTGGCACACGAGCCAACAAGTCGACGACCCCTAGCACGTACGACACAAGAATTGACGCAACATACGCAATCGGTAACCCGATACTTCCCACCACTCCTGCAATCGAACCGAACAACATAATGAATGGGATAACCGGCAACACCAACACATTACTGAGGACGCTTGTGCTACTCACTACTCCATTCATATACACCAGAAGTGGCAGCACAAACACTTGTGTGGCAATTGTTGCTGCAACAATTTCACGAAGCCCCCATCGCATCGGCACCCACGCTAAACGGTCTATGAAAAATGGAGCAAGGTAAATCAGGCCGAGCGTTGCCAAAAAACTAAGTTGAAATGACGGATCAAACAACAACACATATGGATTCCACACAATCATTACCAATCCTGCAAACATAAGTCCGCGCACAATATCACCATGTCGACCCGGAAGCATAATACTCATAAGCCCCAACAATCCCATGATGCTCGCGCGAATAACTGTTGCACCACCACCGACCAATAGCGCAAAGAGGATGATCCCGACACTCGCAGCACCAAATGCAACATATCGAGGCGCCCATGCTAGTAACCATCGCAGTGCCAGAACAACAATCGCAATATTAAATCCCGACAAAACAACAATGTGAATGAGTCCCGTGCCTCGAAAATCATCGAGCAGCTCTTCGCCGAGCGCGTCTTGCGCTCCAACCGTCACTCCACCAACGAGTGACGCATGTGGCTCGGGGAGCGCGCGACCAATTCGATCAAGAAACCACTGCTTCGATGCAAACAGTACCCGACGAAGACTCCGTTCGTGTGTGCCGAGTACTGTTATCTCGGGAAACAAGCTCACGTGCGTAACGCCCCGCGCATGCAAAAACGTTGGGTAATTGAATGTTCGCCCAGTATCTGTTTCAAAAACATCTGGCAATTGTATTGATCCAGTAAGCAGTATGTGGTCACCAAATGAAACTGCTGGATACCGATCAGTCGTCACTCGAATGCGCACATCATCATGTGTTCTCAGTACAAACCGTTGATGCGCACCAATAATCGCTGGTTCTCCATCAACAACACCAGCAAGTAGTTCATGCTGGCCTGGTGTCAGGCGTTCTTTAGTTTGGTGTATGCAATATTCTGCATATTCTGTACGAAAAAATCCGACAGCAAGTACGATAATAACAACAATCACACTGAGCGATCGTAAACCCATGTTGAGGTAAAGTGTCAAGGCGACACCACACACGATAAGGCCGATAGTAAGGTAGAGCATCGGTGAACCAAGAGCGATAAAGCTCATGATCACACCACCTGCCACCCCCATAGCAAGTATTCCGATATGCATGTGACGCCACTATAGCAAAATGCGCGGCGAGCTGAAAGCTCGCCGCGCATTTATTCTCTACTTATTGCGATTCTTTTTTAGCATCAATTCTATCAAGTCCAAGTTTTTTGAACCCCCAATACACAACCGCAGCAATAATCACAAAATCAATGATCGCTGCGACAAATGCACCAAGCCCTACCGGTCCGACCGTCCATGCTGCCATACCTGAAGTACTACCAAAGATAAGTCCGATAACTGGATTGATGACATTGTTCACCATCGATCCAACAACCTCACTGACTGCGCCTCCTAAAATAAAACCGATTGCGAGTCCCACAACACCCTGCTCGCGAATAAATTGGATAAATCCGGCCATATAAACAACCTATATCTTATAACTTGTAACTTGTAACACACAAATTCTAGAATTCGATGGTCTACAGACATGTCCGCAGACATACACATCTACTATCCAAATATACTTTAACATATACAAAGACCGCTCTGTCTTCTGACAGAGCGGTAGAAGGGACCAAGGATGCCAAGTGCGAAGCATAAGGTGTCCTCGATCCCAAGATCAGCAGTTGCTAGAAGACTCGGTTGCCAGCATACCACCGATAGCCGAGATCGTTCGCGCTCACGTACCACTTCCGATAGTCGCGAGACCAGTAGACGAAGACAACGAAGACTTCGCCGTCTTTGCCGCGGACGAGGAAGAGTTCTCCCCATCCGTCGGTGCGGAAAGTGCCGCTCTTTCCGCCTGGCTGCGATGCCACAATCTCCTTGATCGTGGCGAGCATCTGGCTGGCCTCGATGACTCGGCTTTCGCCAAGTGCTTCGAGGAGCTGGGAGCCCGTCATGTCCTTGGTGAGCTTGTAGGGCTCGCCAAGTTTGACGGGATCCGCCGGACCTTGTGCCATGCCAGGCTTCAAGATGCGGTCTACGAATTCTGGCGACCGCCAGAATTCACCGGGACAGTTGGAGAAGAAGCTCTCCATCTCCACCGCCCAGCTGGTTGGAAGAAGCTCGAGGAGCTTCTCTGCGACCAACTTGGCATGAGCGACAGGATCACTCAAGAACCAAGTGATCCACTCCGCTCCACGAAGCCCAAGCGCCTTCCCGATCGAGAGCACGATCGAGACGACCACGGAAAACTCCGTGGCAAGGGCGCTTTTGTTTCTCTTCTTCGACATTGCAGTCTCCTTTGGGATTTCATGCCCCGCCAGATTCCCCTCTAACGTTCGGGTATACGGCGTGTTCTACGACGAACTATGCAGTGCGCTCATCTCAAATGAGTCGCGCGCACTGCATAGTTCGTTGCAACTGCTTGTTAAGGTGCAATTTCGAAAAAAACATACACTACAATAGTATACTATGTCAAGAGCACGGATTTTGCACTAGCAAAATCCGTGCGTCCACCACCCCATTCAAAAAGCCCAGCATCGTTATTTTGGAATATGGCGCAGTGAAACGAGGAAGTTCTAAAATAACGATGCTGGGCTCTTACTTTTTCCTCCCTCATCCATTGCTTCATTTGCAAGCTGATCAGCACGCGCATTATCTTCCCGACGGACATGCGTCACAGTAACGTGAGGAAAATCACTGACTCGAATATTGTGGAGCGCAATAAACGGTGCGTGGAGACTTTCTTCTTTTAATTGATACTCACCATTTAATTGCTTCACCACCAATTCTGAATCCATTCGAAGCTCAACAGTAACTTCTCGTGTTCGATTTTTGCCAATTAAGCTTTTTAATTTTTTGAGTCCGAGAAGCGCACCCGCATATTCTGCGCTGTTGTTGGTCGCCTCACCAATGTACTCACTCACCGTTCCAATCTCAGTACCCGTACCATCTTGAATCGACGCACCAACGCCCGCCGGCCCCGGATTACCACGCGCACCTCCGTCTGTGTATACAATGTAATCAGTCATACAGCTCATTCTATCACGAAACAATATCAACAATCCGTAGGCGAAGTTCTGGTTTCCCACGAAAGAATGATTGCTCCATGTGTGCCAGCAACGTTAGTGCCGTGTTGTCTTCTAGTGAAAACTGTTCACGCGTCATAAAAAATCCGATTGCTTCAACAGCATCAAACGAAAGTTTCAAATGGTTCTTTTCTTTACCAAAATTGGTAATCGTTTTTGGTATCACCTGCTGAAGTAGAATAACTGGTTTTGGATTACCAACACCAAACGGACCAAACTGCTCAATCTGCCGATATGTATCCCAATTAACCGAGTCGAGCGTCAGCTCAAGATCAGTACGATCTGTTTCCGCTGCAGTTTCGATTGATGCGTCAAGAACATGCTTCGACAATACATCTTCGAGTGTGTGAATGTGTTCTTTATCAATTCCAAAACCGCCCGAATGTGTGTGGCCGCCATATTCGCGCCACACATCTGCTACCGCATCCATCAAGCGCACTACATCGATTGCTCCATTCCCTCGACACGAACCTTTCAACACCGATGGATCCTCACTCGCGCCACCATACACAAACACGGGACGATCGAGCTCTTCGGACAATGTATTGGCGACGAGCCCTGCAAGTCCTGGTAACCATTCAGGATCACCGATCACGATAACTGGCGACAACTCCCCACGATCAGCAAGTCGTCGATGCGCGTCTCGCAACATTCCTGCCACTGTTCCTTTTCGACTATTGTTTAAATGCTCAAGTGCTTCGGCGCCTTTATGTGCTGCTTCTGGAGTATCGGCAAGGAGTATGTCGCGCGCTAATTCTGGATTGTCCATTCGACTTGCGGCGTTGATACGCGGTGCAATCATAAACGTCAGATCTTCTTCCGAAAGATAGCTTTGTGCAATACCTGTTTTTTTGCAGAGTGCGACGAGTCCGTGTCGGTTTGATTTCCGAAGTACCTTCAAGCCAAAATGCGTGAGTGCCCTGTTTTCTCCCGTCAAACGCACCATATCCGAAAGTGTCGCCGCACCAACCATATCAAGCATCCACTTTTCATTTCCTGCACCAAGTGCACGAGCCAACTGCCATGCGACACCCGCACCACACAAATCTTTGTTGGGATAGCCGCACGTGCCTTTGTTAGGATTAATAATCGCAAGGGCATCAGGAAGTTCGGCGTCGCCAGCGGGAAGGTGGTGATCGGTAATGATCACATCGATCCCAAGTTTGTTTGCATACGCAACCTCTGCTACTCCAGTAATGCCACAGTCAACCGTAATGATAAGCGTGACGCCATCTTTGTGAAGTGTGTCGAGTGCAGCTTTGTGCAATCCAAATCCATCGCGATTACGATGTGGCACATACAAAACTATCTGCGTGTGTCCAAGATTTTTAAAACAATCATGCAACACAACCGCACCAGGAATACCATCCATGTCGTAGTCATGATAGATCGCGATTGTTTCCTGTTTGTCGATCGCTTCTTTGATCCGAGCAGTAGCGACATCCATACCATCAAGTAAGAACGGGTCGTGTATGTCGCGTTCATAATCTGGTCGCAAAAAGACTTCCGCATCGGCCGCCGACGTAATACCGCGCGCAATAAGCAACTGCTGCATCAGTAGCGGATACTGTCGTAATTCGTGTCGAACATCAGCTGACATGGTGGTGATTGTATCACAGGGCAGGTATACTGAGGCGTATGCACGACTGTATTTTTTGTAAAATCATTGAGGGAGACGTTCCCAGCACGAAAGTGTATGAGGACGAGCGTGTCTACGTATTTCTTGATATTGCTCCCAATAATCCTGGGCATACATTGGTAATCCCAAAAGAACACAGTGAAGATTCACTCACAACACCTGACGACGTGCTTGCTGCACTCCATATTGCTGCCAAACGTGTTGGCAATGCATTACTATCAGTTGTAGGCGCCGAAGGGATCAACATTATCACCAACAACAAGAAAGCTGCTGGCCAAGTTGTATTCCATACCCACATTCATGTTATTCCACGATATAGCGATGACGGGTTTCAACACTGGCAAGGAACTCCGTACAGTGACGCGACACTCCGAGACGATATTCAAACCAAACTATCTCATGCACTCAAAGGAGAATAGTTTTATTTTCTGATTGCTTCAATACCGGGCAATGTCCCATTGAGCAAGAAGTCCATCGTTGCGCCACCGGCCGTTGAAATAAAAGTGAACTTGTCGCGAAGTCCGAGCGCATGAAGTGTTGCGTCGATGTCGCCACCACCAATAATTGATGTTGCACCACTTTCTGCAATTGCACGCGCCACCGTGTCAGTTGCCTCGGTAAATCCATTTTCATAATACCCCAGCGGACCACCCCACAATACAAACTGTGTATCTGCAATTAGCGCAACAATCTGCGCAACCGTTTCTGGTCCTGGATCAACTATCACCTCATTCGGTTGTACGTCCTCAACTTTTTTCGTTGTTACGTCACCTTTGTCATTTGTGACGATTGCATCAACCGGCATGATGAGTCCTTGGTGGTCTAGATACCTCTCGAGACCGTACGTGTCATCACTCACTTTTGACTTCCCAACCTCAAGACCGCGCGCCTTGAGAAATGGGTTTCCGATCGCGCCACTCACAAACACATGATCAACTTTGTCCAAAAACTGAAGTGCCAGCGGAATCTTTGATTCAAATTTTGCACCACCAACAATCAACATCGACGGATGTGGCGCATCAAGTGCTTGGCTTAATTGTTCATATTCGTGCGCAAACTGAATGCCCGCATACGTTGGTAAGTGTTTGGGGATACCAACAACGCTCGCATGCTCTCGATGTGCAACAGTAAAATCATCTTGTACGTAGAGTTCGGCAAGGTCGGCAAACCGTTCCGCAAATAATGGTTCATTTGCAGTCTCGCCCGGATTTGTTCGAATATTTTCTGTAACGATTACTTGATGATCGCGTGTTGCTGAAAAAATGTTGTGCGCAAATGCCATATCATACGATGTGTGCGCGTTCAGCCATTCATACATTGGAAATAGCGACTGATCATTATCTGAATGATGTCCAATCACAATCACTTCAGCTCCCTCGCCGACTAGATAGTCAAGTGTTGGGAGTGTTTTTTCAAGACGAAGCGCGTCGAGAATGGCTCCATTATCGATCGGGGCATTCAGTGATGCGCGAAGGAGTACACGCTTCCCCGAGAGATCAGTGACGTCGGTAATGCACGGCAACTGGTTTCTTTTGTTAGAAATCGCTGACATAGTTTGTGGTGTGAGCGAATTTCATGTGTGCTGCACGACTGTTTTAATGATTGTAGTAAAGTCCTCTGGTACCAAGCTCGCGTGTCCGACCAAAAAACCGTCCGACTCTTCGATCAATGCGTCAGCATTTGCTGGTTCCACCGATCCGCCGTAGAGAATTCGAACTTTCATACCAACATTTCGCCCGTACATATCGACTAACACTTTTCGGATGTAGAGCATTGTCTGATGCACACCATTTGCGTCGAGTGCGTCAGCTGCAGATTTACCAATCGCCCACACTGGTTCGTACGCCAAAATACATTTTTTGATTTGGGCTGCACTCACGCCCATCAACGTTTCGCGTAATTGTTCAGCAAGCACTTGGAGATATTCTCCGTGCATGTCGCGATCTCGTTCTCCAAAACACACAATTGGTGTAAGGCGTGATTTCAAAGCGCCTTGGATCTTTTCTGACACCTCTTTGCTCGTTTCTCCCTCACCTCGTCGCTCTGAATGACCAAGAACCACATACTGGATGCCAAGACCACGAAGCATTGTCGGCAGTGTTTCTCCTGTGTGCGAACCAGTTATAAAACGTGCGCAGTTTTGTGCACCAAATGCAATTCGTTTGCCTCGATAGAGCTTGGTAAGTGGTTCGATAAAAATATCGGGTGGGCAGATACCAATTTCAACGCTACCGCCTCGTGGTAATGCTTTTACAATACCTCGAAAAATCTGTGAGGCCTCTTTGTAAGTAATAGGATGCGTTTTCCAGTTACCAATAACGTACTTTTTTGCCATGGATCTAGTATACACTAGCTCTCTTCACGCCATTCAACATATTCATAGTTGGTATCAAATGCCGGCGTCAGTGGTGGTGGACTGGTCGAAAGATCTCGATCAAATGTCGTTGTTCGTGTGTCGTACCCTGAACAATATGTTCCTCCACAGCTCCACTTGGTACCGACACGTCCATTTGAAACGATCGTCCCATGCAAGTCAAATGTGCTACGTAGTACGTATGAATCCCACGACGATGGCACATCGTACGAACCACTCGTTGTATAGTGATTGCGCCCAAAACGTCCACCTTGTGCAATGTAAATACCTTCAACATCAAGATTGTTTGGTGCAAAAAATGATAACAAGAGATTATCTTCGGCGACCACTGTCAACCCATCTTCGCCATCGCCGTTCACATATTCAATATCATCTGCAATCAACACGTCGGTTGCGTTCGATCCGCTAATGAGGTCGGCACTCGCAACCGTAAATTTGCCATTGATGTCTCCACCGATCCACAATTCATCTTCAACAAACACAATCGGGCAGTCAGCCGGTGGCGTCACATTGCCGATGAACGTTTCGTCGTCAATATAGTGATAATTCCCGTGCCACCCATCTTCAGTACTGTATCCCCAAATACCATCGGCGTCGTCAATACGATACACGTTGACCGTTCCATTGCTTTGAAAATCAAGTCGGTACCCATCATCTCCTGATGGACCAAGGTAGTATCCATCCGACTGTGCGAGTGCTTTGAGTCCAGTTAAATCGACCTGAATGCCAGCAAAATCAACTTGCTGAATTGGAAAATCCCACAATGCACTATTTGGACCAGCACCAAAGACACCGTCTTGTGTTGTGTTTGGACTACATCCAAAACTACTTGTACAAATCCAATCTTCAACTGCGCTCGTCACCAATGACTCATTTGTTCCGTCCATTCGAATACCACCATTTGAGTGATACGGCCCGCTAATAACACGGTCGGCACCTGCCCATACGTTGCTATTGATCACATACGCATATTCTGCAACCGATGGTCGCGCATATTTACCGTACACCGTTCGTGTAATATCTGGTCGTTCGTTAGTCCATCCGGTCGACACCACTTCGACTGAGTTGGTTTGTCCGCAAAATACTTCTCCATTAATGTCGAGCGAAATGGTCCCGATCTCCCCAACTTCAGGATCTTCGTACACAATTTCGTATGGCCCTGTGCTCGTTGAACCTTGACCATTATAGAGATCATCAGGAAAGTGTGAGAGGTGCCACTTGTAGTAGTCGAGGCCCGCTTCTGCGATTTGGATGGCGCGTTCGCGATTGTCTTTAATACGCTGTGAGCTATTTTGTACGAAAATAAAACCTGTCAGTCCACCAAGAATAAGTGCGAAGACGCTCGCGAACACGATGACCGATATGACGATGTATCCGTTATCATTACGCATATCACAAGTTGGTTTTCAAGTTACGCATCGTTGCACTTGATCGTAACACGAACTCGTTTGGCAATCGAAGCGGGTTGATATTAACGACCATATTGACCCGAATAAATGCAATATCGGTCACATTCATACTCGATGTAGCAAGTTGCGCACCCGACGAATCAAAGTATTCAAAAATTGGCATGTTTTGTTCGATATTGCGCACGTTGTCGGCCACGGTGCTCGTTGCACTTGTGCCTGACGCATACGTCGGTGGCGATCCAGCCGAGTTGGTCGTTACTTTCGTAAACTCATTTGTTGTCGTATCAAGGAAAAACCGAACTCGCTCGACGTTGTCGTCTCGATCAATGTCACTGTAAATCCACAGCTCATTGTCATCAGCACTAATAACTGGATATTGTCCTTCATCCGAAAACGATGCCTCTCGAATGTCACGCACCATCACTTCAACACCACGCCGCGCATTTTCAACGGCAAATGCTTGCTCAATAGCATAGGTGTTTGATCGATAAAATAAAATGACTGAACCGAGCAATACGCCAATTGTCATCGTGAAAATGCTCACGACAACAAGTGCTTCAACAAATGAAAATCCTTGTTGCATATTACGACATGGTTACAATAACAACCGAATCGCCGTCGACGTCGACCTCGTCAACCAACTGCTCGTCAGTATATCCAACTGCACTCACATCAAGACTGTACGGATCCCCACCACTTACCGTTCCTGTCGACAAGCCACCCCAAAACATTTGCCCGCATCGTGTTGTGCTGTCGGTTTCATCATAGGCACTCGTATTCTGATACAACCGAATTGTCGCATCATTAATCGCATCGCCTGTTGCACCGTCAATTACCGATACGAGTAATGAATGTGCGGTGCTCGTCGCAACAATAAACTCAACTGTTGTGCTTGCACCAGCTTCGAGACCGTATGGTGTGAGCGGACAGTTACGTACAATATCAACATCGTATGCTGGATTAAACGTAAATGTATAGGTGTCCCACTCCATGTCAGAAAGTGCGTAGGAGCCCGTCGCGCTTGTTGTAAAACTGGTGCTGTATTTAGGAACTGGTATACCACCACCATCCGTTCCAATTGTTTTTGCACCAACAATGTCAAATCCGACATTCGGATCAGGCACTGGCCCGTATACGTAACTGATTGTCCAATCACGAAGCTCCGGCGTAAACGTAACATTGCCAGTCGACAATGTTGCTTCAACACTCAAACGCCAATAGATGTCCGGATCAAGTCCTGATAGGTCAATTGGTCCGGCCGCAAACCCGCCCGCGTTCCCCGGCAAATCACTATCCGGCACAATCGTTCGTACGCTACCAGTACTGTAGTAGACCTGCATAACAAGATCGGTTGGTGCTGGCTCGTCTTCTGTCCAGCTTAGCGTGTCCCACGCAATAAGATCAGGTGTATAGACATAGTCAGACGACATCGTTCCACTCACATGATAGAACCCTGGGGAACTTTCTCCGAGTTCAAGTTCTCCTGAATACACAACGGTGTTGCTCGTCGCCGCGACGTAACTGGTATCATCGAGCGTGTCGATGAGCGCCCCCGATGTTGTTGCCCGATAGGTCGTAACATTCATTGTTCCAAGTATGTCGATTGCAAATGTTGACGATGTAATAGCGTCTTCAACGACGGTGAGGTGTCCTGGTGTTGGATTTGGAAGTGCTGTGGTCGCTGCATAGGTTTGCGCGGTTGAGTAATTCGTATTCGAAACAGTTATTTCATACGCCGACGTGCTTGTTGGCGCCCCTGGAAATGATGCGATGCCGTTTGCATTTGAAAGTGTGCTGATGGTAATGGGTGGCGCCACGCTTGTGTTCACAATATCAACCGTCGCACCAGACAATGGCAGGCCGAGTGAATTGATGACATTAATACTCAACACGCCCGTTCCTGGAATACCCGTTTCAATGCCACGCGGTACGATGTTTGACACGAGTGTTATTGATTTGGGTTCTCCACGAAGGTTCCACTCGACTTCTACTTTGGCAACTTTGTAGTCATTTTGAATACTATTATCATCATCAATACCTAAACCATCTGCTGCCGCATCAACATACCGCACATCAGTGCGACGTGTATATTCGATGTTGTTGATTGTTTCAATGGTCGTTGATGCGATCGCACCTGATGGAATACCTCCCGTCACACCGACATCGTTGTACGAAAGACTTCGAATGAACTCCATCTGCTCATTGGCAAGTGCAATTGCGCCAACTTTTGCTTTGTTATTTCCAATCACTTCAACCGACAATCGCAACACACCAAAAATACCCAGGAAAACAACAGTCATGAGCCCAATCCCAACAATGACATCAATGTAGCCAGCGCCAGCGTGGCGTTGTTGTCGTGTGCTCTTCATTACTCTGTAGTATACGTGGTTTTAGATACCACTTGAAAGTGAGTAGATCGGTGTAATCATCGAAATTGCAAAGAACCCAACGACACCACCGATAATCACCATCAAAAACGGTTCAATGATTGTTGAAAGATCTTTGGTGCGCTGTGACACATCATCTTCATAAAATGTCGCGACACGATCGAGCATCTCTGAAAGGTTTCCCACTTCTTCACCAACCGCCATCATTTCGCCAACCAACACTGGATACAAGTGCTCTTTCCCGAGAAACGCTTCCGACATTGGCTTTCCTTTTTGAATAAGCTCCTCGGCTTCAATCAGCACTTCTTTGTAGTATGAGTTTTGCATCACTTCACGAGTAATCTCAATTGCTTGCACAATTTCAACACCAGCAGTTAAGAGTGACGCCATCGTTCGAGTCGTTTGTGCCGCGTTTGTCTCTTGTACCAATCCTTTAATGAGCGGCATGTGCAAAAAGAGCCATTCATAACCGCGTCGCGTCTTTTTCCATCTAAATAGTGCGGTCGCGAGTACAATGACGCCAATCATCAAGCCGAGCGTGATCACGACATTATTTTTCATGAAGTCACTCACAAAAATAATGAGTTGCGTACTTTTTGGCAGGTCAACATTGAGCTCGACAAATGTCGCCGTCAATGTTGGCACCACAAACATCATCATCAACACTCCAACGATCACCATCGCGATCATAATGATCGACGGGTACATCATCGCCCCTTTGATCTTTCGCTTCAATTGATATGCCTGGTCGAGCTGACTTGCAATTGTCGTCAATGCATCAGCAACACGACCAGATTCTTCACCGGCGTGCACCATTGAAATGAAAATTGGCGGAAAGACGCGTGGATGTTCCGCAAGACTGTCCGATAGTGAATGCCCTTTTTGGACCGACGTTTGCAGTGCAATGATCACCGCTTTGAACTTTTTGTTTCGTGTTTGTCGTTCGGTCACGGTCAGTGCTCGCGAAAGCGAAAGGCCCGCCGCAAGCATCGCCGAAAGGTTTTGTGCAAAAAAGATTTTTTCTTTGAGCTTAACAGTCGTGACTGAATTGTTGATTTTCTTGATCCATACACTAAACGCCGACTCTTCATTTGGATCATCAACAGACACCAACGTCTCTCCTTTTCCTTTTAGGATACGAGCGAGCTCATACCGATCGGCCACTTCCATCGAATCGGTATACGAGTCACCCTCTGCATTGATTGCTTTGTAGGTAAGTTTCATTGGTTCAGTATAGCAAGCTCGATCGTCACTGTATGTATCGATGTGTGAATACAACTACTCACTGACAACACGAAGCACTTCTTCAATTGTTGTGATACCTTCAGCTGCTTTAAAAATTCCGTCTTCAAGCATCGTCATCATTCCTTCGGTGCGCGCTTGTTCGGTAATATCTTCACTCGTTGCATTCCCGGTCACCATGTCGCGAAGCGCGTTACTCATCTCGAGCACTTCGTGAATACCAATTCGTCCGCTGTATCCTGTTTCGCACTGCGATGTTTCAACTGGTTTATAAAATGGAACGGTTGTCCATGTCGCTTTTTTGTCGACAACTTCTTCTTCTTTGAGTCGTTCAAGCACAAAATCCATGTTCGCGTTTTTAGCAAGTTGTTCGACCTGCTCTTCTTTCAGCGTATATTGTTCCTTTTCGTCACAGAGTCGTCGAACCAATCGTTGACCGATAATGACCTCGAGTGTAGATGCGAGCAAAAATGGTTCAACACCCATATCGATAAATCGCGGGATGGTGCCGGCCGCGCTATTGGTGTGGAGTGTCGAAAGCACCAAGTGACCAGTCAATGCAGCGTTGACCGCCAGCGTTGCCGTTTCTTGATCTCGAATCTCACCCACCATCACAATGTCAGGGTCTTGTCGCAAGAGCGTTCGAAGTCCTGAACTAAACGTGAACCCGATTTCAGACTTCACTTGCGTTTGATTGATGCGTGCAACCTGATACTCAACCGGATCTTCAATTGTTGAAATGTTTACTTCGGGCGTGTTGAGCAAATCAACAATAGTGTAGAGCGTTGTCGTCTTTCCCGAACCAGTCGGACCAGTCGTCAAAATCATACCGGTTGTGTGTTTGGTTGCTGCGTGCACTCGTTCGAGTCCAATACCATGAAATCCCATGTTCTCGAGCGTGAAGTGTCCGCCACCTTCGCGAAGCAATCGCATCACCGTCTTTTCACCATAACTCGTTGGCAATGTTGAAACACGGAAACTTACTTTTTCGCGACCAGTATCGATCTTGAACCGACCATCTTGCGGCAATCGCTTTTCGTCGAGCTTTAATTTTGCAAGCACTTTGATACGTGCGGTAATTCCCGGCCCCGCTTCTCGAGGCAATGTCATCGCGTCATGCAAAATGCCGTCGATACGATACCGCACCAACACTTGCTTCTCGAGCGCTTCAATGTGAATGTCGGACGCTTTTTGCAGAATGGCGTGCTTGATGAGTGTGTCGACAATACGAACAACCGGCAAATCTTCAGCAAGCTCTTTAAGATCTTCTTCTGATACTTCGGCACTACCATCTTCGGCAATTGTTGTTTGAATAGAGCTTGCCTCTGTTTTAATGATGTCACCAAACTCAGCCTCGAGGCTCTTTTGGTATTGCAACAAAACCTCTTTGATCGATTCGGTATCGGTCAGACGAGGCAAGATCCGTTGACCAATCTTCTTTTTAATAAAATCAATCGCCTTGAGATCATCGACGTCGAGCATCGCCACCTCAACACCTTTGTCGGTTGTGTTGTACGCGATAATGTTATTATTGCGCGCAACTGGTTCTGGGATGAGCGAAAGAATTTCAAAGTCGATTTTTTCACCTTTGAGGTCAACAAACGGTACGCCGTAGATTTTTCCTTGAATACGCCGAAGGTCATCTTCGGTCATGCCGCCGTTTTTGAGGAGCTCAAACGTGAGTGTTGTTTGTTCGTCTGCTGCTTTTTTTGAAAGTTCATCAAGCTGCTCAAGTGGCATGAGCTTTGCAGTGATGATGTAGTCGCGAAGTTTATCTTCGGGAATGTGCATACATGTATTGTACAACATGTTGAGACTAACTCATGCACATTGTTCGGGATGTATAGATCACATACAAGCGAAAAGCACGGTTCCGGGTTATCCGGAACCGTGCTTTTCTTATTCCATCTCTCCTTTATCGAATTTCGTACGTGACACTCACGTTTGAACGAATTTCGTTTTCTCCAAGTGCAATTTTTGGTGCTGATCCCCCGCCACTATCTTCTGCGACATCATACGCTACCCGATTGTAAAACGGTTGGTAGTATCCATTCTCTGAAAAACTCACCACTCGTACAATCGAAACACCAAGTTGATCAGCGAGTACTTCTGCCTGTGCACGAGCATCATTAATTGCCATTTCTCGTGCCTCCATTTCGAGTGCTTCTGGTTTGTCCACGGTAAAGTTCAACCCTGATACATTTGTTGCACCAGCCGTTGTCACCCCAGCAAGTACGCTACCTGCATTTTCAGTGTCGCGCACGGTCACACTGACTGATTGTGTCACGACATATCCAACAAGTACTCGTGTACTTCCATCGCTCACCAAGTACTCGATACCACCACCAATCTCGGTGACACCATTTCGCCATTCGTATCGTGGGTATGCGTTGTATCCAGTCGTTCGAATGTCTTTCTCTGCAACTCCTTCTGATTCGAGATACGCAATCACTGCGTTCATACCTTCCGCTGCAGCTTCTTGTGCAGCTGCCATTGTGCTTTCTTCTGCGTCAACACTAAAACTAAACTCAACAACGTCTGGCACTGCAAATACAAGGCCTTCACCAGCAACCGTAATTGTTGCTTCTGCTGGCACTCCTGCACCAACATACGCAAACTCCTTTAGTGCTTTGAGGGCAAGCGCCCCAAAAAGCACAATGAGCACTACCACTAATACCGTCACCTGCTTACTTCGTAAAAATTCCATACAGTTTTGTTATTTTTTATAATCATCATGCGCGTTATCCTCTCACGACCGCCTCTGATATACTTAAGTATATATGAGCGTCCACCTCAGTGACAAACGATGTGCTCCCTGCGAAGGCGGAACCCCTGCTCTTTCGCGAGACGAAGCACGAGAACTCAGCACCCAAACACCACATTGGGAGCTCAGCGACCACGCCACTCACATTCGTCGATCCTTCACCTTTGACGATTTTAGGAGCGCGCTTGCGTTTGTTAATGCTGTTGGTGAACTTGCCGAGTCCGAAGGACATCACCCCGACATTGAGCTTGGCTGGGGACGAGTCGAGATTACGCTCACGACGCACGCCGTGAAAGGCCTTTCTGAAAACGACTTCATTCTCGCAAGTAAAATCGACACACTACCTCAATAATATAAAATATATTAAAAAGATGGGCCGGCGCGAAGCCGACCCATTGCATCCCACTGGGGTCCGTGAACCACCCCTAAGCATCACCTCCGTTGTAAGAAGTAACGCTTGTGAGCGTCCACAAACTACTCTACACGTCTTTTGGTTACTCGGCAAGTTCACTACCAACCATCTCAACAATTGACGATAGCGGCATTGCCGACTTGACGATATATCCACGCACACCAAGCGCAACACCTTCACTGATCGTATCGAGTCCTGATCGATTGCTCGTAATTAAAACTGGCGTCTTTGCGTTTTGATCATTGCGAAGCGCTTTCAAGAAACCAATCCCGTCGAGTTCTGGCATTTCAATATCAAGCATTATGAGATCTGGCTTTTCTGCTTCGTGCACACTAAGTCCTTCTTTCCCATCGCCTGCTTCAACGATCGCAAGCCCTTCTGCCTTGAGCATGTCACCAAGTGTTTGGCGAAATACAATGTCATCATCGATGATTAATACTTTTTTCATGATATTTACACGTTACGAATAACTACTCAGACTGTACCACCTTTGGCGTCGAAGCGGTAGGAATATACACAATAAACGCCGTACCGGCACGTTCTTTTGAAACTACTCGCACCGTTCCGCCATGTCCTTCGGCAACACCTTTAACGATCGCAAGCCCGAGCCCTGTTCCCTTTTTCCCACTTTTTCGTCGGGCGGTACTTGCCTGACGATACCGATCAAAGAGCATTGGAATTTCATCCGCCGGAATACCAAGCCCCGTATCGAGCACGCCTAGCACCACACCATCCGGATTTCGATCAAGTGCATCTGTCTTGTTTGGAAGCACAAGCCCAAGATGACCCAGCCGATCCATAATTGATTCGTCTTTAGTGTGCATCATGGCAAATGCGGTTACTGCTCCACCGTGTTCTGTAAACTTCAGTGCGTTTGAAATAAGATTGTTATAGATTTGCGCAATGCCGCGCGGATCAACATCAAGTGATTCTGGTAACGCATCATCAACCACTTCACGAAGCGTGATACCACCATCGGCTGCTGCTGTTTCATAAAAGAGCACGCGGTCGTGAAGAACACTGCGAACATCGGTTGGCTCTCGATACACCTCAAACGCACCCGACTCAACTTTTGCCACATCAAGAATGTCGTTCACCAATCCCAGCATCTGCACCGAGCTTTGGTACATCATCGACAAATACTCGCTCTCTTTTTGTTCATCAATCTCAACCTTACCTGAACGCAACACTTCGATAATGCCCTTGATACCATTAAGTGGGCTCCGCAATTCGTGCACCAACATTGAGGTAAAGTCTTCACGCAACCGTTCGATCTCGACATCGTGCGTCACATTGTGAAAGACCACCACACTCCCCAACATTTCCTCTGCACTACCAAATACTGGCAGCACTTTGATCACATAGAATGTGTCTCCGATCCGAATTCGTTCTGAGGTAAAAACTTCTTTACGCTCGACACTTTCTTCGAGTCGACCACGAATATCAAACTTACTTGCCAGCACATCGATGTAATCAAAAATACGCACTGGTTCGTCGAGCCGTTTGCCAACGATCGATCGCGCAACTGGATTGGCAATCACAATACGAAAATCACTGTCAGTCATCACCACACCATCTTTCATACTAAACACCATTGCGTTGAGTTTTTGTTTTTCAGACTCAACAACGGTTTCTAGTTTAGTGACCGCTCGCGACGCTTGGTTCGTAATCTTGTAGAGCATCGTCATTTCTTCTTCGTGGTATCGATCAGGTGTTGTATCGGCAATCGTTAAAATACCGACGACTTTGTCGTTGATGACTAGTGGGATGTTGAAAATAGATTTGATCGGTGTTTGAAAATCGTCGACCAAAATAGCACCCGTTAATACTTCTTGAACATGCTGTTCGGTGAGTGATTCATTATCAAGAAGAGCGCCGAGCGACTGCTGCATGCGATTTTTGAGCTCATCGATAAATCCGCGATGTACCGATGATTCAAGATCAACCTTGAACAGCAATGTTTCTGGATCAACCAACATGTACGCCACTGCCGTGTACTCGATAAACTGATGTAGTGACCCAGTGATAACGTCAACAATTTGTCTAATATCAAGCGAGTACCCGATCCGATCACCGAGTTCTTTGAGGATCGCAATTTCGTATGCGCGCTGTTCTGCACGACGCTTTTCTTGTTGAACCACGCCGAGCAATACTCGATATTTGTAGTAGACGTACGCAACAAGGCACAGCAGCCCGAGCGTCAGCAACGAAACACCAACCAGAAATGTTGGCATACGAAATTATTTAAGTCCTACAACGCGAAGGAGGTGTTGCGCACCATACGCCATCACTCCGAAACCGATCACGAACAATAAGTCGTGCGTGCGTGCGACAACTTCTGGATCAGCCCATTGCGGGAGCGCAACTGAAACGGTCGCGAGCACCACAAACAACATACCAATTCCAAAGTATTGGTATACCAATTGCAATGCTCCACCACCAATTTTGTAGGCGCTGTAGAGTACGGCGCCACTGGTGAGCAATCCGATTGCTGCTGCCGTCCACAACGTCAACGAATTAGTGAACGATCCTGTATCTGCTGCGTGAGATATCAGCGGCACTACCATCAGTGCGCCAAGACCGAGCACAAGATTACTCTGACTACAACTCTTCATGGTTAATTTCATGTTTAGCAAACACTGATAACAACGTACTCTTTACAATCTGACCAGAAAGATCAACATAGGCATCGACCAGATGTGATACTGCCTGCATTGGATCTCCCGTGATAGCGGTCACCTCCCCTGCGTCATTGACTTTAATACCTGATACACTGCGCGCTTTCAAAACGGCAATGTCAGGACCGAGGACAACTTTTTGTTTATCAATAATGTCTTGTGCAAGTGCTGTGTACTTATCCATATACGGTAAGTGTAGCGCGGAGCCAGCGACACTTCACGCGCAGTGTGTGGATAGAGTACTTTTGGGGTGGCTATCGAGGATCGAACTCGAATCGCCGGTACCACAAACCGGAGTAATAACCATTATACCATAGCCACCATATCGTACGGAGAGAGTATGCCATAGACCGTCCTTTTTTTCTAGGCGCGGGCACGATACACTGGCACTATGAGTAACCTATACAAAACAACTGTTGCTGCTGACCAAGGTGCGTGGAGTATTATTTTGACCCTCGTTTTTGGCGCATTGGTAGTGCTTGCAATGATCGCACTTGAGCGTCTCGGCCAATTACCCACCACTATCAGTACTTTTGATTTTATTATTCTTGCACTTGCTGTGTTTCGAACGGTGCGCCTGCTGACGTACGACTCGATCGCACAATTCATTCGTGATTGGTTTGTTGTCACAACAACACATCCCGACGGAATGGTTACACGCGTACCCCTGCCGTACGGTTTTCGGCGCACACTCGGCAATCTTATCTCGTGTCCGTGGTGTGTCGCAGTTTGGATTACCCTTGTCTATTCATTTTTCTATTTCCTCACGCCATACGCATGGTATCCGCTCGTGCTCTTGGCAATTGCCGGAGTCGCGAGTGTCTTTCAAATTTTCGCAAACTTGATTGGCTGGCACGCCGAGTACAAAAAACTTGCAACTAAACAACTGGAATAATGACTCGCTACGATACATATTTGTTTGATTTTTTTGGTGTCATTGTTGACGAAGTTGCTGATCGGTGGTTCACAAACCATCTACCAAACACCTCTATTGAAGAACTTCGCTTACGTTACTTACAGGACGCAGATCGTGGCACGCTCTCGTTTACAGCATTGTGCGATGCACTCGGAACATTAAGCCATCAAACATCGCGTGAGGTTGCCGAGCAGTGGAACAACTATGCACACATACGCAATGATGTTGTAGCGCAAATTACAAAACTCAAGAACACTGCCCGTATTGGACTCTGTTCAAATGCGCCAAGCGGCTTTGTCGAATCACTGCTTACACAATACAATCTCGAACACCTCTTTGATGTCATTGTTATTTCAAGCAACGTGCAGATGGTCAAACCAGATACAGAAATATACCTTCACACACTCAAACAATTAGATGCTGATCCAGAAACAACACTCTACATTGACGACACAGCCGACAATATCCATGCAGCAAAGCAATTGGGCATGCGCGCTGTACTCTTTGCTGACAAAGACGACTTGTCTCGTGTTGTATAAAATTGTGCACCTAACCATGCTGCCCCTCGAACCCTCACGCCGACCCAATTGGCAAGTCGAATCGTCGACGTCTTTGAGGAGCGTCACTGATGAGGCGTACTTCAGCTGCTCTCTTCTTCGAGGAGCCGGCGATACTCGGTCTCAACTCTCCCCGCCAGGTGGGAAACACTGTCACTGATAAGGCGGTTCCATGCAGGGCCAAGGCTCCATGACAACGAGTCCACGTCCTAGTCGCCGTTCTCTCCTGGCCGCTTGGTTCTCGTCGATCTTCCTCGGAGTGGCGCCGAGGCCTGCTCGCAGCAACCCGGTCGTAGGCTGGGGCGCAAGCACGCTAGCGAGGATGTTGCTGCGTGTTGTCGCAAGGCGAGTGGTCACCGCAGCACGCTCGCGGACTCTGCGCAACTCAGCCAGAACGACCCTGCGCGCGATGGATCTCACCGAAAGGCTTTCTGCCTTCGACAGCCTGGCCTCCATAGCCGTGGATGATGAGGCGAGGGATGTCTTGATCTCGAACATGAACCGACTGCTTTCGAGCTTCGGCCCCAACCACGAGACAATGCACTGTGCAGAAGTCTGGGGTGCCGAAGGCGTTCGCGGCAAGGGAGAGAACTGGACCACTGACCACTGCCATTCGCATGTGTCTGCGTGCGAGCCCTGCTATTGGCTTTTCGATCAGCTCATGCACGAAACGACGATGGACTGCGCAGACTACGTGGGGCGACCGCGATTCCCCTTAGATGTCTTCGCGCATACCATCCCCCTCAGGGCTGAACTGTTGACCTTCTTCATTGACGGCTACGGCTTCAATGGAAGGGACGTCTTGAGAACGAGAGCGGAGAAGCGGGAGGGTATAATCGACGGTAAACGCCACTACGGCAGCCTCAGACTCACTGAAGGAGTTCACCGCCTGCTGATCCCTCATGGCTCTACTGAGATCTTTTTCCCCATCGCGGCTGGACGTTCGAGCAGCATATCGTTCTCCGGCTTTCCTTCCACTGTTCACGCCCGGCTCAACGGACGCAAGTTCTACTTCGGCCCCAGGTCTAGTCGAAACGGTTCTCTCCGACCCCGTCCGGGAACGCGTTGGTGAAGTCCGCCCGTTCGACAGCGGCTATCGTAGCGTCGGCGTGAGACAGCATCACCGGAACCCTCGGGCCGGCCCCCACTGAACCACCTTAAGAGGTCGAACCTCGTTTGAAGTCCTCACTCGAGAAGGGTATCGCCTGGTCCACCCTGATTCTCTTCGGTGCGCTCGGAGGGCTCGTCCTCTTCCACGGTCTCTTTCTCGCCACGTTGGGCTATGCGGCGATGCACGGCCTCCTGCCCAACGAGCTTGGCGACGCAACGGGAGCGATGAACACAGCCTTCTCGTTCCTAGCGCTGGTCGGTGTCATTACTACTCTATCGCTTCAGATGCGTGAGCTCGGCCTCCAACGCAAGGCGATGCGAGCACAGGAGGAAGACCTGGAGGCAAGGAACGAGATCGCTCGCGAGGAGAATCGTCTTCTTTGTGAGCAGCTGCGCCTGGCGAAGCTGAAGCGCATCGAGGGCCTTCCGAACTTCAAGTGTAGGCGCCCGAGTCCTGATCGCCTCCTCATCGAGGGTAGCGGCCAGGGCGCGCGAAGGATCTACGTAGTGCTGTCGTCACCGGCAAAGAGCGGAACTGGAAAGGACCTTCTGTGGTGGTACTCCGAAACCTGGAAACCACTGACGGTCGATCTTCCGGACGGACTGCTTCTCGATTCTCCGAAGATCAACATCTTCATGACCGCATCCGATGAGACCGAATGGTCGACGAGCTCCTACTTAGAGAAGCAGAGCCTCGCATGGGTCATCTGTGGATGGACTGAGCTCCATCTCCCGGCCGACTTCTATGATCGGCGACCCGATCACTTGGCTCCCTACCATGAGGTTAGGTGGGCCGAGGAGATGGCCGAGGCAGTCCATCGCTCACGAGTTCAAACTGGTGAGCTCAATGGGATTGTGCACGACTGGCGAGCTCCGCATCACCGATTCAGGTACTTCACTCCCACCGAGGCCAAGCAGGCAGTCCGCGCGCTGGATTCGATGAAGGACGCTCCGTGCCCCGCCTGTCAGGACGGGCACGTTGCCCTCATCACATCCGACCACGGAACCATCCTTCTCTGCAACAACTGCGAAAGCTGGAGTCCACGCTGGTGAGGCGAGAGCCCCGCCATCATCCCGAACTTTCCCCTAGAGTCGCCCCTCTCGCAGGAAGGCGACAGATGGTCCAGTATGGCAACTAGAACGCGGATCCCAGAGGAGACTAGCGCCGACCTCCTCTTCTACTCCGATCACACCTGCTGCGTGTGCCGAGAACCCGGGAAACAGGTGCAGATTCACCATATCGATGAGGATCCAGCCAACCACGCAATCGCGAATCTCGCCGTGCTTTGCCTCTCCTGCCATGATCGAACCCAGACCAGAGGCGGGTTCGGTCGTCACCTCAGAGGCGAGGAAGTAGAGCGGTACCGCAGTGACTGGCTTGAACGCGTCCAGAAGCGGCGCGACCGGGCGGACGAGATCGCAGTGCGTCGGCAGACCACTTCTACGCCCAGCTCACCGCCAGCCACGGATCGACGGGAGGAGAGCTTGATCCCTCCAAAGAGTCAAACAATCACCGCTTACGTGTTCGAGCTTCCTGGACTGCTCTCGCAGGCGTACGCTCGAGCAAAGCCCAAGTTCTCCGGCAGCACCGCCGAGATGATCGGGGGTTGCCAGGAAGTCATTGATGTTGTTTCTCAGATGTGGGTCAACCTCGCATCCTGGTTTCCCGAGCATCACTTCGGCGGAGTGCCAGCACCCAGATATTTGAGCGAGTATGTGGCTGCTCGCTTCGAGTGGTGGCGCGGGCTTTCGGAGCCTCTTGGTTTCGGGACCGGAGGATCGATTGTTGGACCCGAAGTTGGCGCCGCTGTGCTTTCGGACGTTGAGCAGGCGGTAGCTCAGACCGTATCGGCTCTCCTCGAGCATGAGGACGACTTCTCATTCCTTGAGTGGTCCCGACAATGGAGTGCCGCGAGGCCGCGTACACTCGGCATGTAGCCTCTTGCGGCCTCAGAGTCGGCCTGGCGGCGGAACCTTGATCCGCCACCTCCTCGTGGTATGGGCCAACCCGAGATCGGCCTTCCTGTGGGCTCTCGGAGCCTCGCTTCTCGCCTGCGCACCGCCGATCGGCGCCAGGACGAGATCGAGACTCGACGCCTTCGGGTACCCCGCGTTCCGTCGGACTCGAGGGACTGGTACGTGCTCGCTAGGAACCACCATCCTCGGACCGGAGGAGGCCCAGATCCAGGCACGAGGACCGCCGCTCGGCCACCCAACGACAGCGCGACACTCGAAACAGTAGGTGTCGCCTTACCTCGTAAGGCTGGGTGTCGCTTGGCAAAGTTGGAGACCCTGACTTCGTAGGCCGCGCGTAATCTCGACGCGAGAGAATCGCCGCTTACTCGCGTGCCTCCGACTCTTGGTGGACTCCACGGACTCGCTCTCGCGGCCTGGGCTGCTCCACCTGACGCCCGGAGTAGGCCAAGGCTTCCGACACGAGCTCTATTCTCAGTCCCGAGAGAGCCTCAAACAGCTGGTCACTTCTTGGCCGCATTCGATGGTGGAATCTTCACTCTTGGACCAGCAAGGACTTGGTGCAGCATCAGGTCATGGTCGCGAGATCTAAAGGCGCCGGAGTCTGAACCGGCTGGCGGCCGGGCTGAGTGGATTTTGAAGCTCTACGTTGGCCTCACCATAGCGAAAACAAGTTGTATCTGGGACCTGGGCACGAACGCGAGCAGGTTCGAACCGCCGGTTCGGGATGGGTAAGTCGGAAACTGCGGAGCTTCTCGCGCTTTCTGCGAAGAGATCCGGTGTCGTCACACGACGGAGACACCACGCTGGCCAGGCCCGAGGAGACAATGCTTGATCCGAGGCATCGGATCGCTACGAATTGCGTCTCCTTAGTCCAGATCTAGGTTTGCCTGAGCAGTCTGCAGGGCCACACTTTCGAGACCTACCGGCGTGACGTTGGCGGCTCGGCCGTTTCGACCATCGGGGGTAGGCCACGTCAGAACGTCGAACTTTACGACAGTCGCCGCAGTTAGATCTCTAAGGAAAACGTCCTTACAGAGCGCTCTCTGATCAAAGTAGAAAGAGTGCCCTTGGACGGTGATGAATCCGAACCCCTTGTGTCCGAGAGACGAGACTCGTCCGCAAAGACTCGGCTCACGGCGCTCCACGGCCTCCAAGGTGCTAATGAGACTTTTTAGTCGCTCGTCCGGCTCATCGTTCTCGAGCGCAGCCTCAAGAAGACGCTGACAGCCAGCGCATGCAAAATACTGGCTTTGCGGGAACGGAGTCCCTTGAACCTTGCGGTCGCCATCGTGGAGAGCCGACGTGCACTCGAGCCACTGCAGATCTGGGCTCGCCTTCTGACTGATGTCGGCAACGAAGTCCGGTTCGTCCAGCCAGAGCGGCTCCCAGTCCAGGACTCGCGTGGGGCTACCTGAGTACAGAGCAGGGTCGGCGCTAGTGCGGGCGGTAACGAGAGCTGTGCGCCTGCCGGTTTCCCGGATCGCCTCCAACAGTATTCTGTAGTCTGGGTCGCCAGCCAGCAGAACGACGACATCAACTGGCGGCTGGTGCGACGAAGCTTTGACAGCCTCTGAAGCTACCGCCAGAGGAACTGGATTCCGGATCGCCTGATCCTCAGTTCGGTCCTCTCGTCGAAGTCGAAAGCGGCCTGCCTTGAAGTCGATCGTTGGATTGATGACATCAATCTCTGAACGCTCTTGGCTCCGCAGGGCCATCCGATTAAACCAGCTGTGCTTCGCTTCGTAGTACGTCGCGTCCTCTTCCGAGAGCCCTGCCGGAGTACTGGTGACCAGCACCGAGCGTTTGATCGAGACACCTTGAAGCCTCTCCGAGACAGCCGACGGAACGGCACTCAGGTCCAACAGGAAGCGTTCCTGTCGAGTCAAGCGCTGAAGGCACGGCACGCCAACAGCCCGTAGCCAAGACCCATCGATGAGAAGGAGCCCGCGATCTTGCCGATCGTCAAGACCGTAGTAGTCGAAGAGGTCATTCCGTTCGGCTTCAGATACTCCAAGCGCGTCGACCAGGCGAGCGAGGAGGTCGGGCGCAGGCTTTCGTGCCGGCTCGCGTTCTAGCAGGCCCAGGTGGGAGAAGGAGATCCCCGCCTTCCCAGAGACCTGCTTGAGCGTAAGGCCTTGCTGGATGCGAAGCTCTCGGAGGAGCGAGTGCTCTGCGGCCATTTGGTTCGACTCCAGTGGTCAGCCACATGAGCCTGCCAGGCTACACAGGGTTGTGATGATTTGCAACTCTGTGGCCCTCCGTGCACAGATTTCCCTCGGTTGCGCCGGGGCTTGCCGCCTGCTAGCCTCGCGGTATGTTCAGCTCGAGGTACCAGGCAAAGACGTACTTCGCCCCTCGAAGCGAAGGCCCCAAACGTCGTGATCATCTCTCCTAGATGCGACGCTTGGGGCCCCATGAACAGAACCCGGAGGCTCTGGGACTGCGCGACTGCGCAGCCACTTCTGCGTGATGTGAATCTCGAAGCAGGCTACCTAAGCCCAGGTCGCCTGTCAAGGCTCATCCGCAGATCCGATGCCATTATGCCATACGCGAGCATCGGACGCCAGCGCCTCCGACACGGGAGGACACAGTATGTTCCGTGTCAAGGAGCTCGAGGGAGCCAACGGTAGGCGCTGGCTCGAGATCACCGTCGGTGACGAGACCACCGTCGTTCGTCAGTTCGCGAGTGTCGCAGAGGCCGAGGACTTCGAAGACCGTCTCAGCCGCGACATCGTCAGACTTCGAGCGGCGACTCGTCGCCTCTCTGAACGCCATGACGATCGCGGTTATCACCTCGAGACAGCGGCAATCCTGGACGGTCGTTGGGAGGCACAGTGTGCCCAGAAGGACGAAGACCCCTACGCTCGGATTCGGAGCAAGAGGAGGCGACGCTTCCACTTGGTCCACTCTTCTGGCGAGTAGTCCCCTCTCTAGCAGCATCTTTGGTGACCATGGTGGGACCAGTCCGAGGGAGACACCGGCGTCCAGTGATGGAGGCCGGTTCTTCTAGAGACTACCCCGCCGCAACAGCCCGAGGACTCGGGTCACACAGTCCTTGATCTCCAACGTCGCACGGTCGGACCTTCTGGTTTTTAGGGGGCCGAAGGTCCGGTCCGGATGATTGGTGGCAAGGCGGGTGTCCCCACCTAAAGACTCGGCCACACTCCGCAGGAGGGCCAGCCTGCAGCTACAAGAGTTGAACGCGCGTGCCTAGCTTGAAGACACGGACTGTTATCGCGGCTAGCTCTCAGATTCCAGTCGCGGTCTGGCTTCGCGTCTCCACCGACGACCAAGCCCACGGCGACAGCCCCGAGCACCATGAAGCTCGCGCTCGCGCCTACGCTGAGAGTCGTGGGTGGTCGGTCGTCCGCGTGTACAACCTCTCCGGAGTTTCAGGGAAGTCGGTCTGGCGTCACCCTGAGTGCCAGGCCATGCTCGGTGACATCCGCGCGGGCCGCATTCAGGCGGTCATCGTGTCCAAACTGGCCCGTCTCGCCCGCAACACTCGCGAGCTTCTGGACTTCGCGGACGCTTTCAACGAGTGCGATGCGGATCTCGTCTCGCTCGGTGAAGCGATCGACACGTCCACCCCAGCGGGCAGGCTCTTCTTCACCATCGTCGCGGCGATGGCGACCTGGGAGCGCGAAGAGATCGCCGATCGCGTGAAGAAGTCCGTTCCTGTGCGCGCGAAGCTCGGCAAGCAGCTCGGCGGTCAGGCACCGTTCGGCTACGCCTGGCGGGATGGCAACCTCGTCGTTGTCGATGACGAAGCAGCTATCCGCAGACTCATGCACGAGCTCTTCCTCGAGCACGGTCGCTTCAAGACCGTCGCTCGCGTGCTCAATGAGCGGGGCCATCGGGCCCGGCGTGGCTCTCGCTTCTCGGATTCCACGGTCAAGCGCCTCCTCACCGACCCCATCGCCAAGGGAATGCGCCGTGCCAACTACTCCGAGTCGCTCGGTCAGCGGAGGCACTGGAAGCTGAAGCCCGAGAGCGAATGGGTATGGACCGACTGTCCGGCCATCGTCTCAGCGGAGGTTTGGGACGAGACGAATCGGATGATCGAGAGCCAGCGGAGCGACCGGCAGCCGCCGAAGAAGGCGAAGCGCCTCTTCACCGGTCTCGCTGTCTGCGAGTGTGGCGGCAAGATGTACCAGGTCTCCTCGTCACCGAAGTACACCTGCCAGGCGTGTCGTCGGAAGGTCGCTGCCAGCGACCTCGAGGAGATCGTTCGCTCCGAGCTGGAGTCCTTCTCGCTGGATCCGGAGCGAATTGAGGCAGCGGTCGCCGCGAGCTCCGAGGTCCTCGCCGAACGCCAGCGGATCCTCCGAGGACTCCTCGACGAGTCCTCGAAGCTCGAGAGTGAGGTCGAGAAGCTCTACCAGCTCTACCTGATGGACGGCATCTCGGCCAAACGCTATGCAGAGCGGACGGAGCCTCTCGAGGAGCGACGCGACCAGCTCGACCGGGAGATCCCGAGACTCCAGGGAGAGATCGACGCCCACTCGATCTCGCTCCTCTCGTCTGAAGAAGTGGTCGCCCAGAGCCGAGGACTCGTCGACTCGTGGCCGTCTCTTGATGAGGCGGCGAAGCGCCGCATCGTGACTGCCATCATCTCGGAGATTCGCGTCGGCGAGGACATCGTGGACTTCGAGTTCCACTTCGAACCCGGAGGCACCCCACCCCCCACTAGCCCTGGGGGAGACCCATCTGCCTTAGTGGTGTCTCCCCCAAGGCGGCATAAAGGGCAACGCATCTTCACCGACGCGTTGCCCATTATCACTGTCCCAGTTCGAGCCAGGAGACCGCGGCACCCCGTCCTCGATCGCCAGCCGCGCTCACTCGGCGAGCACCTACTCCGGGTCCGCTTGGAGCGTGGACTGACTCAGTCCGAAGTGGCCCAGGAGCTCGAAGTCGACATCTGGACGGTGCTCAACTGGGAACACGATCGGCGGACGCCAGCGGTTCAGCTCTGGCCGAAGATCTACACCTTCCTTGGCTACGACCCCGAGCCACCACCGGAGACCCTCTCAGAGCGCCTTCGACGAGTCCGGCGACGGCGCGGCTGGCCGCAGCGGAGGCTTGCGGCGGCGCTCAAGGTCGATCCGACCTCCGTCTACCGCTGGGAGTCCCTCGGAAGGACGCCGAGACCGGACACTCTCCGACGCCTGGAGTCGAGACTCGCTTCCCTGGAGGATGCGTTCCGCTCCTGCCCCACTCCCACCCGGTAGACTGGACGGCGATCAGACGACCTAGTCGTCAGCGATGGTCGCCCTCCGGCGATCATCGCTTGGGCGCTCGACCTTTGGGGGCACCACCATGGGCTGGAGAGGGACCGTTCGGTCGTTCACGGCGCTTGCTCGCCAGATGGAGCGGGAAGCCAAGCGTGCGGCTCGTGCTCAGGAGAAGCACCAGCTCTACCTCCAACGCGTGGCGGAAGTGGAGGACGCGACCGAGCGAGTGGCCAGATACGAGGACCACATCGAGCGCATTACCTCCGTCCACACTCGCCGAACCTCCGACGAAATCGACTGGCGCGCCATTCTGGAGGCACCGGAGCCGGTAGCTCCGCAGCGATCCAACGCATCTGAGGAGGCCGCGCGCAAGAACCTCGATACCTATAGCCCAGCGTTCCTCACCCGCCTACTCGGGCGAACCCAGGTCCGCCGAAGAGATCTCGAGGACCAAATCGAGCTCGGCCGCCGCACAGACGATGTCGAGTACCAGCGGGGGCTCGACACGTGGCGAACGGAGCACGCCGAGTGGACTGCCAGCCGTTCCCTCGCCGAGGGCGTGATTCGAGGAGACCGATCCGCGATGATGGCGGTGATCGAGAAGCTCGGACCGTTCAGTGAGATTGCAGGCCTCGGCAGCCGAGTCGAGTTCGGTTTCGACGACGATGTGCTGGTAGCGCAGGTGCACGTCCACGGCGAAGACATTGTGCCGAAGCATCAGCAGACTCAACTGAAGTCGGGCCGGCTGTCGTCCCGTCAACTTCCGAAGGGTCGCTTCTACGAGATCTACCAGGACTACGTCTGTGGCGCCGTTCTCGAGATCGCGACGGCGAGCTTCTACGGCCGGTTCAGGCTCACCCAAGGTGCCCTCGATCAGATCATCGGGCGCATGGTGCGAGAGAGATAGAGGCCTCGTAGGGAGCCGTGGGGAACTTGCGGCCGAGTTAGGGCCCTCACTTCCGAATGCTCCTCGCGATCGTCCGCGCGATGTCCCCCCTTCGCCTCTCCCGCTCCTCTGCAGACACCGTCGCGACTCGGCGCCGCACCTTGTAGCCAGCGACTCGACGCTCGCTGATCGTCTCGCTGGTCGCCAAGTGCGCAAGGACGTCCTCCGGCGGCCCGACATGCGTGGCGTCTCGGACGGCGGCCGGTTCGGCCTCGAGCGCCGACGACAACTCGCGCAAGAAGCGCTTCCGCCGAGCGACGACGAGCACCTCCGAGTACCCGGCGGCAACGCACCTTCGCACTGCCTCGAGCTCGTGGGCAACTGAGGTGGTCACGGAGATCTCGCACGCGACCCTTCGGCTCTCGTTCTCGAATACGAGATCGACTCTGCCACCACCTGGTAGCTCGGCCTCGGAGGTCACCCGGAACCCCCTCCCTTGCGCCCATTCGGCCAGGAGGCTCTGTAGGTATGTGTGCTCGGGGCCGCCGACACCCTCCTCTGCCGCCGGTGGTACTGGCCGTTGGCGTCGAGCCGTCGGTCTTGGCGCAGGCTCGGGGCCCCGCTCCGGTTCGGTGTTGGCCTCCCGATCAACCCGCTCGACCTTCTGCCGACGAGCACCATGACGCTCGAGACTCTGGCTCCGAGCATGCTGCGCTCGCTCTCGCCGCTCTCCTTCGCCCAAGGACGGTAGACGTTCGATGCGGAGGTTGCAGTCATCCCGGGACGTTCCGATGCGGCAGACCGCCTCACCCACTCGGAGTCCCGTGAGCGCCTCGGAGTCGTAGTGCGCGAACCCGCCAGCAAGTTGCCGGGCATCGTTCTCTCCCAGTCTGAAGCAGACCCGCGTGTGTGCGTTCGCGAGCACCGCCCGCTCGACCTCCGGCATGGTCCGATGCAGCTGGTAGAGGTCTTGGTGCGCTACGGTGACCCCAACCGCGAACTTCCGCACGCCACTGAACATCGTGGCATCGATGGCGTCGCGAGCTCGTGGAACTCGTCGAGGTAGAGGAAAAACGGCCGACGCTGGCGCTCCGGAACGTCCTGCCGAGAGATCGCCGCCTTGAGCCAGCCCCGGTTTCGTGGACACCCAGAAAGGCCCGAGAATGGGCCGAGGAGGTGTCCGGATGTCGAGGAAGCGTAGACGTTTCGACGCGGAGTTCAAGCGCCAGGCAGTGCTGCTGGCTTCGGAGGAGGGTCAGAGCCAGAGCCAGGTGGCTCGGGACCTTGGGGTTCGCCCCGACATGCTGCGCCGGTGGAAGCGGCAGCTGGAGAAGGAGGGCGAGCGGGCGTTCCCGGGTGAGGGCAGCGCTCGCGACCAGGAGCTGGCACAGCTGCGCCGTGATCTGCGGCGGGTGACCGAGGAGCGCGACATCCTAAAAAAAGCGGTGGCGATCTTCTCGGAGCCCCGGCGATGAGGTACCGGTTCATCCACGAGCACCGGGACAGGTTCCGGTTGCGGATGATGTGCCGCGTGCTGGGAGTCTCGCCGAGTGGCTACTACGCCTGGCGCTCGCGACCGGAGAGCACCAGGAGCCGGGAAGATCGCCGCCTCAAGATCAAGATCCGTGCTTCTCACAAGAAGAATCGCGGCAGGTATGGCGCGGTGCGGATCCACGCCGACCTGCGCGAGGACGGCGAGACTTGCGGTCGGCACCGGGTCGCTCGCCTGATGCGAGAGAGCGGACTGGTCGGCGCCAAGGCGAAGCAGTTCAAGACGACGACGAACTCGCAGCACTCGGATCCTGTCGCTCCCAACGTCCTCGATCAGGACTTCTCGGCAGAGGCCATCGACCAGGTCTGGGTCGCCGACATCACCTACCTGCGTACGCGTGCCGGGTGGTGCTACCTGGCCGTCGTGCTGGATCTGTACTCGCGACTCGTGGTCGGCTGGGCGCTCAGGCCATACCTGGACGCGAAGCTCACCCTCGCTGCGCTCGAGCAGGCGGTGAATCGTCGGCAGCCAGGCCCCGGTCTGCTGCACCACAGCGACCGCGGGAGCCAGTACACGTGCCGTGACTACCAGAGCCGCCTCGAGGAGCTCGGGATGGTGGCCAGCATGAGCCGCACCGGCAACTGCTACGACAACGCGGTGGCGGAGAGCTTCTTCGACTCCCTGAAGACCGAGATCGGCATCGAGGTCTTCAAGAACCGCGAGCACGCCCAACGCGAGGCCTTCGAGTACCTCGAGGTCTACTACAACCAACAGCGCCGGCACTCGGCGCTCGGCCTGATCAGCCCCGCCGCCTTCGAGCGCCGGCAGGCGTCCGAGGCGGCATGATGAGGGGGCCAGCTCCTCGTCGGCTGACGCCGACTCGGGTCGCTGGCCCCAGTGTCCGTTTGCTGAAAGTGTGTGGCTAAACCAACCGTCCATGAAACCGGGGCAGCTCACCTGGTGGATCTTGGAGACGAGGAGGCTCCCAAGGAGAGCAGCGTTCTCGGTCCCGATCGCACCCTGGCTCAGCCTGCAGAGGAGAATCCGTCCCTGGTCCAAAATCTCGCGGAAGTTGAGCGCTCCTTCGCGCATCGTCACCACTTCGCGCACCAAGCGCGACCGCAAAACCGTGTCGAGTCGCGTGAGGATGGGACCGTGAGGGTTCCGTCGCTTCACGAGCTCGAACTCGTGATCCCAGTACGAGTGCAGGTACTCGTCCTCGACTGTCTCGAGGAGTTGCCGCCTGAAGGCGTCGTCGATGAGGACGCGCCGGAGATCGCTGAGAGTCGTCGCCGACGGTGACGAGAGGCACGTCAGAATCGCAGCGTTCAGAACCGACGTCATCTGATCGCCCCATGACGTGCTCAAGCGCTGGAACACCCCGACAAGGTCCGACGCCAGCATCTCGCGTTCCGATGGCGTCGCTGCCTCGAGCACGTTCCACCCCACCACGAAGGCCTCGTCGCTCGGATCGAGGAGGATTACGTCCTCGAGACGCTCAGGAGGGAGCCGAGCCAGAACCTCGTCGACCAAGTCTCCGTGGGGCTCGATGACGCCGACGCCTCGACCATCCTCGATGTCGTCGAGAATCATGCGAGCGAGCAGCGTCGACTTCCCGGTTCCGCTCGCGCCGACGACATGCAGATGCTGCATCCGCACCCGGTCGGATAGCCGGACCTGGACTTCCTCGCCAAGATGCTCGTTCTCTCCGAGCACTACGCCAGCGCCACTCCGGGCGGCTTCCGGGGCAGCTCTCGTGCCCTCAGGCAGCCTCCGGAGGGCCGGATCGATCACGGTCCGGTTCGGGTAGTGGACGAAGCCCACGAGCTGGGAGAGCGGCATCAGCATCCCCGTTCGCGGGGACGTCCGATTCACGATGTGCTCGAGCTCGTTCTCCGCCGTCTCGACGGGAATGAGTTGGTTGCCCGTGGGAGATCGAATTGACGGAGACCAGCGAGGACCTCGCGGAGAATCCGATGCTGCTCTTGGTAGTCCGACCCGGTAGCGGCGAATCTGATACTCACCGCGCAGGTTGGTTCCGCTGCAAACTCTCGAGCAGCCGCGGGTAGGTCTGGAGCGTCTCGAAAGAGCGGTCCGCCGCGACGATCGGTACACGCGAGGACAGCCGTCGGCCCCCACGGATGCTCGGCGCGCTGAAAGAGCACCTGGAACAGCGCACAGGTACGTAGACCGGCGGAACCCAAGGCCGAGACTATCGGGGAGAGCGGATCGTACGCGAACGACTCACTGTGCCTTAGCGGGCGCACGAACGCAGAGGAAAGACCGAATGCCAGGAGCGTCTCGTGTGGGCTCTCCGCGGCCAATAGCATCCTGGCCAGCGGTGCCTCCCTCCTTCTCAGGACCGCCTCACGAGACTCAACACCGACCACCCGTTCAAGAACATGGAGTTCCGTTCGCTTGACCGCGAAACCACAGGTTGCCCTACCCGCGTGTCCGACCATCTCGAAAGCCGTCCCGTTGTCTGTGCCTCCGAGTGCCGTCAGGACTCGCCCCCAAGATGCCGGAACTATCTCCTCGTCACGGCCTCCAAGGATCTCCACCTCTACAAGGTCAGTGCATTGCACGGCTTCTGTCGCCAAGAAGCGCGTGACAGTCTGCTGCGCAGCACGAAGCGCAAGAGTCTGCGGTTCGCTTCTGCTTAGTCGCCTTGAGAGCCAAGTCTCTCGGCGACCATCATCACGTCCCGTCGCAGCATGTCGGACCAAGTAGGCTGGCTTCCAGAACGCGGCCTCTAGGTGAACTGCGCTCCCGAAGTCTCGCAATCCACGACCCTGAACGTCCCACTCTAGGAAGTCATTCGCCCCTTCCATCTCTGCTCTTCGAAGGTACCTGCCTCATTGTGGCGAGATCGCTCAGACGACCACTCTCTCTCCGAATACCTCCCGAGGCCCCTCAGGACCCTGAGCGATCGGAAGCAAGCATCTCCACTCCCAAGGCCACCGGATCTTCATCATGATCAACAGCCCTCCACTCCCCCACCGAACCGGGAAATTCGAACCTCGCCTGGTCCTTCGCGTCGCTCTCTGATTCGTGCCATGTATCGCCCGAGAACTGCCCCGTCGCCGAGAATCGAAGCAGAAGACAGGCACCGCTCTGCTTAATGTCCTCGATGACCAGGAATTCAGCCTCAGGCAAGTCTTCCTGATCCTCACTCCGCCCAACAGGCTCCGGAAGTCCTAGATAGTGGCGCACCGGGCGAACACTCTCCACATTGCGTCGAGTCACCAGCGATAGTTGATACTTATGCATTGAAACGCTCAACTGCCCTCGTTCCGTTATTCGACAAGGACTACATGACTGTTCTCGAGTATCCGTCTTCCATCAGGACCAATGCTCTCGAAGTTCAGGTGCGGACCCTGCCTTCCTCCAAGGAGCTCGGAGTCTGTCATCCGAAACTGCCTCTGATTGTCCGCCGAGCGGAAGACCCCTGGCGCTATCTCTCGATAGCCGGGCCCCAGCCAAGTCTCAGCGGCCGTCAGTGCCTTGTCTACACTAATCTCACCTGCAGGGAGGTTTCTCTGGCTCTTCAGGAATTGGAGTGGAAAAGGGCATCTGGGTAGAGATCTAGCCCTCCG